>Ga0209048_10001196_pt1 | contig 27007 bp, 22 predicted proteins | sample FrelakmetCRP12CR_FD_187146 | JGI IMG/M metagenome (GOLD analysis project Ga0209048, IMG submission 187146) | Freshwater lake sediment microbial communities from the University of Notre Dame, USA, for methane emissions studies - CRP12 CR (SPAdes)... | ecosystem: Environmental > Aquatic >... | reverse complement strand
GAAATGATATGGCATACGAGACAATAGTGTATGAGCAAGAGAAGTCCATTGCCTTGCTTCGAATTAATCGTCCGGATGTCTTGAATGCTCTCAATCGTCAGGTTTTTTCAGACCTGACCTTGCTTCTAGAGGAGATCCGAAAAGAACCGACACCTAAGGTGGTTATCTTGACCGGGACTGGAGATAAAGCCTTTGTTGCCGGAACGGATGTGGCCGAGATGGAAAATCTGTCAAGCTTTGAAGCTCGAGCGTTCGCTGGCTTAGCGCGAAGGGTTTTCGAAAACATAGAGAATTTTGACAGACCTGTCATTGCTGCAGTGAATGGATTTGCCTTGGGAGGGGGTTGTGAGCTTGCTATGGCCTGTGACATCCGGATCGCCTCTGACCGGGCAAGGTTGGGTCAGCCTGAAATCAGCCTGGGCATCATACCGGGATCGGGCGGAACCCAAAGACTCGCGCGTTTAGTGGGGCCTTCGAAAGCAAAGCAACTGGTTTTTTCCGGTGAATGGGTTGATGCAAAAACCGCCCTTGATATCGGCTTGGTGGATCTGGTTTTCCCTCATGATCAATTGCTGGATGAGACTAAGAAGGTAGCCTTGACGATGGCGGATAAATCGAAAATCGCCCTTGCACTGGCGAAGTCTGCCATAAATAGAGGGTTCGATTTAGATTTGCAGAGTGCGCTGAGTTACGAAATTGAATGCTTTGCTCAATGTTTTGCCACTCACGACCAAAAGGAGGGGATGAGGGCTTTCTTGGAAAAGAGAAAGCCTCGTTTCACTGATAAATAAGTCTAAATCAGGAGTTCAACATGGGAATCCAACGTATTTTTGTACAAGGGGCAGGGGCGATGGGAAGTGGGATTGCTCAAGTTTCTGCTCAAGCAGGATATGCGGTGATCCTAATGGATTTATCTAATGAGTTAGTTCAGAGGGGGATGAAGTCCATTGATAGGAGCCTTCAGCGAGGGATAGAGAAGGGGAAGATGAAGGCGGAAGAGAAAGCCATTATCCTCTCCAGGATCAAGCCGGTTACGGACCTCAAGGAGGCAAAGGAGGCAGACCTTGCGGTTGAGGCAGTTTTCGAAGATCTGGAAATCAAAAAGAAGGTCTTTGAGGCGTTGGATGAAATCTGTCCTCCACACACTGTTCTGGCATCTAATACCTCTGCCCTTCCGATTGCTGCCATGGCAACGGCAACGAAAAGGCCGGATAAAGTTTTGGGGCTTCACTTCATGAATCCTGTTCCGTTAATGCACGGGGTCGAGATCATTCGAGCGATGACGACCTCAGACGAGACGATGGCGGTGGGGAGAGAATATCTTAAGCGATTGGGGAAAGAGGTGGTGGAGGCAGTGGATTATGCAGGTTTTATTGTCAGCCGGATATTGGACGCCATGCTCAACGAAGCCGTCAGGTGTGTCATGGATGGCAATAAGCCTGAAGAGGTGGATAAAGCCATGAAGATCTGCACCAATTTTCCCATGGGTCCCTTGGAGCTCATCGATTTAGCAGGTGTTGACATTGTCCTTCATGGTCTTGAGACGATGGAAAAGGATTTTGGTGATCGGTTCCATGCAGCCCCTCTGTTGCGCCAGATGTTCAGGGCTGGATACTTAGGGAGAAAAGTTAAGAAAGGGTTTTATGATTATCCGTAATTGGGATTCAAGTGAATCTCCAGAGAAAGGAAAATCTGATGAGGACAATGGAACTTTTTGATCTAGAAGGGAAAATAGCCATTGTGACGGGAGGTGCTCGAGGGCTAGGCCTAAACATGGCTACGGCGTTAGCCGAGGCTGGATCGAATATTGTTATCTGTTCTCGGAAGCTGGAGAGATGCCAAGAGGTGGCCCATAAGATTGAATCTTTGGGAGTGAAAGCTTTAGCTTTTCGTTGTGACATCAACAGTGGGGAAGAAATTGATCAGGTTGTCAGGGAAACGATGAGAATATTCGGAAAGATTGATATTCTGGTCAATAACTCTGGAAGAACAATAGGGGCTGTACCGGTAGAAGAGCTTAAGGTCGAGGATTGGAAAAAAGTGATCGATTTGAATGTTACGGGGACTTTTCAATTTACTCAGAAAGTGGGAAAAGAGATGATTCGGCAGAGGATGGGCAAGATTATAAATATCGCTTCTTATGGAGGGTTGTTCGGGTCGGACCCTGAGTATATGGAGGCTACTGCCTATTCTACCAGCAAAGGTGCTCTCATTATTTTTACCAGGGACCTTGCCGTTAAATGGGCAAAGTATGGGATCCAAGTTAATGCCATTGCTCCAGGTTGGTTTGTCACTGATATGACAAAGCGGAGTTTTGAAAATAAAGAAAACAAAGTCATGGCTCGTCTTCTCATCAAACGATTTGGGGAAAAGGACGATCTTAAGGGAGCAGTTGTGTTTCTCGCCTCGCGGGCTTCGGATTACGTGACAGGGCAGATTTTGTGTGTGGATGGAGGAGCGTCAGCCTGGTAGGAATAGAGTTCTATCTTATACGTTGTATCATTTAGATCAGGAGAAATCCAAAAATGGATAAAAATGATGTTGTGATAGTTAGCGCAGCGAGAACACCTTTTGGCCGATATGGCGGGTCACTAAAGGGTTACGATTACTTTGATCTTGGTGCCATCCCCATGAGGGAAGTATTAAAGAGAGTGAATTTAGAGCCTAAGGTTGTGGAAGAAGTCTTCTGGGGCGTTGGAGACACCTCTGTATGTAAGGATGTATATACCCCTGTTGCAGCCAGACAAACATTATTGAGAGCTGGTTTGCTCCCGGAGACTCCCTCTATTAGCTTAGACAAGGCCTGCGTTTCTGCCATGTCCGCAGTTAAGCTGGGACTGATGGCTATAAAATTAGGAGAAATCGAAGTTGCTATTGGAGGAGGGGCGACTTCCTTCAGCCAAGAACCTCTGATCATCCGGGGGCTTCGATTTAGTGGGTTTCGCTTAGGTGATGTTAAGATGGAAGATCCTCTATTTCAATTGGGCTATAAGGATTACAATCCAGTTTCAGTGGATACAGATAATGTTGCAGCAGAATATGGGATTTCAAGGGAGGAACACGATGAATGGGCCTTCCGAAGTCATATTAATTATGGAAAGGCTTGGAAAGAAGGTAAGTTTAAGGATGAAATTATTCCAATTGAAATCAACCAGAAAGGAAATGAGCCATTCGTCCTTGATATCGATGAGCAGTATCGGGCGGATACAACTATTGAGAAGCTATCTAAACTCAAGCCAATTTACGGCTGTAAAGCAGTAACCGCTGGAAATGCTCCAGGCCTGAATGATGGGGCAACGGCCGTTCTTTTTATGACCAGAAAAAAAGCAAAGAATCTAAATTTGGAACCGATCGGAACCATTTTGGCTATGACATCCATCGCCATAAATCCAAATCGGATGCCAGAAGGTCCCGGCTTTGCCATAAAAAAGGTATTGGATATGGCCGGAATGAAGTTAGATCAAATTGATGTGATTGAAATCAATGAAGCTTTTGCTGCGGTTCCTCTGGTGAGTATTGAGGTTCTCTGTAATCGTGATAAGGTGTTGGCGAAAAAAATTCAAGGGGAAACGAATCTTAATGGAAGTGCAATTGCAATTGGTCATCCCAACACAGCCAGTGGTGCCAGGATCATAATGACGTTGGCTTATGAATTGAGAAGACGAGGAGGAGGGTACGCAATTGGGGCTATTTGCGGTGGTTTGGCTCAGGCAGATGCATGCCTCATAAAATTCGAGGGATAAAATGTTAATTACTGGAATTTGGGAATATGTGGACAAAACCTTAGTTTGCCAAATCAGATCAGTAAATGAGTCATGGCAAATCATTACTTTATAAGGAGGTATTTAGATGGCAAATTCAGAACCAAGTCGGATATTTAAGACCCACTGTGTAATGTGTTCAGATGCTTGTGGTTTGAACGTTCATGTAAAGGATGGGAAAATTATCAAGATCGAGGGGAACAAGGAGCATCCGGCGAACCATCTATGTTCAAAAGGGAAGACCCTGATCGACTATGTCTATTCACCTGATCGCTTGAGATACCCGATGAAGAAGGTTAATGGGAGCTTTAAAAAGATTTCTTGGGATGAGGCATTGGATTTTGTAAGCGCTAAGTTAATTAATATCAAAAAGAAATATGGTGCTCATTCTCTGGTTGTATATGTTGGTATGCCTGGAGTGCTTGACCTTGAACTGACAGCCTTTGCCCAGAGATTTCGCACCGTTTTTGGTACTCCTAATCTCTTATCCGTGGAAAGTATGTGCTTCCGTTCTAGAATTTTCTCCCGACAAGTAACATTTGGCACATATCCCATCCAAGAACCTAACAAGGCAAACTGTATAATCCTTTGGGGCCAAAATCCGGCGAATTCTTGGCCTGGATTAGAACAGATTATCAGGAAAGGGATTGAGGAAAGAGGATGTAAGCTTATAGTAATTGATCCTCGTCGTATTCCTTTAGCGGAAGAAGGCATTCATCTTCAACCCAGACCAGGCACGGATGGTGCTATTGCTTTGGCAATGATAAATGTGATCATTAATGAGGAACTCTATGATAAGGAATTCACAGAAAAGTGGACGTATGGTTTCGATAAATTAAAAGAGCATATACAGCAGTATACCCCTGAGTGGGCCGAAGGAATCAGTTGGGTACCCGCTTCCGATATTAGAAATGTAAGCCGCATTTTCGCTGGTTCGACGAGTTGTATTTTGCAAGGGCAAAATACTCAGGATCAGAAAATTGGTGGGGTTCAGACTAACAGATCTTTTAGCATTCTTCAGTCCATAACAGGAAATATTGGCAAGCCCGGTACCTGGAGACCAGTCCCTTATATTCGTACTACTGACCTTCGAGTTCCTTTGGAAGAAAGACCTTTGGGATATGACGTCTATCCCTTGTATGATAGCCTTTGGAAGCGTTTAGCGCCATTTGGTCAGGGTATGCTTTTGCCGGAAGCCCTAGAGACTGGTAAACCCTATCCCATTAGAGGGTTAATATGTGACGCGAGCAACATGGCAGTTACTTTCCCAAACTCGCGGAGATTGCTAGATTCGTTAAAAAAGCTTGAATTATTTGTTGTGATGGATGTCTTTATGAATGAAACAGCTACTTACGCTGATGTAGTTTTACCGGCTTCCACGTTTCTGGAGAGAGTCGGGCTGGGCTATATTTATGGTGTGGTTTCGGGTTGGTCTTATGTTATGAAACGACAAAAAGTAATTGATCCTTTACCAGAAAGTTGGCCTGATTGGAAGATATGGGCAGAGCTAGGGAAAAAATGTGGTTATGCCGAATACTTCCCGTGGAATAACGATGAGGAAGTATTAGAGTACCTAATGAAGGAGAGTCAGGTATCATACCAACAGCTATTGGATAATCCTAATGGCCTATGGTTTGGTGAACCCTTGTATAGGTGGTATGAAAAGAAAGGGTTTGGTACACCATCAGGTAAAATCGAGATTTATTCAAACACCTTGAAGGAGGCAGGGTACCCGCCTCTGCCAACCTATATTGAGCCAGCTGAGAGCCCTTACAGTAAACCAGAATTTGCAAAGGAATTTCCACTTATACTCATCACTGGGGCTAGGCAACTGGAATATATACATTCCCAGGGGAGAAATATTGTCCCTCTTCGTAAGGATGCACCCTTTCCGGAATTAGAAATGCATCCGTCTGTAGCTGAAAAATATCGAGTTAGTCAAGGTGAGATGGTTTGGCTAGAGACCAAAAGGGGCAGGATAAAAGTTGAGGCGAAGATTACTGAAAATATTATGCCCAAAGTCCTTTCCTTGCCCCACGGGTGGGCGATTGCCAATGAGAATTTGTTAACGGATATTGGTAACAGGGATCCTATATCTGGTTTCCCTGAGCTTAAGCCTCTACTTTGCCGTATTTCGAAAGTGGATTGAGGGACTGGAAAGGGAAGCGATATTAGCTTGGGGCGTAATTTTTCTCAAAAGGCTGTCCTAGACCCATAAAAACATTTTAGCCCTGTTTGATCAATATTCTAGGACCTAAAGAAGCTATGTATATTGATTTGGCTCAAACTTGAAGCGGGTCAAATCAAGAAGGTAGGCAGTTCCGGGCGGAGACGGGACCGTTTCAAACGTTCGAAGAAGTCTGATTACACTTGCAGGATTAATTAAGGAAAAGCCCTTTAGGACGGATAAGCATTTTCCGTACGTTAAAATTACCCCTATTAACCGGCTGCATTTTTGAACTTCTTCGATGTGCGCGTGCAGACTGCCCTCAAGAGAGCATAGGTTCAATCTGAAGAAGTCGTTTTGGTCACAGGTTGGAGGATGGATGCCCCATCATGCTTCAGGTGCTAAAGACTATTCAAGTCAGAGTGACTGTTTGCCGGAGCAAGTCTAACAGCGATAGATTGAACTTGGAGGTTGAACATAATGAAGGCCCTCTAGATAAATATTAATCGGGGCGACCTCTGCATTTATTATGAGTTGATACAAACTTGTAGTATTGATAGATCTTTTGAATTTATAGACGTGCGGGTGGGCTTGGGTAAACAACAAATTCGTTAACTCCAAAGGATTGGGGGTTTTAAACGCCGAGAGGGCAAAATTTAGGCGACGCAACCGGATGGAATACGGGTTTAGGTGCTTTAATGGTTTCAGAAGAAAGAGGAGTCGAATGAGCCTAAAAAATAAAGTCTCGATTGTGACCGGGGGTGCCCAGGGTTTGGGAAGAGCCATTGGGTTAAGACTTGCCGAAGCAGGAGCCGATATTGCAATCTTCGATATCAATCTGGAATCAGCCAAAAAAGTAGCAAAAGAAATTGAATCTATAGGCGGAAAGGCAGTTTCATTAAAAGTAGATGTTTCAAAACATCTCGAAGTGGAAATGATGGTAGATCGTGTTTTAAAAGAGTTTGGAAGGATTGATATACTGATCAACAACGCTGGTATTTCCCAGGTAGTCACCATTGAGGATATGACCGAAGAAGATTGGGACCGGGTGATGGCTGTGAACCTCAAGAGTGTTTTTCTTTGCTCGAAAGCGGTAATTGGTATTATGAAAAAACAACGATCAGGAAAAATTGTCAACATGGGATCTGTCGCTGGGAAGGTTGGAGGCTTTACCGCAACCTGCGCATATTCCGTTTCAAAAGCCGGGATTATGTGTTTCACAAAAGCTCTAGCAAGGGAGTTAGCGCCGTTTGGAATCACTGTTAACGCAGTCGCACCTGGAGTTATTGATACGGAGATGGCCGAAAATATTTCCGGCGGTGATTTCAGTAGATATTTGAAAAACATTCCTTTGGGAAAGATTGGCTCTCCCGAGGACGTTGCAAACGCGGTTGCTTTCCTAGTTTCGGATGAAGCACGTTACATCACTGGCGAGATCCTCGATGTCAACGGTGGCTTATTCATGGATTAATTAAAGATTAAACGAATGGAAATGGAAAACCTATGTCAAATTGTAAACTGTTGTCGTCATTACGATGATCAAACCATTTGGAGAAGTTTCTATCTGGGAAGTTCTATCGTTGAAATAATGTTTTAGGATGAACAATTGTGTTATTAATGTGCTTATTAGATAGGTAATTCCTAACTACAAGGTTTTGAAAGGAGGTATCGTGATGGATCTTGGTCTCAAAGGGAAAGTAGCTGTTGTCACGGGGGGGAACCAAGGTGTCGGAAGAATTATTGTTCATACCTTAGCCCAGGAAGGAGTTAAGACAGTAATAGCAGATGTTAATACCGAGGGCGGAGATAAAGTTCTTAAGGAGGTTAAAGATATTGGTAGTGAAGCTGTTGTGATAAAGACAGATGTAAGTAAATTGGAAGATACAGAAAGACTTTGCGCTAGCACTTTAGAGAAATTTGGAAGAATTGATATCTTAGTACATAATGCTGCCATCTTCAGCGTCAAACCCTTCATGGATACGCCAGCGGAAAAATGGAAAGATATCATTGGTGTGAGTCAAATAGGCGCCTTTAACTGCTGCAGGTCTGTTTTCAAACAAATGATTGAGCAGAGAGATGGAAGGATCATTTTTATCGGGTCAGACGCTGGAAGGATAGGCGATCCATACCAACCTATTTATGCAAGTGGAAAAGGAGGGATCATTGCCTTCGCCAAATCTATTGCTCAGGATATTGGTCCTAAAGGAATTACTGTAAATGTTGTTTCCCCCGCGTTGGTAGCGACAGAAGAGAACAAATCTACGTTAGAACAATTATATGGATTGAACGACGAAAAACGATCGAAAAAGCTTTACGCAGCCTATCCTATGCGTCGATTGGGGACATCTGAGGATGTAGCCAACTTAGTAGTCTTTTTATGCTCCAACAAGGCTGGGTTCATCACGGGACAGACGATTAGTGTAAATGGTGGGTACTGTATGTTGTAAATCGCCCTGTGAACGTGCAGCACAGAAGTTTTATGGAGAAAGTGATAAAGAATTCCTGGCGTAATTCAATCCTGTGTGCCAGAAGCCAGACAATATTGGGTATGGAGCCAATGAGATCATCTCATGAACAGATTACAAGACGCCTCCTCAGAAGAAAATTTAGGATTTAAAGCTTAAATCGTTAAATGGATCTTGGCCTCGAAGGAAAAGTTGCTGTCGTTACTGGCGGGAGCCGCGGCATTGGAAGGATAATTGTTCATGCCATCGCCAGAGAAGGTGCTAAAGTGGTCGTTGCTTGTACGAACACTGAGCGTGGAAACAATGTCGTAACAGAGGTTAAAAAGCTTGGTAGCGAGGCGATTATGATTAAGGCAGATGTAGCTAAATTAGAGGAGACTGAAGCATTGTTTCGTAAAACTATGGAAAAATATTTAAAAGTTGACATTATGATACACAGTGCAGCGTCCTTTAGCTACAAGCTTTTTTTTGAAACCCCAGTACAGGCCTGGGGAAATATTGTAGATGTAAGTTTAGTAGGAGCTTTTAATTGCTGCAGCTCTGTATTGGGGCCAATGATTAAACAGAGAAGTGGTAGAATTATTTTTATAGGATCAGATGCTGAAAGAGTAGGTGCTCGTTATAAGACTATTTATGCGAGTGCGAAAGGCGGTATTATTGCTTTTGCTAAATCTCTGGCTCAGGACGTTGGTTCTGAAGGAGTTACTGTCAATGTCATTAGCCCATCATTAGTGGTGACAGAAGAAAATAGGGAGTTATATATCCGGCTATATGGGCTAGATGATGAAAAACGGACTAACAAATTTTACTCTTACTATCCTATGCGTAGACTGGGAACTCCCGAAGACGTAGCTAATTTAGTAGCGTTCTTATCATCTGATAAAGCTAGCTTTATAACGGGACAGACAATCTGCGTAAATGGCGGCTACTGTATGTTGTAATCACGATTATAATTTTCCAATCCCATAGGATGAGCCAAATAGAATTAGGAAATACCTCATGATGGCTGGAGAATCATAAGGTTTCTAAATGCGATGACGGATTTACAGTTCGATTGGGCGTATCAAGAATAAGCCTGCTCAAATAAGAACTCAATAAATGTGTTTTGGAGCAATAAGATTTTCAAGAACGAGGCTAGTTGTGAGATATTATGATGCCCATGTACATTTTTTTTGGAAAGGCTCTCTTAACGAAGTGTGGCAAAAGTGGCAGGTTCTATTAAAAAAAGGATTAACAGGAGTGTCTTTAATTATTATAGGCCATTATCCCAGTAATTGGGAAAGATTCTTAGGACTAGTGCCAAATGCATTTCAAAAAACTGTCGAGAAGAAGTTTTTTGAGGAGGGGTTAGGATTTCAGATATCTACAGCTCAACAATTAAGTGATGTAGAAGTTTTTCCATATCTGGACTGCCGATTTATTGATAAGCAGGACTCTGACTTAACAAAATTTGTTGAAGCTGGATTCAAGGGTTTGAAGGTTCTATATATACCAGATGACGATTATGAATTTGGAGCCATTGGGTGGAGACAGTTTTTTGGACGTTCAGAGGCAGAGTCTCAAAAATTAATAAGTCAAATGATTGAACAAAGTTTTAGTTTTGGTTGGCCTATAATCTTTCATGTAGATCTGAGACGATATGCTGACTTTGTAATGGAAATTTTGCAAATCAATCCAGCATGTACTTTCATTATTCCCCACTTTGGTTTTTCAAGGAAGATTTTGGCTAAATTCTTGGAACGATTCAATTGCTGTTATACTGATTTTTCCTCTCTTTTGCCTTTCATGCAGGATAATCCCCATGAGTATGTCGACTTTATTACTACCTATAATGAGCGGATTTTGTTTGCATCAGATGCTTATCTGGGAGAACCTGAGTTAGCTGGCAATTATTTAGAATTCATTATTTCACGTATTGAGAGCGAAGATATTCGAGCAAAGATCATGTACGAGAATTATCTCCATATCCACCGCATCGGGCTTCAAAAGGTTGGCGAGTGAAAATGGGAGAATACATAGGATTGTAATCATCGTTAAGCTTGGTTTAAAAAATACATAAGAATATAAATTTACAGAAGAAAGAGAAGAGTTTCATTGTTATGAAGAAAAAAGCAATATTAGTTATCGATATGCTCAAGGATACGCTTGGAAAGAACAAAAAATCACCTCTTGCTCTCCAAGGTGCTGCTCTCCTTCCCACGTTGAATCATCTCATTAAAAAAAGCAGGGACACCGGGATACAGGTCATCTTTGCTATGGATAGCTTTCTTGAGAATGATTACTTTTTTTCACGAGGAGTAAAACCATATTCTATTAGGGGTACTGAGGGAGCGGAGGTAATTAACGAAATTGAGAAAGATCCAAGGGATATGTACTTACCCAAACGCCGCTTCAGTGCTTTTTTCAAGACCGACCTAGACCAAACTCTTAGGGTAATGGGGATTGATACGGTTGTCCTTACCGGAATAACAACTCATGTTTGCGTTTTAGCAACAGCAATGGATGCCTTAAGCCACGATTTCAAGACAATTATTATTGAAGATTGTTGTGCATCTGTTAGCAAGGATATTCATCAATCTATTATCAGTACCTACCGTAACTCTTCACTCGCTCCATTTTTAAAAGTTATGACTTCTGAAGAGTTTCTAGCACAAAGCTCTCAGGAGGTTTGATTAAGAAGAGAACACCCAACTATTCCGAATTTTATAAGATTTAGGAACGGGCAAGAATGACTGGAATTGAATTTTATAAAAGAGAAGTGAAGGCTTGTTTTCTAGACCCTAGAAAGGGGTTTGCGAGGAAGGAGCTTGTTGTTGGGATAAGGAAGGATTATCTCACCGGGCACGTATCCCGAATCCTTCCTTTTAGGCGGAGGAGGTTATCTGCGAAAGAGACTCCCTTGGAGATATTAGAGGCATCCAAAAAGGATTGCCCATTCTGTTCAGATAAGATACCTTCTTCAACTCCAAAATTTATCCCAGAGATTGTCCAAGAAGGAAGGATCCATAAGGGAAGAGCAGTGTTATTTCCGAATTCATTTCCTTATACCAAATACAATTGGGTCGTAGTCCTTTCGGAGGAGCATTTCCTTCCTCTCGATCGTTTCTCCCATGAGACCTTGACAGATGGATTTCTTGTTGCCAAAGAAGGAATCGAAAGGTTAAGGGAGAAGGAGCCGAAGCTGAGATACTGTTCCATTAACTGGAACTATTTTCCCCAATCTGGAGGAGGGCTGTTCCACCCACATCTTCAAGTGGTCATCGAAGATTCTCCCACCACGTCACATCAAAAGGTATTAGACGGGTTGAGAAGATATCAAACAGAAAGTAATTCTTTCTTCTGGGAAGATTATCTTTCAGAGGAAATTAAGAATGGCTTGCGGTATTTCGGAACTCAGGGCAATGTTCATTTTTTAACAGCCTTCTCTCCTTTTGGAATTTTGGGAGAGATAATGGTTCTCTTTTCTCAGCGGTTGAGAATTGAGGAGCTAGACTATCATGATTGGGAAGACTTTTCCTGAGGGTTAATAAGAATATTTGCGGTTTTCAAGACGAAACAGATCGAGAGCTTTAATCTGGCTATGTTCTCAGGAAATGGAGAACAAGTCCAGTCATGGGTGTATGCAAGGCTTTGCCCAAGGATGCTTCTCCCCCCTTGGAATACAAATGACATAAATTATTTTGAGAAACTTCACAACGAGGTTATCTGTTTAATTTTTCCGGAAGAATTTTGTCAGGAACTAAAACGATTTTTTGCTGATTCTATAAACTTGTCGAAATAGTCTGCCTTGAGAAAGCAGAAAGAAGTAATTTACTTATCATAATTTTTAGACAGATCCTGTCGAATTAGCGGAGAATTTTATGGCGGCCTCCTGAAGGATCGAAATTTTAGATAAGATTGCTACTTTGGAGATTAAATGAAAAAATTCATGGAGCCGAGATCTGTCGCTTTAATTGGAATCTCAAGCGAAATTAGGAGAGGTTCTTTAAATTTATTAGGAAACTTATTGCAAATAGGTTTCCCTGGGAAGATTTTCCCTGTCAATCCTAAGATCCAAAAATTGTTAGATCAAAAAGTGTATCCGGATATTTATGCAATACCTGAAGATATTGATTTAGCCGTCATTATGACTCCGCGGCAGATAGTCCCTACTGTGTTGGAGCAATGCACCAAAAGGGGTATTGATTCCGTTTTGATCATTACTCAAGGATTTGCTGAGGCAGATGGAGAAGGAAATGCCCTCCAGTCAAGGATCAGCGAATTAATTAAAAAAACCGGGGTGAGGGTACTCGGCCCAAACTCGATAGGAATCATAAACCATTTTGTCCCCTTTTCAACTTATTTCATATCTATAAAAAAGGAAGAGAGCCCTATTGCTTTCGTCTCGCAATCAGGAGGTTTCCTCGAAGGATTTCCACAATTTAAGATTGGAAAAGGAATAGACCTTGGCAATACATGTGACATTGATTTTTGCGAGGCTTTAACCTACTTTGAGGATGATCCTCAAATTAAGGTAATAGGGCTTTATATGGAAGGTATAAAAAATGGAGATAAATTTATTAAAACTGCAGGAAGGGTGGCTCGAAAAAAATTAATCCTAATCCTTAAACCGGGAAAGAGTGACCAAGGAGTAAACGCCATCATCTCCCACAGCGGATCCTTAGCAGGGGAGGAAGCCACCTACGAGGCTGTTTTTAAACAGGCAGGTCTTATTCGTATCAGAAATGTAGAGGAGTTTGGGGATATCTCTAAGGCCTACCTTAATCTTCCTTTAATTAGAGGAAACCATATTGGCGTGATTACGCCAACCGGTGGTGGTGGAGTCTTAGTTGCGGATGCCTCTCAAGAGTATGGATTTTCACTAAGAGACCTTTCAGAAGGAAATAGAAAGCCGATAAAAGAGCTGTTTCCTCCTTGGCAACAAGTGAATAATCCTCTTGATATCATGTCTGCAACATGGGTTCATGGGTACAAAAATGTCTATACAAAAACTCTAGAAACTCTTGTCAAAGATACCACGCTCGATGCGATTTTTTGTGTGTTAGGGGAACCCACCTTAAAGACTGTGGGGGAGATTGCTAGAAGGTATCCGACTAGACCGATAATCTCATGGGTGATTGGACAATCCACTGATTTGGCTAGGGAAATTGCATCAGCAGTGTGCTACCCCAGTCCGGAGAGAGCATTCAGGTCTCTTGCCGCATTGTTAGAGCATAATGCTTTTATCATGAAAACATCAGAAGGAAGAGATGCATTTTTAACTGACCGGAAATCGGTTGAAGAGATCCTTGAGAGAGCAAAGAAGCAGAACGAGAAAATCTTAACTATAGAAGCTTTCTCCATTCTGAGTGCCTATGGAATTCCGATCGCCCCCTTCAAAATAGCAAAGACTAAAAGTCAGGCCGTAGAAGTTGCAGAGGAATTAAAATATCCTGTAGCTTTGAAGGTTTATTCACCTGAGATCTTGCATAAATCGCAAATTAATGGGGTAAGGGTAGGAATTCGGAGTTCCAATGAGTTGAATTTTCACTACGAAGATATGATTACTGGAGTACTCAATAGAGCTCCGAATATGAGAATTGAGGGAGTAATCGTCCAAAAATTGATTACGGAAGGTGTAGAGGTGATTTTAGGTGTCAAGCGGGATCTACAGTTTGGACCAGTTATAGTTTTTGGATGGGGTGGAGTTTTCACAGAAGTATTGAAAGACTTTTCTTGCGGGATTCCTCCCATTACCTCAGAGGATGCTGATAGGATGATTTCATCAACAAAAGTATCGAAAGTCTTAGAAGGTTTTCAGAGCAATCTACCTTCGGATAGGTCTTTCCTAAAGGAGTGTATCCTTAGAATTTCCCAGCTTGTCTCAGAATTTCCTGGGATTGTTGAACTGGATATAAACCCTATAAAAGTATTGTCTAAAGGGGGTTTAGTAATAGATGCAAGAATGGTAGTCGATCTAAATTATTATTAATTCCCTTAGTCAACTCTTCCTCCGGTGGGAGAGGGATAGCCTGCCTACCGGTAGGCAAGAGCGGAGTGTAAAAAGGAAGGCAGAACATGATAGCCAATTATGGTTTTAAGGATGGATCTGGCGATTGGTATGTTGTCATCGATACGGATAAATGTAACGGATGCGGTAAGTGCAAAGAGGTTTGTCCGCCAAAGATCCTTGAAGTGGGACCGGATGAGATTGATATATTCCGCGAAGAACCTGTGGCCTTTGTCAAGTATGACGAGCGAAAGAAAGTTAGGTACAGCTGCGCGCCTTGTCTACCAAGTTGTGGTGCGGAACCAACACCCTGTGCTCGCGTATGCGAACCGAAGGCTATCTCTCACTCCGACGGCTGGCAATTCATATGCGGCCATAAGTAAAGAGAAAAAAGGGACGGGCTACTTTTTGCTAGGGATGTGTGGAAGCTCGGAGCATTAACTTTAAAATAATCAATGATCATTCATCATTGCCCTTTGATCATTTGCAATGATACTTAAAATAAGCGGAGAAGATGGGCAAGTTCACAAAAAATCATATTTTGACAAGTAAGGACTTTCTTGCTTGAAGGAGGTCACTTATAGGCGAATATTTTATATTAATGGAAGATGAAATGGCTCTGATGTTTGCCAGAAGGATAGAAAAAAAAAGGAATATGACGAGGCCTTTTAGAAGGTAATGAAAAATATGTCGGAACGTTTTGTAGGAAAATAATGCTCTGGCGATGCAAACGGTCGAAACGGTATATCATTATAATTTTGGGAGGAACTGGTTTTGGAGAACAAAGAAGTAAATCTGGAAGGGAAGATTGCAATAGTTACCGGAGCAAGCCGTGGTTTGGGTAAGGCAATTGCTATCAATCTTGCGCGCGCTGGGGCCTTTGTGGCGGTTGCAGCAAGGACGGTTGAATCCGGGCAGAGTTCTCTGCCCGGTAGCATTTATGAGACAATGCACGAAATCGAGAGAGAAGGAGGGAAGTCTATCTCTGTCCGATGTGATGTAACGCGGGAGGAGGATGTTGAATACCTGATTAGGCATGTGACCAAAGAATTCGGCCGCGTCGATATCATGATTAATAATGCGGGTATTACGACACCTGAACCATTTCTCAAGCTATCAACAAAGAAGTGGGATCTGATAATGAATGTAAATCTAAAAGGAACGTTCCTCTGTACAAAGGCCGTTTTGCCGCAGATGGTAGCACAAAGAAGTGGTCACATTATCAATCTTTCCTCAGTCTTGGCAACAAGAATCCAATTCAGTATACCCTATGGAACCAGCAAGGCGGCCATAGAGCGATTTACACTCGGATTGGCTAAGGAAATGAGAAAATACAATGTGGCGGTCAACGCCCTTTGCCCCGATTTCACGGCAACAGAAGCCGTTAAAACTTTTCTCAAAAATGCTGATACAACCCACTGGCAGAAATCTGAAATGTGGGGCGAGTATGCCGTTATGGTAGCAGCCCAGGATGCGGAAAGCTTGACAGGTAAGATCCTCGACGAGCCCGCCTTGAGAGAGATATTTGGCCAAAAAGGAATAAGTATTAGAAACACAAGGTAGAACCCACTGATGGACTCAGAAGAGAAATTTGCCGTAAAGTATTATTTGATAATTAAGGAGCAATGACACCATGGAAAATCACAAGAAAGTGGTAATTGTAACTGGTTCTGGGCGGGGCATTGGACAGGCAATTGCATTGAAATTCGCAGAGCAGCAGGGAAATATCATTGTAGTAGATCGGATTAAAGATCGAGCCCAAGAAACTGCACGTAAGATAGAGAAGGTTGGAGGGAAAGCTTTAGCGTTAGAAATCGATATAACAGACTTGACCGAAGTACAGGAAATGACAGCGAGAACCTTGGACATATTCGGGAGGATCGATATCCTGGTCAATAATGCGGGATGGGATGTAGTCCAACCATTTTTTCAGAACAAGAAAGAACTATGGGATCAGCTAATTGATATCAATTTGAAAGGATGTATCTATTGTTGTCGTGTCGTCGCTGAAAGCATGATTGAGAAAAAGTATGGAAAAATTGTTAATGTTTCATCAGATGCAGGAAGGACAGGCTCTGGTGAAGAAGCAGTGTACGCAGCGGCCAAAGGAGGAGTCATTGCATTTACGAAGTCTTTGGCAGTTATTCTAGCACCCTTCAATATTAATGTTAATTCAGTTTCGCCAGGTCTGACGGATACTCCGGCTGTAGAGCGAGGAATGGCCATGAGCGAAAGGATTGCGGAAATAATGGAAAAAAGAAAGCAATTTACGTTGTTCAAACGATGGGCACAGCCAGAAGAGATTGCGGATGCAGTGTTGTTTCTGTCGTCAGATGCAGCCAAATATATTACGGGTCAGGTCTTGAGTGTGAATGGTGGCGGCATCATGGTGGATTAGTTCAACAGAATTTAGGAACTGACTATTCTAAAATATTAGGGAGTAGAGGGTGTTGAAGTGTAAGATTTTCTCGAAGGAAATTAGTGGGAACAAGAGCTTAGGATATTATCGTTGGCGTTAAGTTTTTGGAAAAAAGATGACTGGCGGTGTTGGCATGCTTTGATAACGTAATCCCTGCGGTATGCTAAAGGGTGATTCCAGTTAGTTTCATTAAGGGGGTGTCGCGGTGAAGAAATTTCAGAAACAAGGGACTAAAAGGGAGCGTTCAAGGCAAGCCTTAAGAAAGGATATAGAAAGGCTTCTGTCTACGAACAAATATCTTATAAGTAGGGATCGAGAAGAGAAAATCAGTCTTGGTGAAGCGGGGGGTGTTTGGGTTACAAATGATATCGAGAGTGCCTTCATCAATGGTGAACCGGCATGGGTTGTGCCAATGCCTCAGCGAATCCTGAAATCGGGAATAGACGATGCTTTGGCTAAGCACGTAGACTCAAAATTTGGCAAAGAATATCATTTTGATGATGCAACTCCTGAAGAATGGGCAAAGTTGAGAGAAAGCTTGTTAAAAGGTGGGTATGATGCCATGGGGATATCCAGTTCTTTCGGTGAGAGTGTTCAACATTTCTGGATATTGGAACGACCGCGATTGCTAAGCATCGAAGAAGCTCTTGCAAACTTAACAGAGGAGGATAGTTAACTTTGCAGAGTCACACAGAGTTTTCAATTTTAGTAATTTTGTCCTATAGGAAACTTAAATTGAAAATGGTAGGGGTACCACGACTATCATTTCGCGAGACTGATTGAACTTCTAAAGAAACTGAGGGACGATATCATTGTCTTCGGAGGGGAGAATTATTATTGAAGAACACCTGCCTGCCCTGACCTAAGATGAAGTGAAAGGAATTTTCACTCCCGGGACTTCATCGAGGAGTCGATTGAGTAGGCTAAAGCAAATATCAAAACCAGGGGTATTGTTGAAGGTCGTAATATAGGAAGCTTTCATTCTTTAAGGTAGTAAGTGCCAATTTTGCAAAAACCAGGTTCTAGTATCAGATTAGATTCTCGGTTTTGGAAATAAGCTAACACCCTATATACCCCTTTAAATCCCAACATCCCACCTAACACCCAAGACCGAATGGGGTATATAGGGCTTTTTGTTTGCCAAATACAGAAATTGTTAGGGAGTCCCAATCATACCCCCCAAGATTCTTAAGAGGGGATCTATATGTACACGCAAAGCAGAAAGATGCATAGCCTATTAAACTACCTCCCTATGTCCCCAGTATTGGAGTTGGCGGACAGCGCCAAGGCAATCCTTCTTGCAACCTCCACCTACTATTATTCAATTAACATAGCAATTGAGGATTGAAGATTATTGCTTGAAGTGTAGCAACAAAAAAGGCAGAGCCATCATCTTATTTTATATTATTATATCCACTTGTGGAGATGAACCCTAGTTTTTATTGCTACAAGCCTTTGTTCCCTTATTTAATCACCCCTTCCTTTTTTAGTTCCTGGATTTCCTGATCTGTATAACCTATCTGGTGCATGACCAGATCAGTGTGTTCTCCCAAAGTCGGGGCAAAGCTCCGGGTGCCTGCTCGATTGGCACTAAAGTGCACGGGATAGCCAGGGATCTTCACATCACCAAGGAGGCGGTCTTTAAAGTCGACCACATAATCGTTGACCCGGGCTTGAGGATCATCCTTGATTTCATTGATGTTTAGAACAGAGCAAACCATCAGTTTTTCTTTGAGCAATATCTCCACCCATTCGTCTCGCGTCTTAGTTGCAAAAACCTTGTCAAAAATGGCGACCAACTCGGCACAGTGGACCTTCCTTCCCGAGTTATCCTTAAACCGAGGGTCGTCAAGAAGGGCGGTTTGGTCGGTGGCTTTGCAGAAGAGAGGCCAGTATTTCTCTTCGGGATGATGTGTAGTCATGAACCACTTTTCGTCCCTGCAACGGAAGAGGTTTCGCAGGGGAGAATGGTCGTAGCGGTTAGGTGAAATATCCATCGGACTAAGCGACAAAACATTGGACAACATGATATTGGGGTACATCAGCCAAAGCCCTGCACCATAAAGGGAGACATGGACTTCCTGACCCATTCCGGAGCGCTCCCGGACGAGCAGAGCGGTCAAAATAGCATGGCTTGCCGTGATGGCCGTGGCCTGGTCCATCACCCCCCCGTGTAATAAGACAGGCTCTGACGCACCGGTCACATACATCAATCCTGAGCGGGCCAGGCCAAGAGGATCGAAAGCGCCGAGATCCCTCATCGGACCCTTAGGTCCATATCCTGAGACATTGGCGTGGATGATCTGAGGATTCACCGCCCGCAGGCTGTCATAATTAATACCCAATTTGGTTTTGGTGCTTTCGCGTAGGTTAGTAAGAAAAACATCTGCCTCTTTAACCAGGCGATGGAGAATCTTACGTCCTTTCTCTTTTTCAATATCGAGATAGATCCCCTTTTTGTTACGATTCGATATCTGGAAAAAAATGTTCTCCCCGTTCGGAAGGGACATGTCAATCCGTCCCAACCTAGTCCAGTAACGCTCCGGATCACCTAACCCTGATTCTATCTTCACTACATCGGCTCCTAATTCGCCGAGGATGGAACTGGCTCCAGGGCCAGCATGGAAGACCCCATATTCCACTATCTTTATCCCCTCAAGAGGCATCGGCCTGTGTCTCGTGTTGTGAATAGTGTTTATCATCGGATCTCCTCTTTTTTTCTTTAATCAAGATTTAAAAAAACAGTATAAAAGATGATGCCATTTCTAGCAACGATCACAATCCTATACTGCGGATAGCTTGCCACTGCACATTACCCCAACTGAAGATATCTGATTGTAATCTTCAATCTTATGGCAAATTTCGATTTTGGGTGTTTCAGGAAGAAGCAAACGAAATATCCCTTTACCAGTTTTTCAAAATGAGCCGAAGGGGATAATTATTGAGTATCTACTTATCTACAATCAAGGCATGCTTTGGGAATCGAAGACTTTGGGTAGAAATCGTCACTCCATCCTTTTTCCTTAAATCTTTTTCAATATCTGACGAACGGCCATGAGACTGGGCGATTCCACCGGAAGCTCCAGCAAAGGCTTGCCGACACGGTCGTAGTGATTGACGTTCTCGTCTTCCGGAATATAACCCAGAACTTCAAGACCCATTTCCTGGATAATTTCCTCCGACGGACCTCTCATTCCCCGGAATCGATTCAGCACCAAACCAATTCTTTTAACGATATTGCAATGGCCCTTCGCCACCTGTATGATTGTACGCGCGGTCTCGAGACTCCTAAAGGACATATCCGCAACAACTAATAAGGTATCGATACTTTTCAAGACCCGACGGTTAATTTGTTCAGGACCCGCCTCGCCGTCAATGATGGTGATATAGTAATCCTCTACGAGCGTGTCGATCCCATATCTTAACAGCTCGTTGACGGCACAAAAACAGCCAGGTTCTTCCGCGCGCCCCATAATCAGTAGATCGAAGCCATTTCCAGCCGCAAGGATATTCGTCATCACGGCCCGAATATGCTGATCTGCTATCCGGCGCTTTGCCTCTGGAACTTCAATGATTTCCCGTCGAATATCACCCACGGTCTTGCCTACCCTCATTCCAAGCGTATGGGGGAGGCTGATGGCAGAATCGGCATCAATGGCAAGGACTTTGCAGTTTCCGTTCTCGGCGAGGATCTTAATCATCAGTGTGGCAAGCATCGTCTTTCCAGTTCCGCCTTTTCCGGTGATGGCAACGGATCTCCCGTGCTTGCAAGAAGAGGGACAAAGGGTGAAGGATTCCTTGGCCTCGTTGATTTTCATTGAATCGTTTCCATAAAATTCTTGATACCGTTCTTGATTCCTTCAGACCTCTTATACCTGGGGTCCAAAGCATCCACATCAAACATCAACACCGGTATGCCAAATCGATCAGAGACCATATCTTTGATTAGTTTGCCCACTGCCCAGGTATGCTTGCAGCCGACATGCCCTGCAAAGATGGCTGCATTACATTGGTAGTCTTTTATGATACCCGTGACAAGTTCAATCCAGTATTCGGTAGGGCCGGAAGATCCATGAATCATCGGTTGTCTCAGCAATCTCTTTCCCAGTCCCTTAAAGACCTCTCTCTCATCGGAAGTATTCTCTATAGGGTATGACTTCTGAAATCCGAAGGCATCCATAGTTACAATGGCGCCATACTCCTTCTCCAGCCAGTCTAAGATCCCCACGTCAAACCAGATAGGGTTCTGGATCCATGCGACCCTGAACTTCTCCTCCGCTAAGCATCCCTCTTTTCTTTCGACCCTCTCTTTCCCCACTGCATATTCAACTCTGAGGAAGTCCACGACTTCCGGGCTCCCGGTCATGATGCCGAAGATTTCGTTCAGCACTAGAAGTCTGCCTGGAAGAGGACACGGGACGGTTTTTCTCAACTCCGCAATTTGGCTGATCAGTTCATAAGCCTGATTTGAGTACTCTATGACCTTGACTAACCGATTCCAATCGAGCTTATGTCCAGTCACATCTTCCAAGAAGAAAGTTGCCTCTTTCATTTCGTTGCCGATGTATTCATAGCCACGTTCGTTTTGCTCATAGGGCGTGTCAATGCAAAAGTAAGGAACGCCCAGGTGCTCGGCAATGAGAGGGTAGGCAATCCTCGCAGAGTCGCATGGTGTCGCTGTATATATCAAGGCATCCGGTTTCTCCATATCACCGGATAGGACCACTCCGATTCCGGTTTTATTAAACGTACATATGTGGTCGGGAACATATCTCTGAGCGATATCAACATAGCCTGCTACTCCCATCTCCAGAGAAGCAAGGCGAGGGGCTACGCTATCCAAACAGACCGGCACCGCTCCAAATGCATAAATCAACTCTGGTGGGAAACTCGAGCTATGCAATATCAGTGGAACCCCTTTTTTATGGGCCTCATACACGCTGTCCCAGTAAAGCCTTTGTACCTCAAACATCCACTTCCGCTCAGGATATTTCTTGACGGCCCTATCCACTATATGGTTAAGCGTACTGGATATATATTGAAAAAGATCTGTTTCCTTCTTCACTCGATCACCTCGTGGATCATTTCTATGAAGGCCTCGACCCTTGTGGCAATCTGTGACGCATTGGTCATTATCTCCTCTCGTTGAAGAGCAAGAACGGGGATATTTGCCTCTTTAAGCTTTTTTTCCAAAAACAGGGATTCCCCTCCCCAGAGGTCACAGAATTTCATCTTTTGATAGATTATCCCATCAACTTTGAATCTTTGGACCATATCCTTTATAAAACTGAAAATAGCCACATGTTGATCCATCATCCGAGGGCAGGTCGCCCGGTTGAGATACGATTTGGCAAGGGAGAACATTATATCGCCCTCTATCTCTACCGGTTCCCAGAGGTATCTGCTTCCAAAACATTGGGCATCAGTGACGACCAGCCCCCCTTGATCTTCAATAATCTTTATGAAAGCCGGATCGTCAAGAGCGCTGCCTATGACCATCAGTCGGGCCCGGTAGTTGGTTACAGGTCCATGTTTCCTAAGTTTCTCCAAGTATCTCCTCAATAGGTCATTATATTGATTTTTTGCCATGGACATGGCGGTCAATACTAGGGCTTGTCTTTGAAGCCCAGTGATGGCTGGATGATCGCCTTTTTGAAATTCATAGAGTTCTCTTAGCAGCTTCCTCGTCTCATTGTAAGTGATAATTGCCTTTTCCAGGCTTTCTCCAGTGATAGCAATCCCTGTGAATTCCTCGAGCCTGTTTTTCAGATTGACCATCTCCTCTCGATACCACGCAATCCCAGAATCGCTGCATTTACGCGGAACCGTTAGGAAGTGCATGAAGGACCGTCCAGCTTTGAATCTCCAGTTATCATATAAGCGATGAGCCTGCCCGCAGCTATCAGAGGCCACCAATCCATCGAGAAAGTCATAGGTTCCATCGAGGACATACTCCAGGCACGAACGAGCGAAACTGCAGCTGTAGCTAGACATCCAAACATCTCCCTGGACCCTTTTGGCACAACCCGTAGCTCTTACTCGATATGGAAGTATACCGGCAGCATCGATGATTTCCTCCGGCACGTAGCAGCAGATGAACCCGATGACTTTCTTGCCGTGGTCCTTCCACGCTTTGACCGCAGGATTGAAAGGAGTGAAAACGATTTCGTTTAGTTCTTCCATCATGGTTGTCTCCGCCCGGTTCACAGGATGATCTTCGGTCGGTTCATGCTGACTGCAAGGATTTGTTCAGTGGTGTGCCTGTTGAAACAACTGGTCACGATTTATGGTTCAACTCTCGAAAGTGTATGGAAAAAGGCGCGGATGTCTTCGGCCAACAACTCCGGCTCCTCCATCTCCAGGAAATGCCCACCATCTGACACTCCCAGAACCAAAGCAAATCTCAGGTCTGTGCGGGCGTCCATGTTCTGGGTCATACTTACGATTTGATAAAAGACTACTACGTTCGAAATGAAAGGTCAACAAGATTCATCGATTACTACTCAAATGTTGGGTAGTAAGGCAAAAATCGAAAATGAAGAGTACAGAGGAAAAAGTCACCAAGACAAAGTCTTTATAGTCCAATCCTGATTTTCACATTTTCTTAAAGACCTTAACAGCCGGAATTCTCATTGAATCCTGCACACAGTATTAACATTGAACCACTAATTTTCTCCCTAAATATCCGAATGATTCCACCCGAGTAAAAGGCGAAGAATTCCTGATCCAGTCTTCCCTCATTACGCGATCACACCAGCCCAACGAATCTGGACACAGAGACTCGGGCAATATTAACTGGATAGATGGCTGTTCAAAGAAAAATCAATGATTGACTTTAGTCGTTACCTTTTGTACGAGGCGATCCGGAATCTTTAGCTGTATGCAAAGAGACGGGTGGAGAGGTTGTTTAGTTCTTCCTGAAATCAACGACCCAGCTTTTTGGCAAAGTATATACGATTTGAATTGGTAATCATGAAAGACCCTTTTTTTAACTAAACCTATTTACTGACTTTATTATTGTCGGGTTGGGGCCCGAACAGATGAAGATGGCACTATTATATGTGGCCGCTTTTTCTTGACAACTACATTTCTTTTTTGTATTTTCAACTCACCAAAGCAAATTCTTATCACTTGTAAGGGATCTTGCCCGCTCGGTTGTAAGCATCAGGATCCAGGCTGTGAAACCTAAAGCCGCTTAGGCATGGAGGGAGGGGTGATATGACACCTCAGCAGATGGAGGAGAAAGCCAGGGAGCTTTTCAAGAAAAACTACCACTGAAGCCAGGCCGTTCTTGCGGTCGGGCAAGAAAAACTGGGGATTAAGGAGCCGAACCTCGTCAAGGCCATGGACATTTTCGGCGGGGGCCTCGGGGCTCATGGGGAAGTCTGTGGCGCCGTCGTCGGGGGACTCGCAGCGTTGAGCCTGCGTTATGGCCGGATGAATGGGGAGGGACAGGCTGGTATGAAGATGTGGTCCTGCGCCTTCCATTTCATGAAGCGTTTCCGCGAGGAAGTCGGGGAAGGGAGCATCCTGTGCCGTGACATCGTGAATGTAAACTGGATGGACCCGAAACAGGACAAGGCCTATCATGAGGGAGACAAATTTTTGATGTGTGTAGAGCTCACGGGAAAAGCGGCTAGGATTATGGGTGAAGTGCTGGATTTCGCCGAAACAAAGAAGTAGGCGAGGCATTTTTCAATAGTTACGAAGAAAACTGATTCTTATTACTTTTCTAACTCTTATTTTCAAGGTAACTTTTTTATCTCAGACGTTTGCCTGCTCGTTTGATACTGACTGCGAACCTGGTAGCAAATGTGCAAAAGCACCAGGAGCAATCTATGGTGTGTGCATAGGTGGAATGTTTCCAGGTAACCAGCATGACAGAACACCTGTTTATGATCCCTTAGATATGATTATCAGAAATGGCCCTGCCTTTTTGTTGATTTCAATCGTAAATCTTGAGTAGAATTCCCTTGCAGCCCTTGCAGATTAGTAGTCAACTATACTTCGACCACCTCCTTTCGAAAGTAAGATTTACTTGTTAGCATGGCAAAAAGGACTCTCATCAGTTTATGAGCCGTAGCAAGGATAGCCTTCTTGGGCGGCAAGCCCCCTTCTTTTCTTCGTCGAGGACTCGACTGAGGCGCGAGTAGGGCCTCAAACGAAGATAATGAGCGTATAACAAAATCCTGCCTTATTTAATTTTGCACATTTCTACTCGTAATCGTTGACCTTCATGGTTATCTCGGACCGAAGACTCGGTGAAAGAAATAACCGAAGGGGACGTGGCGGAACTCCCTTTTACGAAGGCTCAGTATCTGCTATCAATCTTCTCTTGTTAGCCATTCAAGAAAGTTAGGATATGATATTCATATATTCAATTTAGATTGTCCATAAGAAGACCGGAAAATAATTTTTCATTGAACAAAAATTATGTCAATTAACAATTATAATGTAGCCTGGCTAATAAATATTATGGCTGCCATATTCCCGCTCTTTCTTTCCAAATGATATATATCCTATGAAAGATTACCATTAAACCTCGGTTGCCATTATAAAATCCACAAGAACTGTTGAATACCTGTGGAATCAGATTTCCCTCCTCTTGGTAGACGCCACCTGCGCCGTTTTGCCTAAAGAATAGGTAGGTTTAATACCTTAATTATATTGGTAAAATTACCTTTTGTAGAGGAAAAGTAAGAAAGAAAGAGAATTAACTACTGCAATAGTACTGTAGTCCTGCAAATTAGGGACTCTGTTTTGGTATAAGTCATTGATGTCATTGATAACGATACGGGAATTCGAACAGCGGACACTGCTGTTAAATCACCGTGGTCAAAATAAACTTATTTTTCATATTTTTTTCTTTTCTGGTTTATTATGGAGGCAATCCTACCTTTTTGTTCTCTTTTTAGGAAATAAGAACATTCATAGGATAAAAGAGCCAGTTATAATGAAGGTGGCCCATCTGGTTTTTATAGAGCCCACAGACGGATTCTCCACCCTTCCACAGAATGGATTCTCAACTACACCCTCTGTATCAGACTTAAAACATTTACCCCGTTAGAAATAATGCCCCGCTGGAATTTCTAACGGGGTTTACTTCTTCGGAGGAACGATTGCTTCCTTGCAAGCCTTGGCGACACGCATCTTCACCACGGTCTTGGCGGGAATATTGATTTGTTCACCCGTGGCTGGATTTCTCCCCACACGAGCTTTACGCTTAACAAGGACAAGTTTACCAATGCCGGGGAATGTGAAGGCTCCCGCCTTTTTGGTCTCAGCGACTGCCAACGCTGCCATCTCATCAATAATTGAAGAAGCAGTCTTTTTAGAGAGTTCAAACTTCTCAGCAAAGTGAGTAACAATCTGGTTCTTTGTAATGGGCTTCTTTGATGTAGGCATATTCCCTCCTTTTAAATGGTAAGATTTTTTAGGTGGGCAGAATATACAGAAAAAGGCCGATAAAAGCAAGTATAAAAATTATTTGCAGCTTCCTCGTATCCTCCTTGTTGACCGATCTGTCACAATCTGATAAGCCCTGATCGAAATTTTGGTACTACCATCCTTTAACCTATAAAGTAAGATATGGCTTCGTAGGGAAGAGCCAAGAACCGTCAATGTTTTATGGACTCCATAGATAAAGCTCAAAACCTAACTGATAGGAGGAAAGCATGGGCAAGTTGGAAGTGACTATCAAATCTGAAATTATACGTTTGGCAAAAAGGGAGATTCGTAGTACCTTAGTTCCATTGGGTCGGGATGTTCGGTTATTGAAGAGCACAGTCTCCCAAGCTCGTAAGGCGGTCTTGGTTCTCGAACGATTAGCAGCCCAACAGCAAAAGGAGTTAGAAAAGAGAAAGGTACCATTGGAGGCGACCCCGGAAGAGGTTAAAAAATCCCGCTTCTCTCCAGCCCTGATCCGAAGCCTTCGTAAACATTTGGGGATCACTCAGAAGGAACTGGCGATTCTCGCAGGGGTCACGGTTGGGGCAGCGCATCTGTGGGAGAAGGGGAAGTTCGAGCCAAAGGATGAAAAGAAAACAGTAATGGTAGCGCTCCGAAAGCTCGGTCGCCGTGATGTGAGAAAACTCCTCGAGGAAAAAGCTACTAAATAGGCTTCGTTAATAGGGGTTGTTCGGAAGGCTCATTTATTGCCGGTCTGGGAGTTATGTTTAAAGGGAAAGAAGGGTCTTTTTCACTCTC
>Ga0209048_10001195_pt1 | contig 27032 bp, 24 predicted proteins | sample FrelakmetCRP12CR_FD_187146 | JGI IMG/M metagenome (GOLD analysis project Ga0209048, IMG submission 187146) | Freshwater lake sediment microbial communities from the University of Notre Dame, USA, for methane emissions studies - CRP12 CR (SPAdes)... | ecosystem: Environmental > Aquatic >... | reverse complement strand
CATGTCGCGCGAGCCGGTCTCGTGGTCGATGATGCCTGCCGCCATGAACAGCGACGCCTTGAATACAGCGTGATTGAGGATGTGGAACAGCCCCGCGACCACCGCCAGCGGCGAGTCGAGCCCGAAAAGGAAGGTGATGAGCCCCAGGTGACTGATCGTCGAATACGCGAGCAGCCCCTTCAGGTCCTGCTGGAAGATCGCCACGGCGGCGCCGAAGGTCATCGTCGCGAGCCCCGTACCGCAGACGACATAGAACCACAGCTCGCTCCCGCCCAGCGTCGGATAGAGCCGCGCAAGCAGGAACACACCGGCCTTCACCATGGTCGCGGAATGCAGGTAGGCCGACACCGGCGTCGGTGCAGCCATCGCATGCGGCAGCCAGAAGTGAAACGGAAACTGCGCCGACTTGGTGAAGGCGCCTAGCAGGATCAGCACCAGCGCGACCGGATACAGCGGATCGGCGCGGACCAGCTCGCCGGCGCCCAGGACTACGTCGAGCGAATAACTGCCTACGATGTGTCCGAGCACGATGACGCCGCCCAGCAGGCACAGTCCGCCGGTGCCGGTCACCGTCAACGCCATGCGCGCGCCCTGCCGCGCGTCGGAACGATGCGTCCAGAAGCCGATCAGCAGGAACGACGACAGGCTCGTCAATTCCCAGAACACGACCAGCAGGACCAGGTTGTCGGCCAGCACCACGCCCAGCATCGCGCCCATGAATGCCAGCAGGAGTGCGAAGAAGCGCGCCGGCGGATCGTCGGCCGACAGGTAATAGCGCGCATAGAGCACGACCAGCGCGCCGATTCCGCAAATGACCAGCGCGAACGCCCACGCCAGCCCGTCCATGCGGAAGCCGAAGCTCACGTCGGCGAACCACGGCACCGACACGCGGAGGATTTCCCCGCCGAACAGGGACGGCGCGGCGACGCCGAGCAGCGCGCATGCCGCCAGCGCGGTCAGTCCTGCCAGCCAGGCAGTGGCATTGCGCGCAGTGTTGGGCAGCATCGCGCACAGAATGGCCGCAACATAGGGCAGCAGGACCAGGGTGATCAGGATCATGCCGGCGCCTTCATGCAGGTCGTCGGCGCAACTCGCGCAAGACGCCCAAGGCGAGCGTGAGCAGCGTTAGCGGCACGACGAACCACAGCATCACTGCCGAGTACTGCGGCAATGCATCGTGGCTCTGTGCACCGAGGATGACATAGGCGGTGTATGCGGCGTAGTAGCCCAGGAACACCACACCCTCCCAGCGTGCAATGATGCGGCCGGTAAACAATACGGGCAGGCAGGCGAACGCGACCGCCAGCATTACCCAGCAATCGAACGCCAGCATCGCCGGCGCGACCGGCAGCGGCGCGGGCGACAGCAGCGCGGCCATGCCGAGGACGCCCAGGATGTTGAAGATGTTGCTGCCGACGACGTTCCCTATCGCGATGTCGCGCTCGCCTCTGATGCTCGCGATCACCGACGCCGCGACCTCGGGCAACGACGTGCCGGCAGCGACGATCGTGAGGCCGATCACCAGCTCGGACACGCCTGCCCAGCGCGCGAACGCGACGGCAGCGTCGACCAGCCAACGGGATCCCAGCACGAGCAGGACAAGTCCGGCGAAGATAAGGACCAGTTGCACCGGCAGCTTGCCCTGGGCGCGCTGCCACGCACCCGCAGTCTCGTCGAAGCCTTCCGCGTACTCCACATTTGTGGCCAGGGATTGCCGGCGCGACTGCCGGATGAGGAATACGACATAGACCAGCAGCAGTCCGAGCAGGAATGCGCCGTCCATACGCGAAATGACTCCGTCCCAGGCGAGTGCCAGCAGCAGTGACGAGGCCGCGATCATGATCGGGACTTCCTGCCGGATGATCTGGGCCGCGACAACCAGCGGCGTGATCACCGCGGCCAGCCCGAGAATGAACAGCACGTTGAAGATATTGCTGCCGACAACGTTGCCGATCGCGATGTCGACCTGGCCCGCCGCGACCGCCTTGATCGAGACGGCAAGCTCGGGCGCGCTGGTGCCGAACGCGACGACGGTCAGGCCGACCACCAGCGGCGAAACGCCGAAGGAAAACGCCAGCCGCGACGCGCCTTTGACGAGCAACTCGGCGCCGGCAACCAGCGCGAGCAGACCCATTCCGAAAAAGCACAGTTGGACAATCATCGGCGCTGCGTGATTCGGCCCCGCATCGGATCGGCATGGCCGCGGACGTCGCGTCCGCCGTCCCGCGCGACGCGCACCCGCTCAGCCCAGCAGCAGCAGGTGGACGCGAAATGGCCCATGGGCACCAAGCACGATCGTCTGCTCGATATCGCCGGTGCGCGAAGGCCCGGAGATCATGTTAATCGCGCGCGGCATGCCACCATGCTCCGTGCGGACCAGAGCGAACGCGTCCTCCATCCCCGACACCACGCGATCCGCACGAACCACCGCAATATGGGTATCGGGCAGGAGCGCCGAAGCGGTCGGCGTGTCGGCGCCGGTCGTGAACACCAGCGTGCCGGTCTCGGCAATCGCGCAGAACGCTCCGGTGATGCCCAGGCGGTCGTTTCCGGCCGTGGGGCGCGCCTCGATGCGCAGGCCTGCGCCGCTCCAATCGAGGTCCGCGAATTCCGGCCAGCACACGCCGGAATGCGATTTCTGCGCGGCCAGTTCAGGCGGCAGGTCGAGCGCATCCAGGTACCTTGCCACCGCCGCCGGTATTGCCGATCGCGACGCGATGCGCTCCACGGTGCTCGCCATGTCGATCGCGCGTTGCAGGAAACGTGCGACCAGGTCCGGGGGCATCGCCGGACGCGGGCCCTGGGCGCGCGCGGCGAGACAGGCCTCGGCCTCCACCCGGTTTGCGGCGTCCGGACCGGATTTGCGCAACGCGCTGCGCACCCGGCCAAGAATAGCGTCACGGGCGGCGCGATTGGCGGCAACGAACGTCGTCATGTCCTGCCGCCGCTGCGCACGAAGTCGGCCAGGCGCGACAGGCCGCGTTCGATCGCGGCATTGGAAGTCGCATAGGAAAAGCGGATGTGCTGGCCGTCACCCGGCACGCGACGGCCGAAGTGGATGTCGGCGAGGACGGCGATGCCGGCCTCATGCAGCAGGCGCCGGCGGAATGCCTCCGAATCCGCGCAGCCGGTCATCTTGCACGCTTCGGTCACGTTGGGCCACGCATAGAAGGCGCCGCCCGGCGTGGCGCAGGTGATGCCGGGCACGGCGTTGAGCAGGCGCACAATGAGGTCGCGGCGCTCGAGAAAGCGCGCGCGCATGGCATCGGCCGCGTCCTGGGGCCCGGTGATCGCGGCCACCGCCGCCCACTGCGAGATCTGCGACGCGCAGGACTCGGTGTTGGTGATCCAGCGCGTGAACACCGGCGCCAGGGCACGATTGGCAACGTACCCGATGCGCCAACCGGTCATCGCCCACGTCTTGGACGCGCCGTCGCTGATGATCGTGCGCACGAGCATGCCGGGACGCGTGGCGAGCGAATCGAAGCGCCCGTCGTACACCAGGCGGGAATAGATCTCGTCAGCGAAGATCCAGACGTGCGGATGGCGCAGCAGAATTTCGGCAATGGCGTCGAGATTCTCGCGGTCGAGGACTCCACCGGTCGGATTTTGCGGCGTATTGAGTATGAGCAGCCGCGTATTCGGTGTGATCCTCGCTTCGAGCTCCGCCGGATCGAAGGCAAATCCGCGGGACTCCCGCAGATAGATCGGGACGGGCACCGCGCCATTGGCGTGAATCTGGGATTCGTAGATCGGGAATCCGGGTACCGGATAGATCACTTCGTCGCCGGCCCCGTAATCCGTCACCGAGGCAATCGTGTAGGCGATGAAGGGCTTGGCGCCCGCACCCACGACGACGTCGTCGGGCTGGATATCGAGCCCGCGCCGCGATCCCAGGTCGTGCGCGGCGGCCGCGCGCAGCTCGTCGATGCCGGCGCTCGGTGTGTAGCCGTGCTTGCCGCCACGAATGGCCGCGATGGCCGCGTCCTGCACGTGCTCGGGCGTCGGGAAATCGGGTTGGCCAATGCAGAAGGAGACGATGTCCCTGCCTTGCCGGAGGAGCGCGTTCACCTCGGCCAGGACGACGAACGCATTCTCGGTGCCGAGCGAATCCGCGCGGCGCGAGATCCTGGGCAGCGTCACCGCGTTGTGATGCGGCAGGTTCGTCGAATTGCCATGAGGCGCGCTCATCGGCTTGGCGCCTTCCGGCGTTTCCGGTACAGCGCGCGAAACGTGCGGCCGGTCGGCGCCGGCAGGTCGCGCTCGTCCGTCCAGCCATGGGCCAGGGGCAGTCCGCGGATCATGCCGTCGGCTCCGCCCAGGCTTCGCAATAACCGGACGCCCAGGCTGGACAGCGTGCCATAGAGAGCCGGGCGCAGTGCGACCCAGCTCCACGCCTTCAGCGCTGCGCTCTCGCGCCACGGCCGCAAGTGCCCGTCGAACTCCTTCTCCCGCAGCTTGCGTTGCAGGTCGGGCAACGGAATCTTCACCGGACACACGACGCCGCACTGGTTGCACAGCGTGGAGGCGTGCGGCAGCTCGAGCGCATTCGGAAGGCCGACATACATGGGCGTCAGGATCGATCCGATAGGTCCCGGGTAGACCCAACCGTATGCGTGCCCGCCGATATTCTGGTAGACCGGGCAGTGGTTCATGCACGCGCCGCAGCGGATACAGCGCAGCGCCTCGCTCACGTCGCTGCCCAGCACCGCCGTCCGTCCGCTGTCGACGATGATGAAATACATGTGCTCGGCGCCGTGGAACTCGCCACCGCCTTTGGGGCCGGTCAGGACGTCCACGTAATTCGAGATCGACTGGCCGGTCGCCGAACGCGGCAGCAGCCGCATCAGCGTCGCGACGTCTTCCAGCGTGGGCACGATCTTTTCGATGCCGGAAATGGCGACGTGGACCCTGGGCAAGGTTGTCGCGAGTGTGGCGTTGCCCTCGTTGGTCACCAGCACCACGGAGCCCGTTTCCGCGACGAAGAAATTGCCGCCCGAGATGCCCATGTCGGCAGTCAGATAATGTGCGCGCAGGACGCCGCGCGCCTCGAGACAGAGTTCCGCGATACCCTCCTTCCGCGGCGTGCCGTGCTTCCTGTGAAAAAGCTCCGCGACCTCCTCCTTGCTCTTGTGCAGCGCCGGGCCGATGAGGTGCGACGGCGGCTCGTAATCGTTGATCTGGAGGATGTATTCGCCGAGGTCGGTCTCGACCACGGTCAGCCCTGCCGCTTCGATGGCATGGTCGAGGGCGGACTCCTCCGAGACCATCGATTTGGACTTGATGATCTTCTTCACGGCGTGCCTGGCCGCGATTTCGAGGAGAAGCGAGTTCACCTCGGCCGGGGTTTCCGCGAACAGGACCATGGAACCCCGTGCGGTGGCATTGTGCTCGAATATTTCGAGCCAGGTGTCGAGATTGTCCAGCACGCGCTGGCGGATCGCCCGCGCCGCATCGCGCGTGCCCTCGAAGTCGTCGAGTTCCGCCAGCGACCCGCGGCGCTTCTCGACGAACTTGGTCTTGATCTTCTTCAGGTTGCGCTGCAGCCCGGCGTCATTCAGCTTGACGTGGGCCCGCTCCTTGAAGTGCATCGACGCGACTTGCATCACACCTCCGAAAACAAGGCAAGTTCCTCAACCACAGAGAACACAGAGGCCGCAGAGAAAGGCAAAGGCAAAGAAAGTATGGCCCGGAATTGCACTTGTTCTGTCTTCCTCTGTGCTCTCTGTGTTCTCTGTGGTTCAAGACATTGAACTTGAAACGTCCCCCGCCAGCACCTCGGCGATATGCAGCACCCTGGTCGTCGTGTCGCCGCGTCGCCGCAGCCGGCCCTCGATGTTCAGCATGCAACCCAGGTCGCCAAGGATGACTGCGTCCGCTCCGGACTCCATGATGTTCTGGCACTTGTTGTCGGCGAGGCGCGCCGAGATCTCCCCGAACTTGATCGCAAACGTGCCACCAAAGCCGCAGCAAGTCTCGCACTCCGCCATTTCTGTGAACCGCACGCCGGGCATCCGGGCGAGCAATGCACGCGGCTGGACCTTGACGTTCATTTCCCGCAGGCCCGCACAACAGTCATGGTAGGTCACCTTGCCGGCAAACGTGCCGGGGAACGTGTCGACCTTGAGTACACTGGTGAGAAAGTCCGTGAGTTCGAAAGTCTTCGCGGCCAGCCCGTGGACTCGCGCGAGCATCGCGCGGTCGTCCGCAAAGAGTTCGCCGTAATGCGTCCTGATCATGCCGCTGCACGAGCCGGAGGGGGCAACCAGATAGTCGCAGTCCTCGAACTCCGCAACGACCTTGCGGGCGAGCGCGATTGCGTCGGCACGATCGCCGGAGTTGTAGGCCGGCTGGCCGCAGCAGGTCTGTGCTTCGGGAACGACGACCTCGGCCCCGCCCGCTTCCAGCAGCTGCAACGCCGCGAAGCCGATCGAAGGCCGCATCAGGTCGACCAGACAGGTGACGAAAAGTCCGACGCGCATGAGGCTCCCGAACGGGCTTCGATGTTCAGCCCGGATCGACAGTCATCTTAGCATGCGTCCGCAGGGCAAACGGGTGCGGGAGTCGTGCCGCAGCATCTCCGATGGAGCTCTAGAAGTACCGGGATTGGACGAGGGCTACGTAGCAAAGGCCCATCGGCAATTGCGGCAGTATGCCGAACAGCAGCAACGCCAGCCCGTTGCCTGACAACAGCCACCGGGTATCGGCACGCGCGACGATGGGCGAGCGATCGGCCGGTTCATCGAAGTACATCAGCTTGACGATGCGCAGATAGTAGAACGCCCCGACCAGCGCAGCCAGCACGCCCACCACCGCAAGCCAGACGAAGCCGACCTTGACTGCCGACTGCAATACCAGCAGCTTTCCGTAGAAGCCGATCGTCGGCGGCATGCCGGCAAGCGAAAACATCGCGAGCAGCATGATGAACGCCCACCATGGCGAACGCTGATTGAGTCCCTTCAGATCGTCGATGCGGTCGGCCTCGAAGCCGGCGCGCGACAACAGCAGAATCATGCCGAACGAAACCAGGCTCGTCATGACGTAGGCAAGGATATAGAACATCGCGGCCGTGTAGCCATAGACGTCCGCGCCGAGAAAGCCCATCAGCACGTACCCCATGTTGGCGATCGTCGAGTACGCCAGCATCCGCTTCAAATTGGTCTGCGCGATCGCGACCACGTGTCCCAGTGTGACCGACAACAGCGCCAGTATCGCCAGCATGCCCTGCCACTGCATCTGCAGTTCCGGACTGCCCAGCGCGCCGGCCAGCAGGCGCAGCAGCATCGCGAACGCAGCAAACTCGGGAACCGTTCCTATCAGCAGGGTAATCGCCGTCGGCGCGCCCTGGTAAACGTCGGGGACCCACATGTGATAGGGGACCGCACCCAGCTTGAACGCGATCGCGGAGACCACGAAAACAAGGCCGAAGACCAGCAATGTCGGGTTGTCGCCGGTGCCCGCAAGCGACTGCGCGACCAGGTCGATCTGCAGCGTGCCGGTCGCACCGTAGATCATGGACATGCCGTAGAGCAGGATGCCGGAGGCCAGCGCACCCAGGACGAAATATTTCATCGCGGCCTCGGCCGGTGCCGCTTCGTCGCGCTGCAACGCCACCAGCGCGTAGAGCGACAGCGACATCAGCTCGAGCCCGAGATAGAGCGTCAGGAAGTGATTGGCGGTGATCAGCACCTGCATGCCGAGCAGCGCGAACAGCATCAGAACAAACGTCTCGCCGCGGAACAGGCCGCGCGCAGCCAGGTACAGGCGCGAATAGAACAGGACCAGGGAAAGCGTCACGAAGCTGAACAGGCGCAGCACATCCGCCACCAGGTCCGCGACCATGACGTTGTGGAATGCGCGGACGATCTCGTCATGCATGCCGCGCACGGTCAGACAGGCGGCCACCAGCAGCGCGAAGTGTGTCAACCAATAGCTGACATGGCGCTTGTCCTCCGGCAGCCAGAGGTCGATCAGCAGGATCAGCGAGGCCGCCGCCAAAATGACGATCTCGGGAAGGACGGGCTGAAAGTTCACGGTCGTCGCCTCGGCATGTCGCTAGAGTTTGCTTTTGGCCACGTGCGCCAGGAGGTCGACGACCGAAACGTGCATGACGTCAAGGAACGGCATGGGCCAGACGCCCATCACCAGAACGGCCGCCGCGAGCGTGCCGAGCAGCCAGAATTCGCGCCGATCGAGGTCCCGCAACGCTGCGACGTCCGCGTTGGCCACCTCGCCGTAGATCACCCGCTTGTACATCCACAGCGTATAGGCCGCACCCAGGATCAGCGACGTGGCCGCGAGGAACGCGATCCAGAAATTGACCTTGACGGCTGCCAGGATGACGAGGAACTCGCCCACGAAGCCGGACGTCGCCGGGAGGCCGGCGTTGGCCATCGAGAACAGCATCATGAACGCGGCGAAGCGGGGCATCGTGTTGGCGACTCCGCCGAAGTCGGCGATGAGGTGGGTGTGCATGCGGTCGTACAGGACACCCACGCAGAGGAACATCGCAGCGGAAACGAAGCCGTGGGAGAGCATCTGGGCGAGACTGCCCTCCATTCCCTGCGCGCTGAACAGGAAAAAACCGAGCGTGACGATGCCCATGTGCGAGATCGACGAATACGCGATCAGACGCTTCATGTCGGCCTGCACCAGCGCGACGAAGCCGATGTAGACGACGGCGATCAGCGACAGTGTGATCATGAACCCGACGACCTGCGGACTGCGGCTTGCGTCCGGCAGTATCGGCAGGATGAAACGGACGAAACCGTAGGCGCCGATCTTGAGCGTGATGGCCGCCAGGACCACCGAGCCGCCGGTCGGCGCCTCAGGGTGGGCGTCCGGCAGCCAGGTGTGGACCGGCCACATCGGCACCTTGACCGCGAACGCCGCGAAGAAGGCGATGAGGATCAGCATCTGGGCCTTAAGCGACAGCGGCAGGTCGTACCAGTCCTGCAGTGCGAAGCTGCCCGACTTCTGGTACAGGTAGATGAAGGCCACCAGCATCAGCAGCGAGCCCAGCAGCGTATAGAGGAAGAACTTGATCGCAGCGTAGACACGATTGGGGCCACCCCAGATGCCGATGATCAGGTACATCGGAATCAGCATCGCCTCGAAGAACACATAGAACAGGATGGCATCCTGCGCGGCAAACGCCCCGTTGATGAATCCCGACATGACCAGGAATGCCGCCATGTATTGCGCGACACGCACGGTGATCACCCGCCACCCGGCCCAGACCACGAGCAGCGTGATGAAGGCGTTGAGCAGAATGAACAGCACCGAGATACCGTCAACGCCGACGAAATAATAGATGTCGAAGTACGGGATCCAGTCCCGCCGCTCGACGAACTGCAGCGCCGAGGTCGCCGTGTCGAAGTGCGTGTACAGCGGAACCGTGACCAGGAAGCCGGCCAGCGCGCCGGCCAGCGCGATCCACCGCGCCGTCGTCGCATCACGGTCGCGGCCCATCGCGAGCACTGCCACGCCGGCGACGATCGGCACCCAGATGGCAAGGGAAAGATAGGGCGTCATGGGCTTCCGTTCACCGGGGCACCCACCAGATCAGCAGCGCGAACAGACCGATGATCATGGTGAACGCGTAGTGATAGACGTAGCCTGACTGAATCCTGCGCAGCAGCTCCGAGCAGCGGTCGATCAGATGCGCCGAACCGTTGACGACGCCCTCGATGATCACGCGGTCGCCGACATTCGACAGTATCCCGCCGGCCTTGCGCGCTCCTCCTGCGAAGAACCAGTCGTTGAACCTGTCGAAGTAATACTTATTGTCGAGCAGCGTGTAGACGGGTCCCAATGCGGCCTTGATCCGCCCGGGCAACGCGGGATTGACGATGTACAGGTACCAGGCGGTGCCGATGCCGGCGAAAGCGAGCCAGAAAGGCAGGCTCAGCACGCCGTGCCGGATGAACGCGCCGACACCATGCCATTCAGCGGTGAATTCCCACATTGCCGGATGCTCGGGCCGGACGACGAGCGAACTGCCGAAGTAGCTTCCAATCAGCATCGGTTCGACGAAAACCCAGCCGGCGAGTACGGACGGAATGGCCAGAAGCACCAGCGGTACGGTGACGACCCACGGACTTTCGCTTGGGGGAACGGCGTGGTGAGCATCGTGATCCGTGTGATGTGCGGCGGCGTCGTGCGCGTGTCGCCCGGATGCAAAGCGCGGTTGGCCATGAAAGGCGAGGAACAGCAACCGGAACGTATAGAGCGCCGTCACGAACACGCTCGCCATGACCGCAAAGTAGGCGTAGCCGTGACCAGGAATGGTCGACAGGTGAACGGCCTCGATGATCGCGTCCTTGGAAAAGAATCCCGCGAACGGAGGGATGCCGCACAAGGCCAGCGAACCGATCAGCATCGTGACGTAGGTGATGGGCATGTATTTGCGCAGCCCCCCCATCTCGCGCAGGTCCTGCACGTGATGCAGCGCGATGATCACGGAGCCCGCCCCAAGGAACAGCAGTGCCTTGAAGAATGCGTGCGTCATCAGGTGGAAGATCGCCGCCGAATAGGCCGAGATGCCCAGCGCCACGGTCATGTACCCCAGCTGCGACAACGTCGAGTAGGCGACGACGCGCTTGATGTCATTCTGGACGACGCCGAGGATGCCCATGAACAACGCCGTCGTGGCACCGATGATCGTGACGAATGACAGAGCCGTGTCCGACAGCTCGAACAGCGGACTCATGCGCGCGACCATGAAGATGCCGGCCGTGACCATCGTCGCCGCATGGATCAGCGCCGAGATCGGCGTCGGGCCTTCCATCGAATCGGGAAGCCAGACATGCAGCGGAACCTGCGCACTCTTGCCCATCGCGCCGATGAACAGGCAGATGCACGTCACCGACAGCAGCGACCATTCCGCTGTGCCCCACAGGTTGATGGTAGCGTCCGCGAGCGAAGGCGCCCTGGCGAACACGGCGGCATAGTCCATCGAGCCGAAATGGGCGAGCACGAGGCCGATCCCGAGGATGAACCCGAAATCCCCGACCCGATTGGCCAGGAACGCCTTCAGATTGGCGTAGATTGCCGTGGGTCGCGTGAACCAGAAGCCGATCAGCAGATAGGAAACTAGCCCCACCGCCTCCCAGCCGAAGAACAGCTGCAGGAAGTTATTGCTCATCACCAGCATGAGCATCGAGAACGTGAACAGGCAGATGTAGGAAAAGAACCGCGTATAGCCGGGGTCGTCGGCCATGTACCCGATGGTGTAGACATGAACCATCAGCGACACGAAAGTCACGACCAGCATCATCAGCGTGGTGAGCGGATCGATCAGGAAGCCGATCGACATCTTCAGCGAACCGATGGCGAGCCATGTGTACAGGTCGCCGTTGAACGTGTGCCCCGCCGCCACGTCGCGCCAGATCACGAACGACGCCAACATGGCAACCGCTACGCCGGTGATGGTCAGCCAGTGCGCCATCGACCGCGGCATCTTCGCGCCGAACAGTCCGACCACGATCGCCGCCGCGAGCGGCGCCAGCGGCACCAGAAGGTAGAGTTGCTGCATCGTCATGGCCGCGTCGTCATCCCTTGAGCTTGCCCAGGTCGTCGACGTTGATCGAACCCGCGTTGCGGAACAGGAGGACGAGGATGGCCAGGCCGATGGCCGATTCCGCCGCGGCCACCGTGAGGATGAAGAACACGAACACCTGCCCGCTCATGTCTCCCAGGTAGGTCGAGAACGCTATGAAATTCAGGTTGACGGCGAGCAGCATCAGTTCGATCGCCATCAGAATGATGATGACGTTCTTGCGATTGAGGAATATTCCGGCCATGCTGATGGCGAACAGGATCGCGCCCAGCACGAGGTAGTGCGCCAGCGTGGGCGCGGTCAGCAGTGCCACGATGCCCCCTCGCCTTCTCCAGGCTGGCGCTGCCGCAAGGAAAGAACCGTACGCATCCGAACGCTCATTCCCGGCCTTCCGACGTCATATTGACGAGCCGGACCCGGTCTTCGCGGCGGACCTTCACCTGCGCCCCCGGATCCTGGTGCTTGGTCTTCCTGCGCGTCCGGTGCGTCAGGGCGATCGCGGCGATGATGGCGACCAGCAGCACCGCGGACGCAATCTCGAACGGATAGACATAGTCGACATAGATCAGGCGACCGAGCGCCCTGGTATTGCTGCCGGTCATGGTCGGCGGCGCCGCGTCCGTGCCTACGCGCGCGCCGACGATGACCAGCGTCATTTCGAGCAGGACCAGCACGCCCACGGTCGCGGCGACCGGTACATAGCTGCGGAAGTTGGTCCGCAGGCTGTCGAAATTGACATCCAGCATCATCACGACGAACAGGAACAGCACCATTACCGCGCCGACATAGACCAGCACCAGCGCAATGGCCAGGAATTCCGCCTTCAGCAGGATCCACACGCCGGCCGCCGTGAAAAAACACAGTACGAGCCAGAGCGCGGCGTGCACCGGGTTGCGCGTCGTGATGACCCGCAGCGCCGCGAACACGAGGATCGCGGAGAAGAGGTAGAAGATGGCGGTCTGGAATGTCACGTTAAAATCCGAAATCTCTGGAACCTAATATCTTGAACCACAGAGAACACAGAGAAAGGCAACAGCGGAAACGATCTCTTGTGCGCTCCGAAGGCATTGTCTTTCTCTGTGCTCTCTGCGCTCTCTGTGGTTCACGCACTTCCCGTTTGCGTTCATCGAAATTTTGCGTCAGCCGTACGGTCCGCCGCGATCTGCGCTTCATACCTGTCGCCCACCGCCAGCAGCATTTCCTTCGTGTAGTAGAGATCCCCGCGCCGCTCGCCATGGTATTCGAGCACGCGCGTCTCGACGATCGAGTCCACCGGGCAGCTCTCCTCGCAGAATCCGCAGAAAATGCACTTGGTGAGGTCGATGTCGTAACGCGTCGTGCGCCGCGTGCCGTCGGCGCGCTGATCGGACTCGATGGTGATCGCGAGCGCCGGGCATACCGCCTCGCACAGCTTGCACGCGATGCAGCGCTCCTCGCCGTTCGGATAGCGTCGCAACGCATGCAGCCCGCGGAAGCGCGGACCCTGCGGCGTCTTCTCTTCGGGAAACTGCACGGTGACCTTGCGCGCGAAGAAATAGCCGCCGGTGAGCCACAGGCCCTTCACCAGCTCGGCGAGCAGCCAGGTGTTGAAGAATCCCTTGACGCGAGCGAACATGGTCGGTCTCGTTCCCGTCAGTGGAAGAGATGGGCCCAGCGCGTCTGCATCATCGCGCCCAGGAACGCAATCCAGATCAGCGTGACCGGAATGAACACCTTCCAGCCCAGCCGCATGACCTGGTCATAGCGATAGCGCGGAAACGACGCGCGCACCCACAGAAAGAACAGCAGGACGAACGACATCTTGGCCGCGAGCCAGATGAAGCCGTCCGCGAGTGGCGCCGTGCCGGCGACGCGCCACTCGTTGAGCAGCGGCCATGGGCTCAGCCATCCGCCCAGGAACATGAGCGCGGTCAGCGCCGCGATCATGATCATGTTCATGTATTCGGCCAGGAAGAACACCGCAAAGGCCACGCCGGAATACTCGACGTGAAAGCCGGCGACGATTTCCGACTCGCCTTCGGCCATGTCGAACGGATGGCGGTTGGTCTCGGCCAGGCCGGAGACGAAGTACACGATGAACAGCGGAAACAGCGGCCACACGTACCAGTACGCGGCACCGCCCTCCTGGCCCCTGACGATATCGGTCAGGTTGAGGCTGCTCGCACACATGAGCACGCCGACCAGCGCAAAACCCATCGCGATCTCGTAGGAGACGATCTGCGCGGCGGAACGCAGCGCACCCAGGAACGCGTATTTCGAGTTGGACGCCCACCCGGCCAGGATGATGCCGTACACGCCCATTGACGTCATCGCCAGGATGTAGAGCAGGCCCGCGTTGATGTTCGACAGCACCAGCGTGTCGGAGAACGGAATCACCGCCCATGCGGCGAGCGCGGGTCCGATCGCCAGCAACGGCGCGATGAAGAACAGGTACTTGTTCGCGCCGGACGGCACGACGATTTCCTTGAACAGCAGCTTGGCCACGTCGGCGAACGGCTGCAGCAAGCCGAATGGGCCGACGCGGTTGGGGCCGATGCGCACCTGCATGTAGCCGATCACCTTGCGCTCGGCCAGCGTCAGGTAGGCCACGGCCAGTATCAACGGCACCGCAATGGCGACGATCTTCGCCAGGGTCCACACGACGACCCAGGCGGAGCCGAAGAGTTGCTGCAGAGGCGCCAGGACTTCCATCACGCCTGCTCGACGCTGACCGGGCCGGAAAGACCTTCGAGGCCGCACGTCGACGCATGTGCGGCGGCGATGCACACCACGCCCGGCGGAACGGCGCCGTCGACCATCGCGGTCAACACGGCTTCGCCTTTGCCCTGCGTGACCCGGACCTGCGCACCCGCGGCGAGTCCCAGCGTTTCATAGAGCGAACGATGCATCCGGGCCTTCGGCGCCCGGGCATCCGCAGTGCGCTGTAGCGATGCCGCCCGCCGCACCAGCGCGTCGGCGAAATAGATGGGGACATCCGCCACTCGCTCGACGGGTGACGCTGCGGCCACGGGCTTCGCGATCGCGGTCTGCGTCGCGTTGGAAAGGCTTCCGGCAAGATCGACACCTGCCGGCAGGATGGAGTCGCGCACCTCGTCCGCGGTGTCGACGGCGAATCCCGGCAACTTGAGCAGCGTGCCCAGCACGCGCAGGACCTTCCAGCCCGGGCGCGTTTCTCCGAGCGGCGGCACGACGCCATGAAAACTCTGCACCCGTCCCTCGCAGCTCACGAACGTGCCCGCTGTCTCCGTGAACGGCGCGATGGGCAGCAGGACGTCCGCGTAAGCAGTGCCGTGCCGGAAGGGGCTCAGGACGACGACCAGGTCGGCTTTCTCCAGCGCGGATCGGGCAACCACGGCATTGGCGAAATCGAACTCCGGCTCTGCGTGGACGACCAGATAGGCTCGGCGAGGATCTTCGAGCATCGCGCGCGCATGCATCCCCCCCGCCTGCGGTCGCGCCTGCGCGAGATGCGCGCCGACAGTGTTCGCGGCGTCGGTCAGGAAACCCAGCGGCGCGCCGGTGAGCTCCGACAGCAGTTGCGCAAGCGCATGCAATTGCGAGGCGGAACCATGCTGCAGCGCATAGTTGCCGAGCAGTATCGCGCGTCGCTTTCCCGACAGCAGGCTCGCCGCCATGGCCTTCGCGGAATCCGTAGGCTCGATGCCCTGCAGCGCCGCGGGCACGGACACGGCCATGGCCTGCGCCGCAGCGACCACGACACCCGCCAGCTCCGCCGGAAGCTGCGACGGCGCGACAATTGCTTTGTGCGCGACATGCAGCAGCCAATCGTCGTCCACCGAATGCAGCATCGAGACCTGCGCGCCCTTCTTCGCCGCCTGCCGCAGCCGCTGTGCAACGAGCGGGTGATCCTTGCGCAGAAAGCTGCCGACGATCAGCGCGCGGTCGAGCGCGCCGAGCTCCGCCACGGGCAGGCCCAGCCAGGGCGCGATACCGGCCGGAGCCTCGCCGCGGAAATCGCTCTGCCGCAACCGGAAATCGATGTTGTCGCAGCCCAATCCGCGCACCAGCCGGGCGGCCAGCGCCAGTTCCTCGAGCGTAGCGTGCGGCGACACCAGCGCACCCAACGACTGCGGACCATGCCTGGCGGCAATGTCGGCAAGACCGTTGGCCACGAACTCGAGCGCCGTCGGCCAGTCGACCACCTTCCACTCGCCGCCCTGCTTCACCATCGGCGCGGTCAGCCGCTCCCCGGAATTGAGGCCTTCGTAGGAAAAGCGATCCTTGTCCGACAACCAGCATTCGTTGACCGCCTCGTTCTCCAGCGGCAGCACGCGCATCACGCGGTTGGCCTTGACCTGTACGATCAGGTTGCTGCCGAGCGAATCGTGCGGTGAAACCGATTTGCGGCGGGCCAATTCCCACGTCCGCGCGGAATAGCGGAATGGCTTGGAAGTCAGCGCGCCGACGGGGCAGATATCGATCGAGTTGCCGGAAAGTTCGGAGTCGACGGTCTTGCCGACGAACGCGACGATTTCCGCATGCTCGCCGCGGCCGATCATCCCCAGCTCCATCACGCCGGCGATTTCCTGGCCGAAACGGATGCAGCGGGTGCACTGGATGCAGCGCGTCATCTCTTCGGCCGAAATCAGCGGCCCCAGCTCCTTGTGGAACACGACGCGCTTGGGTTCGCTGTAGCGCGACGCCGAGCCGCCGTAGCCGACCGCGAGGTCCTGCAACTGGCACTCGCCGCCCTGGTCACAGATCGGGCAGTCGAGCGGATGATTGATGAGCAGGAACTCCATCACCCCCTGCTGCGCCTTCACCGCCGGCTCGGAGTGCGTCCAGACCTTCATGCCGTCGCTGACCGGCGTGGCGCACGCCGGCAACGGCTTGGGGGCCTTCTCGACCTGCACGAGGCACATGCGGCAGTTGGCGGCGATCGACAGTTTCTTGTGATAGCAGAAATGCGGCACGTAGATACCGAGCTGATTCGCGGCGTCCATCACCGTGGCGCCGTGCGCGACTTCAACCGGCCTGCCGTCGACTTCGATTTTCAGCATAAAGACAATTCAAATTCACAAACCTGAACCATGGGGGACACAGAGAGCACAGAGAAATCCAGTGCAATACCGACATATTGCGAACGCTTCAACATGCAGCCTTCTCTGTGTTCTCGGTGGTTCAGGATCTTCGGCTTGGCCTATACGTACGGCGCGACCAGGCAATGTCTGTGATCGATGTGGTACTGGAACTCGTCGCGGAAATGCTTGATGAAACTCTTAACGGGAAGCGCCGCGGCATCACCGAGCGCGCAGATCGTGCGCCCCGCGATGTTGTCCGCCACCGACGTCAGGCGATCGAGGTCCTCGTTCTTCCCGTGCCCGTTCTCGATGCGATGCACCATGCGCCACAGCCAGCCGGTGCCTTCGCGGCACGGCGTGCATTGGCCGCACGACTCCTCGTAGTAGAAATAGGACAGGCGCAACAGCGACTTCACCATGCAGCGCGTCTCATCCATGATGATCACGGCACCCGAACCAAGCATGGAGCCGGCCTTGGCAATGGAGTCGTAGTCCATGTCGGTGGCCATCATCACGTCACCGGGCAGCACCGGCATCGACGATCCGCCGGGAATGCATGCCTTGAGCCTGCGGCCACCGCGCATGCCGCCGGCCATGGCCAGCAAAGTTGCAAATGGCGTGCCGAGCCTCACTTCGTAATTGCCGGGGCGCTCGACGTCGCCCGACACCGAGAAGAGCTTGGTCCCGCCGTTGTTGGGCTTGCCGAGTTCCAGGAATGCTTCGCCGCCATGGTTGATGATCCAAGGCACCGCCGCGAAGGTTTCCGTGTTGTTGATCGTCGTCGGCTTGCCGTAGACACCGAAGGACGCCGGGAACGGCGGCTTGAAGCGCGGCTGGCCCTTCTTGCCTTCGAGCGACTCGAGCAGCGCCGTCTCCTCGCCGCAGATGTAGGCACCGAAGCCGTGGTGGTTGTGCAGGTGAAAAGTAAAATCCGAACCGAGGATGTTGTTGCCGATGAATCCCGCTGCGCAGGCCTCGGCCAGCGCTTCCTCGTTACGCAGATACGTGTCCCAGATTTCGCCGTGAATGTAGTTGTAGCCGCGCGTCGCACCCATCGCGTAGGCGCCGATCGCCATGCCTTCGATCACCGCGTGCGGGTTGTAGCGCAGCAGATCGCGATCCTTGAAGGTCCCGGGCTCGCCCTCGTCCGAATTGCAGACGACGTATTTGTCGCCGGGAAACTGGCGCGGCATGAAGCTCCACTTGAGGCCGGTCGGGAAACCGGCGCCGCCGCGGCCACGAAGTGCGGAGCGCTTGACCTCGGCGATCACCTGCTCCGGCGGGATCTTTTCCAGGATGACCTTCTTCAACGCAGCGTATCCTCCGCGCGCGACGTAATCGGCCAGCCGCCAGTTCCTGCCGGTGAGCCCTGCCATGAGAATGGCGTCGGGCCCGTAATCCAGGAATTCCGACGGCGCGTTCATTCGCCGCCTTTCGCAAGAACCGGATTGCCTTCGCCGCGAGTCGCCGCGGCCGTCAATTCGTCCACCAGCTCGTCGAGCTTCGCGGCATTCATCCAGCTGCACATGCGGCGATCATTGACGATGAGCACCGGGGCATCACCGCAGGCACCCATGCACTCGCCCTCCTTCAGCGTGAAGAGTCCGTCGGCCGTCGTCTCGTTGAACCCGATGCCCAGCTTCTGCTGGATGTGTCCGGCGGCGGCGGCGGCCCCCTGCAACGCGCACGGCAGGTTGGTGCAGATGCTCACCTTGAAGCGACCGACGGGCTGCAGGTTGTACATCGTGTAGAACGACGCGACTTCGTAGACGGCGACCGGCGGCATCCCGAGATAGCCCGCCACGGCGTCCATGATCTCCGTGGACAGCCATCCGTGCTCCGCTTGCGCGAGCGCCAGCGCCGACATCACCGCCGACTGCTTCTGGTCGGCTGGATACTTGGCGATCTCACGATCGATTTTCTCGCGCGTTTGTGGGCTGAGCATGGCTACCGGTCAATGGACCCGAACACGATGTCCTGCGTGCCGATGATCGCGACCACATCGGCGATCATGTGGCCGCGCGACATCTCATCCAGCGCGGCCAGGTGAACGTAGTCCGGCGGCCGCAATTTCACGCGATACGGCTTGTTGGCGCCATCGGAGATGAGGTAGACACCGAACTCGCCCTTGGGATGCTCGATTGCGGCGTAGGCCTCGCCCGGCGGCACGTGCATGCCTTCGGTGAACAGCTTGAAATGGTGGATCAGCTCTTCCATGTTCGATTTCATCGACTCGCGGTCGGGCGGCGCCACCTTGTGGTTGTCCACGATCACCGGACCCGGATTCCGGCGCAACCAGTCCGCGCATTGGCCGATGATCCGGTTGGACTGCCGCATCTCCTCGACGCGCACGAGGTAGCGGTCGTAACAGTCGCCGGTGACGCCCACCGGAATGTCGAACTGCAGGCGATCGTAGACCTCGTACGGCTGCTTCCGGCGCAGGTCCCAGGGCACGCCCGAGCCGCGCAGCATGGGGCCGGTAAAGCCCAGCGCCATCGCCCGCTCGGGCGTGACGACGCCGATGCCCACCGTGCGCTGCTTCCAGATCCGGTTTTCGGTCAGCAGCTCCTCGTATTCATCCACGCACTTGGGGAAGCGGCGCACGAAATCGTCGATGAAGTCGAGCAGCGATCCCCGGCGGTTGTCGTTCAACCGCTCCATCGCCTTGGCGTTCCTGAGTTTCGATGGCTGGTACTGCGGCATCTGCTCCGGCAGGTCGCGGTACACGCCGCCCGGCCGATAGTATGCGGCGTGCATGCGCGCGCCCGATACGGCCTCGTACGCGTCGAACAGGTCCTCCCGCTCGCGGAACGCGTACAGAAATGGCGTCATCGCGCCGATATCAAGCGCGTGGCAGCCCAGCCACAGCAGGTGGTTGAGGATGCGCGTGATCTCGTCGAACATCACCCGGATATACTGCGCGCGCTCCGGCACCTCCAGTCCGAGCAGGCGCTCGATGGCCAGGCAGTACGCGTGCTCGTTGCACATCATCGATACGTAATCCAGCCGGTCCATGTAGGGTAGCGACTGGATGTAGGTCTTGTTCTCCGCCAGCTTCTCGGTGGCCCGGTGCAGCAGCCCGATATGCGGATCGGCGCGCTCGATGACCTCGCCGTCCAGTTCGAGGACGAGGCGCAGCACGCCATGGGCGGCGGGGTGCTGCGGCCCGAAATTCATCGTGTAGTTGCGGATTTCAGCCATGTGGAAACTGTAAATCCTGAACCACAGAGGACACAGAGAAGGACAACACAAACCCCGGTGTTTTTCCTATGTGCTCTCTGTGCTCACTGTGGTTCAGGATCTTGTCTTTCATCGCTAGATCACTTCGTTCCGCCGTACTGCGCTTCGCGGATGATCCGGGGCGTGATTTCCCGCGGCTCGATCGTCACCGGCTGGTAGATCACGCGCTTCTGTTCCGGGTCGTAGCGCATCTCGACGTATCCGGACAGCGGGAAATCCTTGCGGAACGGATGACCGACGAAACCGTAGTCGGTGAGGAGGCGCCGCAGGTCCGGGTGTCCGTCGAACACGATGCCGTAGAGATCGAACGCCTCGCGCTCGAACCAGTTGGCCGACGGCCACACGTCGACGATGCTCGGGACGACGGGAAAATCGTCGTCTGCGGCGAACACGCGCACGCGCAGGCGATGATTGTGCGACAGGGACAGCAGGTGACAGACCACCGCGAAGCGACGTCCTGTCCACGCGCCATCCCCATACGTCGAGTAGTCCACCCCGCAAAGGTCGATCAATGACTCGAACCGCAGCTCTGGCCGGTCGCGCAGCGCGCGCATCGCTGAGCCGAGGCGCAGGACGGGCACGACCACGGTCACTTCGCCGAGGGCAACGGTCACGCTTTCCAGCATGTCGCCCAACGCGGCATGCAGCGCCGCGGCGAGCTCGTCGGTTTTCAAGGCCATCAACGCGCGATTGTGTTGGTGCGCCAGATCTTGTTCTGGAGCTGCAAAATGCCGTAGAGCAGCGCCTCGGACGTCGGCGGACATCCCGGCACGTAGATATCGACCGGGACGATACGATCGCAGCCGCGCACGACCGAATAGGAATAGTGGTAATAGCCGCCGCCATTCGCACACGAGCCCATCGAGATCACCCACCGGGGCTCGGCCATCTGGTCGTACACCTTGCGCAATGCCGGTGCCATCTTGTTGCACAGCGTGCCGGCAACGATCATCACATCGGACTGGCGCGGGCTGGGACGGAAAACGACGCCGAACCGGTCGAGGTCGTAGCGCGCCGCGCCCGCGTGCATCATTTCCACGGCGCAGCAGGCAAGGCCGAAGGACATTGGCCACATCGAGCCGTTGCGCGCCCAGTTGATGACGCTGTCGAGCGACGTCGTGACGAAGCCTTTCTCCAGCACGCCGTCAATGGCCATTGTCAGCACTCCCGGGAGTCGCCCCTCGCGGCCTCCGTGGACCGGACATGCCATGCGCAGCGACGGATTGCCGGGCGTGGTCAATGGCGCGGCGCCGCGCTCTTCGGGCCTTGCTCGCTTCGCTCGCCACCGCGCTCATTCCCATTCCAGCGCGCCCTTCTTCCACTCGTAGACGAAGCCGACGACCAGGACCAGCAGGAACATCATCATCGCCACGAAGCCTTCGAAACCGATTTCCGGCAACACGACTGCCCACGGGAACAGGAAGGCGATTTCCAGATCGAACAGTATGAACAGGATGGCGATCAGGTAGTAACGGACGTCGAACTTCATCCGGGCGTCCTCGAATGCCTCGAATCCGCACTCGTAGGGCGAGAGCTTGGCCGCATCCGGCCGGTTCGGCGCAAGGATCGCTCCAAGAGAGAGGAGGAGGAGACCGAGTCCCAGGCCGACGATGATGAAGAGGAGGATCGGGAAATACTGTTCCAGCATCATGGGCCCCGTGGTGCGAACGCACCTGCGTCGCTGCATTTTACCGCGCGCGGCACGGTTCCCGACAGCAAACCGCGCCTGATCTTCTCGCCACGGCCATTGCCCAGCCGGCCTTTGCGCGCGTGCCAAGTACTCTGGTGCCGACGGGGAGACTCGAACTCCCACGGCTTTCGCCACTGCCCCCTCAAGACAGCGTGTCTACCAATTTCACCACGTCGGCAGGTCAGCAATCAGAAATCAGGCGACAGAAAAACCGGAACGTAGGTCGCAAATTCCTCAATCTGACTTCTGTCCACTGCATTCTGACTGCTGCTACTTCGGTACGTCTCCCGCCTTCGACGGCGCACCCGCCGGTACGGCAGGCGCCGCCGGCGCCGGAACGACGGGTGCGGGCGCCGCGCCTTCGCCCGCCTTGGTCACCGGCGCATCCTGCATCACGCCTTGCTGCATCACGCCCTGCTGCATGATGCCTTTCTTTGCATGGGTCGTGCCCAAATAGGTCAGCCCCAGGCTGGTCAGGAAAAATACCGCGGCAAGGACTGCCGTCGTGCGCGACAGGAAGTTTGCCGATCCGGCAGCGCCAAACAGGCTGCCCGAGGATCCGCTCCCGAATGCTGCGCCCATATCGGCTCCCTTGCCATGCTGCAGCAGGATCAAACCGCATAGCGCGATCGCCACCACGATCTGCAGGACCAACAAGATTGTCTCTAACAGTGCCATTGTCATTGCTCCGGCTATGCCGCCGACCTTGTTCAGGCCGCCGCAATCGCCAAAAATTCACTCGCGTCCAGCGATGCCCCGCCGACAAGTCCGCCGTCGATGTCCGGCATCGCAAAAAGTTCCGCCGCATTGGCGGCCTTCACGCTGCCACCGTACAACACCGGCACGCTGCCGGCACCTGCCGCGGCCAGTCTTTGCCGCAGAAAAGCATGCACTGCCTGCGCCTCGGCCGGCGATGCCGTGCATCCGGTGCCGATCGCCCAGACGGGCTCGTAAGCCACCACGACCAGCGCCACCCGCGTGCCCAGAACTGCCGCCACCGCGTCGAATTGCCGTCCGACCACGATTTGCGTCTCCCCGGATTCCCTCTCCGCAAGCGTTTCGCCCAGGCAGACAATCGGCTGCAACCCGGCATTCAACGCCGCCGCGGCCTTCGCGGCAACCTCGCCATCCGTTTCGCCGTGCAGCTGGCGCCGTTCCGAATGACCGACCAGCACATGTTTGCAACCGAATTCCGAGAGCATGCCGGCCGACACGTCGCCCGTAAACGCGCCACGGGTCCGCTCGCTCACGTCCTGCGCGCCCCAGGAAATGGGCGATCCGGTGAGCACGTCGCGCGCCTGTCCAAGATAAGGAAAAGGCACGCACAGGCTCATCGCCCGACTGGCCGGCGCCTTCCACCCGGCCAGCAATGCCACCAACAACGCTGAATTGGCCGTCAGCCCACCGTTCATTTTCCAGTTGCCGACGGTGAGTTTCCCGCGCATTTCGACCGATCTTTCCTGGGATTGTTCGCCGGTTACGCGCCATTTCCCTTGACTGACCCTGTTGCCCCGGGTTGTTCCCAATTGCGGAAACGCGGCGCACCGCGTTTGCCCCGGCGGACCTGCAACCGACTCAAGCGCCAAAACTCTGCGATTTTACCGCACCGCACCACGGCGGGTCAACGCGGCGGGAATCCCGGAGGCGAGGAAAGTCCTGCTCAGACGCCCGCCAGCGCTCCCGGGCAGCGGATCAGTGTCACGACTCCCCCACTTCTTCGCGGATGCGAACGGCGACTCTGCGGGGCCTCCGTGCAAACCTGCGGGAGCGCGCCCGGCGAGTGGTGGCGATAACCGCGTCCATGGAACCGGTCAAACGGTCTGGCCAAGCGGGATCGGGCATCAAGGATCAGGCGGAGCCTCGTCGCCGGGAGCGAGCCCCAACCGGTCCCGGAGGTGCCCGGCGATTGTTGCGGTAAGACGCGCCAGATCCGCTTCGAGGCGAAGGAACCCGTCGCTGGGTTCAAACGTCTGCTCGTCCATGTAGAGCGTGCGCTTGATTTCCAGCTGCAGACTGTGCCGATGTTCTGCCGGGCGCCCGTGCCTGCGGACAATTTCCACGCCCTTGTAAGGGTCGTTGATGGCGACCGCGTAGCCCAGATGCCGCAGCGTATCGGCCACCAGCCGGGTAAAGGCGGGTTCGCAGGTCGAGCCGTCGCGGTCGCCCAGCACGAAGTCCGCGCGCGGGCTTCCGGGGTCGTCGGCCCGCGCATCGCCGACCGCGGGCATCGAATGACAGTTGAGGTGCCACACCGCACCGAAGCGGCGCACACGCGCATCGAGCACGGCGTCGAGCGCAGCGTGGTAGGGTCGCCAATAGCGGTCGATGCGGTCAGTCACTTCCGCGCTCGTGAGTTTGCGGGCGTACATCGGTACGCCGTCGCCGGCCATCCGCCATACCAGGCCGATGCCCTGCAGCGTCTTGCGCGTCGGCGCAATGGCGTGCGGCCACGGGTCGGCGAGCAGTTCCGGATCGATGTCGTCCAATCCGCGGTTCGGATCGATGAACGAACGCGGGAATCGCGCTTCGAGCAAGGTCGCGCCAAAGGACGGCGCAGCGCGCCACAGCGTCGCGACGTGCGTGTCCTCCGCCTGGCGCACGACGATGCGCGCCGGAGCGTGGTCGAACTCTTTCGGATAGTTCGTGCCCGAGTGCGGCGAGTCGAGCACCAGTGGAATCACTCCACCCGCGGGATCGTGGCGAAGAAACGCTTCATTCATCATTCAGGTAACACGCCGACATGTGCCCCGGCGAGATTTCGACCAGCGGCGGTGCTGCTTCGCGGCATTTCGGCATGGCGTGCGGGCAGCGCGGATGAAAGTGGCATCCGGACGGTGGGTCGAGGGGCGAAGGGATCTCGCCCTTGATCGCCACAAAGGTACGCTTGCCCGGCGTCACCTTGCCCGCTTCCGCGAGCAGCGCCCGGGTATACGGGTGATTGGAGTGCGCGAAGAGCTCGGCCGACGGCGCACTCTCGACGACGCGGCCCAGGTACATCACGACGACGCGATCCGAGATGTACTTGACCACGCCCAGGTCGTGGCTGATGAACAGGTAGGTGAGGTTGAGCGCGCCCTTCAGATCCATGAACAGGTTCAGCACCTGCGCCTGTATGGAAACGTCGAGCGCCGCCACCGACTCGTCGCAGACTAAGAATTGCGGCTTGACGGCGAGTGCACGTGCGATGCCGATGCGCGCGCGCTGCCCGCCCGAGAACTGGTGCGGATAGCGGCGCATCAGCGTGGGGTCGAGTCCGACGCGGTTCAGCATCAGGCCGACGTATTCGACCTGTTGCGCTGCGCGGATCATACTGTGCGCGACCGGCGCTTCGCCAACGATGTCCAGCACACGCATCCGCGGATTCAGGGACGCATAGGGATCCTGGAAGATCATCTGCATCTTGAGCTGCTGCCGGCGGGATGCCGCGGCGTCCAGCAAGGCCAGCGATCCACCCTGCCAGAAGCGTTCGCCGGCCGACAGCGGAAGCAGGCCCACGGTCATGCGTCCGAGCGTGGATTTGCCGCACCCGGACTCGCCCACCAATCCGACCACTTCGCCTGGCGCCACGACGAGGTCGACGTTGTCCACGGCATGGACGACTTCCTCCTTCATTCCCGCGCCGAACCTGTTGCCGATTCTCGCCGCGAGATCGAGCGTCTTCACGAATCGCTTCGACACCCCCTTGAGTTCGACGAGCGCACCAATGTATGCGCGTGAGCGAGGCGCATTCATGTTCAATGGACCCCCACGCTTGCGGCCAGGAAGAATATGGCCGCTGCGCTGCCCCCAAAGGGGGAGCATTTCGCGCCTTGGGACGGCCCGGCAGCGCTCATACCCGAACCGGAACGAGGGGATGAAAGCAGCGCACGCTTTGTCCCGCGCCGCCCGCAGGCCGCATTTCCGGCGACGCCTCGCATTCGGCCGTGGCATGGCCGCAGCGCTCGCGAAACGGGCATCCGGGTGGCAAGTCGAGGAGCGACGGCGTCATGCCGGGAATCTGCTTCAGACGCTCGCCGCGCTCGTGGTTCGCGGGCACCGAATCGAGCAGCCCCTGCGTATACGGATGCGCCGGATGCGTGAGCACCTCCTCGCATGAGCCCTGCTCGACGATGCGGCCGGCATACATCACGCATACGCGGTCGGCCAAGCCGGCGATCACGGACAGGTCATGCGTGATCCAGATCAGCGCCGTGCCGGTTTCCCGCGTGAGCTTCTGGATTTCGAACAGGATCTGTCCCTGGATCGTGACGTCCAGCGCCGTCGTCGGCTCGTCGGCAATGATGAGATCCGGACGGTTGAGCAAGGCGATCGCGATGGCCACGCGCTGGCGCATGCCGCCGGAGAACTGGTGCGGGTAGGCCAGCAGGCGCTCGTCCGGCGAAGGAATGCCGACCTTGACCAGCGCTTCGCGCGCGCGACTCCGCGCAACCTCCTTGGTCACGAGCTTGTGCGCGAGGATGGCCTCGATCATCTGCACGTCGATGCGCAGGACAGGATTCAGCGTCATCATCGGGTCCTGGAAAATCATGGCGATCCGGTTGCCGCGCATGCGCCGTTGCTGCTCCGCGTTCAGCGTGCGCTGCTCGACCCCGTCCAGGATGATGCTGCCCGCCACGATCCTTCCCGGCGGATCGATGAGGCCCAGCAGCGAGTAGCCGGTCATCGACTTGCCGGATCCGGACTCACCGACCAGCCCGAGCACCTCGCCGCGGCCCACGGTGAAGGATACGTCGTCGACCGCCTTGACCACCCCCGCCTTGGTGAAGAAATGCGTGCGCAGTCCGTCGACTTCGAGTACGGGCTCGACGATCGCCACGTCCGCTCCGCTCATTTCTGCAGTCTCGGATTGAGCACGTCGCGCAACTGGTCCGCCACGAGATTGATGCTGACGATCGTGAGCAGGAGCGCGACACCGGGGAAGAAGCTGATCCAGTACTTGCCGGACAGCAGGTACTGATAGCCGTTGGAGATCAGCAGTCCCAGCGATGGCTCCGTGATCGGCAGGCCCAGTCCCAGGAACGAGAGCGTCGCCTCCAGCGCAATGGCCGCGGCCACTTGCACGGTGGCCACCACGATCATCGGCGGCAGGCAGTTCGGCAGCAGGTGCCGGAAGACGATTCGCGTCGGCGACAGCGCGAGGCAGCGCGCGGCTTCCATGTATTCCCTGCGCTTCTCGACCAGCGCCGCGCTGCGCACCGTGCGCGCATAGTACGCCCATTGCACCGTCACGAGCGCGGTGATCACCTTGCCGGTCCCCTGCCCGAGCACGGCAATCAGGATCAACGCGATCAGGATGGCCGGGAACGACAGCTGGATGTCGACGATGCGCATCACCAGCGTTTCGAACCTTCCGCCCAGGTAGGCGGCGGTGAGGCCCATCGCCAGGCCGATGATCAGCGCGAACAGCGTACTGATCACGCCTACGGCGAGGGAGATGCGCAGGCCGTAGAAGATCGCCGACAGCATGTCGCGGCCCTGGTCGTCGGTGCCGAGCCAGAAT
>Ga0209048_10001194_pt1 | contig 27035 bp, 23 predicted proteins | sample FrelakmetCRP12CR_FD_187146 | JGI IMG/M metagenome (GOLD analysis project Ga0209048, IMG submission 187146) | Freshwater lake sediment microbial communities from the University of Notre Dame, USA, for methane emissions studies - CRP12 CR (SPAdes)... | ecosystem: Environmental > Aquatic >... | reverse complement strand
GCGCCGTTGATCTTATAGGTCAAGTCTCGAAAATTCATAACATCCCAAACCGCCGCAGGCGCTGACGTGTTTTGCCGCCGCAACGTCGCGGCGGTAAAAAAATATAGTCCAGTAGTTGTCCGTCTTTGTCAAGTGATCACGCTGGCGGCGTGAGAACGGGCGGTAAAAAAAGTCTTATCCCCAAAAGTGCTTTGAGCTTAACTGATTAGATCGGCTCGATAAGGGCCAGGTGATCGTTCAGGAGGGAAACGACCTTGTCTGGATCCAGGGTGTCCGTGGGGAGGTTGACGACCGAGCGGGCGAGGCGTTCGGCTACCGGGAAATCACCGGTATGAAACCGCCAGCGCTCCAGACCGGTCGCGATCGGATGCAGGGGGGAACAGAACCAATCGCCCAGGGGCACCAGGGCCTTTTCGGCCGCCGCCTGGAAGGTTGGGAGATCGCTGACCAGCAGGGGATATTTCAGGAAGCTGTGGTTTGGAAAAAGTTCCCGGGCCATGTGGTTCTTGCCCTTCCCTTCCAGGAAATCGGTGTAGATCTCGGCGTTTTTGCGCCGCTGGGCCAACAGCTCATCCAAATGGTCCAGGGCCCGCAGCCCCTCCCGGGCCTGCACCGCACTCAGGCCTTTGAGATAATTTCGGGGCATGGCGATGTCGTCCAATTCTCCGCCCTGGGAAGAGCCCAGTATCAGGTTGTACCGGCTCAGCCAGCGGTAGAGGGCCACCAGCTTCCAGTAACTCCAGTCCCGGACCAGCCACCGCCGCATCCGGATCAATTGGCGCAGTAGACTGGTCTCCTGGAGTGTCGGCCGCTGTTTTTCTTTTTCCAGGGCCTCGACCTTCGGGATAAGGGCTTCGTTGTTCACCACGGCAAACCCGCCCAGGCCGGTGGAGAAAGGTTTGTTCCACTGGGTGCTGAAGAAGGCGGCGTCGCAAAACGTGCCGTTGGCCTTCCCCTGGTAGGTGCCACCGAACCCGTGGGCGCAGTCCTCAATCGTAAAAATTCCACGCCGCCGGGCAATCTCCACCACCTTCTCCACGTCAGCCGACAAACCATACGTATTCTGGCAGAGGATCACTTTGGTTCGACCCGTCAGGGCTTTTTCCAGCTTATTCGGGTCCAGGCCATAGGTGTCGGGGCGGACGTCCACATACACCGGCAGGGCCCCGGCGTAAAAAATAGCATTGGGCACCACCACGCAGGTGTAGGCCGGCAGGACGACCTCATCCCCCGACTTAACTCCCATGGCCCGGAGCAACGCGTAAAGGGCCACCCTACCCTTCCAATATAGAAATACCGGGGAAGCCCCGCCCAGACGTCCAGCCAACTTCAGGGCATAGGCCGGAAGCAGCGTTTCCTTTCGGTTTTTAACGGCCTGAAATCCCGAACGGATAGGGTTTGGTGCCTCCATTAGTTGTTTAAGGATTTTTTCCGTCATTCAATCAAGAAATCTTTTCAATGATCCCGGCCAGATTGTCCAATAGAGGGGAATCGGGATTCACGCTGTAATAAACGCGGGTCTGGGTTTTCTCCCTCTTCAGGATGCCCAGACACTGGTCAGGTTGGCCAGTTCGCGCTGCACGGGGTTTAGGGTTAGGCCGGTTTCATGCATGATCTGCCTCTGATAAGCCTTCTGGCCTTTCTGTTCCAAAAGGAAAAGCAAAATCCGGACCCGGGCCAGGGAGCCCAACAATCGATAGAGCCGCTTTTCCTTTTCGTCTATTTTTTCCTGCATGGTCGAAGGTCCTGTTTTGCGGCCAAAAGTGGTGTTGCGGGGAAGGAAATACCTGACTCAAATATGGAGTTAGGGCTTTGGGGCCTGCCGGGTTGGGTTCGACTCAAATATGGAGTCAGGTAATTCTGTCGCCGGTTGAGGGAGTTCTGACTCAAATAAGGGGTCAGGGAAACGTGCCCTGACCTATGACCGACGACTGAGACGACTTTTTGCTTCGATAGGAACCGGGTAGAAAAAAGGTTATCCTGTCCTTCCCTCAGTATCCTGTTGTAGACAATTATCCTTGTTATTCTATCCCGGGTTGCTTTGTTTAAGTCGAGCAATTACTAATTTTGTGATTCCCCACAGGGACCCAAACCCGTAAGAAAAATGCAATGTCAGGAAACTTGCTACAAGGAAAGGGAAATATTTCAATCCATGTTTCAAGGAAAGCTTTAAGGAAAACAGGACATTAACCAGAAGGTAAATTCCTAAAATAGCAACAAATAGATATATGAAAGGCTGGTATAGGAGGGACAGCAAATAAGTTCCAAGCAAAGACAGGATAAATGAGAACGGGACAAGATGTCTCCCGGAGAAAGGTATTTTCGCAAACCTAAGACTATATAAAATCCAGAACCCGTTGCCGAAATTCTGTTTGACCAACTCCCAAAGATTGGAACGTGCATAATAATAACTTTGAATCTCGGGTACCAGGAGTATCTTTCCTCCTGCCTTTTTAAGTCGGAGATTAAATTCTATATCGTCGGTCCTGTTTAATTTCTCATTAAATAATCCCACCTTCTCAAAAAGATTTTTCCGGTAGCAACCAAAGGGAACGGTGTCAACATATTTCGGTTCCTGGGAGCCTATCCTAAAATGGGCATTACCCACCCCAAAGGGATGGGAAAGGGCCAGGGAAATTGCCTTGGCATTATGTGATTTATTCCCCGGTTTAGTGACCATTAGCCCGCCGACACAATCGGCTTCGCTCTTTTTTATCCAAGAAACCGACTTGGAGATAAAATCCCGGGGATACTCGGCATGGGCATCCATCCGTAAGATAAATTTCCCCTCTGCCAGGCAGATTCCAATGTTTGTGGCCAATGTTTGGATCTTGTCAGGATTATCCAATAAGGTGATGAAAGGGAATTCCTTTACATATCCCTCGACAATTTCTCGTGTCCGGTCTGTGCTCCGTCCGTCAATAACCAATACCTGAAGTTTATCGTGTGGATAATTATTTGCAATAATGGAGTCGATGCATTGAGAAATGAATATCTCTTCGTTTCTACAAGGCATGATAATCGAGGTTTCAACCATGGACTGCCTTCTTATCTTTTGCTATGAGAGCATTTCCTATTATTTTGGAAATCTCCTCCAACTTCTCTCCCCATCTTTCATTGGCCACCCGCAGAATCCAATTCGGGGCAGGCTTTTTCCTATCTTATTCTAGATATTCGTCAATCTTTTCAATAAGCTCTTCAGCGGTTTCAGCTAACCTAACGACATCTCTCTACTGGAATTCTTCTTCTAAAGGAGCTTTTCCCCGTTGCAAACGGATAAGATTGCGGAAATTAAAGTCTATATACTATTTGGCTGGTTAGTTATTTCGGTCAATGTATCTTCGGCCGTTACTGCTTTTATCATCGCAAGGACATTTTGTATGTAGCGTTCATGGGTATAAAGCTTGGATGATTGAAGGGCGTTCGCCTTAAGTCGTTCCCGGGTTACCGTGGAATCCATTAACACTCTTATTTTTTTCGCAAGGTCAGGGGCATCACCTAGATTGCACAAAAGCCCGTTGACGCCATCTTCGATATATTCGACCGTACCCACGGTCCTGGTAGCGATGACGGCTTTGCCGTAATACAGGGAGTGAATAATCACGAGCTGTCCTGCCCCCACTTCTGGATATTTTAACGGGACGACCACAATCCCCGCCTGGCTGAGGGTATTATAAAAATCACTGGTGGAAACGTCATATTTGACGGACACATTGACGGGAATTGGTTTGCTGAAGAACATACTGTCACGGCCAGATGCGCATACAACAAATTTATACATAGGCAGGCTAAGCGCGGCATCTAACAAAATTGGCCAGTCACGGTGGCTGTAACCGCCAGAAAAAATGAAATCCTCCTCGGTGAAGGTTTCGGCCCGATGAAAATGGGTTGAGTCTGGTATGAAAAATTGAAGCAGAGGTATCCCGTACCGGTTCGCATAGATATCTATCAGCCCACGACTGGATACCGACAGGGCGTCTACGCCACTTAGGCTAAAACGGTAAAATGATTCTAATAACCGTGAGAGCTTCTTCTGTTGGGCGGGAATGAAGTTTATTAAAATTATTTTGGGCATTTGCAGTCTGAACAAACGGGCCAGGCAGGCCACCATCACCCCGATCTGCGGTTCTATGAAGACGTAGGTGTCGTATTTTCCTCGGTTTGCTACCGCATGGATTGACTGAATTAAATATTCCCGATAAACAAAGTAAAGGCGAAACCGGTTTTCGGGGAAAGCCTTAGCATTGCTCTTTACCCGAACCTGGTAGTCCTTGCCGCAGGCTGCGGTAAGATAATAATCCTCCGGTTTTTGGACCGTGTAAAAAAGCGTATAAAACAAAACTTGTTTCATTGGTTTAAGTGTGGGAAATAATTAATTATAGCATTGTACATCCGGTCCCGTTGCGATTCCGCTGTCAGGCCCAAGGCGGTTTTAAAACCGTTGGTTATCAATTTATCGCGAAGACCATCATCCTGCAGACGAATTATCGCTTGGGCGATCTGTCCCGATGACCGCGGCGCAACCAGCAGTGAATCTTGTTCATCCGTAAGCATGAACGGAATGCCGCCAACGCGCGTGGCCACCACCGGCAATCCGTAGGACATCGCCTCGAGGATAACCCTGGGAAATCCTTCGCTTAGCGAAGGGAGAACAAAAACGTCCGTGCTTTGATAAAGGGATTCCAATTCCGGTCCAAAGGGCACATAGCCGCAGAACTCAATATTATCAGACAGCCCGCTATCTTCAACGTACCGCCGCTCATGTCCTTCCGCCTTGCCGGTACCGACAATTTTAAGAAAAAAGCGAGCATCCTCCTTAACCAACAAGGACAAAGCTCCAATCAAAACCTTGTGGCCTTTTTCCGGTTCGATGCGGCCGACGGTAATAAGTGATGTCCACGCCTGGTTGGTTTTAGATTCATTTTTATGACTTTCGATGGAACGCAGGATCGTGGCCTTATCTATTAGGGAGGAGGTTATGGATATGACGGTATTGTTGCCGTTCGAATACTTGGTATGCAGTTCCCGGCCGACTGAGAACGTTAGGCAGGTTTTGGCGTGGCCGCGAAAGTGTTTTTCCAGCCAAGTAATGTATATCAGCGCCAATATCTTGTTCAAAGATGGGGCTTTCTTGTCCACTTGCTCGTACAGGTTCTGGCCAACCATCAGGAAATATGGCTTGCCGTGTTTTCGGCAGAGGTCGGCCATCCAAAGTGAAACTGGGTGCGGGCCACGTAACCAGAAAATATCGATGGAATGAATGTTGTTTTTAAATATGTTTTGGGTGGCGCGCCGGATGGCCGGGTAATGCCGGTATGCCTCATACAGTGAGGAATAATAGGGCAAGCGAATGACATCGAAATGGGCCGGGTCTAAAGGATAAGGCCCCTTGCCGGGAATAACCCGGGCAATGAATATTATTTTTTCAAAATAGATGTAAAATGATTTGGTGAACGATATAAGGGTCTCATCGGTAGAATATTCCCGGCCGTCATAATAAAATAACTGGTCGACCACCACACCCATGGTCTTTTTCAATTTCATGACAAAGGGGGACCTTTACGTTTCAGGATTTCATCATAGATCTTTAACGTCTTGCTGGCCAAATCCAAAAAGCCGCAGTTTTCAAACACCCATTCTTTGCCCGCTTGGCCCATTTGCCTGGTTTTATCTTGATTGTTTTTAAGCCAGAGAATTTTTTCAACCATAGTCCGAACATCGCCTGATGGCACGAGAAAACCAGTGACATCTGGTTTAACCAAGTCCCTGACCCCACCGACGTCGGTGGAAACCACCGGCAGGCCGCCGGCCATGTATTCCATAATGCTGTTGGAAAAGCCCTCCCATTTTGAACAAAGGACACCGACGTCAACCGCGGCCAAAATCTCGGGTATGTCCAAACGCTGGCCAAGAAATAGGACCCGATCGTTTATTTTATATTTTATGGCAAACTCTTGCATCTGGGATATGTCTGGCCCACCGCCGGCAATTAAAAAATAGGCATCGGGTGCCGAAGACCATAATGCATTTGCGACGCCCATCACCATGGTGCCATTTTTTATCGGTCTCATTGAAGCGCTAATGACGACAAGAAAACCGTCGGCCGGCAGGCCCAGTCGGGACCGTGCAGACGCCTTGGTGGGTAAATCAGCAAACCGTTCTTTTGCCAAACCATTCCCGACCACATGTATATTTTCCAGAGGAACACCGGCTTTGACGTGAACTCGCTCCCTGCCGACTTTGGTGTTGCTGATGATGGCGTCGGCCAGCCTCCAGAACAGCCGGTCCGACCAAAGTTCGAACCAGTCCTCGTACCGGGCACCGGAACGGTCCGATGTTACTAATACGGGTATAGCTGCCAGCCTGCCGGCAAAACGTCCCCAGAAATTAGCGCCAAAAAGATATGATTGCAATACTTTTGCCTTGTGCTGCCGCAAGTATGAAGCAAGTCGAAAAATGACATGCGCGTCATAGTGATATTTTTTATTAAGACAATCTACCGGGATCCCTGCCTTTGAAGCTATAGGAACAAAATCTCCTGGTTGGTTGATACAACATATCCGGATATTATGCCCAAGGGCGCTTAACCCTATTGCCAACTCCACTACTTGTCGTTCAGAGCCCCCTATATTTAGATTCTGGATAGCCAATACAATGTTCATAGCATTATTTCAGCCATCTTTCAGCCCACATTTCAAAGATAAACAAATACCACAATTTTGTGTTTATTTTTATTTTCCCTTCGATGAAATCGCTTTTCCACTGCCTTATAATATTACTTTCTAAGATTCCCTCTTTCCGAATCCTCTCGGGTTCGACATACTGATGGAACAAAGGGGCAAGGCCGGATTGAAGCCAACTCTCTATAGGTATGGCAAAACCTTGTTTGGGACGTTCAATTAGCTGCCTCGGCACATATCGATATAAGATATCACGCAGGATTTTTTTACTGATGCCATCTTTAAATTTGTATTGGGTTGGCAAAGCAACCGCATATTCTATCAACTTGTGATCCAGAAACGGCTCACGTCCTTCCAATGAAACGCCCATAGTGGCACGGTCCAATTTTACCAGGATGTCATCTACCAGAAACATCTGCAGGTCGGTCAGCATCATCGACTGTAGCATATTCAAGTCATCGGTCTTGAAACTCAGTTCATGACCGATGTCTAGGCCCAACCGGCCCAAATCGTCGCCGGGAACTTGAGACAGCAACGCTAAGTATTGCGATTTAAAGTCTGCGACCCTGGCGCTGTCCCTCAGTTTGAAATACTGATCCTTAAAGCTTGCCACTTGGGGCAGCGCGAAGTTGAACAGGTCGTACAAACGTCCGGCGGTACCCCGATCCGCAATACCAGATATGGTGCGGATGATGCGCCGGGTAAGCGGGTTGTGTAACAGGGAAAGCACTTTTTCAAGTTTTCCGTACCAGGTATAGCCGCAGAACAATTCGTCGCCGCCGTCGGCCGAGACCGAGACCTTGACCTGCTCCCTCGCCAGCCTGGAGACAAGGTAGGTCGGAATAGACGAGGAGTCGCCAAACGGCTCATCGTAGATCTCGGGAAGACGAGGGATGATGTCAAAGGCATCCTTTTCGGTGCAATAAAGCTCGGTGTGGTCGGTGCCCAAATGCTGCGCCACTTGTCTTGCGAACCTCGCCTCATCGTACGCGGATTCCTTGAACCCGATGGTGAATGTCTTCAGCTTAAAACCCTCATCAGCCAGCAATGCCGTGACCAGGGAGGAATCTATCCCTCCGGACAAAAACACCCCCACCGGCACGTCAGCCACCATCCGCAGTTTAAAACTTTCTCGAAGGGTGCGTTCCAATTCGGATTGGATATCGTCGTCCGACCGTCCATCCCAAAACCCTTCTCTCTGCGGCGCCAATCCCCGTTGATATTGGTCGTAAGCGTCCCAATATTTTATATCGGTGATCGACAGTTGCCGGTCGATGGTCAACAAATGCCCTGCCTCGAGCTTGCGGACATTTTTAAAGATTGAATGTGGAGCAGGGATATAGCCGTACTTGAAAAAGTCCGACAGGCTGGTTTTGTCGAGTTCCTTGACAAAACCTGGATGTTGGTGAAAGGCCTTAAGCTCCGAACTGAACAGCAGAACCCTATCCTGGGAATACCAATATAGCGGCTTGACCCCGACCCGGTCCCGGCAAAGCATTAATCTCTGTTCTTGGGCATCCCACATGGCGAAGGCCCACATGCCCCGGAAACGAGACAGGCAGTCCATGCCCCATTCCCCGTAGGCATGGAGGATCACCTCGGTGTCGGAATTCGAAACGAACCGGCAGCCCTTCTCTTCCAATTCGGCCCTGATATCCTTGTAGTTATATACCTCGCCGTTGTAGGTTATTGTGAATCTGCCATCAGAGGAAGACATCGGCTGGTGGCCGAGTCTTGAAAGGTCGATGATCGAAAGCCTCCGGTGTCCCAGTGCCAATCCCTTTTCCGGCAGGACAAAATCCCCAGCGTCATCCGGGCCGCCATGAGTCATGGTGTCGCGCATGGCGGTAATAACACCGGTCAGGTCATACCGACCATGGTAATTGAAATCCCAGAATCCTGTTATCCGGCACATAGATGGACCATATCCTCTATTATCGCATCCTCCGGCCAGACATGACCCGGATGCCAAATTAATTCCTTATCCCAATACCCTTCGCAGGCGTGGACCATCGAAGTCACATAGCAGTAGCTGATTTCGCCAATCATTGGCCCTTGCTGCGGACTGAAAAGGAAGTCAAAGGCAAGACTTTGCGTGGCAAGCCAGTCGGCTACTCTGAAGGCTTCCTCTACACATCTCTTGTCAATCCGATCAGGGTCATAAGAAGGGTCCCCGCTCCCCGAAGCGCGGAAGTCGTTTGGTCGATTCATCCGACGGTATCCAAATGCACGGTCGCCGATGATTGTGATGCGGGTGTCAAAGGCGTTTCCAGGAAGGAACTCCTGAAAATAGAGGTATCCTTGCTGTCGGGGCATTTTCCGGCGTAAAGCCAGAACGTTCAGCATTGTTCGAGGGGCCCGGGCGAGCCTCTGCCAGAATTCATGGGTGGTCTTGGTATTCCGTACCCGGGTTTGCATGTCGGTCATGTAGCCGGCTACCGCAGGGAAGCCACGGCCAAAGGATTTCCTGCAAAGCGCGGCGGCTTCGCTGCGCGAGCGCACCAGGCGAACATTTTTGGAACCGGCCCCGCAGCGTAACTTGAACACCTTTGGCCAAGTGGCGCCCTCAATCCATTGCATGGCGCTAAATCTGTTGGTAAACACCCAAGTGGGGATCAGAGGGGCGCCAATGGCCTCCAGCAGATACTTCTGGGCGATCTTGTCATCAAAATGCCAGCAGCTATTTACATTCGGGAATACCACGATTCCTTTCCTCTCCAAGGAAGCAATGATCTGCCGTGCAACGAGTATGTCTGCCGGATCGTCATGCGTCCAGTGCCAGAGTAGCCCGTCAAGCCCCTCACACTGGTGCACGACATCCGTCGCCAGACAATTAACGCGCCGGAAGGGAATCCCCTTGTCCGCGACGTAAATTAGCCACCGGTCAGAAAAACTACCCGGGCGATCGTGAATTCCAAGCATATTAAGCCCTTTCACCGTTATTCCTTCGCTATTGCTCACAGTGCCCTTTCCAGCCTCCCGGTGGCGCAAACGGCCTCTCATTCCATAGCGGCCACGGTTGACGAAACCGTTGACCCTCAAATTGAACTTCAATATCCTCGGGTCGGAAATTACAAAGGGGATATTTGAAATGTCCGAAGGCCTCGCGGATCAGGGGAATCTTGCGCCAGTCGAATCCCATCAGATGGGCGTGAACATAATCCGTTGCGACGGGATTGGGAGCCAAGCTGAGCATGCCCAAGGGGTGGGGGGTTGGCGCCAGAGGTCCCTCGCCTTCGCCGCTCAGAATGGCGTCGGTAAGCGTCAGAACTTTGCGCTGCGGCAACTCCGCCAGGTCACCACCCGGTCGGCCATAAATAAGGATTCGGTTGAGGTCGAGAACGGTGCGCCAGATGGTGTCGTTGCCATACCAGCTTCCCTCCAAGTTCCTGTCTGCGCCGGTAAGCCGGGCGAGGCCATAGCTACCCCGGGTGGTCTGCCGCAGGAGATAGGACGTTATCCCATCTCGCCTATTGGCCGCGTCGTTGAGGCGTTCGGCGGCTAGTTTGAACAGATTCCCTCCAGCATAGCAGTCGCCACCCGTCCGGCTCCCCCCGAGACGATGGTGGGGTAGGTAGTCCTTATTGCCATTGATACCGACGAGGTTCTTTAAGGCTCCGGTGACGCCAGCTTTCTTGTGCGTCTTTAACTTGGGCAGGTTTATGACCACATCCGCTTCGATGACTTCACGGGCGATCAGGTATTGATGCCGGCCGGGCGCGTGCGTCTGACACATCAGGTCGGGGTTATACATGGTGACGCGGAAACGTTCCGAATCGTCCACGATGGGCTCCAACAGACTCTCCACACCCAGGTCAAACTGGACATAATCCGACAGCGGTTGAACGTTTGTCTGCTGGTCCCAGATGCCCTCCGCGTTGGTGAGAACCGTGCGGCGAAAATCTCGCCATTCAACTGGGGCGTCCGCCTTTGCGTAGACTTTCTTCAGGGAATTGAAGCCGCCCGCCTCCATGAGTTTGGGCAGGTCACAGCCTTGAATCGGAGCATCGCCTACAACAACCTTGCCGGGTTTCGCTCGCAGAACAAGATCAAGCACGGCCCCCAAAACCGAGGCGTGCGTGACCAAGCAGTCCATACCTTGGCCCGAGTGGTTAGCGTGAAACACCCAATTGGGTTTGAGGATAACTCGTTCTCCGGTCTTTATGAGCGTCTCGAGAGGGTTTCTGTTCAGAGAACCCTCCTTCGTCGCATCGTTTCTGAACGTTTCAAAGAGATTCTTGATGAGCGCGGATACTCGATTCGGTTCATAGGGAAATTTACCCTGGTAACCCGAACTAATAGCCACTGCGTTTGGCGATCCAGCCAAAAACACCAACGGGTTCTCCAAAATATTTTTCCCTGTATCTCTCATAATTTTCTTAAACACATCTGCCGCGGCCCATCTCTTTAAAGTCCAATACCAATTCCACCAACTGACGTTGCGCGTCTCTTAGACCTAAAGTATCTATGACGCACCGATGCTTTTTGTTTAGTAAGGGCATTGGTATTTCCAATTACCTTTAATTTAGATTTAAATAATGAACTAGATACAACATAAGCAAATATGCTCCATCCAAGCTTATCTTCAAGGATTTGACCACTGGCAAGAATGCCCATAACAGGAAATAGCAAAAGTAGAGGTAGCAGGAGTCCTTCTGTTTTGTAGCTTTGATAGCCTCCTTTAAATATTTGATATAGAAAAATTAAATAAGAAATTAATCCTATAATTCCGGTATAACAAAGAACTTCCAAAATTACATTATGAGGACTCTCTGCATTGCTAAAATTATTTAGAGTAAAAAAAGCATATCCTGTTGTCCCAACACCCAAAATAGGGTTGTTTTTAATAAGCGGTAGTATATCTTGCCAGATTAACTCTCTTCCCGCTAAATCATATCGTTGATAAGAACTTATAAGTCTATGTACTAGAGTTTCGGAATGCATCAATAATTTCCAAATATAGATAAATGCCGTACTACTTATGACTAAAACTTCGATTTTATACCAAATTCTTTTTGTTTTAAATAACATCGAGCCTGTAACAAAAAGTAAAGCGAACGATATAAAAGCTACGCGAGAACCGGTTTCAAACATTAATTTAAACATTATCGGAATAGGGAGAAGCAATATATAACGCAACTTTCCCAAATGTAATCTGTTTTGACCTATAATCAAGATAAGTATTGCCAGCGAAACACACATTTTTATTCCAATACTATTTTGATTATCACCCAAAATACTAATCCTACCCCCCATATTTTCAACTCCAAAACCGGCGATGTAAAACAAAGCAAGAACAATAGAACCCAATGCAAAACAAAGCATTCCTTTCTCTAAAACACAACGGTCTTTACGTTCGTGATTGATTAAGAACCAAAAGATTAAGATATTTGACAAAATGGTAAAATTAATAAAATCATTAGAATTAAAATTGATGTTGATTAAACTCACAGAAGAGAGTAGGAAATAGAATATCCAGATGGGTTGTATAAAGGGTTTTATTCTCTTAGTTTTAACAAAATAAATAATCTGAGGGATTAGCGTGACAAAATATATTAATCCTATGAGCTTCGATAATGAAAAATACCCTTTGGTATTGAATGGATCCCACATCTCGAAGTTAATGGAACAAAAGTATAAATACAATGCAATTCTTTGAATCTGATTGATTCTTAAAACTATTTGGCTCATTTGCGAGTGCTTTTATTAATTCAGAATTGATATCTTCTAAACCAATGTTTGAATTTAGATACATTACTCAAAGCGTCATCGCCCGGATAGCTCCATTAAAACATCCCGCAATTGGGCTGATTTTTCCGTCCACCCGCTGGCCAATGATTTTAGCCGCCCGGCCTGACCCATCCGGTCGCGCAATTGGGCGTCACCTAATAACCTCAGGATTGCATTGGTCAACTGTTCCCTATCGTTCCCGTCTACCAGCAGGCCGGTTACGCCGTCCTCTACCGCATCAGGCACTCCGCCATCCCTGCCGCCGATCACCGGTTTACCCCACCAGCCTGCTTCTAAAAATACGATGCCAAACCCTTCGGTATCTCCGCTGGCCAATTCTCGGTTCGGCATAATGAAGAGCTGACAATGTTTGTATAGATAAGCGATTTCTTCATTCGTGGCATCAGTTACGATGCTGGCGTTATTCTGCAGGCCAAGTTCCATGATGATGCCTTTCAGTCGTGCTTCATCCAGACCATTGCCGGCCATAACATAATGAATATCGGGTCTTTCCTTAATGATCTCAGGCAGCGCCCTCAACACATTATCCTGGCCTTTGCGCTCAGTCAACCGTCCAACTGTTAGCAAGATTGTTTTATCTCTGATGTTGACTTCAAAATCCACTTCCTTGACGCCGGTGGCATTACATTTGGAGGTATCGAAGCCCGGGGGCAGCACTAAAATCCTGCCGGGAGAAACGCCATGTTCACACAACCGCTTTTTCGCGAACGCGCTGATAGTAAATATCCGGACAGTCCGCCGCAATGCCAACAGCACCAATTTTCGTCTGATCGGTCCCGCCGAACGCAGGCCGGTCAGATCCTCTCCCATCACAGTCAGCACGAAGGGTCTTCCTGTCGTCATTGACAAAAGCCAGCCCATAAATGCATCGGGGTATAATTGCCCGATATGAATAATGTCAATCCCTTGAATACCAACCGTCCGCCTAGCTTCGAAAAACTGCCGCACCAGGCTAATACCCTTGGACAAGTATCGCTCAGCTACCGCTGAACATTTAATATAATTTCTCCTAACAACCCGGTATGGCAATGATGCATCAAATTCTAAAGATCCGTGCGCTTGGGCTGTCAGCACAACCATCTCGTCTGATTTAAAAGATGAATGCAAATAATAATAATATACTACCGACCCCCCGACCATTGGGGGTGGGTAATCGGGGTTGATAAAAAGACATTTCACAGTATGCTCTTATAAACGGCTATGGTCTGCTGCGCGCATTTTTTCCATGAGAAAAGTGTTGCTCTCTGCCGCCCTTTTTTCCGGTATTCTTTGGCCACAGCTCTGTCCATAATAAATCTTTCTATGGCCTCAACCCAACCTTCAAGATCGGTGGCATCCAGCAGCACCGCAGCGTTCCCGGCCACTTCCGGGATTGATGAATTATTTGATGTTATCACTGGACAGCCGCAGTTGAAGGCTTCAAGCACCGGCAGACCAAAACCCTCCATCAGGCTGGGGTAGCAAAAGCAGGCTGCGGCGTTATATAATTGCAGCAATTCTTCTGTTTGAGGACTATTCACTATATTGATAGATTCCTTTGCTGGACTATCGGTCAACGCCTTATAGAATTCGGGATATGGCAAGGTCGGACGACCTGCGAGGATTAGTTTTAACTCCGGAACGTGCACCAGCACATCCTCGAACGCCTTTACCAGAAAGATAAGATTTTTTCTCGGTTCAATATTTCCAACGTATAGTAGGAAAGGTGTGCTGATACCATAGTTCTTTTTGACCTCTCTACCGCATTGCGCGCGGTCAAGCTGACGGTATTCCGGCCCGCAGCCCAGGTGGATAACATCGATTTTTTCTTCAGCAACGTGCCAAGTGTTAATTAGATCTCGTTTGGTCGCAGTCGAATCAGCGATGACCCTATCCGCCAGCTTTACTGACCTTAATCCATATTCCTGGTAATAATCGGTTAGTTTAGTCCGAGGGTAGAATGTTGCGAAGGAAATATCGTGAACCGTTACCACGGTTTTACATCTCGGGTACAGCGAACCGATCAGGCTGGGAAAATGAATGACTTCCGGCCTTTTCCTTTTTACGTACGACATCAAACACCAGCTATGCCACATTTCATAAGCCAACCTGTATGACAGCGACTGTGGCACCCAAGCCCTGTGGTACTGCGCTTTCCTTGTGTTTGGAAATATTGGCAGTTTGCCGCTTTTGCGGTACCCGTTGGCGATGAAAAATATTTCTTCTATTTCAGGGGACCGGCAAAGTTCCCCAGCCAGATAATAAAGATAATTTCCAATACCCGAGCGATTGCCCAGCAACAAGGTGGCTTCTATAGCCAACTTCATCGTTTTATCGCTATCGCGTGCAGGCCAATTCCCCAGGCCAACTGCGCCCAGTTTGCGAGACAGTATTCGAGAGGGTTTCTCAAGGTTTTGTTTCTCCAAAATGCACTACAGAGCGTGAATGCAGCAATTTTCAAAGGGTGGCGCATGTCGCGCTGGCCACTTTCCAACTCCTTACGCCAGGTTGCCGGCATGAAGAACTTCGGAGAAAGGCCTGCCCGTTTCATCGCCTGTCTGTAACGAGTGATCGGGTGGGCATGCTCATTTATGCCAAGTTCTATTTCTTCCAAATCCTGTGCGGAATCGAGCCATCCGGCCACGGTGTCATTGATGGCCACGAATCGCCCACCAGGCCTCAGCACTCGGCTCGCTTCAGCACATAGCTTATCGAGATCGGGCGCGTGGTGCACTGTGGCGGTAGAGAATACAAGGTCGAAAGACCGGTCTGCGAACGGCAGCCGTTCCATGTCGGCCAAAACCCGTTCAAAGAATAGGCCGGATGACAGGTATACCCCTCCGCTCTCCAACCCAATATATTTATCCCTTACCACATCCAGGGCGATTACTGTGCAACCCAGTCGTGCGAATGCCGCCGATGCCCAACAACGCCCAGCGCCCAGTTCCAGTATTTCCTCCTTACCCTCAAGACCAATCTGGTCCATGGCCAGATCAAAGTTGTCGGCATGGTGATTCCAGGATTCAATGCTTTTCAAATCAGAACTGACGTTGGCATCGAGCCGCGGTAATTTCAGCAGCCATTGGTCACGGAATTGTTCAGGATTGCGCTGCGGGGTATGGTATTGTTTCCAGCCCGCGATCTCGGCAACTACTGACGCCGAAGGGTGGGCTAAAAAATCTATGATGCCAGCCTTAACCTTATATTCTTTCTGGCATGCCGGGCAGGCCAGTTCGCCAACCAATATCTCTCGTAGGTCGCTAATCCTTTTCAGTAAAGACAATCCGTCCAAATGACATGCCGGGCAGACAAGTTTATTTAGTATCGATTCACGCATCGTTCCTTATTGCGCTTCAGTCCAATAGCGTTTTATATACTTCCGTCACTTTATCCGCATGTTTCTGCGGGGAAAATAATTTGATTGCCCGCTCACGTCCTGCCCTTCCCATGGCGTTTGCCTTTTCCGGATTGTTCAGTAAAAACTGTGTCTTGTCCGCGAATCCGGCCACGTCTTCATACTCAACCAGGAACCCGGTTACCGTATCCTCCACGACCTCGGGTAAACCACCCACACGTGATGCAACTACCGGGCGACCGGCCATCATGGCCTCGGCCGCTACCCGACCAAACGGCTCTTTTCGCGAAGGAACCACGATCAACGAGGCATTCGAGTAGTATTTTTCAACATTAGTGACATGCCCAACAAATTCAATAATTGACAAGACACCCATGGCTTCGGCCATGTTCTTCATTTCTTGAAGATAATCTCGTGCATGATAAGGTTCATCGCCCAGAAGCACATATCTGGCATTCTGAAATAAACCTTTAAGTTTAGCCGCCATCCTGATGAACGTATCAACACCTTTGTGTGGGCAAATTTGACCAACAAACAGGACCATAGGGTCGTCCATCATTTGCGTCATTGGATTACAGTCTGGAATTTCAATCGGGTTATGGATTACATGGCGCTTTCGCAGGTCCATACAGGGCCTGAGTTCGGCCCCGGTGAACGATGAATTTGAAATAACGGCAGAAGCTCTAGTGACTAAATTCCTTTTGGCCTCCGGACATAAAATGTCGTTCCTTAGATGGACAACCACTGGGACACTATGCAACCAAGCATCAGGTATCGCCATCTGTGCAACCGACGCCGAGTTACAGTGGATGATTTCGGGTTTGAACTTCCGAACGATACTCCATACTCGATGTACCGAAGCAACGTAACTAAAAAGAGCATGTTTGCTCAGATTGTGCAGGGGGCATATAACGGTTTCAAAGCTTTCGGCCTCTAACGCATCAACAAAAATGCCGGTTTCTGGGCAAACCACCGAAACGTTTATGTCCCGTAATCGAAGTTCGCGCAACAGCAACAGCAGGCTTTTCTCACCGCCGTAGATCAAATTACCATGTGGAGTAATGAAAAGAACTCTCATTATGCTAAATTGGTCTTCCGCGTATGTTCTGCGCTATATGTAATATAATTGATTAACAATATTCTCTATTCTTTCTTTTGATTTTTTCTTCTTCACCTTTATTAAAAAATAGATGACCATGCCTTTTAATCAGACATCCTATTTGTCCGCCTATGTCGTCGCTAAATACTTTAATATTAATTGGCTTATATCGCAACCGACCTTACCCAGTAGTATCCAAGGGTTCAATCTTTGGTATTAGCTCTTATCCCTTTCATTGCTAACGCATATCCAAATAAATTTTCCCTGCGATTTGACAAACGCAGGCGTGGTCTTTGTAAAAGTCTGCAAAGTAACTCGTTCATTTCTAGGCCAAAATCGCTTGACGCTTTAACAGAAACGGCAGGTGCGCCCTTGAATTTGGGAAAAAGTCTGGAAAGCCAAGGCTGATATCTATTAATCAAATCCCGAAAAAGATCCTGCCATTGAAATCTTTCTTTGGCTTCCTTTCTATTCATACCCGTCACTTGAACGCTTGAAAAACCGGAGACTGTTGCCAAACGGCTCAATTCCCGCCGGGTGAAAGGACATTCTTTCTCCAAACAGAGAGAAAACTGAGCGGATAGATTCATGAGGATATTGTAACGCAGACACAAGCTGTTCGGCACGATGATTATCCCCATACCCCCGGGTTTCAATGTAAGGTAAGATGCTTTAATGAAAGCCTCACGGTCTGCGCCAGTAAAGTGTTCAGCCGTACCAACTGAAATGCTTATGTCAAAGCTGCTGTGTAACTTTTCTGGTAGTTGTAAGGCATCTGCGCATAGAATATCCGCCTCTTGCTCTATTGATTCTAACAGTTTCTTGGCCCCCTCAAGAGCAGGTTCGCTGTAGTCAATCAGTGTCGGTTTCACCCCATGCAAGGCAAGAAGTGCACTCGCCTTTGCCAAACCTGCGCCAAGTTCGATGGATCGGAGCCCAACAAGAGATCCGTAATAATCGTAGAGCAGATTAACAAGATAGCTCCACTGTGGGGTACTCGAAAACCGAAGGAGACCTTGTTGATAACTCTCCGTCAAAGAGCGATAGACCCTATCCCATGAAGATTTTCCGGCACAATTTTGCATCAGTAATGATCCTTGGTTTGCCCAAGAAGGAATTCTCTAAACCAAAAACAAATTCCGACCAAAGAATCATAAGAAATCATAAAGTATAACCCTTTATCCTTTCATAAGCTTTGATCATACGAACAAAGCTTATATAGGCACATTGCATGCACATCACGAAACCAGGGAAACCATCCCTCCAGCCACCCCTTATAAAGTACCGTTCGATAAAATGTATCAGCGGGTATTTCACCAGCATATACGGTTTGATCCCGCCACGACGGTGCCATTCCACCACATCGTTTTCGAGCGAAAGATCGGTATAATGGTTAATTTTATTCAGGTGTTCGGCTACTGTACGGTAAGTTTGGTGGGTTATGCAACCATTGGCGATGATCCCTGGTTCACCCTGGCAATCCACACGTTCATGAACCTTGTCGTCGCTGAATCGGCATTTATCCTTTCGGAACAACCGGATTAACGGTATGGGCTTCCAAACATGATCCAAATAACGGCCCCAGAAAAGCGAACGTATCGTGATCCCGTATGCGGGTGATTTTTCGTCTCCGCCTACTATTGCGTCTATTTCGTTTTTCAAGAGGTCTTCCATCCGCTCATCAGCATCCAGCCATAGCACCCATTCGGTGTTGACTTTATCCAATCCGTATTGCCGTTGAGCGGAGAAATTGTCGAATTTTCTTTCAAATACACGGGCACCGTGCTGTTTGGCTATCTCAATAGTGCGGTCGGTGCTTCCACCATCGACGATAACGATGTCACCCACCCAGCGGCAGTTTTCCAGCAGGCCGGGCAGGTCAAGTTCCTCGTTTTGCACGATGGCAAGTAGGGTAACATTCCCGTTTAACACTTGACCGTCCCTATTAGACCGATATAGTTTCCCGTCAGTTTTTTACTTTTCTTGATTTTTTCTATTATAGGCAGAAGTAGATTCTTAAGATGGGGACGGTTTATCCAGTAATTATCGGTGACCTTTATGACATCAATATATTCACTGCATAATTCATTTAGTGTATTCCGGCTGAATGTGTGCAAATGACCGGCAGGTTCAAATCTGTGAAAGCATTTCGGGCAAACCGTATGTACTATACGGCCTTCATTAGGTACCGTTAATAATACATATTTTTTTGATAACCTTGTTAATTCCTTTATGCATTGTTCTATATCATCAATATGTTCTAATACCTCAACTGCAGAAACGATGTCAAATGACTTACTTGATATAGGATTTGTCAATATATTACTTTGAACAAAGCTGACGCCTTGAAAACTTTTATTCCCGTAACTTATTCGATTTAAGGCACTATCAGCCCCAACCACAAATTTTATCCCCCATTGTCTGTATTGACTGCATAAAAAACCTTCTCCACAACCCAGATCTAATGCGCTATAAATATCTTGTGTCCAACCCAGCAAGTATTTAACCAATGCCACCCGGCCCAATTCGGCTTCGTCTTCTTCCGGTATAAAGCGGTATGAATCAGCCAGGGCTTCATAAAACTTAAGTTGCTTATCCATTGTATTGTTTCCAGATATTTTTGAACAAAAGGATTTCTCTAATTTCATTCTTCATAATCAGTAATGCAAAACCGGAATATAGCAACATATAAATTAGTATTTTAAAACCAAGCCAAGGGATGGAATTATTAGTTGAAACGAGCAAATATCCGAATACGACCCAAGCGGCCACACAACCCAAGCAGGCCTTTATGAGGAGGTTGACGAAACCCATCATTTTTACATTTAACAGTTTTGCAGCTGCTATCATGGAGATGCTGCCGCCAATTATTGACGATGCCAAAACGGCAATGCAAGTGCCTGGTATCCCAAACCATTTAGTGATAGGGTATACCAAAAGCGCCAAGCTCACCAAATATACCAATGGTAAAAGGCTTATTAATTGGTTTTTACCTAAAGCCGGGAATATGTTAGACGCTGAAGAACTTATCAGCCTTAATCCAGAAAAAATCATCAGGATTTGAAGCGGCAGGATCATCGGCAACCATTTGGGGCCAATTATTAAAAGCACCAAATCCTTAGCAAATATTATTGCGAACATAAATACTGGTGGAACAAAAAGACAAAGTATCTTAAATAATTTTTGTACTGCAATTGATAATTTATCCCTGGTTTCGGATAGATTGTTATACAGGGGACCTGTGATCTTGGCAATCACGTTTCCTACAAACCCGTTGGGTATCATGGCATAATTGTAACCGCGCGAATAATAACCGAGCTGTTGCGGACCTAACAACACTGCTACAGTAAAATTATCAATGTTATTATATAAATAGACTATAACCGATGAAATGGTAAAATGACCACCCATATTGAGCACTTTACGATGGTTTAATCCCTTAAGAGTTATCGCCGGCTTCCAAAATTCCTTAACGTTTATATAGTATCCTGCCGTTAAGATAATGGCTGAGACTTGTTGGGCAATTATTAGACTCCATACGCCCCATCCACTAAAGGCCATAACCGTGGCAATTACCGCATAGCCAGTAGTTGAGATAGCCTCGGTAATAACTTTTGGGCGAAAAAGCAACCGCCGTTGCAGATGATTATCAAAAGTAGATATGGCGGAATTGATTAGCGGATTTAGCGATAACATTCTTAGGGAATTCACATATTGATGCTCAATATTCAGTCTTTTTGCAATGATTGGTGCACCAATAAAAAGCGCCGTCGAAAAAAGGAACCCTGCCGCCAAATTGATCATAAACGATATGTTGGATGTTGCTGCCAACTCCTCATCTTTTGAAAAAATAATACAACGTCCGATTCCAAAATCACGGAATATTTCAAAAAAACCATTGATAGCAGCCATCGACGCAATAACACCAAATACCACGGGATCCAGAATTCTCATCAGAAATATGCTCGATAAAAAACCGATAAAGGCAAGGTAAGCGCTTCCACTCATAAGCCAAGTACTGGAGTTAAGTATATTATGTTTATTTTCCATCAAATATTGGGTAAAGTCCGCTTCTTTCAAACACAAAGGCGGGATGTCCTTGCTGCACAGATTGCCTTTCCCGAAGAGTCGTTCCAAAAGGGTGGAAGTCCGGGTCTGCCTGGCGGTGCACCAGGGGCAACTTCAACGTCGTGAGAAGAGGAGGGACCCGACAGCCAAATAGGGAGTGCCGATCTTCCAACATTTCTTCAGTACTCCTTCAGATCTGTTTCTCGTTCTATAGGGCCCCTCGGAATTACAGTTTTCATTGATTGTTTCATTCACCGTTGTCCCTGAGGATTCAGATTGTAATCCACCATCATTTTGACCAATTCTACGAATGGCACTTTCGGTGTCCACCCCAATCTTTCCCTCGCCTTTGATGGATCGCCAACAAGCAGTCCCACATCCACAGCCCGGATGAACGCCGGATCTACTTCCACCCAATCCCTCCAGTCCAATCCGACGTGGTGGAAGGCCACTTCTAAGAAATCGCTAATCGAATGAAGCTCACCGGTGGCGACGATGTAATCATCCGGTTCATCCGCCTGCAACATAAGCCATATGCCCTTCACAAAATCCCCGGCAAATCCCCAATCTCGGCGGGCATCGATATTCCCCATTTTTAGCTTTTCTGTCCTGCCCAGAGAGATTTCTGCTGCGGCACAAGCGATCTTTTGAGTCACAAAACGTTCGGGGCGCCTCGGGGACTCATGGTTGTAGAGAATCCCGGACACCGCAAAAACCCGGTACATCCTCCGATAGAGCCCGACAAGTTGATGGGCAGCCAGTTTGCTAACCCCGTAAGGAGTTACCGGATTGTGAGGGGTTCGCTCTGTCTGCGGCGAATCCTGAGGATCACCGAAAATCTCCGAGGAAGATGCCTGGTAGAAACGGGCGGAAGAGCAATGATCCTTTAACGCCTCGAGGAAAGCGGCCACCAGCAGAGTGTTTACCTGGAGAGCGCGATACGGATCAGCCCATGAGTCGGGAATGAACGAAACGGCGGCAAAATTGTATATTTCATCCGGGAGGAAGAGCCGCGTCCAACGGATAATATCTTCCTTGTGCACCAGTTCCGTTTCTTCGAGCAGGATGTCTTTCATCAGGTGTGAAAGCACCGAGGTGTCATCGTCCTTCCTCAAAAAACCAAGGACACGATACCCCTTCTCGACCAAGAGCTCAGCGAGGTACGATCCGTCCTGCCCCGCGATTCCTGCGATGATGGCACTTTTCTTTTTACTCATTCCGATCATCCTATGAATAATAGGTTGGTTCTAAGTTGCCTTATTCTGGTTTTTTAGTCTGTTACCCCGTTGGGGGGGGGCGCCTTGCCTAGATTTTTTGTCTCAGAGTTGTGCAAAGGTCTCGGATGACAGGGGTCAGGTGTTGAACCCATCCATTGCCCGAATTCCCTTACGGCTAAGGCTTCGGCCACGGATAAACGACCTTGTACTGCCGGCCGCTGGTGCCCGGGTCCGTGTTGTCGGAGCTGGAGAAGATGAGTTCGTGCGCCCCCCAGTGGCTGAAGCGACCGCGTCCCTCTTTGCGTATCAACTCGTGCCCCTGGTGCGGCTCCAGGGGCTTGCCATCCTCCAAGAGCATAAGCTGGGAACGGCCCACACGGTCACCGGGTGCCCCCTTTTCCAGGGAGTAAGAATAGGCGTAAATAGGTCTCTTTTCCTTTTCGAGTCCGCCTCCTGTAATCCTCTTCGGATCAAGCTGCTCCTCGAACGGCGGTGGCGGGGGGCTGCTGAACTTGGCGGCGAATGCGGCCTGCTCGTCCAGGCCGGCCTTTTGCAAAGCGGCTATGGCGTAAGGCAAGGGGGCAATGTTGTGAATGAGAACTGTTTCGTAAATATTGTTGATGCTCCAGTGGCGCGCCACCTCCACTATATCCATAAAAGGCAACCGGCGCAAGGCAGCCCGATAGTCTTCCAGCGGCTCGAACTTGGGAGGCAGATGCAGCCGTGCGAGAAACCCTGTCAACAGTTGAGCGTATTTTGTTTCACCGGAAATCTGGTAGGCGAGTGAACCCATAATGAGCGGCAGGTAGGTGGGCTCCCAAGTTTTTAGACTGTCCACGGTCCGCAAGACGGCCTCGCGTAACGGCGCGGTCTCCTCGGGAGAGGCAGCCCAATAATAGTATTGGAGGCTGACGCTGGACCCGGAGACGAAACGGAAGTGTCCTGGGGTTGCAAATCGCCAGGTGGCGTCGGGCGGGACCTTTAGTTGTTCGGCCAGCAGTTCGGCGGCCCGCCGGCGCCAATGATCCTCGCCGGTGATCTCCCAGAAGCGGTACAGCCCGCCGATTTGATCTTCATCCTCGCTGGGGATACCGTTGTCATGGTATATGGCGCGTTCCCGCGCCACGTCGAGGGCGCGTTCGTTTCCCGTCAGGAGAAAGAAGTCCATGATACCCTGGGTGTCAGCGCCGTAGCCGCGGACACCGTTGCCCCAGTGCTGCTGGTCGTGGCGGTGCCCGCCGCCGATTTGTCGCGGCTCGGCAACGCAGTGGTGGCAGACATCCACATCCATGACGTGCCGGGCCATCTCCGCAGCAGTAAGAAACAGCGCGTAGTCGCCGGTGCGCAGGTACTGCAGAAAGAGCGATCGCACCATGACGCATTCACTGTTCAGCCAGCCCACGTAGCCTCGTGCAGCCCAGGATTTAGGCGCTTGATAGCCATAATGGGTTGGTGTCTCATAGCCGTGGAACAAGGTGTCGCCATAGTCAATCATCCCGTCCCAGTGAAAGGCGCGCTGGTTATACCGCATCCACTCAACGCCGACGGTCTGAAAACCTTCGAGGCGGGGGAAGCGTTTCGGGTCCGCTGCGGCGAACGGGCCAAAAGCCAACGTGTCGGCATAGTATTGCGGGGCACACTCGAGGAGCAGGGGCGCATTCAGCCGCGCCGCCATCTCCGCCGCCACATCCTCCCCGGCCGGACCGAAGCGCAGCAACATCTCGTGCGTGACGCCAACCCCCTCACCGCCGTACTCCCAAAGGCTCAGATCGTAGTGAAGGACGTTCTCGACCTCATCGTAGCGGCGGCGTAAATCGAGTACCTTGCCGCCCTGCTCCGGCCACAGGAAAACGGTGAGCCCGTCGCGCTGCGCCCGCAACTCCTTGGGGTGCATTTGCCAGAAGTTGCGGATCGCGGCTTGAAGAGCCCCACGCCGGTCACTGAGCCGGACCCACCCCGCGGCTTCCTTGCCGGTGGCGATTTGCTTACCTCCTTCCACAACCGAGTAGTAGACCGTTTTGTCCTTGGTGTAGGGGACCAGGTGGTAGAACTTCTCCGGCCCGACCGTTATTAGACTGACGCCCTCGTCGTTGAGTCCGCCAGCATGCCTGGATTCCCCACCCAGCGCCCACTCCGCAACCCCATCCGCCGCCCGCGGAAAGCGCAGATACAGGCTACGGATGAAATCCTCCTTCGGCCTACCGGCATAGATGAACGTGGGGCATATTTCGAGCTCCGGACGACCCGCACAGGCATGAACGCGGATCACGTACTGGATCAACTTCCGCCCCCGGTCATTGACCAGCCAGCCGCTGAGCTTAATGACCGCGCGCAGGTCGTTGGCGCTTTCGACCTCTGCTTTGAAGTCGCCGGCTGGCCCCGTCGTGAAGCTCTCGCGCGGCCCGCCCGCCGCGTCACGCAGCCAATTCTCCTCGGCTGGCGGACCGGGCGGCTGATGCTCGACTTCGCAGACAATCTCGCCAGGCTGCGTCATGACCTGCGTCTCCGCCTTAGCGTCACCATCCAAGTCCACCCACGCCGCCCCCGGCAAGCCAAACCGCTTTTTCGGAAACTGAAAGCGTGCCGGGCCGGTATCTACCAGGATAGCGTCTATCGTGTTCTGAACCTTGACCCGTCCTTTGAGCGCCGACCCCGGCTCCCCCGGCACCAGGCGCAGCCTCAACTCGCCGGCCTTCGGGAGGTCCATTTGCGTGTCCACCAGCAGCCACTTGACGCTGCCGTCGTACCAATGGGCAGTGGGTCGGACCCTGCAGGGCAACTCCAACCCATCGCCGGTCAGAAGACGCGCTTGACTCCCATCTCGCAGGACGCCGCGGGCGAAGGGCACCCCACCGCGGACGGGAATGGAATGGAGGGGGACTCCGCTGTGGTTTTGGACTTTGATTTCGACATCAGCGTGGCCAGGGGAGAACATCGTGAGACTAAGGAACAGCACTATAGAAATCACTCTCCATTGGCCAATATTCAACACTGGAATCTTCCTTCTCAAAAAATCAAGATCTTTTGGCATGGGTCCGGCAAGGGCAGAAACACGGATGGACTCGGTTAAAGGCGAACGGCATTTCACCGCAGAGGCGCTGAGGACGCGGAGAGAATTTATTTTCCAAAAATCGGGAGATACCGATTTTTGGAAAAATCATCGGCGCCTGCGGCGCACGGCTTAGTAGGAGCTGTTAGGTTTTCCAATTAAATACCTTTATACAAACCTAGTGGAAAGAACCATGGCTTTGCGAGGGCTGGGAAACCAGTTTTTCGTACGTATACCACTCAAAGTTACTATCAGGTAAACAATGATCAATATGGTCAGGGCGATAACCATGATTTGAGAAAAAGAGGGGGCTCTCATCGAGGGGCGTTTTCGGCGTTTGACTTTAAGCCTCCCACGCCAGGAACATTCCTTGCAAAAATAAACCCTGTGATTGAATTTTTTCAGTAATTTTTCGTACAACCCCCGGGAATGGGTCCGGCCGATTCTCGATGAACCGCATTGGGGGCAGGTTGAGGAAGATGGAATGTGTGGGTCTATAATCATTTAAAATATGAAAATACTGGTATTTCTTGATTGGCCTTCGACGATATTGGCCGGTACTGAATAAGAAGCCCTTTTGATTTGGTCTACTAGTCCATAAGTCTCTGTTTTCGGAAAGGATCGAGTCGCCCGGTAAATTTCAAGAACCAACTGGTGCGACTCCTGCCAGACCTTTAAATCCTTCCAGTGGAAGCCCATTCTTTACTTTTACCCCATTAATCCATTAATCCTTCTAATCCAGATCCTTATTGGTTTAAAACCATGTTGCTCAATATATATAGGGCCACCAGCATGGCAATAATGTAACCAATGACACCGGCGATTATACGATTAAGTTTGAGTTTCCGATTTTTGCCCATTCTGGATTCAAGTGTCCCACGCCAGGAACATTCCTTGCAGAAATAAGCCCGGCGATTGATTTTTTTTAGTAATTTGCCGTATAACCCCCGGAAATGGGTCCGGCCGATTCTCGACGACCCGCATTGGGGGCAGGTTTTGACAGGATGGTCCGAGGCTTTCGCTGTATAAGTCGACGGGGCCAAGCCACTCTGAACAGCGACGGCCGCGTGTTCCTTATTCCCGTAAAAAGGAACCGCATCCCGAACCTTCCCGTTCGAATCCCCATTGCTCCTGAACTGCAGCGGCTTCGCGTCACCATCCGGATTCCCTTCAACCGTTCCCCGCTTCTCTTCTTCTTCCTTGAATCTCTCCAGGCTCGGGGGCCAGGCCGATGATTTGACCATGCCGGCCTCGCCGGCCATCCCGACCTCGATCGAATAGACCTTCCGGGAAAATTGTTGTCGTAACTCGCCATTAATCCTTTCCATCACCGTCGGATTGACCTGCTCCCGAAATCGTGCGATCAGGGAAGGATCGGGCGCAGACTGCCGCGGCGGTATCCCGATAAAGTGCTTGAAGGATAACCGGTCATTAATCTGCTCCTCGAACTCGGGATCCGAATCGATCCCATACCACTTCTGCAGCAAAACCGCTTTTAATAGAACCAGCGGCGGATAGGCCTTGATGCCCAACGGAGAAAGACCGGCCGGAAAGGCATTTTTCAATAACTCCTCAACGGGCGCCCAATCCACGATTTTGTCGATCTCCTCCAAGTAGCTCTGCGCCCGGGTCTTCTCCAATATCCTGGCCATCTCCAGGTCCGCAAAGCTCATATTCTTATTGAAATTCTTAGAAGGCATCCCCCAGAACCATGTTTATCAGTTATCGGTTATCAGTTATTAGTAACTAAAGAATAAAAATCTTCTCAAATGGGGTAGAATTTAATAAGTACATGCATCAGGCCTGCGCCAATTGTGGGATGACCGACATATTACGG
>Ga0209048_10001193_pt1 | contig 27056 bp, 21 predicted proteins | sample FrelakmetCRP12CR_FD_187146 | JGI IMG/M metagenome (GOLD analysis project Ga0209048, IMG submission 187146) | Freshwater lake sediment microbial communities from the University of Notre Dame, USA, for methane emissions studies - CRP12 CR (SPAdes)... | ecosystem: Environmental > Aquatic >... | reverse complement strand
TCCACATCGCCGTCAATCAGGTCCCCGGGATCACGAGCGAGAGCATGGGGGACGGGTTCCTGAAGAAGGTCAAGGTCTTCCGCGCGCCGAAGTAATCCCTTTATACGACGTTCCGGCCATTCCCCGAAGCCCCGGAGTAAATCCCGTCCTCTCGTTAGATTAAGCGCCGGGGCACGTCTATTTACTAATGGGGTTGTCTCCTCTACAATGAGGAAACCGGAAAGCCCCGTAAAATGCTCGAAGACACGATCATTGCCATTTCTACGCCCCCGGGATCGGGTGGACTGGGGATCGTGCGGCTCAGCGGGAAAAAGGCAGGGGCCATAGCCGCCAGGATTTTCAGAGCGCGGAAAAGGGGAGCGGCGGGTTTTCCCGTGCGGCGTCCCGTCTTCGGGGACGTTTTCGACCCGGATAAAAGAGAGGTCCTGGACGAGGCTTTCCTGACGTACTACAAAGCTCCGCGTTCTTACACGCGGGAGGACGTGGTCGAACTGAGTTGCCACGGCAGCCCTGTCATTCTCGAGGAGATCGTCCGGATCGGCGTGAGGGCCGGGGCCAGGCAGGCGCATCCTGGGGAATTCACCCTGAGGGCCTACGCCAACGGCCGGCTCGATATCCTCCAGGCCGGGGCGGTCAACGACCTCATCCGCTCTTCCTCCCTGACGCAGGCCAGGATCTCGTTCCGGCAGCTCGCGGGGAGCCTTTCGCGGCGTGTGCTGAGGCTTCGCCAGAGCCTGGTTCACCTGGTGGCCCAGGTGGAGGCTGGGATTGAGTTTCCGGACGAGACATTACAGATAGTGCCCGCCAGGCACGCCAGGGCTCTGAAGTCGGTCATCTCGGGCTTAGAGCGGCTGGTCGCGAGCTACGGGACGGGCCGGGCGTTGAGCGAAGGCATCACCTTGGCCATTATCGGGCGCACGAACGTCGGCAAGTCTACCCTGTTTAATGCCCTGCTCGAGGAAGAAAGGGCCATCGTGACCCCATACCCGGGGACAACCAGGGATTATTTGAGGGAACGAATTGTCATCGAGGACTTCATTTTCCATCTCGTCGACATGGCCGGACTGGGGAAGCCCTCTCACCCCGTCGAAGAAGAGGGGATTATGAAGGGGCAAAAGATCGCCACGGCGGCGGACGGCCTGCTGATCGTCCTGGATGGGTCAAAAAAGGAAGGCCCGGAAGATGAGCGGCTGATCAAGAGTTTCCTTGGGAAAAAGGCCATCCTGATCGTCAATAAGGCCGATTTGCCCGGCAAAATCGACAAAAAGAGAATCCGCGCCATCTCGGGGAAAGCCCCGCTCATCGCCGTTTCCGCCCTCAAGGGGACCCGCCTCGAGCAGTTGAGGGCTGAAATCCGCCGGTTCTTTATTCCCGCCCTGGATACACGTGAGGAAGTCATCCTTCACGCCAGGCAAAAAGACATTCTTCTCGATGCCCTGGCTGCTTTGGGTGAGGCCCTCCGTCTTCTCCGGGGCGGGCACACGGAAGAGGTCTATGCCGAGGAGCTCAGGAAGGCCGTCTCGCTGGTCGGCCGGGTGACGGGCGAGGTCCGGGCGGACGAGGTCATGGACGAGATTTTCAGCCGCTTCTGCGTGGGAAAATGATGACCCGGATGAAGCGCGGCCGGGATTTCGATGTCGTCGTGGTCGGGGCCGGCCACGCCGGCTGCGAAGCTGCCGCCGCCCTCTGCGCCATGGGTCTCCACGCCTGCCTTGTGACCATACACCTCGAGACGATCGCCCAGATGTCCTGCAATCCCGCGGTCGGCGGGCTGGCCAAAGGCCATCTCGTCCGGGAGATCGACGCCCTGGGGGGGCTGATGGGCCTCCTGGCCGACGAGACGGGCATCCAGTTCCGGCTCCTCAACCGGAGCCGGGGAGGAGCCGTCCAGGCGCCCAGGGCCCAGTGCGATAAAAGCCTTTACCGGCTGGCCATGAAACGCCGCCTCGAGGGGATTCCGAACCTGACGATCTTTCAGGCTATTGTCTCCGAAGTGATAATCAGGGACGGCAAGGCCCATGGCGTCAAGACCCTGGACGGTACGGAATTGGCTAGCCGGGCCGTCATCCTGACGCCTGGAACGTTCCTTAACGGCCTCATCCACATCGGATTGCGGAGCTATGCGGCTGGAAGGGCCAATGAACCCCCGTCCATAGCCCTGGCAGAAGCTTTGAAAAAGTTGGGATTGAGGAGTCTCAGACTGAAGACCGGGACCCCTATGCGCCTCGACAAGGACACCATCGATTGGGGAGTTTTTTCGCCCCAGCCTGGAGACGAGGAGCCCGTGCCCTTTTCCTTCCGGACCAAGGGCGCGCTCAAGAACAGGATTGTCTGCCACCTGGGATACACGAACCAGCGGACTCACTCGGTAATCAAGAAAAACCTGGATAAATCCCCGCTTTACAGCGGAAAAATCACGGGGATCGGCCCAAGGTATTGCCCTTCGATCGAAGACAAGGTGGTCAAGTTTCCCCATCATGCCAGGCACCAGTTTTTTCTGGAACCGGAAGGGCTGGACACAACAGAAACTTACGTCAACGGGATGTCTTCGAGCTTGCCGTTTGAGGTCCAGCAGGAAATCCTGGGGACCATTCCCGGGTTGGACCAGGCCAAGATATTAAGGCCGGCCTACGGGATTGAGTACGATGCCGTCTCCCCCACCGAACTCTCCCATACCCTGGAAACAAGGAAAATACCGGGGCTTTATCTGGCCGGGCAGATCAACGGCACTTCCGGGTACGAAGAGGCAGCCGCCCAGGGACTCATGGCCGGGATCAATGCCGGACTCAATATCCTGAAGAAAAAAGCGTTCATTCTTGGCAGGGACGAAGCCTATATCGGGGTTCTCATCGACGACCTGGTTATGAGGGGCGTTGAGGAGCCCTACAGGCTTTTCACCTCCAGGGCTGAGCACAGGCTGATCCTGAGAATAGACAACGCGGATAGGCGGCTGACGGGTTATGGCCGGGATTTGGGGCTGATTCAAGATTATGATTGGCAGAAATATCAGGAAAAAGCGGCCAGAACCGATAAAACTATTCAGTTCCTCAAAAAAGAAAAGACCAGGACAGAGGCTGGTGATACGGTGTTTTTGGCCGATTATCTAAAAAAACCTGAAAACAGCCTTATTTCTGTGCTAGAATGTAAAAAACTACCCGAGACGCTGACCGGTGAGGAAATACGGTTCATTGAGTCGGAAGTTAAATACGAGGGCTATATCAGGAAGCAGGAAAGGGAAATCGCTAATTCCGCCAGAAGGGATCTGATGAAAATCCCAAGGAATGTAGATTTCAAGCTTGTCCCTGGACTCACTCGGGAGGCGGTCGAAAAATTCGAAAAAATCAGGCCTCTTACATTGGGAGACGCCAGGCGGATACCAGGAATGACACCGGCTGCGGTCCAAAACTTGAGCCTGCAGCTTGAAATCCAGAGGAAAAAGGCCGGCCGGAAGGCCGGTGTTTCACGTGAAACATCGCCTGACGATGAATAAGATCATTGCTGTGGCCAATCAAAAGGGCGGGGTCGGGAAGACGACCACTGCCATCAACCTGGCTGCCTGCCTGGCGATGAAAAACAGGCGAACCCTACTGATTGATTTTGATCCCCAGGGGATGTCCACGCTCGGCTTGGCCAAGCCAAAAGAACATGGAAAGGGCATTTACCAGGTATTGTTGAACGGCAAGGATCTCATGGAATGCATCGTTGGGACGGAGCTGGATAATTTCTATTTATGCCCTTGCTCCCCAGAGCTATCAGGGGCTGAGGCCGAACTCTACCCGGCCGAACGTCGGGAGAGAAGGCTGCTGGAAGCTTTAGAGAAGGCCCGCAGGCATTTCAATTTTATCATCATTGATTGCCCGCCGTCTCTTGGCTTCCTGACCCTAAACGCCCTGACCGCGGCGGATTCCCTGATCATCCCTGTCCAGACGGAATTCTTTTGCATGGAGGGCATCCCCGACCTCTTTCAAACCCTTGAAACCGTTCGGACCTATTTCAACCCGCGCCTGGCCGTCGAAGGGGTGCTGTTGACCATGTACGATGAGCGGACGAATCTCTCCAAGCAGGTGGCGGCGGAGATCCGCAAATCCCTCAAGGGCATAGTCTTCGAATCCGTCGTTCCCCGCAGCGTCCGGCTTGCCGAAGCCCCGAGTTTTGGAAAACCTATCGTGCTTTATGATATAAGATCACGAGGAGCCGAAGCCTATTTAAAACTCGCAGAGGAGATTCTGCAGAAATGAGCAAAAAAGCCCTTGGAAAAGGCCTGGGCGCCTTCATCCCCGATGAGTTCAGCATTCTGAAAGAAGAGCGGTTTGCCGAGATCGAACTCGACGAGATCAGGCCGAACCCCTTTCAACCCCGGCTGAAATTCGACGAACAATCCATTGAAGAGCTGGCGCAGTCGATCAGGGAATCGGGCATCGTCCAGCCGGTTATCGTGGCGCCGGAAGATGACCATTACAAGATCATTGTCGGTGAAAGGCGGTGGCGGGCGGCCCAAAAAGCCGGGTTGAGAAAAATCCCGGTCCTGATCCGGAATATCCCGAGGGAAAAACAGCTCGAGATCTCGCTTATCGAGAACCTTCACCGGGAAGAGTTGAACCCCCTGGAGATTGCCCAGGCTTATCAGCGCCTGATCGACGATCAGGGTTACACGCAGCAGGAAGTGGCAGAAAAAGTAGGCAAGGACAGAACATCGGTGACAAATTACATCCGCCTTCTGAAACTACCACAGGAGATCCAGGACCACGTCAACGGCGGAATCATCTCCATGGGCCACGCCAGGGCGCTGCTGGCCCTCGAGGAAGCATCGGCCCAGCTGTTCGCCTGCCGCCAGATCGTCGATAAGTCCCTTTCGGTCCGGAACACGGAAAAGCTCGTGACCAAGCTGAAGGAAAGACCGCCCCGGACCCAGCGTCATCTCGAAGATCCCGACCTCCGGGCCCTTCAGGAAGAGATGCTCAAGGTCCTCGGGACCAAGGTCCTGATCTCGGGCAGCCGGACCAAGGGGGTCCTCAAGATCTTCTATTTTTCCCTGGACGATCTCAACCGAATCTATGATAGGGTAAAAGGAGCCTCCTCATGAAAGATAAGCCGAGGGAAATGAACGAGACGAAGCTCGCCGGCTTGATCGACATGGAGTCTGAGTTCAAAGGCGACTTGGTCTTCAAGGGATCCTTCCGGATCGAGGGCTATTTCAAGGGGACCATCACTTCGGACTCTCTTCTTGTCGTAGGCGAAAGGGGCAAGGTGGAAGCGGACGTCAAGGTGGGCCAGCTCGTGATCAACGGCGAAATCCACGGCAACCTGCAAGCGAGCGAAAGAATCGAGATTCACAGCAAAGGCCGGGTTTACGGCACCGTTCTCACGCCGCGGCTGACCGTTGAAGAAGGGGCCTACCTGGAAGCCACCTGCCAGACCCAAGCAGCCGGTCCGGCCGCGGCGTCCAAAGAGCCGCCCGCCCCAAAGTCCTGATATCCGGCGTCCCGTTCAAAAGGTCGTGCGCCGGGCCCGCGCCCAGCCATGTTTAGCCCGGCTCCGCTAATATCCTACAATTCCTATAGCGATACCGTCATTTGGCCGGGGAGGCCGCCCGCCGCGGCGCGCGTCGGCCGGTCTCTAAGCCGCCGCATCCGTTGACGAGGCTGGAAGAAAATCTCTTCACGCCGCGCTTGAGTGCGGACGGCCCGAGGGATATAATCGTAGGGAAAAAATCCGGCGCAGGCGGTTCGATGAGCAAGTACATATTTGTGACGGGCGGGGTTATTTCCGGGCTGGGCAAAGGCATCGCGGCTGCGTCCATGGGGATGCTTCTGGAAAACCACGGCTATAAAATCACGATCCAGAAATTCGATCCCTACCTCAACGTCGACCCCGGAACCATGAGCCCTTTCCAGCACGGAGAGGTCTATGTGACCGACGACGGCGCCGAGACGGACCTCGACCTGGGTCATTACGAACGCTTCACGTCGACCAAGACGACCCGGGCCCATAACTGGACGGCGGGCAAAATCTACGAATCGCTCATCCGCAAGGAACGAAAAGGGGAGTACCTGGGCAAGACCGTCCAGGTGATCCCGCACGTCACGGACGAAATCAAGAAGGCCTTCCACGCCGTGGCTGACCGTAATCATATTGTTATATGTGAGATAGGCGGAACCGTGGGGGACATCGAGAGCCTTCCCTTCCTGGAGGCGACGCGCCAGATGAGGCTGTCCCTCGGCGCCGAGAACGTGATCTTCGTCCATCTGACGCTCGTCCCCTTCATCGGCACCTCGGGCGAACTCAAGACCAAGCCGACCCAGCATAGCGTCAAGGAGCTCCGGGCCATCGGCATTCAGCCCGACATCCTGCTCTGCCGGACGTGCCGGCCGCTGTCGCCGGACATCAAATCCAAAATCGCCCTGTTCACGAACGTGCCCTTGGACGCCGTCATCACGGCGCGCGACGTCCAGAGCATCTACGAAATCCCGCTCAACTTCGCCGCCGAGCGCCTGGACGACATCATCCTGCGGATGCTGCATCTGCCGCGCCGCAAAAAGAACCTGGCCAAGTGGGAGGCCCTGGTCGAGCGGGTCCGGAACCCGAAGGACGAAGTGGACATCGGGCTCGTCGGGAAATACGCGGGGCTCCACGACGCCTACATGAGCCTGAATCAGGCCCTCATCCACGGCGGGATCGCCAACCGTCTCAAGGTCAACATCGATTGGATCGAAGCCGAGGACCTGGAAAAATGCGACCCAGCCGCGGTGCTCGGGGAAAAGGACGGGATCCTCGTTCCCGGCGGTTTCGGGAAACGCGGGATCGAGGGGAAGATCCGGGCGGTCACATACGCCCGGGAGAACAAGGTGCCGTATTTCGGGATCTGTCTTGGCATGCAGTGCGCGGCCATCGAATTTACGCGGTCCGTGGCCGGCCTCAAGAAAGCGAACAGCACGGAATTCGCGCCGGATTCGCCGCACAAGACAATCGTCCGCTGGCGTGAACTCGGCCGGGAATTCGACATGGGCGGCACCATGCGCCTCGGCCAGTACCGCTGCGACCTCCGGAAAGGGTCGCTGGCTCACAAGGCTTACGGCAAGCTTAAGATCACGGAGCGGCATCGCCACCGCTACGAGTTCAATCCCCATTACGAAAAGATTCTCAGCGGGGCCGGGCTGGTCATCTCCGGGAAGAACCCGGATCACGGGCTGGTCGAGATCATCGAGGTCCCCGGCCACCCCTGGTTCCTGGGCTGCCAGTTCCATCCCGAGTTCAAGTCCAAACCGCTCGATCCCCATCCCCTCTTCAAGGCGTTTATCGGGGCGAGCTATGCCAACCGTCTGAGAAAGGCCAGCCGTAACGCCGGCGTTTGAGGCGGGCTTCGCTGGCGGGTAAGGAGGGAAGCGTGGACATCAATCCCAAGATTTTTCGGGAATACGACATCCGGGGGATCGTCGGTCAGGACTTGGATGAGGGGGTCGTCGAAGTCCTCGGCCGGGCCATCGGCACCTATTTCGTCGAGCGAGAAAAAAAAGACGTGGCCCTCGGCCAGGACTGCCGGCTGAGCTCGCCCTCGTTCGCGACGGCGCTGGCCAAGGGGCTTCTCTCCACGGGCTGCGACGTCACGGCCATCGGCATCGTCCCTACGCCGCTTCTCTATTTTTCTGTCTTCGAGAAAAAGAAGGAAGCCGGCGTGATGATCACCGGTTCCCACAATCCGCCGGAGCACAACGGCTTCAAGATGATGGCCGGCGAGGAGACTCTCTACGGCCAAAACATCCAGGAAATCTATGCCATCATCCGTGCCGGCCGCTATGCTGAGGGAAAGGGTACGGCCCGGGCCATCGAGATCATCCCGGAGTATCAAGATTATGTGGCCCGGCGCGTCCGGATCGCGAAAAAAATCCGGGTGGTCGTGGACTCGGGAAACGGCACGGGAGGCCACGTGGCCGTCCCCCTCTTCGAGAGAATGGGATGTGACGTCGAGGCCCTCTATTGCGAGATGGACGGCCGTTTTCCCAATCACCATCCCGACCCCACTCTCCCCGAGGCCATGGAGGACCTCATCCGCAAAGTCCGCGAGACGGGCGCAGACTTGGGGATCGGCTACGACGGCGACGCCGACCGCCTCGGCGTCGTCGACGACCAAGGCCGCCTCCTCTGGGGGGACCAGCTGATGATCGTCTTCGCCCGGGACATCCTCCCGTCGCACCCCGGGGCCGCGGTCATCTCGGAGGTCAAGGCCTCCAAGGTCCTCTATGACGAGATCGCAAAGCTCGGCGGCCGGCCGATCATGTGGCGGACGGGGCATTCCCTGATCAAGAAAAAAATCAAGGAGGAGAAGGCGCTCCTGGCCGGCGAGATGAGCGGCCACATCTTTTTCGCCGACCGCTGGTTCGGGTTCGATGACGCCATCTATGCATCGGCCAGGCTCCTGGAAATCCTGTCGCGGTCCGGGAAAAAGCTCTCCGGGCTGATGGCCGATATTCCCATGACGTACTCTACCCCCGAAATCCGCATCTACGCCTCCGACGAAGTCAAGTTCAAGATCGTGGACGAGGTCCGCAAGGAACTGGCCGCCGCGCACAAGGTGATCGACATCGACGGCGTCCGGGCCATCTTTCCGAAAGGCTGGGGCCTCGTCCGGGCCTCGAACACCCAAGCCGTGATCGTCCTGCGGTTCGAAGCGGATACCGAGGCCGACCTGGCCGCCATCCAGACCGAGGTCCGGGGCGTTCTCGAGCGAACCATCCAGAGGCTGGGGCAGGCATGAGGATGCCGCGGGCGGGCAGCGGGCATCGCAAATCCGGGGTCGACGCCCGGGCCGTCATCCTGGCCGGCGGCCGGGGCACGAGGTTTTGGCCCCTCGGCCGGGCGAAAAGGCCCAAACAATTTCTCCCGATCGCCGGCCTGAGGCCGATGATCGTCGAGACCGTCGACCGGCTCCGTACCCTGATCCCGGACGAGCGCATGCTGATGGTCGCCGACGCGGGCCAGACGCGGGCCCTCCGGAAGCTCTTTCCGAAATTGCCCGGAACGAGTTTCCTGGTCGAACCGCTGGCCAAAAACACGGCGCCCTCTCTCATGCTGGCCACGGCCCGGATCTGGCTCGAAAATCCGGAGGCGGTCGTCGCCGTCCTGCCCGCCGATCATCTCATCCGGGAGCCGCGCAAGTTTCTTTCAAAGCTCAAGGCCGCCATCGGTTTCGCGGCCAAGGATCCGTCGCTCGTGACCTTCGGCATCAAGCCGACCTACCCGGCCACCGGGTACGGGTATATCCAGTTCTCGACGGACGAACCCCGGGAGTTCGGCCGGGAAGTCTTTTACCCGGTCAGGGCCTTCTGGGAAAAACCGAGCCTGGAGCTGGCCGACGAGTTTCTGGCCACGGGCGACTATGCCTGGAATTCGGGGATGTTCGTCTGGAGGGCGGACATCTTCGCCCGCAAGCTCGAAGCCTTCGCCCCGGACCTCCTGCCCTTCTGGAAACGGATGGTCGAGGCCCTGAAAATGAACGACAAGAGGGCGCTCCGGGCCGTGTTCGAGAAAATCCCGGCCGTCTCGATCGATTATGCCCTGATGGAGAAGGTCCGGGGCGTCGTCGTCTGCCAGGGGGATTTCGGCTGGTCCGACGTCGGCGCCTGGTCCTCGCTGTTCGACGTCTGGAAAGGGGACAAGGCGGGCAATGCCGCCCGGGGCGACTGCCTCATCCTGGATTCCAGGGGCTGCCTCGTCTACAACCCCGGCCGGCTGACGGCCCTCGTCGGCGTCCGGGATCTCATCGTCGTCGAAGCGGGCGACGCCCTCCTGGTCTGCGCGTCGAGCCAGGACCAACGGGTGAAAGAGATCGTCGAAATCCTCCGGAAAAACAGGAAACTCCGCTATCTGTGAGGAATTTTGGAATATTTTCCGGCCGCCATCGTCTAAAAGACTACAGGAGGTGTCTAGCGATATGAAACGTTCTTTATTGGCTCTCTTGGCTCTCTTGGCATTCACGACCCTCGCCGTTTCCGCGACGGTCAACCTGGACGTGAAGGAGCACGTCCTCGGCAACGGCATGAAGATCCTGATGATCCCCAAACCCGGCGTCCCTCGAGTCGTCTGCCACATCTATTTCAAGGTCGGCTCGATCAACGAAAAGCCGGGCATCACCGGGCTCGCCCACATCCACGAACACATGATGTTCAAGGGCACCGAAATGATGGGCGTCACGGACTTCTCGAAGGACCAGGCCATCGACAAGCAGATCGACGAGGTCATGGACCAGATCTATCGTGAGAAGTACTGGAAGGCCGCCGGCGGTGACAAGGCCAAAATCGCCGACCTCCAGAAGCAGGCCGACGCTTTGATCGCGTCCGAGAAGCCGTTCGTCATCAAGGACGACCTCTGGACGCTCTACATGAAGAACGGCGGCACGGCCCTCAACGCCTCGACCGGCAACGAGAACACGGGCTATTATGTCACCCTCCCCTCGAACAAGGTCGAGCTCCAGATGCTCCTCGAGTCGGACCGGATGCTCCACGCCTATTTCCGCGAGTTCTACTCGGAAAAGGACGTTATCATGGAGGAGCGCCGCCTGAGCGAGAACCGGCCGGGCTATTTCTTCGACGAGCAGGTCAACGCGGCCTTCTACGCCGCGTCGCCCTACCACTGGGACGTCATCGGCTGGATGGACGACCTGCGCAAGGTCACCAAGGCCGACCTCGTCGAGTTCCACAACACGTACTACGTCCCCAACAACTGCGTCGCGATCTACGTCGGCGACGTCGACCCGGCCAACATCATCGCCATGGCCGAGAAGTATTTCGGCCGCATCCCGAAGGGACCCGACGTCGAGCCCATCCGGACCTATGAGCCTCCCCAGTACGCCGAAAAGAGGATGTACGGGGAAGGCCCGGCGCCGACCAGCCTGCAGATCATGTTCCACGCGCCCCAGGAAGGCGATCCCGACGCGGCCGCTCTTTCCGTGCTGGCCGATGTCCTGGGCTCCGGGGGCGGCGGCTTCCGCGGCGGCATGGGCGGCGGCGGCGGGACCGGCCGGCTATACAAGACGCTCGTGAGAGACAAGCAGGTCGCCGTCAACGCCTCCGCCTCGAGCCGGGGGCAGTGGTACGTCGGCAGCTTCCAGTTCAGCGCGACCCCGCGCCTCGACAAGAACATCCAGCCTGAGGACCTCGAAAAAGAGATCTGGGCCGAGATCGATAAAATCAAGAAAGACGGCGCGACTCCTGACGAGATCCAGAAGGCCAAGAACCGGGCCGAAGCCATGTTCACGCGGAGCCTCGCCAGCACGTCTGGCCTGGCGGGCCGCGCCGGCCGGGCCGAACTCAACCGCGGCTGGCGCGCCATCACCGGCGACCTCGAGAACCTGAAAAAGGTCACGAACGACGACATCAAGCGCGTCGCGGCCAAGTATTTCGTCAAGGACAACACCCTGACGGCCATCTACAAAAGGAAGATGGGGCGGTAAGGAGGATGACCATGAAAAAAACCCTGACAACCATCCTGGCCATCGCGTTCGTTTTTGTGGCCCTGGGCCTGGGCCAGGCCACCCGGCCGTCCGACCTCAAGTACCCGCCCCTCAAGTACGAGCCTCCCGATCCCAAGGCCTTCCGGACGGAATTCGCGGGCGGACTGCGCGCCTACGTGCAGGAAGATCACGCCCTCGGGCTCGTCAACATCACGGCCCTCGTCAACTTCGGCGCGCTTGACGTGCCGAAGGACAAGACCGGGCTCTCCCAGCTCCTCGGCGGGACCCTCATCCGGGGCGGGACGAAAACGAAAGACGGCTCGACGATCGAGGAACGGATCGATTTCCTCGGCGGGACCCTGAACTTCATGGCGGGCGAACGGACCTCCCAGCTCTCGCTCTCGGTCCTGAGCAAGGACCTGGACGAGGGCCTGCAGATTTTCTTTGACGTCCTCATGAATCCCGAATTCCGCGAGGACGCGGTCAAGCTGGCCAAGGCCCGTCTCATTGACCAGCTCCGCCAGGCGAACGACCAGCCCAGCGGCGTCCTGAGCCGGGAATACGAACGGCTTCTTTACGGCGACCAGCCGCTAACCTGGGACCCGACCAAGGCGACTTACGACGGGATCACCGCGGCCGACCTCAAGACCCTGCACGCCAAATATTTCGTCCCGAAGAATATCATCCTGGCCGCCTCCGGCGATTTCACCAAGGCCGACCTCAAGGCCAAAGTCAACAAGGCTGCAGGCGCCTGGAAAAGCCACGCCGTGCAGTTCCCGGCCCTGGTCAAGACCTTCCCCAAGTTCGAGCCGGGCGTTTATTTCATCCAGAAGGCCATCAACCAGGGATACATCAGCATCGGCCACCTGGGCCTCGAGGATACGAACCCCGATTATTTCGCGGTCCAGGTCATGAACTTCATCCTGGGCGGGGGCAGCTTCTCCTCGCGGATCACCACGAAGGTCAGGTCCAATGAGGGCCTCTCCTACAACCAGGGCAGCCGGTTCGCGTACCGCTGGGGCTTCCCCGGGACGTTCTCCGGGTATGTCCAGACCAAGTCGGCCACGGTCGGCTACGCGATCTCACTCATCCTCAACGAGTTCGACCGCATCCGCAAGGAACCCGTCAACGACGCGGAAATGGAGACGGCCATCAATTATTACGTGGAGAGCTTCGCCGATAACTTCCAAACGCCCCAGGCGACGATGTCGAGCTTCGCCAACCTCGAGATGACGGGCAAGCCGATGGACTACTACAAGACCTACCGCGACAAGGTCAAGGCCGTGACCAAGGCCAAGGTCCAGGAAGTGGCGCAGAAGTACATCCAGCCCGACAAGATGGCCATCATGGTCGTCGGCGACTGGGAGCCCTGCAACAAGGGCGGGGACAAGTGGCCCGGCCCGCTGGACAAGCTGGGCAAAGTCCACAAGATCACGCTCGCCGATCCCATGACGGGCGAGATCAGCAAGTAAGCGCTAACAGCACTACTGGCCGGATCCTTCGATCCGGCCTGTGGTGCTTTCTCTTTTTAATTGGGGGGGATTTTAATATAATAGACCTTTTGCTGGAGGTCGCATGAAGAAAACAACCGGAATTATCGTCCTTCTCGGCGGGCTCTTCGTCCTGGGCCTGATGGCTTCGAGCCTGACCTTGGCGCAGGAACGGCAGGCCGCCCCGCCCGAATACAAGGAACTTGTCGCGGCCAGCCAGATCAAGGACGCCGCGGCCCGGCTCAAGGAATTCGAGAGGATCAAGGCCGCTTATCCCCAGAGCCAATTCATGGCCGGGATCGACGAACGCATCCTCAGCGCCAGGATCGAGCTCGCCATCTCCCTCGACGCCGTCCTCGCCCTCCAGAAGGATTTCCTGGCTAAAAGCCAAGGACCGGGACGCCTCCAGGGTCCCATCGTGGTGGCGGACCAGCTCATGTCCCATCCGAAGCTCAAGACGTTCAATGGAAAGGACGTCTTGGCCGCCATCCTGAAATACAAGGAAGATGCCGTCAAGGCCGCGGAGGATCCCGGGTCCTACCAGGGCATCCCCCAGGCCAGGCAGGCCGGCTTTAAAAGCCAGGTCCTGAACGGGTTTGAAATCCTGTCGGCCCAGGCCTATTTGAACGCCAGCGACACCGCCAAGGCCATGACCTCCCTCGAGGGCTTTAAAAAGAACGGCGGCGCGGCCGGCGGCGCCTATTATTACACCCTGGCCGGCGTCTACGAGAAAACGAACCGGGCCAAGGAGGCCTTCGAGGCCTACCTCGGAGCGGCCGTGGAGCGTTATGAGGATGCGAAGGAGAGGGCCAGGGAGATTTACGTCAAGCTTCATGGCAAGCCGGACGGCTTCGAGGCGGCGCTCGAGGCCAGGCTCAAAGCGCTTCCCTACGAGCCCGAGCCGTTCAAGGCCCCGGCCGGCTGGAAGGGCAAGGCCGTTTTGGCCGAACTCTTCACGGGCTCGGAATGCCCGCCATGCGTCGGCGCCGACCTCGGCTTCGACGGGCTGATCGAATCCACCCCGGCGAAGTACCTGGCGATCCTCGAGTATCACCTCCCCATCCCGAGGCCGGACCCGATGATGAACCCGGCTACCAAGATGAGACAGGAATACTACGGGATCAACAGCACGCCGACCGTCGTCATCGACGGCAATAAGGATGCGACCGGCGGAGGGACCCGGGGCATGGCCGAGGGGAAGTTCAAGCAATACAAGGCCGAGATCGATGCCCGCCTCGCATCCGACCCGGGCGTCAATCTCAAGGTCAGGGCGAAGCGGACCGGGGACACCGTCAAAGTCGAATACGAATTCGACAAGGCCGTTCCCGGGGCCGAGTATCAAGTAGTCCTTGTCCAGGGCGAGGAAAAGTACCAGGGATCGAACGGCCTCGAATTTCATAAACTTGTCGTCCGCGACATCGTGACGGTCGACACGGCCGCGGCCCGGCAGACGGCGTTTGACCTGGCCGCTTCGGAACAGAAGGCCGACCAGTATCTGACGGATTTTGAAAACACGAGCCCGCGGTTCCGGGGTTTCAAATTCTCCGAGCGCCGCTCGAAGATCGACCGGGCGAAACTCGGGATCGTCTTTTTTGCCCAGGACAAAGACACGAAAAAAGTCCTTAACGCCGTCGTCGGCGAAGTGGAATAAGCAGGCGGGAGCGGTTGAGCCCAGGGGAGGAGTTTACCTGAGCGGAGCCGGTCCACGCGGCCTCCCGGGACCCGCCCGGAGGCCACGAGATAGGATGTTTATGGCAGGAACATACCACCCGGAAACGATCCGAGCGCTCGAAGCGGCCTTCGCCGGCGAGAAGGTTTTTCGTCCGGCCCGCGCCGGCCGGTATGAACCGGGGACCGTCCTGGAATACGAGGTCCGCGGCGTCGTCCCCGACAGCTGGGCCAAGGCCCGGTTCGAGGTCGAGAAATATGCTGGCGGCGGATACGCCGGCCAGGTTTACAAAGTCAGACTCCTAGCGCTCGATGCGCTTGAAGGGCGGGTCGGCGGGCTCGAACCCGGTCGTTCCTACGCGCTTAAGATCCTGGTCCCGGCGTCCGGGCTCGGGCGGCGGATCCGGAATATCTTCTACGGCGTCAGTTTCCAGGCGCCGTTCTCCCTCCAGTCCCTGGCCGCCGCCGGCCGCTCCCAAGCCCTCTGGCAGAAATTCATCCGAAGGGCCGCGAAGATCGAGTTCGGCACGGACGGGGCAATCGTAGATATCCACGCCACTCTCCTCGATTCAAAGCTCGGCAGCTACGGCGAGGTCAGCGAGTGGGTGGATGGCCGGATGTGGCGCCTCGAGGTGGATGACGACCTCGACGCCCGCCGCCGCTGGCGGCCCAGGGACGTGGAGACGGCCGCCGGCTCCCCCGAGTACCGGACGAAAAGGGTCTTCATGGATAGGCTGGTCGGCCTTCTGCGCGAGATCGGGGCCGAAGAGCTCGCCCGGCAATACGAGTGGTGGTCGCTCAAAAGCCAGCCTAACGCCATGAAGCGGACGGCGAGCGACGCAGACCCGCGCGCCGGGCTCGTCGCCGTGGATTTCAGGGCCGGTATGGCCCTGCTCCCGTTCCTCCCCGAGTGCCCGGCCGACGTCAAGCTCATTTTCCGGGGGCTCCGGCGGGGCCGGCTCGTCCAGTTCGACAAGGGCGACGTCGGGAAGCTCGAAAGATACGTGGATGCCCATGGGCTGGATTTCGCCGATATGAGGGAAGCCTTGGAGACGCTGAAGCGCGAGGACGGGGCCTACCGCGATTCGCTTTTCGACGTCACTTATCACCACGTCCGGCTGTTCGGCGCGAGGCTCCGGAGGAAGATCATGGCCGGGTTCCGCGAGAGCTGGACCGTCCGCAACATGACGGACGAGAGGACCTCGACCCGTCTGGAGAAGAGCGGCCCGCTGTCGTTGTTGTTCCTCCTCCTTGCCTTCGCACCCCTCGTGACACCGGCCCTGCTTTTATTCGCTTGGCCGGGGCGGACATGGTGGCAATATCCGGTTTGGGCCCTGCCGCTTTTCGTGCCCTTCTTCCGAGCCCTCCTCGGGCGGGAGGACCTGCGCCGCCACTACGGCCGGGTGCTCGCGAGCCCGCGCTATCTTATCCGGACCGTCCGGGCCCATATCGCCGAAAAGCTCATCCGCTGGGTGCGCTCCGGCCGCGTCTCCGAGCCCAGGTCTCTCCTTATCGCCGTGGCGCCGTGGCGGTATTTCCTCCATCTGCCTCTTTCCATTCTTCCGGCTGGGATCCATCGTTTCCTGACCGACAAAGCCGTTTTCAAGGCGAGCCTGACCCGCGTCTTCATCCGGCCTTTCAAGCTGTACTTCAACGCCGCGGAACGGGAGAAATGGCTCCGCGACATGGTCGCGGCCGGGGAGCGGAACGGCATGCTGACGTCCGAGGAGGCGGCTCACATCGACGGCCAGATCAAGGAGCCTTTCATCCAAAAATACCTGAAGAGCCTGGCCATCCACCTCCTCCTCATGCCGACGACGCACGTCGTGGCGCTCATCGTGGCCTTTTTTTATGTGCGGCTGCACCCTGAGCTGAGTTGGCAGCAGGCGACACTGGCCACGGGCGTCATCTTCGGGATTTTCCAGATCATCCCGGTCTCGCCGGGGTCCTTAGCCCGGGGGATTTACACGAGCTCGCTCATTCTCCGGGAGCGGAATTTCAAGGATTACAGCATTGCCTTCGGGTTGAGTTTCTTCAAGTACATCGGCTACCTGGCGTTCCCCATCCAAATGGCCTACCGTTATCCAGACTTGGCCCGCTTCATGGCCGGCCACTGGGCGACCAGTGCCGTCCACATCGTCCCGGTTTTCGGCGAAAAGGGCGCCTGGCTCGAACATTTCGTCTTCGATGCATTCTACAATTTCCCGCTCACGGTCCAGCGCCGGGTCAAGCGGAGGGCCGAGGCGAGGAAATGTCTGAAGCCGCGGTACGCGCAGGCCCCGGTTTATGCCTTGGCCGGAGTGGCGCTTCTCGCCGGGTTGGATTTCGGCTGGTTCCAGGCGAACGGCGCGGCGCCGACGCTAAAGAACGTGTGGTGGTTAGCTCTCTGGGTCCCTGGGCTTGTCGCGGCGGTCGTGTCGCGGGCGGCGGGAGGCGCCGCGCTCGGCCGCCGGATCCTGCTCGGGACCGCGAGCGGCACCCTGGCGGGGCTGCTCTATGCCCTGGCGAACACCTTCCTCCCGCCTCTCTACGGGGCGGCAAGCGACCCCGGCGTGCTGGCTATCAAGTCCCTCTGGCTCGCTTTCCTCTTTACCCTCGTCGCCGCCGTCGGGGCCATCATCGCCGAAACCCGCCAATATCGCGGGCGCTAAATATCCTGACGAATTCCCCATGAAATCCGGTTCCGGAGGGGACTCGGAGCCCAATCTTTCCTGCGCTTGATCGACAGGGCGGGCTGATTTTATCTGAGGAGTCTGCCGTTCAAAACAAAAAGGGCCAGAATGGCGAGTAGTATCAGAACGAGCGCGAAGAAAGTCCGTTTCCGGCGCCAGGCGATGAACTCCTGAGCGGCGTCCGGGTCCATGAAATAGGCCCCGCCTCCGGCGTCGACAAAAACGCCCCTGTTCGCCATCCTCCGGAAAATGCGCGTCTCGCGCACGCCCAGAACATCGAGGGGCTTAGCACGGCCGCGATCCATGGCGTCCGCTTTCCTGAAGATACGCATGTACTGGTTCTGCTTGATGATGATGTATTCGCCGGCCATGGAATGGGCCCTCCTTTTTCAGCCGCTCCCCCCCGCCGCCCCTATTTCAGTTTCAGCCCGAGCTCGTCGAGCTGGCGCTCCGTGACTCCCGACGGCGAGCCCGTCATGAGGTCGAGGGCGCTCGTTGTCTTGGGGAAGGGGATGACTTCGCGAATGGATTCCTCGCCGGCCAGGAGCATGACCAGGCGGTCGAACCCGAAGGCGATGCCGCCGTGCGGCGGGGCGCCGAAGCCGAGCGCCTCCAGGAAGTAGCCGAACTTCTCCTCGGTCTCTTTGTCCGTCAACCCCAGCGACTTAAAGATGCGGCGCTGAAGGCCCATGTCGTGTATTCGGATCGAACCGCCGCCCACTTCGACCCCGTTGAGGACCAGGTCATAGGCCTTGGCCCGGACTTTTTCCGGCGCGGTCTCGAGAAAAGCCACGTCATCCTCGTCTGGGGACGTGAACGGGTGGTGCACGGAGACGTAGCGTTTCTCTTCCTCGCTCCATTCAAAGAGGGGGAAATCGGTGACCCAGCAGAATTTGAGCGGACGCGGACCATCGGCCTTGACCGGCTCGCCCGCGGGCCAAGTCCGCCGGATTTCGCCGAGGGCCTTGAGGGCGGTCGCCCTCGTATCGGCGATGAGAAGCGCGAGGTCGGGGCCGGCGCCGCCCAGGGCGGCCCAGATCCTTTCGAAGTCAGCTTCGGACAGCTTGAGGGACGACTTCCAGCCATCCTGCTTTTTGATCCAGATGAGGCCCTTGGCGCCCAGCTCCTTGGCTTTCTCGCCCAGCTTGTCGAGCTGGCCGCGCGAAAGGCCCCCGGCCCCGGGAATGAGCAAGCCCTTGAGCTTGCCGTCCGCCACAAGCGCGGCTTTGAGCAAGTCCGAAGCCGTCTCCCTGCCGACGGCCGTGAGGTCCCGCATCTCAAGAGGCACCCTCAGGTCGGGCTTGTCCGAGCCGTACTTCTCCATGGCCTCGGCGTAGGGCAGCCGTGGGAACGGCCGCTGGAGTTTCTCCCCGGTGAGCGCGAAAAGAGCCTCCATCAGCCCCTCGTTGAGGGCAAAAAAATCCTCGCGGTCGATGAAACTCGTCTCGATGTCGATCTGGGTGAATTCGGGCTGTCGGTCGGCCCGGAGGTCCTCGTCGCGGAAGCAGCGGACGATTTGAAAATAGCGGTCGAAACCCGAGATCATGAGCGTCTGCTTGAACTGCTGGGGCGACTGGGGCAGGGCGTAGAACCGGCCCTTGTAGATCCGGCTGGGGACGAGGTAATCTCTGGCCCCCTCCGGCGTGGGATTGGCCATGATGGGCGTCTCGATCTCGAGAAACCCGTTCCGGCTCATGTAGTTGCGCACGGCCAGCGACGCCTCGTGGCGGAGCCGGATGTGGCGCTGCATCTTGGGGCGCCGCAGGTCGAGATACCGGTATTTCAAGCGCAGCTCCTCCGAAGCCTGCGGCGGGTCGGCGATGACGAACGGCGGCACCCTGGACGGTGCGAAAACGCGGAGCTCGCCCGCCTCGACCTCGACTTCGCCCGTGGGGATGTCCTTGTTGACGGCCGAACGGCGGCGGACCGAGCCGCGGACCCCGATCACGAACTCGTTCCGGAGCTTCTTGGCCTCCTCCATGAGGTCCGCCCGGTCGGAATGAAAAACGACCTGGGCCAGTCCCTCCCGGTCGCGGACATCGACGAACACGAGCTGTCCCATGTCCCGGACGCGCTGGACCCAGCCGCAGAGCACGACCTCGCGGCCCTCGTGGGCGGCCCGAAGCTCGCCGCAGTAGTTGGTCCTCTTCAGGGGAGTGCCGGTCTTGCCTTGGTTGTTCATGGTGGTCCCCAATCGCTCAGCGGCCCTGGAGAACGGCCAGGAGCTCTTCCCGCGTGCCTTCGACCTGCCGGCCCGTGGCCATCTCTTTCAGTCCGAACCGGCCCTTCCGGAGCTCGTCTTCGCCCACGATCAGGACCCAGGCGGACTCGAGCTTGTTGGCCCGGCCGAAATGGGCCTTCATCCCCCGGTCCTTGAACTCGATGAGGCATTCGACGCCGTTCTGCCGGAAGAAGCGGCCGAGTTCCATCCCGGCCTTCTTGGCCTCACCGCCCAGGTAGGCGAGATAGAGGAGTTTCCGTTTTTCGGGGGGCAGCCCGGCCAGCGAGAGGACCCTCTCCATGCCCATGGCGAAGCCGATGCCGCAGATGTCCGGGCCGCCGAAATCCTTCATCATGTCGTCGTACCGGCCGCCGCCCAGGAGCGAGTTCTGGGCGCCGAGGCGGCGGGAAACGATCTCGAACGTCGTCTTCGTGTAGTAATCCAGGCCGCGCACCAGGCGGGGCTCCACCCGGTAGGGGATCTTGAAGAGGTCGAGCCAGCCGAGGAGGGCTTGGAAATGGTCGCGGCATTCGTCGCAGAGATAGTCGAGGATCCGGGGGAACGATTCGGCCGCCCGCTGGCAGGCCTCCACCTTGCAGTCGAAGATCCGCAGGGGGTTCGTTTCGACCTTCCTCTGGCAATCGGCGCACAGGGCCGCCATGTGTTTGCGGGCCGCCTCGCGGAGGGCCTGGCCGTAAGCCGGCCGGCAGGCCCGGCAGCCGACCGAGTTGACCAGGGTCTCCGTGTCCGGGACGTTGAGCTTTCCGAGGAGGGAGAGGGCCATCTCGATGATCTCGGCGTCGATGGCCGCGTCCTTTTCCCCGAAAACCTCGATGTCCACCTGGTGGAATTGGCGATAGCGGCCTTTTTGGGGCTTGTCATAGCGGAACATGGGCCCCATGTAGTAATAGCGCATGGGCTCGGGCTGGAGGTCGAGGCGGTGCTCGATGATCGCCCGGACGACCGAGGGCGTGTATTCAGGCCTCAGGGTAAGCGACCGGCCGGCCTTGTCCGTGAAGGTGTACATCTCCTTGGTCACGATGTCCGAGGTCTGTCCCGTGCCCTTCTCGAAGAGCTCGGTGGCCTCGAACAGGGGGGCACGGAGCTCGCGATAGCCGTAGAGCTCGAAAGTGCTCCGGGCGATGGACTCAAGCGTGCGCCAGGCTTCGACTTCGCCGGGGAGGATGTCCTTGGTGCCCTTGATCGCGGCGAGCTCCTTTTTCGGGGCGGCGTCTTCCGTCACTTTTCGACAAAGACCCCCAGCTTGCGGATTTTCTGGTAGCGCTCGGCCAGGAGCTGGTCGACGGGCTTACTCTCGAGCTTCTTGAGGGCCTGGTAAACGAACTTGTCCACGTTCTTGTAGGTCTGCTCGGGGTCGATATGGGCGCCGCCCGGCGGCTCGGGGATGATCCTGTCGATGATGCCGAGCTCGAGAAGGGTCGTCGCCCGGAGGCCGAGGTTTTCGGCCGCTTTCTCGACGGCGTTCTGGTCTTTCCAGAGGATCGCGGCGCAGCCCTCCGGGGATATGACAGAATAAAAGGAGTATTCGAGCATCATGAGCTGGTCGCCGAAGCCGATGCCCAGGCCGCCGCCGCTGCCGCCCTCTCCGATGACGACGTTGATGATGGGGACCTTCAGGGTGGAGATGGTTTTCAGGTTGAAGGCGATGGCCTCGGCCTGGCCCCTTTCCTCGCCCCCGATCCCGGGGTAGGCCCCCGGCGTGTCGACCAGAGTGATCAGGGGAAAGCCGAATTTCTCGGCCGTCTGCATGACCCGCAAGGCCTTGCGGTAGCCTTCGGGGTTGGCCTGGCCGAAGTTTCGTTCGATCCGGGCCTTGGTCGTCCGGCCCTTCTGGTGGCCGATGACGGCCACGGTCCGGCCCTTGTAGAACGCCAGGCCGGCGACGATGGCCGGGTCGTCGGCGAAACGCCGGTCGCCGTGCATCTCCATGAAGTCCTGGAAAAGAACGGGGATGTAGTCGAGGGTGTAAGGCCGCTTGGGGTGACGGGCGATCTGGACGATATGGACCGTCGTAAGCTGAGGGATGATGTCCGCCCACTCCTTCTCGATCTCCCGGCGGAGCGCGGCGATGCCGTCTTTTTTCGTCGGGTCATCGCTTTCGGCCAGGGCGTCGATCTGCTCCTTGAGGGACAGTATGCCCTTTTCCAAGCTGTAAAACTCGGGCGATTTTTCCATTTTCTGCTCTTTCAAGAGGATACGGTACGGGCCTATTCTACGGGGAGGGGTGAAATGATGTCAAGTTATTGAGGTCTTCCGCCTCTTGCAAGGTTGGATGCGCCCTGTCAGCGTGCCCCCCCCGTCTGGACGGCGCCGAAGCCGCCCTAAAACAGTTTTCGCTTTACCCCCCGCTTTTATTTTATGTTCGCACCCGCGGCGCGGCGCTGGCGGACGGCCTCGAAGAGGAAAACGGAGGCGGCCGAGGCGACGTTCAGGGAATTGACCCCGCCGGCGAGGGGGATGGCCAGGAGTTTGTCGCACGATTTCCTGATCAGGGGCCGCAGCCCCCGGCCCTCGGAGCCGAGGACGATCGCGACAGGGAGGGTGAAGTCGAATTCGTACCAGGGGCCGGGGGCGGCGCCGTCGGCCCCGACGAGCCAGACGCCGCGCTCCCTGAGGTCCTCCATGGCCCGGGCCAGGTTCGGGACGCGGGCGACTTTGACATGCTCCAGGGCCCCGGCCGAAACCGTGGCCACCACATCCGTCAGGCCGGCTGAGCGCCTCTCAGGGAGGATGACCCCGTCGACGCCCGCGCCGGCGGCGCTGCGGATGATGGCTCCCAGGTTCTGGGGATCCTCGACCTCGTCCAGGAGGACAAGGAAGGGACGTCCGGCGACCGCAAGGATCTCCTCGAGGGAAGAGAACTTTTTGGCCGAAATCTCGGCCAGGACACCCTGGTGATGGGGGGCGAGCTGGTCGAGTTTTTGCTTCGGGATAAACAGGAATGGAATCCCTCGCGCCCGGGCTTCCCGGATGATCTCGCCGATCCGGTGAGGCCCGCGTTCCTTTTGGATGAAGATCTTGTTGACCCGGTCGGGCGAGGACTTGAGGACTTCGAGGAGGGGGTTCAGCCGGTTGATTTTTTCCATAGCCGCTCCGGCCCCATTATATTTCAAACATAAAGGGAGCCACAAGGAACAAAGGGTCCTGTCCCGGTGCGTCCCCGTCCGAGCACTGCAAGCGAACCCACGGCGCCACTCTTCTAGGGCTTTCGGGGATGGCTGAAGCGATAGAAGAAGAATGCGCAGGGGGTGTTCCCGGAGCCGCCAAGAAGACAAGAAGAAAGGCGCTAGACTCGATCCGGACATTACCCAGAAGTGCGGCTCCGAGCCTCTCCGCCACACTTCTGCCGGTCGCTCCTCAGAATCCGCTCCCTGCCGGAGGGCCGAGCGGGCACGGATCCCCGACCATAGATCGGGAGGAGCAAGGCCAGGAACCGAAGCGGGTTTGGCTCGCCGGGACAAACCCGCGACCCGACGGAGGGAATCCCCCGAGCTCAACCTCAACGGAAGCGGAAGCCAGAGCCGAAGCCTCATCGATAGGATCCATCAATCCTTTCGCGGGGACGATATTGTGTCCGCTGGCGCCATAGGTTAAAATGGGTCGACATGAAACGATCGGAGGACGGCCATGCCGGGTAAAGTCAAGACCGCCAGATTGTGCCTCCTCGTCGCCGGATGGCTGAAGATCGCCACGGCCGGCCTGTTCCTTTTCATCTTTGTGGCCGGCTCCGTATTCATCGGCAGCGGCGAGCGCTCCGGCCTTTTGGGAAGCGCGTTGCTGGGCGCCCTGGGCCTGGTCCTCTGCGCGGCCTCCGTCGCGGCCGGGGCAGTCGACCTCATCGCCGCCATCGGCGTCAGGCAGCGTGCCCCGTGGGCGCGCGTCCTCGGCGTCGTCCTCGGCATCCTCCTGCTTCCCCTGTTCCCCGTCGGAACCGTCCTGGGCCTTTTCGTCCTCACCGGGCTCCTGGGCGACGACGGCCGGGAATGGTTTTCGCCCGGCCCGGCCAACTTCTAGAAGAATCCGGCCCTGGCCTGCAGGACCCTTTCGTGAAGAGATGAGTAAGAGGAGACCGTTTATGACAAGATCCCGTCTGATTCCGCTCATCGTCTTGACTGCTCTGGCCGGACTTTCTCCTGCGCGTGCGTCGGCCCAGCAGACCGACCTTTCCCCGGACCGCTTGAAGCAGGCCGCGCCCAAGGTCTTCCTCGACTGCCATCAGTGCGACATGGATTACATCCGGAACGAAATCACCTTCGTCAATTTCGTCCGGGACCGCCAGATCGCCGACGTCCATGTCCTGGTTACGATCCAGGTCACGGGAAGCGGCGGCCGGGAGTACAGCCTGGATTTCATCGGACTGAACGTTTACTACGAGATACGAAACACCTTGCGGTACGTCTCTAACCAGACGGACACCGACGACGAGCAGCGTCGGGGCCTGGTCCGGGTCCTGAAGATGGGCCTCGTCCCCTATGCCGCGAAGACCGCGATCGGGGACTTCCTCAATATCAATTTCGACAAGAAAGTCCCGCCCGAGGTGACCGAGGACGCCTGGAATTCCTGGGTTTTTAACGTCGGCCTTTCCGGAAGCGTCAGCGGCGAACAATCCAAGGATTTCGCTTCGGCAAGCGGGTACTTCTCGGCCAACCGCGTCACCCCGGAGCGAAAGTTCCGGATCGGCGTTTCGGGCAACCTCAACAGCAGCAAGTTCAGGCTCGAATCGGGCCCGATCTCCTCGTCGGCCGACAGCGAGAGCTTCAGCGGCATCTACGTCTTCAGCCTCAACGACCATTGGTCGGCGGGAGCCTGGTTTTCGGTCTACGCGTCGAGTTACGCCAATATCGCCTGGGCCGTGAATCCCGCCCCGGCCATCGAATACAACTACTTCAATTATGCCGAGTCCACCCGGAAACAGCTCCGCTTCCTCTACAGGATCGGCTACAGCTTCAACAAGTACCATGAGGTGACGGTCTTCGACAAGATGCAGGAAAGCGTTCTCGCCCAGACGCTGTCCGTCACCGTGGAAATCAAGCAGCCGTGGGGGAACGTCAGCGCCTCGCTCTCGGGGTCGAATTTCCTGACGGACTTCAGCAAGAACCGGGTCGAGTTCTGGAGCGGCATCTCCCTCCACCTCTTCAGGGGCTTCGCCGTCGGCTTCAACGCCTCGTACTCCCGGATCCACGACCAGATCTCGCTCCCCAAGAGCCAAGCCACCGAGGAGGAGATTCTCCTCGGCCGGAAGATGCTGCGGACGAGTTTCTCCTACGGCCTGTCGGTCGGCGTCAGCTACACCTTCGGCTCGATCTACACGAACGTCGTCAACCCCCGCTTCGGCCGCTAGATCGTCTGGGGGCGGCGCCGAGGCCGTCCTTATCCCCCGGCCCCCCGGGAACCAGTCTTGGCGGTTCCCCCCATCGCCTCGAAGGCGAAGCCGCAAAGTCCCGTCTTTTTCTCAGATATTTACCAGAAGCGCGGCTACGAGCCGCTCCGCCGCGCTTCTGCTGGTCGCTCCTTAGAATCCGCTCCCTGCCGGCGGGTGCATTTTGGTTGTTCGGTATAATGGAACCCTGTTATGAAGAGGAGTTCCCGCATGACCAAGAGGAAAATCATCGAAATCAACCGCGACCTTTGCGACGGCTGTGGTCTCTGCACGACGGCTTGCGCCGAGGGCGCCCTGGAGCTGGATGCCGAGAACAAAGCGGTCCTCGTCCGGGAGATATTTTGCGACGGCATGGGGGCCTGTCTCGACGTCTGCCCGACAGGCGCGCTCAAGATCGTGGAGCGCGAAAGCGGCACCTACGACGCCGGAGCGGCCTACAGGCATGTCCTTAAGAGCCGGGGCCGCGAGGCCGCGGGACGGGTTCACGGCATCGCGCACGCCCCAACTCACCACGCGCACTCGGGCTGCCCCGGGAGCTTGGCCCGGGAGATCCTGGCCGCGCCGGATTCGGGCGAGGGGCCGGCCGTCTCCGGCACATCGAGGCTGAGCCAGTGGCCCATCCAGCTTCACCTTGTTTCCCCCCTGGCCCCGTATTTCAAGGGCAGCGACCTTCTCGTCGCCGCCGACTGTACGGCCTTCGCCCTGGGCAGCTTTCATCAGGACCTGCTCCGTGGAAAAAAGCTGGTTATCGCCTGTCCCAAGCTCGACGAGACCGAGGGATACGTGGAGAAAATGGCCGAGATCATCCGCCAGAACGGGCTCCATTCCCTGACCGTCGCCATCATGACCGTTCCCTGCTGCTCCGGCCTGGACCGGATGGTCCTGCAGGCCGTCGAGGTTTCGGGCGTGGAGCTCGATGTGAAGAAGGTCGTAATCGGGATCGACGGCCAGGTCGTCCAGGCAGGCTGAAATCGAAACCCCGGTCCGCCGGCTCAGATGGAGAGGGAGATCAGGAGCTGGGCCGGGAAATACGTGCCGAGGATGATGATCTGGGCCGGGCCGATTTTCCGGGCGAAGCGGTCATAGGCCAGGACGGAGTCCGAGATCAGAAAGAGCACGGCCCCGGCGAAGGCCAGGAGGGGACGCATCCCGCCCGCATATACGAACCTGGAGGCGGCAAGCCAGGCCATGACGGAGATGGCCGAGGTGTAGATAAAGACGGGGAATTTGAGCCCCCCGAGCGACGGGGCCAGCGTCCTGAACATGAGCAGGCCGTAGAGGACGAAGGGGATAAGGATTCCGGCGGACAACGGCCTCCCCGGAGCGGGTTTGAAGGCTAAAATGTAGAAGATGTGGGCGGCCAGGAACGCGGCGAGGCCGGCTATAAATCCCTTATCCGGAAATAGCAGGGCCACGTCTCCGGCCAGCGAGAAGACGAGCCCGGCCAGAATAAAGGTCTTGTAGGCCGGCGGGACGGGCGCCGCGGCGATCGCCGCAACCAGGATGATAAGGGCGGTTGTCAGGGGCTTGAAAACACAAAAGAGACGCCTCGGTCCTTTTTTCTCGAACCAAATAGCCAAGCCCCCCGAGGTGATGGCGAGGGCGGAGAGGATGATGATGGCCATGCGAATCCGCCGCCCTATTTCCCTTCCCTTTTTTCCTGCCGCAGGCGCTCCCGGGCCTCTTCGAACATGGGCGCGGCGTAGGCGCTCGGCCAGGTCCGCTCCTCGAACGTCCGCCTCTCGACCATCTTCAGAAAGCCCTCGAACTCGCTGAAGTAGGAACCGTAGATGTGGAAGCTGTCGACGAGGTCCGCGTAACGGCCGACACGGACGGGACGGCCGGTTTTTTCGGCGATCCGGACGGCGATCGCCCGTTGCAGGTCCGTTAAGGCGAAAACGTTCATGTAGGCCGCCTTGTAGGCGTCCCGCGACCGCCAATGGCAATTCATGTTCAGAACGGAGACGCCCGTTCCGTCTTCCAGGATCCGGCACCAGACCCTCTGCAGGCACGGCGGGTCGTAGGTCGGGGGGTCGAGCTTCGGATTCCAGGTGATCGCCTGGGCCCGCCGCGAATGGCCGGCCTGGGCCAGCTTGTCGATGACATAATTGATCTGGTCGACCGTCTGGCCGAACGCCTCCGCGCAACGAATGCCACT
>Ga0209048_10001192_pt1 | contig 27076 bp, 22 predicted proteins | sample FrelakmetCRP12CR_FD_187146 | JGI IMG/M metagenome (GOLD analysis project Ga0209048, IMG submission 187146) | Freshwater lake sediment microbial communities from the University of Notre Dame, USA, for methane emissions studies - CRP12 CR (SPAdes)... | ecosystem: Environmental > Aquatic >... | reverse complement strand
TGCCGCTGTTCAAACTTGAATCGACCAGCGAATCGCATCCGTTCTATACCGGCACGCAGAAGAGCGTCGACTCGCTCGGCGGCCGCGTCGAGAAGTTCCGCAACAAGTTCGCGCACCTCAAGAAGTGACTCGACCGCGGCAACGACGACCAGGCAGCTTCGGCTGCCTTTTTTGTCTTCGGCACGATCTCGCTGCGCGAAGTCAGCCTTCGACGCAACGGGCCTTCGGCCCGTTGTGTCTGCGACCAGTCAGCCTTGCGTTGCTGCATGATGCGCAACAGCTTCCGCCACCCTGCACGTGAATACCCCGAACCCCGCCCTCGTCACGCAGCGTGAGGCAAAGCGCATGCCGCGTATCCCGCTGCTGCTGCTGTGTGCGGCCTACGTGCTGCCCGGGCTGTTCGGACGCGATCCGTGGAAGTCCGCCGACATCAGCGCGTTCGGCTACATGCTGGGCATCGCGCAGGGGCAGAGCCCCTGGTGGGCGCCCACGGTGGGCGGGCTGCCACCCGAGTCGGCCCTGCTGCCGTACTGGCTCGGCGCCGTGTTCATCAAGCTGCTTGGCCCGTGGGTAGGTGCACCGCTGGCGGCGCGAATCCCGTTTGCGCTGCTGCTCGGCCTCGTCCTCGCCCTGACGTGGTACAGCGCCTACCAGCTGGCGCGCACCGAAGCGGCGCAGCCCTTGCCGCTGGCCTTCGGTGGCGAGGCCAGCCGCGTCGACTACGCGCGCGCGATCGCCGACGGCGCGCTGCTCGGCCTGATCGCGACCCTTGGCCTGCTCCAGCTCGGCCATGAAACGACCCCCGAGCTGGTGCAACTGACAGCGGCGGCGCTGTATCTCCATGCGCTTGCCTGCAGTCCGCAGCCTAGCGTCGCATCGCGGATCGTCCTGCTGGCCGCGCTGCCAATGCTGGTCGCCAGCGGCGCACCCAGCGTCGCTGCGGGCCTGGGCGTCGCGGGGTTGCTCGCCAGTCGAGCGTCCAGCGACATCGAGGTCAGGCGCTCCGTGTGGTGGATCGCCGGGGCCCTGCTGCTGGCGGTTGCGCTGGCGACATCGACGCAGGCATGGGCATGGCGCGTCAGCGCCACTCCATCCCTGACACAGGTCCGCGACTTGCTGCGGCTGCTCCTGTGGTTCACCTGGCCGACGCTGCCGCTCGCGCTGTGGACGCTTTGGCGCTGGCGGCGCCAGCTGCGCAGCCCTCACCTTTCCCTGCCCCTCGGCTGTGCCGTCGTGGGCTTGTTCGCATGTGTCGCGATGGGCAGCTCCGATCGCGCGCTGATGCTCGCCCTGCCCGCTTTCGCCGTGCTGGCCGCCTTCGCCTTGCCGACGCTGCAGCGCGCGACGGCCGCCGCCATCGACTGGTTCTCGGTTTTCTTCTTCAGCGGGCTGGCAATCACCCTATGGGTGGTCTACGCTGCACTGCAGACCGGCGTGCCCGCCAAGCCCGCGGCCAATGTGGCCCGTCTGGCGCCCGGCTATACGAGCACGTTCTCGGCGCTGGCGCTGGGCCTGGCGCTGCTCGGCTCGCTGGCCTGGATCTGGCTCGTTCGCTGGCGAACGGGTCGCAGCCGGCACGCCTTATGGAAGAGCCTGGTGCTGCCTGCCAGCGGCGTCGCGTTGTGCTGGCTGCTGTTGACGACGCTGATGCTGCCGCTGCTCGATTACGCGCGAAGCTACCGCGTGCAGATCGAACGAATCGCCCGCCATGTGCCACGCGGCGCCTGTGTCGTCACCCGCGACCTGTCGCGGTCGCAGTTGGCGGCGTTGCAATACTTCGGTGACTATCGCACCGACGCCACGGCGTCGTTGGCGACGACGCGCTGCAACTACCTGCTCGTGCTCGAGTCGCGCAATCACCCGCGCGGCGACTGGACCGGCTGGGAATGGATGGCAACCGAACGACGGCCGACCGACCGCGACGAGGCCACAGCCATCTTCCGCCGAAGCGCGATGCCCTAGTCGGGCCAGCCGCGGGCGATCACGCCGCTGTCGCCGTCGAGTGCCGCGGGTCCGGTGCCGGTTCCAGGTACCGCACCCGGGCGGCGGGGAACAAGAGCCTGAAGCGCGAGCCCTTGCCCGGTTCGCTCTGGATATCGAGCTCGCCGCCGTGGCGCTGCACCACGTGCTTGACGATCGACAGGCCGAGCCCGGTGCCGCCCGTTTCGCGCGAGCGGCTGCCGTCGACGCGATAGAAGCGCTCGGTCAGTCGGGGCAGGTGCTCGCGTGCGATGCCGATGCCGGTGTCCGTGACCGACAGCTCGCCGACGCCGTCGGGCATCAGGCGCCAGGTCACTTCGACGCTGCCGCCCTCGGCTGTGTAGCGCACTGCGTTGTTGACGAGGTTGCCGATCGCGCTCGCCAGCTCGTTCTCGCTGCCAGCGATTTGCGCTGCGTCGACGCTGTCAAAGCTGATGCGGTGCCGTCCCGCCGACAACGCCGTCGCATCCGCCTGCACCTGCACCAGCAGTCGTCCCACGGACACCCAGCGATCCGGCGGCGGACGCGGGCTGCCTTCGAGCGCAGCCAGGGTCAGCAGGTCGTTCACGAGCGTCTGCATGCGCAGGGCCTGCTGGCCCATCAGGCTCAGCACTCGGCGCCGCTCGACCTCGGTCAGCGACAGATTGCTCATCGTCTCGATGAACCCGGCGAGCACGGTCAGCGGTGTACGGATCTCGTGCGATACGTTGGCCACGAAGTCGCGGCGCATCGCCTCGGCCACCTCGCGCGCGGTGATGTCCTGCGACAGCACGAGCTTGTGTTCCTCGCCGTAGCGTCGGATCAGCACCGACAGCGTTCCCCTGCCCCGTGGATCAGGCATGGTTACCGCGTCGTCCCAGCGGCCCTCCTGAAGGTAGTTCACGAACGCAGGCGCGCGCAGCAGGTTGGTCACGCGCTGGCGCCGGTCGCGCTGCGGGTCGAGCCCGAAATGGTCGGCGGCCACGGTGTTGCACCACTCGATCTGGTCGCCCGCATCGAGCAGCAGGACTCCGTTCGGAGACGCCTCGATCGCCGAAAGAAACTGCTGCAGCCGGATCTGTTCCTGACTGACGCTGCGCTCGAGCGAGCGCAAAGAGCGCTCGACGCGATAGGCCATCTCACCCCAGAAGCCGGCATCGCGCGGCGCGGCGCCTTCCTGAGGCCCTCTCAGCCAGAGAAGCAGGCGATAGCCGCGCAGACCGTCGATCACGCCGGCAATCGCAACCGCCACCGAACTGCCTATCAGGATGTCGGTCACCGGCGAGTGACCACGGCTGCCGACCGCATAGCCCAGGAGCCCGCCCGCCACCACGACCGCCACCGCGAGCAGGGTGCGGACGAAGAGCCAGCTCATTGCGCCACCGGCTTCGACCTGCAGCGCAGGTCTTCGTGCCGCGGGAGCTTACGCCGAGAGTGCCTGGACATGCTGCGTCAGGCGATAGCCTGCGCCGCGCGCCGTCTCGATCATCTGCGCGCATCGGGCTGGCGCGAGCGCCTCGCGCAGGCGCTTCACGTGGACATCGACGGTACGCTCCTCGATGAAGACGTGGTCGCCCCAAACGCGGTCGAGCAACTGCGCCCGGCTGTGCACGCGCTCGGGGTGGGTCATCAAGAAGTGCAGCAGGCGGAACTCGGTCGGGCCGAGCTTCAGCTCCTTGCCTTCGCGCGTGACGCGTCGCGTCGCTGGGTCGAGCCGCAGGCCAGCCACTTCGACCGCCGCGTCGAGCGCCTCCGGCGCCTTGCGGCGCAGCACGGCACGAATGCGGGCCATCAGCTCGTTGGTGGAGAACGGCTTGGTGAGGTAGTCGTCGGCTCCGGCATCTAGGCCGGATACCTTGTCGACCTCTCCTGCACGGGCGGTCAGCATGATGACCGGCAGGTCGCGCGTGCGGGCATCGGACCGCCAGCGCCTGGCGAGCGCCAGACCCGACTCACCGGGCAGCATCCAGTCGAGGATGACGAGGTCCGGGAGCACACGGTCGACTTCGCTCTGCGCCTGGTCGGCCGCAGTGGCGATCGTCACTTCATAGCCCGCGTGGCGCAGGTTGATGGAAATCAGCTCCGCGATCGCCGATTCGTCTTCGACCACCAGCACGCGACTCATCGACGCCTCCTGCGAACGCCCGTCATTTCACCATCGACTCGACGGTCTCGACCGTGTTGTGCCGGACATCCGTCCCCTTGACGATGTAGATGATCACCTCCGACAGGTTCTTCGCATGATCGCCGACGCGTTCGATGGCCTTGGCCACGAATACGAGGTCGATTGCCGACGATATGGTCCGCGGATCCTCCATCATGTAGGTGATGAGCTTGCGCATCAGCCCGTCGAATTCCTGGTCGATCTGGTTGTCCGCCTTGAGAACCTCGATGGCCTTGTTGACATCCAGCCGCGCGAAGGCATCGAGCGCCTTGCGCAATTGCGCGATCGCCAGCTCGGATTCGAACGCCAGGTCGCTGACCGGCAGGCGCAGGCGGCTGGAGATACCCGAGCTGATCAGTCGCTGCACGGTGCGTGCGATCCGGGCTGCCTCGTCGCCGACGCGCTCGAGGTTGGCGATGGTCTTCGAAATGGCGATCAGCAGGCGCAGGTCGCGCGCAGTCGGCTGGCGCCGCGCGATGATGCTCGACAGATCGCGGTCGATCTCGACTTCCATCACGTTGACCCGCTCCTCCTGCACCAGGACCTGCGCTGCGATCTCGTTGCTGAAGTGGGTCAGCGCGTAGACGGCTTGCGCCACTTGCGATTCGACCAGGCCGCCCATCTCCAGCACGCGCGTGGAGATGCCGCTGAGTTCGGCGTCGAACTGCGTCGATAGATGCTTCTCGGACATGGTGTTGCCTTCAGTGGTCAGCCGAAGCGGCCGGTGATGTAGTGGCTACGGCCGCTGCGCTTGACTTCGCTTCGCGAAGTCAGCCCCCGCCGTTTCATCATTCTTGAAATCATCCGAATCTTCCAGTGATGTAATCCTCGGTGTCCTTCTTCTTCGGCTTCATGAACAGCTCGGAAGTCGGCCCGAATTCGATCAGGTCGCCGAGGTACATGTAGGCCGTGTAGTCGGAGCACCGCGCAGCCTGCTGCATGTTGTGGGTCACGATCACCACCGTGTAGTCGCTCTTCAATTCGGTGATCAGTTCCTCGATCTTGCCAGTCGAGATCGGGTCCAGCGCCGAGCAGGGCTCGTCGAGGAGCAGCACCTCGGGCTTGATCGCGATGCCGCGTGCAATGCACAGGCGCTGCTGCTGCCCGCCGGACAGGCCCGAGCCGCTTTGGCCCAGCTTGTCCTTCGCCTCGTTCCACAGCGCGGCCTTCTTGAGTGCCCACTCGACACGCTCGTCCATTTCAGCGCGCGGCAAGGTTTCGAACAGCCGCACACCGAAGGCGATGTTGTCGTAGATCGACATCGGAAACGGTGTCGGTTTCTGGAACACCATGCCGACCTTGGCCCGGATCAGCGACACGTCTTCCTTGCTGCTGAGAATATCTTCCCCGTCAAGGACGATGCTGCCCTCTGCGCGCTGCTCAGGATAGAGCTCGAACATCCGGTTGAAGGTTCGCAACAGCGTCGACTTGCCGCAACCGGAGGGCCCGATGAAGGCGGTCACCTTCTTCTCGGGGATGTCCAGGTTGATGTTCTTCAGCGCATGGAATGCACCGTAGTAGAAGTTCAGATTGCGCACCGAAAGCTTGGGCTTTTCGGTCACGGGGAGTTCGACCTTCGCGTCCATTGTTCTTTCCGTTCAGTGCTTGTTGCGGAATAGCACGCGTGCCAGGATATTCAGCGCCAGCACGCCCATGGTGATGATGAACACCCCCGCCCAGGCGAGTTTCTGCCAGTTCTCGTAGGGACTCATCGCGAACTTGAAGATCGTCACCGGCAGGCTGGCCATCGGCTGGCCGAGGTTCGAGGTCCAGAACTGGTTGGACAGCGCCGTGAACAGCAACGGCGCCGTTTCGCCGGCGATCCGTGCCAGCGCCAGCAGGATCCCCGTCATCACCCCGGCCCAGGCGGACTTCAGCGTGATCGTCATTACGACGCGCCACTTCGGCGTGCCCAGGGCATACGCTGCTTCGCGCAGCGCATTCGGAATCAGGCTCAGCATGTTCTCGGTCGTGCGGATGACCACCGGGATTACGATCAGCGCCAGCGCGAGCACGCCGGCGAAGCCGGAGTAGCTCTTCATCCGCGTCACGACGACGGAGTAGATGAAGAGGCCGATCACGATGCTCGGCGCGGAAAGCAATATGTCGTTGATGAATCGCGTGACGCTGCCGAGCCATCCCTTTTGCCCGTATTCGGCCAGGTATATCCCGGCCATGATGCCGATCGGCGTCCCGAGCAGCGTTGCCAGGCTGACCATCGCCAGCGATCCGAAGATGGCGTTGGCAAGACCACCTGTCTCGGCCTGCGGCGGGGGCGTCATCTCGGTGAAGGTCGCCAGTGCAATGCCGCCCAGCCCGAGGCGGAAGGTCTCGAACAGGATCCACATCAGCCAGAACACCCCGAAGGTCATGGCCGCCAGCGACAGCACGAGCGCGACCGCGTTGACGCGCTTGCGGCGGCGGTGGTGCTCGAGCTTCGACGCGTCGAAGGCGAGTGCGCTCATGTCCTGCCTCCTTCGTTCTTCTTCAACTGCGACAGCAGCACCTTGGACAGCGCGAGGACAACGAAGGTGATGAAGAACAGTACCAGGCCGAGATAGATCAGCGAGGCCTGGTGCAGGCCCGCGCCTGCTTCGGCGAATTCGTTCGCCAGTGCCGAACTGATGCTGTTCGCCGCTTCGAACAGCGACAGCGAATTGAGCTGGTTGGTGTTGCCGATGACGAAGGTCACCGCCATCGTTTCGCCGAGCGCCCTGCCCAGCCCCAGCATGATGCCGCCGATCACGCCGGTCTTGGTGTACGGCAGCACGACCTGGTAGACGACTTCCCAGGTGGTCGAGCCGAGCGCGAAGGCCGACTCCTTGAGCATCGGCGGCGTGACGTCGAACACGTCTCGCATGACGGAGGCAATGAACGGGATCACCATGATGGCCAGGATGATGCCGGCCGAGAGGATGCCGATGCCCACCGGCGGCCCGGAAACCAGCGTGCCGAGAAGAGGCACGCCGCGCAGCAGGCTCTGCAGAGGTGCCTGGACGTAGGTGGCCAGGATCGGGCCGAACACCAGCAGTCCCCACATGCCGTAAACGATGGAAGGCACGGCGGCGAGCAGTTCGATCGCAATGCCAAGGGGCCGCTTCAGCCACAGCGGCGACAGTTCGGTCAGGAACAGTGCGATCCCGAAGCTCACAGGCACCGCGATCACCAGTGCGATGAGCGAGGTCATCAGCGTGCCGTAGATCATCACCAGGCCGCCGTAGGAGTCCTGGACCGGATCCCATTCGGCGTGCCACAGGAAGCCCAGGCCGAACTTCTGGATCGCCGGCGCGGCGCCGATGATCAACGAGACGATGATGCCGGCCAGCAGTGCCAGCGTCAGTATGGCCGCGGCATGTGCGAGCAGCGAGAAGACCGCGTCGGCCCAGGGAGACGACCGTCGGCGGTTCGGCGGGCGACCCCGGGCATCCGATCGTTCCATGATCTTTTCGTTGTACTGGCTGGCGCGAAGTGTAGCGTCCATGGCCCCTCCGACAGTCTGCAATGGTTCGGGCATGAGGGCCCCGCGCTGTAGCGATAGGCCTACTTGAATGCGACCGGCTTGCCGGCGGCGTCCTTGATATCGCCCCACTGCTTGCGCACCATTGCCTTCACGGGTGCAGGCAGCGGCACGTACTCGAGGTCCTCGGCCATCTTGTCGCCGTTGTCATAGGCCCAGTCAAAGAACTTCAGCGTGTTGCCGCCGTTGACCGGCTTGTCCTGCACCTTCTGCATCATGATGAAGGTCGCGCCTGTGAGCGGCCAGCTGTCCTTTCCGGGCTGGTCGGTCAGCACCTGGTAGAAGGTCTTTGCCCAGTCTGCATTGGCTGCAGCGGCCTTGAAGTTCACGTCGTCAGGCGCCACGAAGTTGCCATCCGTGTTCTTCAGCAAGGCGTAGGTCATCTTGTTCTGCTTTACGTACGCGTACTCGAGATAGCCGATCGAATTCGGCAATCGGGTGACGAATGCAGCGACACCCTCGTTGCCCTTGCCGCCCGCGCCCGTCGGCCAGTTCACCGCTGCGCCTTCGCCGACCTTGGCCTTCCATTCGGCGTTGACCTTGGACAGATAGTTGGTGAAGATGAAACTGGTTCCGGAGCCGTCGGCGCGGCGCACCGGGGCAATGGCGGCATCGGGCAGCGGCACGCCCGGATTCAACGCCGTCAGGGCCGGGTCGTTCCACTTGGTGATCTTGCCGAGGTAGATATCGCCGAGCACCTGTCCGGTCAGCTTGATCTGCCCCGGCTTGATACCGGCGATGTTGACAACGGGCACCACGCCGCCGATGACCGTCGGGAATTGCACCAGGCCGTCCTTGGCGAGTTGTTCGTCGGTCAAGGGCATGTCGGAGGCGCCGAAGTCGACCGTCTTGGCGCGGATCTGGTTCAAGCCGGCGCCTGAGCCGACCGACTGATAGTTCAGGCGTGCGCCCGTCGCCTTGCTGTAGGCGTCGGCCCACTTGGAGTACAGCGGTGCCGGAAATGAGGCGCCGGCGCCGGTCATTTCCTGGGCTTGCGACGCGCTGCCGAACACGACCAGGACCAGCGACGCCGAAGCAAGACGTAGGAGGGAGAGCTTCATGGACAGGCCTTTCTCGAAGTATGCGAACGGGGAATGACTGCGACTCTAGTGACCCCCCGTGACGGAATCGTGACAGCGGCTGCGCCCTGGGGCACCCAGGCTTCCTGTCACAAAGTATTCATGATTTCGTCATGAAGCCTGCCTACGCTGCGGTCGTTAGCCGCGAACCGCCCTCCCTGTATGCGTATCGGGCAATGAAGCTCCACCAGTGACGCCATCTACGAGCCCTGGAAACCGGCAACGTCCGGTACCGAATCCCATGACACCCTCCAGCGCGAATGCATCGCCCCTCAACGTGCTGTTCCTGTGCACGCACAACTCGGCCCGCAGTGTGCTGGCCGAGGCCATGCTCAATCACTACGGCAAAGGTCGCTTCCGCGGTTTTTCCGCCGGCAGCCAGCCGCGCGCTGCGGTCAATCCGCTCAGCTTGACCGTGCTGTCCGAGTCGGGCATCTCCGTCAAGGGCCTGCGTAGCAAGAGCTGGGACGAGTTTGCCGGTCCGGATGCGCCGAAGATGGATCTGGTGATCACCGTCTGCGACGACGTGGCCGCCGAACCCTGCCCTCTTTGGCCGGGCCTACCGGCGACCGCGCACTGGGGCTACCCCGACCCGTCGGCCGTGGACGGCAGCGAGGAGCAGCGCCTTGCCGCCTTCCGCCAGACCATGATTCAGATGCGCCGCCGTATCGAACTGCTGGTCAACCTGCCGCCGTCTGCACTGGGGCGGATGGCCTTGCAGGACGAGGCTCGCCGCATGGCCAGGACATGAGTGTCGTGGCCGCAGCCTCGCCTCACCGCAGGCGGCGTTGCGACCGGCATAGGCGGAGGAAGCGGTCAGTAGTCCTCGTCGTCGTCCGGGGGCACGGCGCGGCTGTAGTCGAGTTCGACAAATTGGGACTTGCGCTCGGGCAGCAGCACGAGGCGGGCAACGAAGCCCCGCCCGTCGGCGAGCGCGACATCGAGCACGTAGGAGCCGTCCGCGAGCCCGGGCATCCTGAAATATCCCTGCCCGTCGGTCTGCGCGGCGCACAGCGGGTGCGCTTCGCCTCGCACCAGCACCGTGGCGCCAGCGAACACCCTGGCGTCCACCGCATCGACGACGCGGCCCACCAGATCCGTCGCCGAAGCCACGCTGGCTAGCGTCGCCAGCAGCAGCCCGACGGCCGCGCTGCGCATCCGGCCGCCCCGGCTCGGTCGTCGCATCATGCTTACCAGCCCACCACCGAGCCGGGCTCCGTCGGCCGGTCGGGACGCGCCCTGCCGCCGCCTAGAGCCTGGCTCAGGCGAATGCTGATGGCCGTGTTTTCGTAGTACCCGGCAAAATGGCCCGCACCGGCGCCCTGGGCGGAGACGAGCACGTCGTCGCCGCTGTGGGGCGCGATCTCGACCGCCCCGCTGGTCTTGTTCGCGCCGCCCTTGACGCTGCGCGTGGGCATGTTTCCGGTCATCAGCAGCCCTTCCGGCTGGCGCTCGGGGCTGGGCAAGGCGGGTTGCTCGAGCGTCCGGCCATCCTCGGTGTTGCGTGAGGCGCCAGGCTTGATCGGCTGGTAGTTGGTGAGGAACGTGGTGCTGTAGGTCGGCCGTCCACCGTCCTCGATGATCAGCTTGATCGCCGGATCCGGATCGTCCGGGTAACCGTCGCCGTTCCTGTCCTCGTAGGTCGGGAAAGTCGCGTCGTTGAAGGTGCCGATGGCGTCCTGCAGCGCGCACGGACGCTCCTTGTCGGCGGCCGAGCCGAGCGTGATCGGATAGCCGCCTTCAGTCGTCGTGAAGCATGAGCCGGACTGGCCCACCAGCGCACCGGTCAGCGCCACGCCGATGATCGTCTGCGGCTGCGCATGGTCGGAGGTCACGACCATCAGCGTGCGCTTGTCGGCCGCGAAGCGTTTCGCCACGGCCGCGACAGACTGGTCGAGCTCGATGACCTCGTAGATCGCGCGATCGTATTCGAGGATGTGGCCGAACTTGTCGGACTGCGATTGCTCGACCAGCAACATCCAGCCGCCGTCCCTGCGTCGACTCTGGGCGGAGAGCGTGTCGAGCACGGCGATCGCCTTGTCGACCATCTCGGTCTTCATCGGCACCTTGCGGAAGCACTCGGCCACCGTCGCGCCGCAACCGGTGCCCTGCGGCGGCGCGACGTTCATCCCGATCTCCGCGTCGTTGACGCCCTTGCCGCGTATCGTGGCCGTACCGCGCGCGATGAGCCTGTCCAGCGTGCCGGGCAGGTTGTCCGCACCGAGCCCGCTCGAGGTGACGCGGAACTCGCCCGTGAAGATACCGAGCAGCTTCCGATCGGCGGGCGCCGCGCGCATTTCGTCGACATTGCGCACGACGCTGTAACCCCGCGCTGGAGCGACGTCGGCCATCAGGTCCACGTCCTTGCGGCCGCCTCGGCCGTATTGGTAGAAGTCCTTGAGCTGCGGGTTCTTTTCGCCCATCCATTGCACCGCGCCACCGCCCATCAGCACGTCCAGCGGCTGCGCCAGTGCGGCGAGCGACGCGTAGCCGGTCTTCTTCAGTTCCGTCGCGTCGTCGTAGTAGCCGATCATCTGCTGCGCGATGTTGAGGTAATTGCGGCGCGAGCGGTTGTGGGCGTTGACCGCGGCCGGCGTGGCGTCGACCAGGAACGCGTCGGTCACGACACCGATCTTCCAGCCGTGCACGCGCTTCATGTACTCGAAAACGGTCTCGATCCGCGGGTTGTCGAGAGGGTTCTCGGGCGTGTTGTCGACCGACACCTGCAATGCGTTATTCGACTGCTTCATGCCGCTGATCGGGCTGGCCATTCCGGGGGCCGAGTCAGTGATGACGCTGTCGAACGCGGTGGTGCGACTGATCCCCTGCACCGCCATCTTCTCCATCGCCAGAGTGTCCTGCACCCGGCCCTCGAACGCACCCTTGCCGACGATGCGCGCGGCGGTGCGCATCGGCAGCCCGACGCCGTCGCCGAGGAAGAACACCACCTTGCGCGCCGCGCCCGGCGCGTTCGGATTCGGCGCGGGGGCGACGTCGTAACGATTGACGATGCGCCGCTCGCTGCCGTCGACAACGACCACGGCCAGTACCTCGTAGCGCCCCGGCTTGTCGAAGCTCAGGTTGCGCGCAGTGGCGCCGTAGAGCAGGTCACTCTGGGGCGTGCCCGACTCGGGCCCCGCCCCCTGTGCGGCGATGCGGCGCTCGAACGCAGCGGTCAGGTCCCTGCCATTGACGGACAGGCGCACGAGCCGGGGCGGCGCCTGCGCCGGGATCTGCGTCTCGATGCGCAGGTCGAAGCGCTGCCCGGCAAACAATTCCGTGCCGGTGGGCGGCATCACGCGCAACCCGGTCTCGGCCTCGGCGTTCATCGCGAAGTCGGCCAGTTTGCGCGCGAAATAGATCGGGTCGGCCGCGTTGCGCGTCTTGCCGTCGCTGCGGAAGGGCGCATCGTCGTCCGGCCCGGCGATGGCCGCCGTCGTCGCCAGTGCCGCCGTGAGCGCCGCCAGGATCAGTTTCTTCTTCACGGGGATCGTCATCGTAGAACTCGGTCGGGTCGAAGCGAATGACGTTAGGGTGCCGCTGTGACAGGGCGATGACGACGCGCGTTGACCGGAATTCGCGCCCAAGCCGCGAAAGCTTGCGACGGCAAGCGACGCGACGCGCCTCGATGGCTCGAGGCTTTGCCGCCGCGACCGACGCTTCAACCACGCAGATTCGCCCAGAGCGATGGTTCAAGCGACGCGGCGGCAAGCAGTCCGCCCATGAACGCACCCGGAACCCCCGGACTCGTGACGTCCTGGCCGGCCAGCAGCAAGCCCGGAAGCGGTGTGCGCACGTGCAGCGCCGGGCTGGTCAGGCGTTCGGCAGTCATCTCGATGCCGTACATGGCCCCGTCGGGCGAGCGCACGAAGCGGCGCTGCGTGACCGGCGTGGAGAGCTCATGAAATCGAAGCATCGGTCGTAGCGCCGGGAAGTGGCGCAGGAACTGCCCCAGCAGTCTTTCCTCCACCCACGACTTCAGCGCCAGATAGTCCTCCGGCCGCTCGTCGCCGGTCAGTGCCAGCCAGGGTGCGAAGGCCTTCGCATCGACCACGGCCACCACCTCGGCGGTGGGCTTGCCCTGTTCAGCCGGGTCCTTCAGCGACGGGAACGACACGAAGATGCCCGGAGCGTCATCGTCGGCCGGGCTGCGCCACAGGGCTGCGATGTCGTCGCTCTCGAAGATCCAGTGATTGGCCCGGTCGGCGCCGGCTGCCGCGATGTCGCCTTCCAGCCCGACGAACAGCGAGACGTAGGACACACCCGGCGCCATGCCGCGGATGGTCTGCTGCCAGGCCGCGGCCGCGGTGGGATCCAGGCAGGCCACGGTGTTGGCAACCCCCATCGCGGAGATCACTTGCCGAGCCTGCTCGCGCCGCAGTTCGCCGCGCTGCACGAACTCGACCCCGCTGGCGCGGCCATCGCTCACTGCGATGTGCTTCACGTCGCATCCCAGCCGCAGTTCGCCGCCGGCAGCTTCGATCACCGGCGCCAGGGTCTGCGCGAAGCGCCCCGGGCCTCCAACCGGGTAATAGGCGCCGGCGTTGTACGACCCGGTAACAAGCGCGTGTTCCACGAACGGAGCCAGCGCCGGTTGTGCACCGTAATCCGCCCAGCGTGCGCCCAGCACCGCACGCAGTGCCGCGTCGTCGATCTTCGCCAGTTCGTCGGCGAGCGTATGGTGCGCCCAGCGCTCGGCCTCGCCGCCACGCCACTGTCGCAATACCCAGGCGAGCCACGAAGGCATGCTGTGCAGCGCGAACAGCGTGAACGCGCTTCGACGTGCCGCTTCACAGGACTCGAACCAGGCGCCAATGGCCGCCTGCTGCCGCGGAAAGCGTTCGACCAGGGCGTTGCGAAAAGCCGCCTCGGGGTGCGATATGCCGAACTCGAAGCCGGGGAGATGGACGATGTCGTAGGGATTCGCGCAGGGCTCGAACTTCATCGCACCGTCGCTCAGCCAGGCCAACAGACGGCCGAATTGGCTCTCGGGCCCAAGCTCCGGCCCGACACCGCCGATGTAGTGCACACCCGGCGCGAAATTCCACTCCTGGCGCCGGAATGTCTGTGTCAGGCCACCAGCGACGGAGTGCTGCTCGAGCACCAGCACGCGACGCTGGCGCTTCGCCAGTGCGGCTGCCGCGGCGAGGCCGCCGATTCCCGACCCGATCACGATTGCGTCCCACATGTTCCATGACCCCCCAAGAATGATCCGAGTTCACAGAATGATTGCAAGCACCATTCCGGCGATTGATCGCAGACAAGGCCCGGGCATCCAGACCTCGTCGCGCCGCCTTGCGCAAGGCCGCCGGTCAACGGCAGCGTGTCGTCGGCGCCGGGGCGGTCCGAACTTCAGGTCAGGAGCTGCCTCGGAGCACAGCGCCGCTCGCGGCCTCCGTCACTGTCTCCGCGTGGGCGTCGTCGACGGGCGCTGCGCCGTGAAGGACCTGAAGGTAGGCGTGCTCGAGCGCAACCGGTTGCACACTGACCGAAGACACCTCGATACCGTCGAAGGCTTCGACCACCTCGCGCAGGGACACCTGCCGGGCAAGCAGAACGCCGAGCTTGCCGGCATAGGCGCGCGTCGCCCAGCCGAGTGCTTCGGCGCGGCTGCGGGCACCCTCTTCATCCCCGGTCTCGATCAGCGCAATCGCCTTGGCAGGCACCAGCGCCAGCAGGTCGGGCAGTGAACCTTCCGCTGCGATTCGCCCCTCTCGCATGATGCCGACGCGTGTGCACAGGCGTTCGGCCTCGTCGAGATGGTGCGTCGTCAGCAGCGTCGTGATGCCGCCCTGCTTGAGCCCTTCAATCAACTCCCAAAGCTCGTGGCGTGCCTCCAGGTCGACCGCCGAGGTCGGCTCATCGAGAATCAGCACCTCGGGCGAATGGACCAATGCAGTGGCGATGTTGACGCGCTGCCGCCACCCGCCGGACAGATCGGCAACACTCGCTCGGGCAAACGGTTCCAGCCTGAAGAGCCGCACCAGCTCGGCCACTCGTCGCCGCCGATCGGCGCCGGAGAGGTCGTACAGGCGGGCGAAGAAGTCGAGGTTCTCTTGCGGGCGCAGATCCTTGTAGAGGGCGATCTCCTGCGGACATGCGCCGATGCGGCGCTGCGTCCGCCTCGAGACGGGCTCGCCCGCCACCTCGACCGTGCCGGCGTCGGAGTCGAGCAGGTTGCAGAGAATGTTGATGGCCGTCGACTTGCCACACCCGTTCGGTCCGAGCAGCCCGTAGACCTCGCCGCGACGGATCGAGAAGCTCAGCCCATCGAGCACCGTGTGACCGCCGAATCGCTTGCGAATGCCTTCCATCCTGAGCATCGTCACGAGCGCTTCTCCTCGGTCAGCATGCGGCGATACGACACGACCCCCAGCGCGAGGGATACCGCTGCGAAGATCGCAAGAAACGCGAGGTCACCCGCCAGCTGATCCCAGCCTTCGCCTCGGCCAGCCACGCCCTTCATTGCCTCGTTCATGTGGTAGACCGGATCGAACCGCGCGAGCGCGATCAGGAAGCCGGGCATCAGGCTGGTCGGAAAGAAGGTGCCCCCCAACACGAGCAGCGGTACGCCGAAAGCGGCGACCGGGCCGTTCACGTCCTCGGCGCGCTTGGCGAAGCGCGCGCCGAAGAAGAATCCCAGACCCACGTAGGCGAATACCGACAACGCGACGATCAGTGCGCCGAGCGCGATGCTGCCGTGGTACCGCGCACCCAGCGCAAAGGCCAACGCGAAGACGATCGCCGCCTGGCAACAGGCCACCGTCGACAGCGCCGCCACGATGCCGAGGAAGTAGGCCACCGGGTTCAGCGGCGAGATGAGGAGGCGTCGCAGCGTACGCCGTTCGCGCTCGGCGACGATGATCGAGACGGTGCCGCCGAGGCAGCTGAAGAAGAGCGCCGCTCCGATCAGGATGCCGGCGGGCGTGGTGTCGAAGCCGGCGCGCATCGACGCGTTGTTCCGGTAGATCAGGCCGAACAGCAACAGCATCAGAGCCGGGAAGACCGCCCAGAAGATCAGGCTGCGTCGCTGGCGCCAAAACTCCAGCAGGATGCGGCGTGCGACTGCCAAGGTCTGCTGCAACGTTGGCGAAGTCATGGTCCCGTTGTTCCGGAACTGAACCGGGCGCATTGACAATGGTGGCGCTTGCCGCGGGTCCCGTCAGCGTCGAAGTACGGTGACCGCATTCAGGTCGGTTTCTTCGGACAGTCCAGCGCCACTTGCGTTGGCCTGCGCTTTCCGAGGTCCGACCACGACTTCACGTCGAATCTGAACTCGGCGACGGCGCAGGTCGGCATGTGGGTGATTTCGCTCGAAAAGCGATGCGCAAGTGCGGTCAGTTCGGGGTTGTGGCCGACCAGCACCACGCTCTTCAGCTTGTCATCGAGCCCTTGAATGACTTCGAGCAGGTCAACGGCGTCGCTGGCGTACAAGCGACTTTCCTGCACGATGTCCCTGCGCTTGCACTCGAGCATCCTGGCGAAAACCTCCGCCGTCGCGAGCGCGCGCTTCGCGGGACTCGACAGGATCAGATCGATCCGCGCGTCGCGCTCCGCCAATCGCTTGCCCATCTTCACCGAATCGCGCTCGCCGCGACCGTCCAATGGCCGGTCCCTGTCGAGCAGCGCAGGGTCGTCCCAACTCGACTTGGCATGGCGAACGAGGAAGAGTCTCTTCATGCGTCGCGCATCCCCGACGCCTGCTGATCGGTTGCCATGTCAATCCTCCGCCCGTCGCGCTGACCGTCACCGCTTCTTCACGCGGCCGTCACCATGCCGTCAATTCGCCAGAGGAGTATCAGCGATTGGGCTTGCACGAAAGCGAAAGCATATAGACGTCGCCGACCGGCCGAGGATGCTCGACTTGAGGACCTGCCGGCGACTGGTCGCAGGCAGTTCATCGGCGACTGACTGCGGGCCGCCAGGCAGCCAGCCGATCGATCGCGCGCGAGCGCGAAAGCGCCAGCCATTCGATGACCCCGTAGGCAATGGCGGCACCGATGGAGGCCCAGGCAGAGAGCACGGGAGACAGTGGCTTGATCACGAGGTTTGCTCCGAAGCGCAACGATGCCCCTCAGTCTGCGGCGCGTACATGACGACGTGATGGCAATCCGAAACCGGGCGAGCGACGGCAAGCAAGGCCATGACGCCTGAAGGATCTGTCGATGACGCAGAGACTTCCGGCCTTGCGGAAATCGACGAACTGCTGCAGCTCGTTCGTGACGGCGGAGAGCATCTGGCCTGTCGCGTCATTTGCGAGGTGGCCACGGGCAACCGTACGTTTGCAGTTCATGCCGTCACGCTGGGCAACCCGGACCCGGCGGTTCCTGCAGTCGGCATCTTCGGCGGCGTGCACGGGCTGGAGCGCATCGGCGCGGAGGTGGCGCTGGCCTGTCTGCGCAGTCTCGTGCGACGGCTGCGCTGGGATGCCACGCTGCATCACATCCTCGAAGGGCTTCGGGTGGTCGTCGTGCCCATCGTCAACCCCGGGGGCCTCTGGCGCGGCACCCGCGCCAATCCGCAGGGCGTCGACCTGATGCGCAATGCGCCGGTTGACAGCATCGATGGCGCTGCGTTCCTCCTCGGTGGGCAGCGGGTGAGCCCGGGTCTCCCCTGGTACCGTGGAACGGCCGGGGCGCCCATGCAACCCGAAGCCCAGGCGCTCTGCGAGGTCGTGGAATCCGAACTGCTTGCCCATGACTTCGCGATCAGCATCGATTGCCATTCCGGGTTCGGCATGAACGACCGTCTCTGGTTTCCCTTCGCCCACACCGCTCGGCCGGTGGAGCACCTCGCGGAACTGCATGCCCTGAGTCGATTGCTCGATGCCACGCTGCTGCACCACCGCTACCTGTTCGAGCCGCAAAGCCGGCAATACCTCGCGCACGGCGACCTGTGGGATCACCTCTACCTGCGCGCGGCGTCGCTGCCGGGGCGCGTGTTCCTGCCGCTGACGCTGGAGATGGGTTCATGGCTCTGGGTAAAGAAGAACCCGCGTCAGTTCTTCTCGCGACGCGGCATCTTCAATCCGCTGATCGAGCACCGACAGCACCGGGTGCTGCGCCGCCACTTGGCGCTGCTGGATTTCGCGATGCGTGCAGCCTACAGCCACCGCCGATGGATTCCGCAGGATTCGGCCCGCGAAGAGGGCCGTCAGCTGGCACTGGGCCGCTGGTACGGCGCGCAACGGCGATGAAGGTGTGTCGCCGCAGCCTCCCGACCTGCGATCCGACGCTCAGTGTCTTCACGACAGCTACACGGACAATGGCTCAGCGACCTCGTGGTCCGGCGCGGCTTCGAGCGGTGTGCGGCGCGTCGTACGTTGCGCCCGAGGCGCGCGAAGCGACCAGTCGATGATCTCGAGGCGACCGTCGGCATGCTCGACGAGGGCCGTGAGGCTCTCGACCCAGTCGCCATCGTTGGCATAGAGGACGCCGTCGATGTCGCGCAGTTCGGCATGGTGGATGTGACCGCAGACGACTCCGTGCAGCCCTCGCTTGCGCGCCTCATGCGCGATTGCCGCCTCGAAGTCGCTGACGTAGCTGACCGCTCGCTTGACCTTGAGCTTGAGGTACTTTGACAGACTCCAGTAAGGCAGACCGATCCGCGCTCGCAGCGAATTGAAGTGACGGTTCAGCTTCAACGTGAACTCATACAGGGTGTCGCCGAACAACGCCAACCACTTGGCACATTGGATGACGCCGTCGAAGAGGTCGCCGTGCGTGACCCACAGCCGGCGCCCGTCGGCCGTCTGGTGGATCCACTCGTCGACCACGTCCACGCCGCCGAAGTTGTGATCGAGGTATTTGCGCGCGAACTCGTCGTGGTTGCCCGGCACGAAGATCACACGCGTGCCCTTGCGTGCCTTGCGCAGGAGTTTTTGCACGACGTCGTTGTGCGCCTGCGGCCAGTACCAGGAGCGGCGGAGTTGCCAGCCGTCGATGATGTCGCCGACCAGGAACAGCGTCTCGCACTCGACGCGCTTCAGGAAATCGAGCAAGGCCTCGGCTTGGCAGCCGGGCGTGCCCAGGTGCAGGTCGGAGATCCACACGGTACGGACGCGCATCGCGCCCTCGCAAGCCGCGAGAATGACGCCAGCGCGCCCTGGCATCTGCCGAGTCTCGGCTGGCGAAAGATCGCGCTGCATGAGCCGACATGCTCACGCCGCTCTGTGAAGCCGTGTTGACAGGTTCGTGACACTGCCAAGTCAGTCGCGCGAACCGGCTGCGGTTCTATGGCAGCGTTCGCGCGTCAACGGTCATGTGTCTTCCATTCCCTGGCCGGACGGATCTCCCGCCTCTTGGCTCGCCATGCGCATCGGAAGCGTCGCCTACGCCGACCTCGTTCCAGGCCATCAGCGCACGCAGCAACGGGCGCTTCTTCGATTGGTGCGATTGCATGCGGTGCAGGATGTCGCCGAGCGTGCGCAGCGCCGCGACGATGTGCGGCCCCTTGTTGAGCATCACGCACTCGGCCCGCACGCCCATCGCCGCGTCGGTGATCTCGGCGCGTGAAGGCAGCCCCGTCTTCGCCTGCGACTCGAGCACTTGCGTCGCCCAGACGACCGGCATGTGCGCCGCCTCGCAGGCCCACAGCATCTCTTCCTGCACCTCGGCCAGGCGCTCGAACCCGCACTCCACGGCAAGATCGCCACGCGCGATCATCACGCCCGCGGCCTTGCAGGCCATCGCCGCGAGAAGCATCTGCGGCAGGTGCTCGAAACCGCGGCGCGTCTCGACCTTCAGGATGACGCCGAGGCCCTTCGCGTCGAGCCGCCGCAGGTGGCGCCGCAACAGCTTCACGTCGCTTGCGCCCTGCGCGAACGACAGCCCCACCAGGTCGGCATGCGCTGCGACGACGGTCAGGTCTTCGAGGTCCTTGGAAGTGAGCGCGGGCAGGTCGAGCCGGGTGTCGGGCAAATTGATGCCCTTGTCGGCACCGAGCTTCGAGCCCTCGTCGGCGGCATCGGTGATCTCGACCTCGACCCCTTTGGAGGTGATGCGCCGCACGATACCGCCGATGCGGCCGTCGTCGAACCAGATCCGCTCGCCCTTGCGCACCGCCTGCAGCGCCTCGGGCAGCGTGCAGGCGACCGCGGCCACGGCCACGCGCTTCCCCGTCGAGCCGTCGCTGGCGGCATGGCCGTGTCCGTGACGCACTACGCGCAAGGTGTCGCCGCGGCGCAAGTTCAAGCGACCCTCGGGCGCCGGCAGATCAGCCAGGGCTGTTTCGTGCACATCGTGTCCGCGCCGATGCAACCTGAAGCGTGTTTCGTCCGTCAGGTACACGGTGCGCTGTGTCTCGACGAGCGCGCCTTCGTCGCCCTTGGTCAGCACCGTGAGGCGGCGAGCGCTTGCGCGCGCATCCACGAGGTCGACGTGATCCGCAATCTCGAGCCTGGCAAGCCATGTCCCATCGACGCCGACATGCGTGCTCGCGCCAGGCACCGGCACACTGGAGTCCGCGGGGCGAAGGCCGAGGCGAACCGGCGACGTCACGACGCCGAAGGCGTTGCGGTCCGGCTTCAACTTCAGCACCGCTGCGCCGGCGGCGATCGGGCCGGTGCGCAGCTTGGGGCCGGCGAGGTCCATCAACACCTTGACGGAACGCCCGTTTGCTGCGGCGATGCAGCGCACGCGCGCCGCCATCGCGACCCAATCGGCAGCGCAGTCGTGCGCGCAATTGATGCGGGCGACATCCATGCCGCCGTGCACCAGCGCCTCGACGAGCCCGTCGTCGACGGCAGCGGCACTCGGAAGCGTCACCATGATGCGCGTGCGATGCTCGCCCGAAGCCCCGCCGAACAGGACCTGGGCCCGGCATTCGAGTGCGCCCACGTCGGGCGGCGGGGAGATGGCCTCGATCGGCGCCTCACAGGCGCGGCCCGCAAGCAGGTGGAGGATGCCGAGGACCTTGTCCAGGTTGGCCAGGACCTGCGGTTCGGCGCGTCCGAGCGACGAAACGCCGATGTCCGCCAGCTGCTCCTGTACCTTGCGCAGGTCGAAGCTGCGCATCGCCAGGTAGTGCGCGAGGTTTCGCGCGCTCGCCACTCCGGCGGCGTCCAGCTCGTCGCGTCGCGGCAGCAGGCGCGACTCGAACTCGATCATCGACTCGCGCAGTACGAGCAGTTCGTCGATCAGCCTGTCCAGCGTGCGTCGGTCCCACGCCGCTGCGGCGCGTTCAGTCTCTTCTCTCATCCGCGCGCAGTCTGCCCACCGAATGTGGCAGGCCTGTGACAGTCCCTCAGCTCACCGCGCCCGGGTCGCCGATCCCGCTACCGCCGTGGCCCGAGCCGCCGCAAGGCCAGCCAGCCCACGCCCAGCGTGAACACGGCGATCAGCGTCACAACCGACCAGAAGCCATGCGGCTCCTGGGCGAGCGGAATGCCGCCGACGTTCATCCCCAGCAGCCCCGCGATCAGGTTGATCGGCAGCGCGAGCACCGTGACCATCGTCAGGATGAACAGGCTGCGATTGTTCTCCTGGGCCACGCGCGCCGCGAACTCGTCCTGCAGAAGCTTGATGCGTTCCTGGAGCGCCCCGATGTCGCGCAGCACGAGGGCGAAGTCTTCGCTCGCCTGCAGCAGCAGTTGCGTGTCGGCGTGCGACAGCCAGGTCGGCGGGTTGGCGATGGTCCTGTTCAACGCGCTGGGATCAGGCGCCAGCAGGCGCTGCAGGCGCACCGCCAGTCGACGCAGCCGCGCGAGTTCGGCCGAATGGCGCTCGGCGCGCCCGGCCAGCAGCGCGTCCTCGATGTCGTCGACGCGCTCGGTCGCCTCGCGCGCGATGCGTTCGAGCTCTTCGGCCTGGTCGTGCAACAGGTGGTCGAGCAGCGCCAGCGGCGTGGCCAGCATCTCGCCGTCCTTCACCGCGGCCCGCAGCCGGTCCACCGCGCGCAACGAGTGGCGCCGCGCACTGATCACGAGACGCGCGCGCACGGCGACCCACAGCGTCGCCACGTCGCTCGCCTCGAAGGCGAAGTCGAAGGTCACGTCGTTGATAACCGCCAGCAGCGCCTCGTCCTGACGCTCGATGCGCGTCGAACGCGATCCGGTGCTGAATGCCTCGAAGAACTCGTCGTCGAGGCCGGCGTGGGCATGCAGCCAGGGCTCGGCCGCTGCGTTGGCGAGGCTGAAGTGCAGCCAGACGAAACTCTTGCCCGATGCACTGGAGTTCGCGTCGATCCAGCGCGCCGCGGCGTCCGAATCGATCGGTCGGCCCGACTGCCCGGGCTCGAACACGTAGCCGCAGATCAGGCCGTTGGCATCCGACCCGTAGGAGCCGATCGCGGTGCTTGCTTGAGGCGTCATCTCGGGGTGTCCTTGGTGGTGCTCGATGGCGCGTCGCGAGTCCATCGTCCCCTTCGGCCCGCGCCAGCGCGGCGGCAAGTGTGGCACGAGCCACATGACGAGACGCGCGTTTGCGTCCCGGACCCGCACGCCCCACCCCCGGCCCTGAGCGGACCGGGGCAGACCCCTGCCGCCTCGGCTTTCTAGCTCTTGCCCGCCTTCGGCGCCGGCGCTTCGGCCACGGTCGCAGCGCTTGGCGGGCGGCCGGTCTTGATCGACGGCACGCCCCGGAGGACCGCCAGGAACGTGGCGTCGTCCATCGCCGCGAGGGCTTTGACACCGGCGCGCACGAGTTCGCTCTTCTTTGCCGGGCGGGTAAGCCCGCTGGCACGCTGCTTTAGGACGTCGAGCATGGCGTATTCGCCCTTCGGGATGGTGAAACTGTCGCGCACCAGCTTTTCGCGCTTCTGTGACACCGTGACCGCTGGCTCTGCGGTTCGCTCGGCCTTTGCCGCCTTTTCACGCTTGGCGACCCGGGTCGACTTGGCGGGCGCGGACTTCGTTGCAGCTGCAGCGAATGCCGGTTTGGCGGGCAAGCCCTTCCGGGGTGTCTTGTGCGGGCTGACCATGGACAGAACTCCTGCGAAATTTGCGTATAAACAGTATACGCTGTTAATCCGCGAGTCGCGTCACCCCGGTGTCACGCCGGTGTCACGCCACCCCGCCACAATCGCGGGTTTCCAGCGCAGTCGGCGAGACCATGGACAAACAGGATGCGGTTGCCTCGCTCGGCCACGCCTCATTGCTGCAGCCAAGTCGCGTGCACGCGGCGATGCGAGCCAACGACAGACTCAAGCTCTACCTGACGGTGCTTCAGGCTGCTGGCGCGCATGCGGCAGCTCCCGACCATGCCCCGATCGACCTGACGCGCGAGATTGCCGCGGCGGACGTTGGCTCGCGCGCAGACGCCACCTGGCTGCGCGAACTGCCGGCCAGCGCATCGCTGCAGGGTGCCGCGCTGCACCTGCCCCAGCTCCCACGCCTCGCCCAACGGCTGTCCGAAGAGTTGAGCGCGATGGCCCGCCCGCTGCTCGACGAGGTCGATGCCGATCCCGCGCTCGCCGATCGCGTGGCGCACTGGCAGACCTATCTCGGCACGCTTGCAGGACCGGAGCTCGACGCCGATGCGCTGGCCCTGCTGACCCACGGACGGCGCGACAACGGCGACAGCCTGCACCTCACGGTGATGGATCTGCACAAGGCGCTGAACCGCCTGGCGTCGCGAATCAGCGGCGAAAAGATCGAAGGTGCGCATGTCTGGCAGCTCGCCGAGGACGGCAGCGACCGGCCGCTCGTGGCCGCGTTCATGCGGGGCCTGAATCGCACCCGCGCCCTCAAGCTCGACCATCCAGGGCTCGACACGGCGGCCACCCGCGATCGCAAGCGGCTGCTGATCCAGAACGACATCGGCACCAACGATGCCCATGTGCTCGTGCTGCAGGTCGAGGAGCTGCAGATCACCGTGACCTACTCCGACCTGCATCGTCAGCGCTTCGCATTCTTCCAGTCGTTGCTCGACGAAGTCGGAGCGAAATGGTCGACGATCGACATGCGCACGACAGCGGGTCTGAACGCCGGCGAGGCCTATCACGTCGGCACTGCCCTGTTCACGGCACGCGATGACGCCGACCTCGCCCGGCAGTTGGAGGGCATCGGTGCGCGGATCGTCTTCCTGATCGACTGGAACCGTGCCCGCAAGCGTCTTCTTGCCTTTGTCGACAAGGACGGTGCCGTCGCCGTGCTGCGTGAAGCCGTTCGGCGCGAAGCCGGCCACATGGCCTGGCTGCAGGCCGGCGCCGGGCAACTGGTCTGGAACGCGATGGCGGCGCAGGGCGAAGGGACGTTCCGTCTCGGCGACCGGCTCGACGACGTGCTGGGCGCGGCCGCCGCGCGAGACCTGCTGGTCGAACTGCTCGTGATGGCCAGCCAGGCGATGCAGCGCCGGCAACCGGCGGCCCTGGTCGCCGACGAGGCGCGGCTGCTGCTGGCGCGGCGGCTGCTGGGCCGGCACGGCGAATTCGAGCTTCTCGAGGAGCACGCGGGCCTGTGTCATGCGCTTGCGCAGGCGCTGAGCGACGGGCTCGCGCACGGCGTCGAACGCGACCCGACTGCTGCCAAGCAGCTGGCCACGCGCGCCAAGGCCTGGGAGCGACAGGCCGACCATCTGGTGATGCGCGCAAGGGCGCGCGCCGAACGACAGCCGCGGTGGCAGCCGTTCGCGCGCCTGATCGAGCGCTCGGACGACATCGCTGATGCACTGGAGGAAGCGGCCTTCGTGCTGAGCCTGATCGCCGACGATCACCACCACGGCTGGGGCCACGCCGTGCGGGGCGCGATGCAGCCCCTTGCGGCCGCGGTGCTCACCGCGACGCAGGACCATGTCAAGGCGGTCGCAGTCGCCAGCACGCTCGGCGAGGCCAGCGAGGCCGCGGACCACGACGAGTACCTCGATGCCCTGTGGCGCGTGCTGCAGGCCGAACGCCAGTGCGACGAATTGCTGCGCACCGCGCGGCGGGCGCTGGCGCGCGAGGTGACGGACGCCGCATCGCTGGTGCTGGGCAACGAATTCGCCGCGGCACTCGAGCAGGCTTCGGACGGGCTGTTGGCCCTCGGCTATGGCCTGCGCGAACATGCGTTCCGGCGCGCCGGGGCGCCGGTTTGAAGGCCCTGCGCAAAGCCCCGCAACCGCGCCCGTCGCCGACGCTGATCGGCTGCGGCGAAGGCGGCCTCCTGCCGGCGCCCGAAGCGATCGGCGTCAAGGCGCACAACCTGGCCCGCATGGCGGCCCTGGGGCTGCCGGTGCCGCCGGCGTTCGTCATCGGCACCGCGTGGTGCGCCGATCCGCGGGCCGTGACGGTATCGCTCTGGCGGCCTGCGCTCGACGCGCTGGAACGAGCCTCAGGACTGCGCTTCGGCAACACGCGCCGACCTTTGCTGCTCTCGGTGCGTTCCGGTGCGGCGGTGTCGATGCCGGGCATGATGCAAACGCTGCTCAACATCGGACTGACCGAGGCGACGTTGCACGGTCTGTTGAGGCTGACCGGCAACCCGCGGCTGGCCTGGGATGCGTACCGGCGCCTGATCGCCGGTTATGGGGAGGTCGTCCTGGGGCTGGACGCCGGCGCGTTCGAGGCCGACCTGGCCGCAGTGGCGGGCGAGCGAGGCGAGCGCGAGCTCGATTTCACCGAGTTGCGCGCGCTCGCCCAACGCCACCTTGCCACCGTGGAGCGGCTGCACGGGGCTGGCTTTCCGCAGGACCCGCTGGCGCAGCTCGATGGCGCCATCCGGGCGGTGTTCGCGTCCTGGTCGGCCGACAAGGCCCGTTCCTACCGCAAGATCAAGGGCCTGGACGACGCGATGGGCACCGCGGTGACGGTGCAACGAATGGTGTTCGGTAACGCCGGTGGCGCCTCGGGTGCAGGGGTCGGTTTCACGCGTCATCCGTCGACCGGCGAACCAGTGCCTTGGGTGGACTTCCTGTTCAATGCCCAGGGCGAGGATGTCGTGTCGGGACGACGCAGTGCAGAAGGGCACGACGAGCTTGCAGCGGTCGCACCCCAGGTCTGGGCCGAGTTGCTCGCCGCGACACAGCGACTCGAGGAAGCTTTCGGTGACATGCAGGACTTCGAATTCACGGTTGAGGAAGGTCGCCTCTACCTGCTACAGACCCGCAGCGGCAAGCGCACGCCGCAGGCCGCAGCGCGCATCGCGCTCGACCTCTGCGCCGCCGGCCTGATCGAGCGCGACGAGGCCCTGCGGCGCACGGCGGGTCTCGACGCCGCGACGCTCACGCTGGCGCGCGTGGTGACCGTCGACGGAGCCGAGCTGCGTCCGCTGGCGAGGGCCGTGAGCGCCTGCACCGGCGTGGCGATCGGAGAGATTGCTCTCGACCAAGCGCGTGCGCGCGCAAGGCGCGCCGCCGGAGCCAGCGTCGTGTTGCTGCGGCACGATGCAGAAACGAGCGACATCGAAGCACTCGACGTTGCGGCCGGGATCCTGACTGCAAGGGGTGCGCGCACATCGCATGCGGCCGTGGTGGCACGTCAGCTCGGCAAGGTCTGCCTGGTCGGCTGCGAAGCGCTGCGCATCGACCTGGTACGGCGAATGGCGCACATCGGGCTGCGCCCATTCGCCGAGGGTGAGGTGCTGACCCTGGACGGCAACACCGGCGCAGTGTTTGAAGGTGCAGCCCAGACCGTCAGCGAGCCGCCTGCCGAATTGATGCAGCGCCTTGCTGCCCTGCGCGGAGAATCTCAGCCGATCCCGCAATCTGATTGATCAGGCGGCACCTTCGGCACGCCGTCAGGCACCGGACGCGCCGAGCTGCAGCGTGGCAGCGTCGACCATCGCTTCGAGCGCCACGCCGTTCGACCTTGAATGTCAGCAGCGACCTCTCGGCTTGCGCCGCGAGTTGCGCGACGCCCGCGGTCACATGTCCGTCATGCGCAGGAGCGAGTATCGACATCGTCCAGGATGCGGCGCCACGATGACGACTCTCGACCTGATCTACTTCAATGCCGGCGGCGGCCACCGTGCCGCCGCGATGGCTCTCGACTCGATGATCCGCGACCAGCGCCGCCCGTGGCAGGTGCGGTGTGTCAACCTCTTCGAGGTGCTCGACCCGAAGGGCCGGTTTCGCCGCGTCACGGGCATGGCGCCTGAGGACCTCTACAACAAGCGCCTGGCACAGGGCTGGACGCTCGGCTTCGCCCAGGAACTCAAGCTGCTACAGGGAATGATCCGCCTCGGACACACGACGCTGGTGCAAAGGCTGGGGCTGCACTGGCGGCAAACCCGACCCGACATGGTCGTGTCGCTGGTGCCCAATTTCAACCGCTCGCTGCACGAAAGCGTCGCGACCGCGCTGCCGGGCGTTCCGTACGTGACCGTGCTCACCGACCTGGCCGACCATCCGCCGAACTTCTGGATCGAGCCCGGCCAGGCGCAGCACCTCGTGTGCGGCAGCGCGAAGGCCGTGGCGCAAGCCCGGGCGAAGGGCTTCACCGAAG
>Ga0209048_10001191_pt1 | contig 27078 bp, 26 predicted proteins | sample FrelakmetCRP12CR_FD_187146 | JGI IMG/M metagenome (GOLD analysis project Ga0209048, IMG submission 187146) | Freshwater lake sediment microbial communities from the University of Notre Dame, USA, for methane emissions studies - CRP12 CR (SPAdes)... | ecosystem: Environmental > Aquatic >... | reverse complement strand
CGCCGACGCGTTCGTGGCGCCGGGTGATGGTGCACCACTGGAGGTTTCCGGGGGCGCGCTCACCGTCGTGCTCGTTGACGCAGTCGTGGTCGCCCCGGTCGTCGTCGACGCGGCCGTCGAGGTGGACGCGGTGGTCGTGGTGGTCGTGACCCGCGGCCGACCGACCGCAGTGATCGTCCGCAGGCGCCCGCCGAGGACCTCCGAGACGATCAGGTTGCCCGAGGTGTCGACCACGAGTCCGGCCGGTCCGTTCAACTGGGCGGCGCCGGCTTGACCACCGTCGCCGGTGTCACCGGCGACGCCCGTTCCGGCGAGCGTCGAAACGAGGTGCGTGCCGGCATCGACTCGGCGAACGCGCTCACCGCCGAACTCGGCGACGAAGAGATTGCCGTCGCCGTCGAACGCGAGTCCGGCCGGCATCCGCAGCAGTGCGCTGCCCGGCGCACCGCCGTCGCCCGACGAACCGGGCGTGTCGACTGTGCCCATGAACGTGGAGATGTTCCCGGTGCCCGCGTCGACGCGTCGCACGATCGAGCTCTGCAACTCGGAGATGAAGAGGTTCCCGTCGAGGTCGTAGGCCAGGTTCACGGGGTAGCGAACCGCGGCAGACGCGGCCGGGCCGCCGTCGCCATTCACATTCGACGTGCCGTCACCGGCGAGCGTCGTGACGGTGTTGTCGAGCTCGACGCGCAGGACGCGGTTGTCGCCGGAATCGGCGATCACGAGGCGCCCCGATGGGTCGAACTCGATGTCGTAGCCGGTTCCGAGTTGCGTCGCGGTGGCGACGTGGCCGTCACCGTTGTAGCCGCAGGTGCCGTTGCCGACCACGGTCGTGATCACCCCGGAGTTGTGGTCGACCTTGCGGATACGGCAGTTGCCGGCGTCGTAGACGTAGAGGTTCTCCGAGGCATCGATGGCGATGCCGGTCGGGTTGGTCATCCACGCGAGGGTCGCCGGGCCACCGTCGCCGAAGGAGACGTCGACACTTCGATTGCCGCTCCCGGCGACCGTCGTGATCGCGCCGTTGGTCGCGATCTTCTTCACCGTCGAGATCTCGACATCCGCGACGTACAGGCTGCCGTCGGATCCGACCGCGGTGTCGTACGGGCTCGGCAGGTACGCACCGGTTGCGGGACCGCCGTCACCGACGTCGAAGAAGCCGCCGAGGACCGTCGTCATGATCCCCGAGCCGGCATCCACGCGACGGACGAGGTCGGTGAAGCTGTCGCTGACGAGCAGGTTGCCGGAAGCGTCGAAGGCGAGGCCGTTCGGGCGAGTGAGCGCGGTCGAGGTCGCGAGGAGCCCGTCGCCGTTGTAGACAGTGCTGCCGTCGCCGGCGACCGTCGAGATGTTCCCCGAGCCGGCATCGACACGACGTACGCGAGAGTGCTCGTCGGCGATGTACAGGTTGCCGGACCCGTCAAAGGCCAGGCCGTGCGGAAACTCGAGCTCGGCCGCAGTCGCGGCGCCACCGTCACCCGTGTGCCCCTGCGTCCCCACGCCGGCGACCGTCGAGATGTTGCCCGTGCCGGCGTCGACACGACGGACCCGGAAGTGGCTCATGTCGGCGATGTAGAGGTTGCCCGACCCATCGACCGCAATCCCGATCGGGTTGTCGAGACCCGTTGCCGTGGCCGCGCCGCCATCGGCGAAGTTCACCGTGCCATCGCCGGCGTACGTGGTGATGTTCTGCGTGGCGTGGTCGACTCGGCGAATCACGCGGTTCTGCCAGTCGCAGATGAACAGGTCACCGGCGCCGTTGATCGCCAATTCCCGCGGGCCATGCAATTGCGCAGAGGTCGCGAGCCCGGAGTCGCCCGTGTATCCGGACGTGCCGGTCCCGGCGATCGTCGTGATGATGTGCGAAGACACGTCGACCCGACGCACCACATTGTTGACCGTATCGGCGATGAAGAGATTGCCCGACCCGTCGACGGCCATGCCCTCCGGACCGTCCAAGCGAGCCGACGTCGCCGGTCCGCCGTCGCCCGAGTAGGCCCCGCTGGCCTGCGCGATCCCGGCGTACCAGGAGGCAGTGCCGTGATCGAGGTCGTACGCGAGCACAGCGTTGTCCGGCGGCTCCGACACAAAGAGCGTGGAGCCGAAACGAACGAGATCACCGGTCGACCGCAGGTAGTGGCCGACGCCGGTGCCGGCATACAGGTTGATGTCACCGGGCGCGCCGGAGGCCGGCAACGAGTGGAGGCTCAGCAGGCCACTCGCGACGAGGCCGAGTGCGGCCACCGCCGCGCCGAGCCGCCTCCGTCGAGCCGTCGAATCCCACTGCATCCTTGGTGGATCGGCCCGAAGTCCCCCGTCTTGAGCGCAGCGCAATGCTGAGCTGCGCAAACTGGCCGATCAGGATGCGAACTGCGCGACGTCCGCCTGCTTCGAACGCACGGCCTCCGCGGCCTCCCGCAGGTGGGCGAGCTCGGCGTCGTTCAACGGCAGCTCGGTGATCTTCTCGATGCCACCCTGGCCGAGCTGGGCCGAGACGCCGAGGTAGACGTCCGAGATGCCGTACTCACCCGTGACCCAGGCGCACACGGGCATGTCGGCCTTCGTGTCGTTGGCCACCGCCTCGACCATCCTGGCCGCCGCGCTGCTCGGCGCGTAGTACGCCGAACCCGTCTTGAGGAGCCCGACGACCTCGGCGCCGCCGTCACGCGTCTTCTGCACGAGCCAGTCGATCGTCTCCTGGTCGGCCACCTCGGTGAGCGGCTTGCCGTCGACCTTCACGAGGCTCGGCACGGGCACCATGGTGTCGCCGTGACTGCCGAGCGTGATGGCGTCGACCTTGCTCGGCGAGACGCCGAACTTCTCGGCCACGAAGTGCTTGAACCGGGCCGTGTCGAGCATGCCGGCCTGGCCCATCACGCGGGCTTTCGGGAAACCGCTGATGTTCGACGTGAGTGCCGTCATCTCGTCGAGCGGGTTGGAGACCACGATGATCACCGCGTTCGGCGACTGGGCCACGAGTTTGCGGGTCACGTCGGAGACGATCTTGGCGTTGACCTCGAGGAGGTCCATGCGGCTCATGCCGGGCTTGCGAGGCAGGCCCGCGGTGATCACGGCGATGTCGGAACCGGCCGTCGCGTCGTAGCCGTTCGAGCCCGTGATGCGGGTGTCGAAGCCCTCCAGCGAACGGCTCTGCATCATGTCGAGGGCGAGACCCTGGGGCTTGTCCTCGATGATGTCGACCATCACCACCTCGTCGGCGTAGTTGGCCTCGGCGATGCGCTGGACGGTGGTGGAGCCGTAGAACCCGGCTCCGACAACGGTGATCTTCATAACGACGACCTCACTGGTGCGTGCCTACGAACGGCCGCACGCTAGCGCCGACACCGTCCGGGCGGCGAAGCGGGTACTGCCTACCGGTGCAACGTTTCGAGCAGCAGACCGCGGGCCTCCGTCAGCTCGGCGATTCGGGCCGCCGCGCCCGCAGCCTCGCCGCCCTGGTCGGGATGGGCCAGCGTCACGAGACGGCGAAATCGACGTTGGACCTCGCCGCGTTCGAGCCGGTCCACATGCTCGGCCCGGAGCCCGAGCACCTCCATCGCCCAGCGCCGATCAGCCGGAACCGAGGCCCAGGGGTCGCGGTCCGCGACCGACTTCCGGGACCACGTGGTGCCCGGAGCGAACGGCGCAGCACCGGGCAGCCCGTCGAGGCGACGATGGATCGCGAAGCCGTGCGGCAGCAGCCCCGGGTGCTTGGCCGCCCTCTCGATCATTCGGAACGCGATCGCCCGGGCCGACGGAGGTAGCGCGGCCGCGGCCATCACGGCACCGATCACTTGCGGCGCGGCGTGCGCGTGCTCGTCGAGCTCGATGGCAGGCCGCCCGTGATCACCGTCGACGATGCGATGCCTCGACCGGTCGAGGCCGTGCACGTCGGTCTGAAGGCGATAGCGCAACGCGATGCGCGGCACGGACAGCCCCTTCTTCGCTCCCCGCACGAACGCGGGCAGCAGTTCGAGATCCTCGTCGACCAGCCCGCCGACGAACTCCGCCACCACCGCGCCGAGCAACACCGCGCCGTACGCCGCGCCGCTCGTCGGCAACTGCACCGGCCCGAGCGCGACCCGCCGCGTCGGCATGTGCCGGCGCGTGTGCCGGATGTTGAGCTCGGCGAGCACGGTGTCGGTCGACGTCACGATCGCCCGCCTTCACCGACAGGCGCAATCGTTTTCACCGCAGAATCCGACATCCAGTGTCGTGCTCTGCTGGGAAAGACGAGCGACGGCGAGGAGAGCACGCTCCGACGTCCACCTACAGGCGGTCGACGATGGCGCTCGCGAACTCCGAGCACTTCACCTCGGTGGCGCCTTCCATCAAGCGGGCGAAGTCGTAGGTGACGATCTTGTCGGCGATGGTGGCCTCGAGCGCACGCACGATGTCGTCGGCCGCGGCCTGCCAGCCGAGGTGCTCGAACATCATCACGCCCGACAACAACACCGAGCCCGGGTTCACCTTGTCCTGCCCCGCGTACTTCGGCGCGGTGCCGTGCGTGGCCTCGAAGATCCCGTGGCCGGTGACGTAGTTGATGTTGCCGCCCGGCGCGATCCCGATGCCGCCGACCTGCGCGGCGAGAGCGTCCGACAGGTAGTCGCCGTTGAGGTTGGTCGTGGCGATCACGTCGAAGTCGGTCGGACGCGTAAGGATCTGCTGCAACGTGATGTCGGCGATGTTGTCCTTCACGAGGATCTTGTCGCCGGGGTCGCCGCCGCAGTCGTCCCAACCGACCGCGACGTCGCTGAACTCCTCGCGCACGAGCTCGTAGCCCCAGTTGCGGAACGCGCCTTCGGTGAACTTCTGGATGTTGCCCTTGTGCACCATCGTCACCGACTTGCGGTCACGCTTGATCGCGTATTCGATCGACGCGCGGATCAACCGCTTCGAGCCCGTGATGGAGATGGGCTTGATGCCGACACCGGAGTCCGGGCGAATATCCCAGCCGAGACTCTCCTTCAGCGTCGCGATGAGCTGCTTGGCCTCGGGTGTTCCCTCCTCCACCTCGAGCCCTGCGTAGATGTCCTCGGTGTTCTCGCGGAAGATCACCATGTCGACGAGTTCCGGCCGCTTCACCGGCGACGGCACGCCCTGGAACCACCGCACCGGGCGCAGGCACACGTACAGGTCGAGGATCTGGCGCAGCGCGACGTTGAGGCTGCGGATCCCGCCACCGACCGGCGTGGTGAGCGGGCCCTTGATGCCGATGAGGTAGTCGCGGAAGACGTCGATGGTGGCGTCGGGCAGCCAGTTGCCGGTCTCCTTGAACGCCTTCTCCCCCGCCAGCACCTCTTTCCACTCGATGGTCTTGCCGTGCTTCTTCGCGGTCGCGTCCATCACGAGCTTGGCCGCCGGCCAGATGTCCACGCCCGTGCCGTCGCCCTCGATGAACGGGATGATCGGGTTGTCGGGGACGTGCAGTACACCGTCGGCGATCGTGATCTTGTCGGCCATCGAGAACTCCTTGTTGCGTACGTCGAGTTGTGCGAGTTGTGACAGTTCTGCGAGTTGTTACCGCGCCACCGCCACGACGAGCACCGTGATCGCATAGACGACGGCGATGCCGCCGATCAAGATCCACAGCGCCGCGCCGGTGAACGGGTTCGGGCGTCCGCCGCCAGTCTGGTACAGACCGCAGACGGAACACCGATCGACGTCGACCATGAGTACCGAACCGCACAACGAGCAGGTGGACGACGGCGCGACGGGCGGCCCCGGGGCTTCGAACGGCGTGCTCATGCGCCCGATCCGGCCCTGCGCTCCGCCGCGTCGACGGTGTTGCGCATCAGCATGGCGATCGTCATCGGCCCGACCCCGCCCGGGATCGGGGCCAGCCAGCCCGCGACGTCGCGGACCTCGGGCGCGACGTCGCCGACGATCCCGTGCTCGCCGCGCGAGATCCCGACGTCGAGCACCGCGCAACCCGGCCGGATCATGTCGGCCGTGATCAATCCGGCCTTGCCCGTGGCGGCCACGAGGATGTCGGCGTGCGTGGTGTACTCGGGCAGGAAGTTGGTTCCCGTGTGGCACTGCGTCACCGTCGCGTTGGCGTGCTCCTCTTTCAACGAGAGCAGCATCGACAGCGGCCGGCCGACGGTCGGCCCCCGCCCGACGATCACCACGTGCTGGCCGGTGATGGGCACGTGGTTGCGCACGAGGAGGTCGACGATGGCCATCGGCGTGCACGGCCGCGGCGTGTCGGTGGCACCGAGCGCGAGGTAGCCGAGGTTCACCGGGTGCAATCCGTCGGCGTCCTTCGCCGGGTCCATCGCGTGCAGGAGCTCGTTGAAGTCGAGGTGCTTCGGGACGGGGTACTGGATGATGTAGCCGTCGATCGCGGGATCGGCGTTCAGCGCGTGCAGGACGTCGAACACCTGCTGCGCGGACGCGTCGGCGGGAAGGTCGTGGCGCACGCTGTGCATCCCGACGTCTTCGCACGCCGTGTGCTTGTTGCGGACGTAGACGTGCGAACCGGGATCGTCGCCCACGAGCACCGTGGCGAGCCCGGGCTTCACACCCTGCGCGCCCAGTTTGGCGACGCGCTCGCGCAGCTCGTCCTTGATCGCCGCCGATGCGATCTTGCCATCGAGGATCTTCGCCGTCATCGCAACCTCGCTAGTGCCGGAAGTGCCGTTGGCCGGTGAAGACCATCGCGAGACCGTGCTCGTCGGCGGCGGCGATCACTTCGTCGTCGCGAACGGACCCACCGGGTTGGATCACTGCTTCGACACCCGCGTTCGCCACGACGTCGAGGCCGTCGCGGAACGGGAAGAATGCGTCGCTCGCCGCCGCGCCGCCCGTGGCGCGCCCGGCCGCCTTGCGCACCGCGATCTCCGCCGCGTCGACCCGGCTCGTCTGGCCGCCGCCGGCGCCGAGGGCCTGGCCGTTCGCGGCGAGCACGATGGCGTTCGACTTGACGTACGCGCACACCCGCCACGCGAGCTCGAGGTCGCGCCACTGCTCGTCGGTCGGCGTCGCCTTCGTGACCACCTTCCAAGCATCGCGCTCGACACGCACCGCGTCGGGTTCTTGCACGAGCAATCCGCCGTCGATCGAGCGCACGTCGAGCGCGACGGGACCGGGCGCCGGCGCCTCCAGCACGCGCAGGTTCTTCTTGGCCAGCAGTACTTCGAGCGCGACCGGTTCGTACCCCGGCGCAACCACCACCTCGGTGAACACCGGAGCCAGCGCCTCCGCGAGAGCGACCGGCACCACCCGGTTGACGGCCACGATCCCGCCGAACGCCGAGGTCGGGTCGCATTCGTGGGCCCGCGTGTACGCGGTGGCGATGTCGTCCGCCACCGCCGCGCCGCAGGGATTCGCGTGCTTGATGATGGCGACGGCCGGGCGCTCGCCCAGGTCGTGGACCAGCCGCCACGCCGCCTCGGCGTCGAAGAGGTTGAGGTAGCTCAACTCCTTGCCACCGTGCTGAACCGCGTCGTCCCACCAGCCGCGCTTGCCGGCTTGGCGGTACCGCGCGCCCTGCTGGTGCGGGTTCTCGCCGTAGCGCAGCGACTGGGCGCGTTCGAGCGGCAGCACGACGTGCTTCGGCAACGATTCGTCGCCCTGCATCCACGCCACGATCGCGGCGTCGAACGCGGCCGTGTGCGCGAACGCGTCGAGTGCGAACGCGCGGCGCGTCGCGAACGAGACCGAACCGTCGTTCGCGCGCAGCTCGTCGAGCACCGTCGCGTACTGCGCGGCATCGGTGACGACAGTGACCCACGCGTGGTTCTTGGCCGCGGCCCGCACCATCGTGGGGCCGCCGACGTCGATCGTCTCGATGCCCGGCTGCGACGCGAACGGATAGAGATTGACGACCACCAGCTCGAAGGGCTCGATGCCCTCGCGTTCGAGGTCGGCACGGTGCGTGGGCTTGGCGAGATCGGCGAGGATCCCGGCGTGGATCGCGGGATGCAAGGTGACGACGCGGTGGTCGAGCATCTCCGGCGCGCCCGTCACCTGCTCGACCGCCGTCACCGGGATGCCGGCGTCCGCGATGGCCTTCGCGGTACCGCCCGACGACACGAGCTCCACACCGAGCTCGTGGAGCGAGCGGGCGAAGTCGACGATGCCGGTCTTGTCGAACACCGACAGCAACGCGCGGCGGATCGTGACGCGATTCTCATCGGCGGTCATGGGCGGGAGACTCCTTGGGGATCGGACGTGGCGGCGACGAGCCGGTGCAGGACCTCGGGGTAGAGCCGGCGCTCGACCGTTTTGATGCGTTCGTGGAGGGTCTCGACGGTGTCGCCGTCGAGTACGGGCACGGTTTCTTGCGCCAGGATCGGGCCGTCGTCCACCTCGAGCATGGCGAAGTGCACGGTGCAACCAGTGACCTCCACACCGGCGGCCAGGGCCTCCTCGACGGCGTGCCAACCCGGGAAGGCCGGGAGCAGCGACGGGTGGGTGTTGACGATCCGATCGGGGTAGGCGTCGTGGATGGGCTTGTCGAGGATGGTGCCGAACCCGGCCATGGCCACGAGGCCCACTTGGTGGCGTTCGAGCACGTCAACCACCCTGCGCGTGTAGGCCAACCGGTCGAACTCCGGTCCGTAGGACTCCCGCTCGACCAGCTCGACGGGCACGCCGAACCGGGCCGCCACCTCCACCGCCGCGCAGGTGCGATCGACCACCACCACCTCCACCGGGAGACCCGATTCGAGGATCGCCTGCAAGATCGTCCCGCTGCCGGACGCCAGTACCCCTACCCGCACGCGGCTCAAGCTAGCCGACCATTCCGCCGACGTCTCCGAGACGCAAGGAGCGAAATCCTTGCTTTCGCACACGAAGCGTGGTGAGCTTCCCCTGGCGGAGCGACCGCGACGGAGGTCTCATCAGTGGACAAGCTCAAAGAACTCAGCCTGGGCGAGAAGGTGCTCGGCGGCGGAGGCGTGATGCTCCTGCTGTTCTCATTCTTCGGATGGTTCTCGTTTCACGGCTACACCGGTCACAACGGTTGGGGCGGATTCTTCAGCCTCATCGGCGTCCTCCTGGGCGTCGCGACAACGGTTGTCGTGATGCTTCCGAAGTTCAGCGAGGTCAAGCTGCCCGACAAACTCGGCAACTTCGGCTGGGACATGGTCATCATGATCGCCGGGATCGCTTCGTTCGTACTCGTACTGCTCCAAGTGCTGGCGTTCAAGCAGAAGGTGCTGGGCACCACGCTCGACACCACGATCTGGGGATGGTTGGGGCTGCTCGCCGCCGCCGCCGTGGGCGCGGGCGCGTTCCTGACCGCGCAGGAGATGAAGAAGGCCGGCGGCGGAATGACGCCACCGCCTCCACCCTCGGCCTGATTTCGATCAGCTTCCCGAAACGGCCCCCGCTCCGGCGGGGGCCGTTTCGCGTGATCGAGGTGTCGTCCGGCGTCAGAGCTTGGCCACGATCCCGGCCATGAGGTCGCCGGCTTCGGTGGGGTTGAGGCCCACCTGCACGCCCGCGGCGCGCAGCGCGTCCATCTTCGCCTGGGCGGTGCCCTTGTTGCCCGAGATGATGGCGCCGGCATGGCCCATCTTCTTGCCGGCCGGCGCGGTGACGCCCGCGATGTAGCTCACGACCGGTTTGTTCATCTCCTTGGCGATGAACTCCGCGGCCTCTTCCTCCGCGGTGCCGCCGATCTCGCCGAACATGATCACGGCCTTGGTCTCGGGGTCGGCCTCGAAGGCCTGCAGGCAGTCGACGAAGCTCGTACCCGGCACCGGGTCACCGCCGATGCCCACGCACGTGGTCACGCCGATGCCCTTCTGCTGCAGCTCGGCCAGCGCCTGATACGTGAGCGTGCCGGACCGGCTCACGATACCGACGGGACCGCCGGGCTGCGCGATGTGGCCGGGCGTGATGCCGATGTTGCACTGCCCGGGGCTGATGATGCCGGGACAGTTCGGGCCCAGGAGCCGCACATTCGGGAAGTCGCGCTTGAGCTCGTTGAAGAACCAGGCTTCGTCGTGCGCGGGGACGCCTTCGGTGATCACGATGACCAACTCGACACCACCACGCGCCGCGTCGAGCACGGCGTCCTTCACCCCCGGCGCAGGGATGAAGATGCACGAGACATTCGCGCCCGTCGCCGCGACGGCCTCGCCGACGTTGGCGAAGATCGGGATGCCGTCGACGTCGGTCCCCGCCTTCTTCGGATTCGTGCCCGCCACCACCTGCGTGCCGTAGTCCCGGTTCAGCAAACCGTAGAAGCGACCCTGCGAACCGGTCAGCCCTTGGTAGACGACCTTCGTGTTCTTGTCGACGAACACGCTCACTTGACGACTCCTCCTGCGAGTGTGACCGCGGTGCGGGCGGCTTCGAGCATGGTCGTGGCCATCTGCAGACGACCGGACAGCAGCGGCTCGAGGATCTTGCGACCCTCGTCGGCGTTGGTGCCGTCGAGACGGATCACGATCGGTGCATCGATCTGCACTCGCGCCAACGCCTGCGCGATCCCGTTCGCAACTTCTTCGCCCTTGGTGATGCCGCCGAAGATGTTGATGAAGATCGACCGCACCTTGTCGTCGTTGTTGATCACCTCGAGCGCGCCGGCCATCACCTCGGCGCTCGCGCCCCCGCCGATGTCGAGGAAGTTGGCGGGCGAACCCCCCACCTGGTTCACGACGTCGCACGTGCTCATGGCGAGACCGGCGCCATTGGCGATGATGCCGACCGTGCCGTCGAGACCGACGTATTGCAGGCCCTTCGCGTGCGCATCGCGTTCCCGCGCGTCGCGCGGTTGCGATTCGTCATACTGCTCGTAGTCCGGGTGACGGAACACCGCGTTGTCGTCGAGGCTCACCTTCGCGTCGAGCGCGTGCACCTTGCCCTGCGTCGTGAGGATCAACGGGTTGATCTCCACGAGGTCGGCGTCGCCATCCGTGTACGCCTCGTACAGCTTGCGGAGGATGTCGACCGCGCCGTCGGTGGCCGCGGGGTCGAGCTTCGCGGCGGCGACCCACGCACGGGCCCGCTCCTCACTGAAGCCCTCGACCGGGTCGACGTGGATCTTGGCGATCGCGTCGGGGTTGGTCTCGGCGACGGCTTCGATCTCGACGCCACCTTCGGCCGACAACATGCCGAAGTACTGCTTGGCGGAGCGGTCGAGGGTGAAGCTCGCGTAGTACTCCTGCGCGATGTCGCTCGACCGTTCGATCCACACGACCTCGACGATGTGGCCCTTGATGTCGAGGCCGAGGATGTTGCCGGCGTGCGTGCGCACTTCGTCGGCGTTCTCGGCCAGCTTCACGCCGCCGGCCTTCCCCCGCCCGCCCACGTGCACCTGCGCCTTGACCACCACCGGATAGCCGATGCGGTCGGCGGCAGCGACGGCATCGTCGACCGTCGTGACGGCCTCGCCCGCCGACACCGGAATGCCGTAGCGCGCGAAGAGTTGCTTGCCTTGATACTCGAGAAGATCCACCCCTGCTCCTGTGCTTCGTGTGACTCGTGCGGCGTCAGACCTTGGCTTCCCGGGCGTCGAGCGCCGCGGTGAGCCAGTCGACGATGGTCTGGAGCGGCGTGCCGGGCGTGAACAGCTCGCCGACTCCCGCGTCCTTGAGCCCCGGAATGTCGGACTCCGGGATGATCCCGCCGCCGAACACGACGACGTCGGCCAGCCCGCGCTCGCGCAACAGGGCGGTGACCTTCGGAAACAACGTGTTGTGCGCGCCGGAGAGCAGCGAGAGCCCGACCGCGTCGGCGTCTTCTTGCAGCGCCGTCTCGGCGATCTGTTCCGGCGTCTGGTGCAGGCCGGTGTAGATCACCTCATAGCCCGCATCACGCAGCGCGCGGGCGATGACCTTCGCCCCACGGTCGTGACCGTCGAGCCCCGGTTTGGCGATCACGACGCGGTAGCGCCGCTCCATGCGCACCTCCATGAGCGATCGTCGGAGGACGACGCGTACACTCCCGACCGCCGGGGAACCTTAGGCCACGAAGCGTCCATCGGGCACTTCCGGGGCGGCCCGGAACGTACGGTGAAAGGGGACCGGGTTGCGCTGGCGCGACCGCATCGAGAGCTTCGTCGACGGTTTCGAGCCCTGGATCGGACCGCAGGACGGCCCGATCGGCGGGGATCCGCTCGAGTGGCCGGGGTACGCCGACCTCCTCGCCCGGACCACGACGGAGTCCGGTACCGATGAATCCGTCGTCACCGGACGAGGTCTCGTCCCGGGGCTGGGCGGCGGTCCCGGCCTGCCCGTTGCCGTGATCGACTTCGACTTCGACTTCGTCGGCGGTTCGATGGGGCTGGTTGCCGGAGAACGGATCGTCCGTGCCCTCGATCGCGCGCGAGCCGAACGACTTCCGATCCTCACGTGCGCGCGAAGTGGAGGCGCAAGAATCCAGGAGGGCATGCTCTCGCTCATCCAGATGGCGCGCATCGCCGATGCCGCTCGCGCCCATGCCGCCGATGGCCTCCTGCAGGTCGCCTATCTGGATTCGCCGACGACGGGCGGCGTGTACGCGTCGCTGGTCAGCCTGGCCGATGTGATCTGGGCCGCGCCCGGAGCGACGGTCGGCTTCGCCGGTCCGCGCGTCGTGGAGCACACCACCGGCGAGACCCTCCCCGACGACGCCCATTCCGCGGAGTCCGCCTTCGGAGCCGGCCTCGTCGATGCCGTGCTCGAGCCCACCGTGGCTCGTGACGCGCTCTCGGTCGTCGTCGGCGCAACCCACCCGGCCCGGGTCGGACGCGGGCAGGTGACACTGCCGCATGAACCCGCGCTGGATCGGCACCCCCAACCCGTTGACGCGTGGGCCGAGGTCGTCGCGGCGCGAGATCCGGGGCGTCCCTCGGGTCGCGCGTGGCTCGACCGACTCGTGCCGACGCGTGTGCCGTTCCATGGAGATCGAGCCGGGGGCGTCGACGCCGTCGTGCTCGCCGGCGTGGGCTGCACCGCGAGCGGCACTCCGGTCGCCTTCGTCGCGCTCGACCGGCACACGGCCGACGGACGCCCTCGACCAGCCGGGTACCGGCTCGCGCGTCGGGTCCTGACGCTCGCGGCGCGTGTGCACCTCCCGGTGCTCACGATCGTCGACACCCCGGGCGCCGATCCCTCCGACGCGTCGGAGCGCACGGGTATCGCACGCGAGATCGCCCGAACCTTCGCCGATCTCTCCGGTCACCCGGATCCCACCGTGAGCCTCGTCGTCGGTGAAGGAGGCAGCGGTGGCGCGCTCGCCTTTGCCGCCACCGATCGCTGTTACCTGCTTCCGGGATCGATCTTCTCGGTCATCGGCCCCGAAGGCGCGGCGTCGATCCTCGCCCGGGACGCCGGCAAAGCGCCGGAAATGGCCCGACAGCTGAGGCTCACCGGGCCCGACCTGGTGGAGTACGGGATTGCCGACGGGATCGTGACCGACGACCAGGTCGAAACCGTGGTCGAAGCCGCCTTCGAGCTCGCGAGGCCCGGCGAGGCTCGGGCGCGATTGGACGCTGCGACGCGGCGATGGCTTCACTCCGTCTGATGCCGACCAAAGGGCCCGACGACATGCGTCTGCTGTTCGCCACCGGCGCGGCCGTGCTCCTCGCCGGGCTGATGGTGGCAGCGCTGTTGCTCTGGGCGACGGGCGGCACCGCGAAACCGAAGGAGACACGCGAGTTCGTCGCCGGATCGGCCCGGCAGATCGCGCTGGACCTCGAGAGCGGCGGTCCCTACTTCTTCCCGGACCCGTTCGGACACGACCGAGGCGTTTGGCTCGCACTCGAGCACGGGCAGATCGTGGCCTTGCAGCAGCACCTCGCCGGCGATCCGTCGTGCGCGATCAAGTGGCGGGCGTCCGTGCGCAGCTTCGTCGACTGTCACGATGACAAGGTCCGCAGCAACGAGCTCGACCGCTATCGCACCCGCATCGGCCAGGGGTCGAACACCCGGGGGGCGTTGCTGCTCAACCTCACGGTGGTCGACCCCGCCCCGGGCCGCACGCCGACCACGAGCGCCACGAGCACCGTCACCACTGCCGGCTGACCGTCCCCGTCACGGCACCCGCCGAGCGACCAGAATGCCTGCATGACGGGCCTCGTCATCGCGATCGCGGTGGCCTTCGCGTTCGATATCACGAACGGATTCCACGACTCTGCGAACGCGATCGCCGCGCTGGTGGCCACCCGGGCCGCCCGGCCCGCGTCGGCCGTGGTTCTCGCTTCCGTCTTCCACATCCTCGGACCGCTGCTGGCCGGCACCGCGGTGGCCAACACCGTCGGCGGCATCGTCACCGTCGAAGATTCGCAGACGGTGGCCGTCGTCGGAGCCGGACTCACCGGCGCATTGGCTTGGAACCTCATCACCTGGTGGCGCGGGCTGCCGTCGAGCTCGAGCCACGCGCTCGTGGGCGGGCTCGTCGGCGCGGCTCTGTTCGAGGGCGGTTTGAGCGCCGTGAACTGGGGCGGGTTCGACGGGTGGAAGCCGGTCGGTGTCATCGGCGTGCTCGTCGCCCTCGCCATCTCACCGGTGATCGGCTTCGCCGGTGGCTTCGCCGTGAGTCGGATGTTCCGTCGGGGGCTCCGGCGAGCCCACCGGGACATCAACGCGGTGCTGCGCCGCGGCGAATGGGTCACATCGTCCGCTCTCGCGTTCAGTCACGGCGCGAACGACGCGCAGAAGACGATGGGTGTCGTCACGCTGCTCCTCGTGGCCGAGGGCAAGCTCTCGACGTTCGCGGTGCCAATGTGGGTGAAGCTGGCCTCCGCCGCATCGTTGACGATCGGTACGAGCCTCGGCGGCTGGCGGATCGTGAAAACGATCGGCAGCGGCATCTACCGGATCCGGCCGGTCGACGGCCTGGCGAGCCAGAGCACGTCGGCCACGGTGATCCTCGGCGCGGCGGCGATCGGTGCGCCCGTGAGCACATCGCACGTCGTCGCAACGTCGGTCGTCGGCATCGGCGCCAGCCAACGACGGCGTCACGTCCGGTGGGCCATCGTTCGTGAGATGTTGCTCGCGTGGCTCATCACGCTTCCCGCCGCTGCGCTGCTCGGCGCCGCGACCCTGCCACTCTGGAGGTTGTTCGCATGAAACGCTGGTTCCTCCCTTACACCCCGGACCTCGCACGTCTGCTCACCGAGCAGGCCGAGATCACCGTTCGAGGGATGACGGCCTTCGCCGCGTGGTCGGGCGGCGATCTCGACAAGGAACAGATCGTGCGGAACTGTGAGCACGAAGCCGACGACGCCCGCCGCACGCTCGAGACCGAGCTGCGAGCCGCGTTCAGCACACCCCTCGAACCCGAGGACATCTTCGAGCTCTCCGAGCGACTCGACCAGGTGCTCAACGACGCGAAGAACGCGGTCCGTGAAGCCGACGTGATGCAGATGGCTCCCGACGAAGGCATGGAACGGATGGCAGCGCACGCCCTGGCCGGGACCCGACAGCTCGCCGAGTCCTTCGCGGTGTTGATGACCGATCCCGACACCGCGATCAAGCGGGCGCAGGCCGCGATCCATTGCGAACGCGAGCTCGAACGCGCCTATCGCGAGGCCATGTCCGAGGTGATCGACATCACCGAGATTCGAGAGGTCATCGGTCGCCGGGAGCTCTATCGACGCTATGCACGCCTCGGAGATTCGATCGTTCGGGTGGCCGACCGCATCTGGTACGCCGTCGTCAAGACGAGCTGACCATCACGAGGCCAACTGCCCGTGGTCTATTCGCCGCCGAGGTGATGCCACTCCGGCCCGATCCAGCCGAGCGACCACAGCGCCAGACCGATCGCGACCGCGATCGTGATGACAAGAAGGGCGCGGCGAGCGGCTACACCCGGAACCAGCCGGGCCCGCGAGGACCAATCGGCGGCGGCGAGCGGGGGTGTCTCGAGCGCGTGACCGAGCACGTGCACCGCCATGGCACCGAACCACAGAATGAAACTGCCTTTGTGGAGCGTGCTCAGCCACTTCGCCGATCGGTCGACGAAGAGCAGCGCGATGCCCGTCGCCAGCACCATGCCGGTGGTCAGGATCACCAACGGGCCCAGGAGGCGCAAGATGATCGGTGGCGGCCCTTTGCGTACGTAAGCCGGTCGGCCCATGTAATAGCGAGCGATGCGGTACCCGGTGCTGCACGTCTTCACCGCGACGGGTGGCACGAGCAACATCCCGATGAACACGTGCGCCGAGATGACGTTGCGGACGTGCAGCAGGATGGTCACGCCTTCCGCCGCAAGGAGCACGAAGACGAGCACACCCATTGCACCCGTGATCCGTGAGTTCGCGACGACGCCGGCGTCTTCGCGTTCGATCATCGTCTCCAGGACCGAGTCGGGCACGCGAGCCATCTTTGCATCCGGCCCGAATCCTCGGCGTGCCCGCCGAATGGACTTGGTCGAATCTGAACCGAATACTCGGCGGGAGGGGAAGTTCAGAGCTTCTGGAGGGGGGCCCACGCGAGCAGGAGGCGCTTCTCCCCGGCGTCACGGAACCGGACGACGGCCTCGGCCTTGTCGCCGTCGCCGACGATGTCGATGATCACGCCCTCGCCGAACTTCTCGTGGCCGACGTCGTCGCCCACCCTGAGGCCGACGCGCTCCGCTCCACGTGCCCCGACGGGGCCGCTCATCGTCGTACCGCCGCCGGCCTGACGCACCGCGGCCGACACCACGGCGTCGCGGTGCGCGCCCAGCCCGGAGCGCGAACGGCGCTCGGCACCCTGCGCGTGGACGAGCTCCTCGGGAATCTCGTCGAGGAAGCGACTCGGCGGGTAGTAGTCCGTGGCGCCGAAGAGCGAACGGCTCCACGCGTGACACAGGTACAGACGCTCGCGCGCTCGTGTGATGCCGACATAACACAGGCGGCGTTCCTCCTCGAGCTCTTCGGGTTCACCGAGGCTGCGCGAATGCGGGAACACGCCGTCTTCCATGCCGGTGAGGAACACCACCGGGTACTCGAGACCTTTGGCCGAGTGGAGTGTCATCAACGTGACGCTGCTCTGCTCGCCGTCGACGGCGTCGAGGTCGGTGACCAACGAGATCGCTTCGAGCAGCGCCTGGAGCCGGGCGAGGCCGGTCGGGATACCGAACGTGCCGTCTTCCCCGCTGCCGATCCCGGCGATGGCGACGAGGCCGGTGAGGTCACCGCTGTCGAGCTGCGAGTCGAACTCGCGGGCCACGCCGACAAGCTCCTGGAGGTTCTCGATGCGACCGAGCGACTCGATCGAGCGTTCGGCCTCGAGTTCGGCGAGGTAGCCGGTGCGCGCCAGCATCGCTTCGAGGGTTGCCGCCACACCACGTTCGGCGGTCCGTTCCAGGCCGGCCATGACGTCGAGCAGGTCGCGCATCCCACCGAGCGCTTTGCCGGTGACACCGGCGAGCGCACCGTCGCGCATCGCCTCGCGGAACGTGATACCCGCGCCCTGCGCGTAGGCCGAGACCTTGTTCACGGACATGTCGCCGATACCGCGCTTGGGCGTGTTGATGATGCGCTTCCAACTCACTTCGTCGTCGGGATTCACCAGTGCCCGCAGGTACGCGAGTGCGTCCTTCACCTCGCGCCGGTCGTAGAACTTCACGCCTCCGACGACGCGATACGGAATCCCGGCGCGCACCAGTACCTCTTCCACGACGCGGCTCTGCGCGTTCGTGCGGTAGAACACGGCCAGATCGTTGAAGCGATAGCCCTCGGTGTCCGTGAGTCGCGTCACCTCGTGCGCGACGAAGTTCGCCTCGTCGTGCTCGTCCTCGGCTTGATACCGCGTGATCAGCTCGCCGCCGATCTGCTCGGTCCACAGGTGCTTCGGCCGACGCGCCGCGTTGTTGGCGATCACTGCGTTCGCGGCATCCAGGATCCGCTGCGTCGATCGGTAGTTCTGCTCGAGCACGATCACCGACGAGTCCGGGAACTCCTCTTCGAAGCGCAGGAGATTGCGATAGTCGGCACCGCGGAAGCGGTAGACCGACTGATCGGCGTCTCCTACCACCATCACGTTGCGGTGCTCGGACGACAGCATCCGCACGAGCTCCCACTGCGCGACGTTGGTGTCCTGGAACTCGTCGACGAGCACATAGCGAAATCGATTGCGCCACCGCTCGAGCGCGCTCGGGTGCTCGCGGAACAGGCGCACGGTGAGCAACAGGAGATCGTCGAAGTCGACGGCCGACGCCTCGGCCAGCCGGCGTTGGTACTCCTGGTATACCTCGGCAAGCTTCTTCTCGGGCGGTGTGGTGGCCTTGGCCAAGGCCTCCTCGGGCGTGACGAGCTCGTTCTTCATCGCCGAGATGGCCGCGTGCAGCTTGCGCGGCGGGAATCGCTTGGGGTCCAGATCGAGATCGCGCCGCACGTAGTCGGTCAGGCGCACGGCGTCGGCCTGGTCGTAGATCGAGAACTGCGGCCGGTAGCCGAGCAACGATGCTTCCCGGCGCAGGATCCGCGCGCACGCGCTGTGGAACGTGGAGACCCACATCTGATGAGCGATCGGGCCCACGAGCTGGGCGACGCGCTCCTTCATCTCGCCCGCCGCCTTGTTCGTGAAGGTGATGGCGAGGATGCCGTACGGCGACACGCGCCGCGACGCGATCAGGTACGCGATGCGATGGGTGAGCACCCGCGTCTTCCCCGAACCCGCGCCGGCGATCACCAACACCGGGCCGTCGGGCGCCTCGGTCGCCTCGCGCTGCACCGGGTTCAGGCCCGCGAGCAGCTCGTCGACGGAGGTTCGCGCGTGCACTGGTTCAGGCTCGGCGAACGTTCGCGCGTGCGCCGGCTCGGCCACGACGGCAGGTGGCGCGTGCACTGGTTCAGGCTCGACGGCCGCGCGCGCGGGAGTGGGCTCGTCGGCGTCGTCGGAGAACAGCGAATCAGTGCGCGTGCCGGTCATTCGCTGCTCATGCTACCGGCGCCGTGCGACGCGAACCGTACAGGTGTTCGGGTCGCGAACGGCGGGTCAGACCGAGCCGCGACGGTCGGCGACCTCGAGCGACAGCTCGGTGGTGCGATCCCCGCGCGCGGACTCGTCGGGCGTCGCGAGTGAGCCGTCGGCCCACGAACGAAGCAACCGGGTGCCTTCCTCGTTGAGCGCAACGGTGAACGAACCCGACTCCGGATCCACCTCGAGCGCGAAGTACTGCTCCCAGTCGCTCTCGAGCGACGGGGCGGTGATGTCGGTGTCCTTCGGCACTCTGCGGAACCGCATGCGGTCCGTGTCGAAGAGCCAGACGCTGTGGGAGGAATCGATCCGTTTCATGCGGGAAACCACCAGGGTAGTCGGCCCATGACCATGATGCTCACACGACCGCGAGCGCCGGATCAGCGAGATGTCAAACCTCGATGAGCAGCGTGACGGGCCCGTCGTTGACCAGGTCAACCAGCATATGGGCACCGAACCGGCCCGTCGCGACCCGGGCCCCGAGGTTCCGGAGCGCGCCCGAGAACGCCTCCACCAGCGGCTCGGCCGTCTCGGGACGCGCGGCTTCGGTCCAGGAGGGCCGGCGGCCCTTGCGGGTGTCGCCGTAGAGCGTGAACTGGCTCACCACGAGCACCTCGCCGCCTCGGTCGGCGACGGCCACGTTCATGGCTCCCGCATCGTCGTCGAACACGCGCAGGTTCCAGATCTTGTCGGCGAGCTTCGCCGCCGTCTCCGCGGTGTCGGTGTGCGTCACGCCGACGAGCACGCACAGGCCGGAACCGATCACTCCCACTGTCGTGCCGTCGACCGTCACCGCGGCCCGGGCCACGCGTTGCACCAGCGCTCTCATCCGCGTGGGAGGCTACCGGCCATGATCGATCAGAAACTGAAACGCGCGCTCGGCCAGATGATCAAGGGCGTGCAGGTGGTCGGCGCGGCACACGACGGCCTCGTGCGCGCGTACTGCTCGCACTGGGTCACGCAGGTGGCGTTCGAAGAACCGGTGGTGATGGCATCGGTGTCGCCCAAGCACGAGACCTATCCGGTGATGGCCGCCGCGGGATGCTTCGGTGTGTCGATCCTCGCCGCCGACCAGGTGGACGTCGGCCAATACTTCTCGTATCCCGGCCGGCGCTTCCATCACATCGCCACCGAATGGATCGAGATGCAGGACGACGTACCCGTGGTGCCCGACGCGATCGCCTGGCTGCGCTGCGAGACGTTCGAACGCAAGCCGATGATGGATCACGAGCTGTTCTTCGCGCGGGTCACGCACTTCGGCTACGGCCGGCTCAAGGAGCCGCCGTTGCTCTACTCGTCACGACACGGCTGGCGCGTCACGGGCGAGAAGGCCCGCACGCCGGGGGACTCGATTCGCGACCGGTTGCTCGCCCGCGTCGCCGAAGCCGGCTACGACGTGGTCGATGGACCCGATGACGACGAAGACGGCTGAGAACACACCTGCAACCCGTAGCCGCGCATGACGGTCGCCGTGCGCTGACCGATCAACTCGATCTCCCCTTGGACCTCCTCCGCGTCGGACGGGAGGATCTTGCGAACCGCGGTCTCGAGATCGATCATGGCGGCCGCGGCCGCGCCGAGATCATTGACCACGCCCGTCCATTTCTTCCGGAACTCCGACGGCGGCACGAGGGCGTGGAGCTGATCGACTTCGTGGAGCACGACCTTGCGCCGACGTTCCACGCCGGTCAACCACGCCAGGCGGTCCTTCGTCACCGCGCCACCGATGTTGATCGGCGCCACCTCGATCGCCTTCACCTGTCGTTGCGCGGCGGTACAGACGGCGTCGGCACGCGAGATGAACTCGGACTTGGAGAGGCCCGCGCTGCTTCGTTGTCCCTGCCGGTGCGCGATGAACAAGACGGTGGCCACGAGCAGGAAGGCGGCCACGATCGTGGTCAACCGCCGCGCCGTCGACATGTCATCGACGTTACCGTGTCATTGGCCCGACGCCGGCGATCGCTCCCACTCGATCACGATGGAGCTCCGTTCGCTGCGGCGCCCTCCGGCACCTCCGCTCACTCCCACTCGACGTTCTCGGAGCTCCGCTCGCTGCGGCGCCCTCCGGCACCTCCGCTCACTCCCACTCGACGTTCTCGGAGCTCCGTTCGCTGCGGCGCCCTCCGGCACCTCCGCTCACTCCCACTCGATCGTCCCCGGCGGCTTGCTGGTGACGTCGTAGGCCACACGGTTCACACCGGGCACCTCGTTGATCAAGCGTGACGAGATGCGCTCGAGCACGTCGTACGGCAGGCGGGCCCAGTCGGCGGTCATCGCGTCGTCGGACGTGACGGCCCGGATCACGATCGGGTACGCGTAGGTACGGTCGTCGCCCATCACGCCGACGGTCTTCACGCACGGCAACACCGCGAAGCTCTGCCAGATCTCCCGGTACAACCCGGCCCGCTTGATCTCCTCGATCACGACCGCGTCCGCGTGTTGCAGGATCTCCACCCGCTCGGGCGTGATCGTGCCGATGATGCGCACCGCGAGCCCCGGACCGGGGAACGGCTGGCGCCACACGATCTCCTCGGGCAGCCCGAGCTCCTCGCCGACGGCGCGCACCTCGTCCTTGAACAGGTGGCGCAGCGGCTCGACGAGATCGAAGTTCATGTCCTCGGGCAGTCCGCCGACGTTGTGGTGGCTCTTGATGTTGGCGTTGTCGCCACCGCCCGACTCCACGATGTCGGGGTACAACGTGCCCTGCACGAGGAACCGCGCGTCGCCGAGATCCTGCGCGGCTTCCTCGAACACACGGATGAACAGCTCGCCGATGATCTTGCGCTTGCGTTCGGGATCCACGACGTCGTTCAGCGCGTCGAGGAACCGGTCGCCCGCCTTCACATGCACGAGATCGACGTGGAACTGGCTGCGGAAGGTCTCTTCCACCTGTTCGGCTTCGTTGCGACGCATGAGGCCGGTGTCCACGAACACGCACGTGAGCTGATCGCCGACGGCCTTGTGCACCAGCGCGGCCGCGACCGCGGAATCCACGCCTCCCGAGAGCCCGCAGATCACGCGCTCCTTGCCCACCTGGGCGCGGATCTCGTCGACGGCCTGGTCGATGATCGACACGTTCGTCCACGTCGGCCGGCACCCGGCGCCTTCGTAGAGGAAGCTCTTGAGGATGTCCTGTCCGCGTTCGGTGTGCGCCACTTCCGGGTGGAACTGCACGCCGTAGATACGCCGGTGCGAATCCGCGAACGCCGCGGCGGGGGTGTCGGGCGTACTGGCGAGCGCGCGGAAGCCGTCGGGCGCGCGGGTGATCGTGTCGAAGTGGCTCATCCACACGACCTGTTCCGACGGTAGGTCGTGCAACAAACCGGTGTGCTCGGCCACCGAGAGATCGGTCCGTCCGTACTCACCCCGCCCGGTCTTGGCGACCTCGCCGCCAAGCTGCAGCGCCACGAGCTGCGCGCCGTAACAGATGCCGAGGATCGGCACCCCGGCGTCGTAGATCGCAGGGTCGATCGTCGGCGCACCGTCGACGTGGACCGACGCGGGACCGCCGGAGAAGATGATCGCCTTCGGTTGCCGGGCCAGCATCTCCGCGACCGGCATCGAGCGCGGCACGATCTCGGAATACACGTGCGCCTCGCGCACACGTCGCGCGATCAGCTGCGCGTACTGCGCCCCGAAATCAACGACAATCACGAGGTCGCGGTCTGCATCCATTGTCGCCCTCACTCGTGAGCCGGGATACCCGGCTCACGCCCTCCGGGCCGTTCGGGACTCCGTGCTCGCTCGACTCGCTTCGCTCGCTCGCTCGCCGGCGCCGGGCAACTCACGGTTCGCTCAGCGGCCCATGCCGACGCCCTGCGAGCGTTGCAGCGTCTTGCCTTCGGTCTGCAACGCGGGGGCGATCATCACTTCGGCCTTCTGGAACTCCTTGACCGTCTCGTAGCCCGTGGTGGCCATCGACGTGCGCAGCGCGCCGAACAGGTTGAGCGTGCCGTCGTTCTCGTGCGCGGGGCCGATCAGGATCTCCCGCAGCGACGCCTTGAGCCCCGAGTGCACCCGCGCGCCGCGCGGCAGTGTCGGGTGGAAGGTGGCCATGCCCCAGTGGTAGCCCTTGCCCGGCGATTCGTAGGCACTGGCGAGCGGCGAGCCGACCATCACCGCGTCGGCGCCACATGCGATGGCCTTGGCCACCTCGCCGCCGGTGCGCATCCCGCCGTCGGCGATCACGTGGACGTAGACGCCGGTTTCGTCGAGATGGCGGATACGGGCGCCCGCGGCGTCGGCGATGGCGGTGGCCTGCGGCACACCGATACCGAGCACGCCGCGGCTCGTGCACGCGGCGCCGGGGCCCACACCCACGAGGATGGCGACTGCACCCGTGCGCATGAGGTGCAGCGCGGTGGAGTACGACGCGCACCCGCCGACGATCACGGGAAGGTCGAACTCGCGGATGAACTTCTTGAGGTTGAGCGGCTCGACCGTCTTGCTCACGTGCTCGGCCGACACGACGGTGCCCTGGATCACGAGGATGTCGAGATCCGCGTCGAGCACGATCTTCGAGAACTGCTGCACCCGCTGCGGCGTGAGCGACGCGCACGCGATGCCACCCGCATCCTTGATCTCGCGGATGCGCTGGCCGATCAGCTCTTCCTTGATCGGCTCGGTGTAGATCTCCTGCATGCGGCGCGTGGCCTTCTCGGCCGGCAGCGACGCGATCTCCTCGAAGCAGTGCTCCGGATCCTCGTAGCGCGTCCAGAGTCCTTCGAGGTTCAGGCAGCCGAGACCACCGAGATTGGAGAGCTCCACCGCGGTCGCCGGCGAGACCACACCGTCCATGGCCGACGCGATGAGCGGCAGCTCGAAGTGGAACGCATCGAGGTCCCAGGAGATGTCGACGTCCTCGGGGTCTCGCGTGCGCCGGCTCGGCACGATCGCGATGTCGTCGAACCCGTAGGCCTGACGTCCCGACTTCCCGATTCCGATCTCAACTTCCACGCCGTTACCCCGCTGGTTCGTTGGCCCGCTCCGGAGCCTCTCAGCCTACTTGCCTCGGCCGCGCCGGGCCGATCGTGCCGGACGACTTTCGGCGGCGTTCTCAGCCGGTGCCGGTGAGGTGCGTCAGGAGCCCGGTCAGGATGCGGGCCGTCGCTCCCCAGACCGTCTCGCCGGTCAGCTCGTAGAAGAAGATGGAGCGATCTTCCCAACCCGGCGCGGCGTTGATCGGCGTGAAGTCCCACCGCTCCTCACGAAAGACGCCGTCCGCGAGCAGTTCGCTGAGCGCGACGTCGAACACGTCCACCACCTCGATCGGGTGCGCCGTGAGATCGGGGCGGCCACGCAACAGACCCACGTAGGGCGCGATGGTGAAGCGGCTGGCGATGGTGGCCATGGTGTCGAGCTGGCCGATGATCTCGACCTCGGACGGGTCGAGCCCGACCTCTTCCTCCGCCTCACGCAGCGCCGCGGCCACGTGGCTCTCGTCGAGCTCGTCGACCTTCCCGCCGGGGAACGCGATCTCGCCCTGGTGCGACGGCATGGTGTCGGGACGTTTCGTGAGGATCACCCGGGCTTCGCCGTCCTCCTCGAAGATCGCGACGAGCACCGCCGCGGGTCGCGCACCCGGCACCACGATCGGCACCTCTTTCGGCGACGGCAGATCGGCGAGACGGGCCCTGACCTGCGCCAACGTCAACCGGCGGGCCTCGGCCGGCAGGTGCGCCCAGGGGCTCGGACCGCCGGCCGTGGCGTTCGGCGGCCGCGGAATCCGCTGCTGTCCACCCCGTTCGCTCATGTCATCGAGGCTACCGCCCGCTCCCGTCGGCGTTCTTTCGAGGAATGACCGGCCTCTGGGCGGTGAAACATCGAAAGAACGAGCCGCGGTGGTCGCGGTCCACGCGGCAGACTGCATGCGGCCGTACGGTCGACGCGTGCTCGTCAAGATCCGCGTGGCTCCGGCCGACAACCGAAGGATGGCGCAGCGCGTGGATTCCGCGGGACGCACACGGTGGGTCGAGTGGTGGAACCTGCGTTGTTCCGATCTGCTGATCCCGCTCGCGGCCGCCATCGTCGCGGTCGACGCGCTGGCGGTGTGGAAGGGAATGATCCTGCGACCGCTCGGCGGGCCGGGCTTCACGCCGGTGCTGCCCGCAGCCGTGTTGTTCGCGTTCCTCGTCGGCTGGTCCCGTCTTGGGCTGAACGAACGCCATCTCGCGGCGTGGTGGGAGTTCGGCGCGGTGATGGGTGTCTTGTTGGCGGTCATCGGCATCGAGTTCGTGGCCCGCGTCGGCGCGCTCGGTGAGCTCGGCAGCTTCCTCGTCGGCGCAACGGAAGAAGAGCTCGTCTTCCGGCTCGCCGCGCCACTTGCCGTCGGCGGCATCGTCGCGTGGTGCTTGCGTCGCGCGCCGGGCGATCTCGAAGGTTGGGGGACGGGCCCGCGCGTTGCCGCGGTCGTCACCGCAGCCGTCACGTTCGCTTGCATGCCCGGCCATCTCGCACAGGTCACGGGGAACGCCTGGCGGCTCGTGCCGTTCGTGGCCATCGCGATGTTGTGGAGCTACGTGGTGCTGCGCACGGGGGATCTGTGGCCCGGCCTGCTCGTGCACGCCCTGTTGAACATCGCGACGGTGTGCTATCTCGACGGCGCGATCTCACGACCCCTCTGGTCGTTGATCGTCATCGTCGCACTGGGAAGCTACGCGTGGGGCGCCGAACGCGCGGGCCGGCGTCTCGGCCTGGTCCGAACCGTCGCGATCGCGTAACCGCTACGACGCCACCGCGGTGGCCGACGCGTCGCGTGCCATCTGCCGCTCCATCCACACCTGGTGCTCGTACGGCTGGCGCACTTCCTTCGGGAAGAGGGACATCCCCACCGCGTCCTCGTAGCTGATCGCTCCCTGGGCGACGAGCTCCGAGAGCGACGCTTCGAGCGTGCGCATCCCGCTCTTGATGTTCGTGGCCACGACGTTGCGGATCTGGTGCGTCTTGCCCTCGCGGATGAGGTTGCGCATCGCGTTGTTGGCCAGCAGCACCTCGAATGCGGCGACCATGCCGCCGCCGATCTTCGGGATCAGCCGTTGCGACACCACGCCCTGGATCGACGCCGCGAGTTGCACACGGATCTGGTCCTGGCGTTCGGCCGGGAAGACGTCGGAGATGCGGTCGAGCGCCTGCGCGGCGTCGTTGGTGTGCAACGTGGCGAACACGAGGTGGCCGGTCTCCGCGATCGTCAACGCGAACTGGATCGTCTCGAGGTCGCGCATCTCGCCGACGAGGATGACGTCGGGATCTTCACGCAGTGCGGCGCGCAACGCGTTCGGGAACGAGTCGGTGTCGACGCCGACCTCGCGCTGGCTGATCACGGCGGTCTTGTGGTGATGCACGTATTCGATCGGGTCTTCGATCGTGAGGATGTGACACGGGCGATTGACGTTGATCGAGTCGATCACCGACGCGAGCGTGGTCGACTTCCCCGATCCCGTCGGGCCGGTCACGAGCACCAGACCCTGCGGCAGCTTCCCGAGATCACCGATCGACGCCGGCAACCCGAGCTCCTCGAACGACGGGATGTGATACGGGATCATCCGCAGCGCGAGGGCATAGCCACCCTGTTGGTGATACGCATTGCCGCGGAAGCGCGCCCGGTCGCCCCAGGAGAAGGAGAAGTCGACCTCCTTGTTGGCGCGCAGTTGCTCGGCGAGCTCGGTCCCGAGGACGCGCAGCACGAGCTTCGATGCTTCGGCCTCGCCGAGCGCCGGTTGGCCGTCGATCGGCCGCAGCGCGCCGTCCACGCGGATGCGCAGTGGGCTGTCCGCGGTGATGAAGAGATCCGTGCCCTCGCGATCCCAGAGCAACTCCAAGGCCGCGTCGATCGGCGTGCAGTCGATTCCTTCAGTGGTGGGGCTCATCCGTGTGCTCCTGAGTATCGGTTCTGAAACCTGAACATGGGGTGGTTCTCCCAAACGCTACGTGACGCGCCAGGACATGATCGTTGGTGGCCCGGTGCCATCGCCGGTGCACGCGCCGCTGACGACAGGACCGAAGCAGACTTGGGCGACGATTCGTTGCTTGCTGTTGACCGTGGCGGTGAGCGTGACGAGTTTTGGATTCGGCACGGTCCCCCCGCACTCGCCGCCACAGGTGATCACGGGATCGATGTACCCGGGCGCCCGCTTGAACGCCCTCGATCTCGATGTCGCGAACAAGGCCTTCACGGGAGAGAACACTGTCACGATGTCCCCCTTGCGCGATCGATTGACCTCGATCGGTCTCGACG
>Ga0209048_10001190_pt1 | contig 27078 bp, 16 predicted proteins | sample FrelakmetCRP12CR_FD_187146 | JGI IMG/M metagenome (GOLD analysis project Ga0209048, IMG submission 187146) | Freshwater lake sediment microbial communities from the University of Notre Dame, USA, for methane emissions studies - CRP12 CR (SPAdes)... | ecosystem: Environmental > Aquatic >... | reverse complement strand
ATGCACAGTGGGCACTCCGGCACGCAATGCGATAAGCTGCCGAATCGCTGCGACGACGAATTGGGGGGCTGGACCTACGAGGATTTCCGACCGCCGTCCCGCAGACTGCGTGCCAAGGACTGGATGACGAGGAGCGCCGGTTCTCTTGGTGTTCTCTCCGAGCGCGGTGTCGAAATGCGCCTTGCGGCAATGACGGGATCAGACGGATTGGATCGACATCCAAACAAATGGGTTGAGGCGCCAGAGTTCAGAGCGCCGGCAGCTTGGACGTGTCCCAGCCCCCGCCCAGCGCCTTGATGAGAAACACGCTGGCGGTCAGGCGGCGCGCGAGGATGTTCAGGGCGGTCCTGCGGTTATTGAGCGCCGCGCTCTGCGCGATGACGACTTCAAGGTAGGTGGCGATGCCCCCCTTGTAGCGGTTGGTGGAGAGCGCCAGCGCCCGTTCCGACGCGGCCAGCGCCGCTTGCTGGACCGTCGCTTCCTCCTCGAGCACGCGCAGCGCGGCCAGTTGGTCCTCGACTTCCCGGAAGGCAGCCAGAGTGGTTTCCCGGTACAGGGCCACCGTCCGTTCGTAGCCGGCCTTCGCCTGGTCCGACACGGAGCGACGTCTTCCGCCGTCGAAGATCGTCAAGGCGGCGACCGGGGCGACGGTCCAGAACCCGCTGACCGAGCGCAGCAGGTCCACCAGCGCCGCGCTTTCGAAGCCTGTCGCGCCAGTCAGCGCCAGCGTGGGGAAGAACGCGGCGCCCGCCACTCCCACCTGCGCGTTGGCGGCAGCGACGCGGCGTTCCGCCGCCGCGATATCCGGCCGCCGCTCCAGGAGGTCCGCCGGCAGGCCTGGCGGAACGGGCAGCGGCTCGCCCGCCAGCGGCGACACCGGCACGCTGACTGAGGATGGCGGCTCGCCGACGAGCGTGGCGATGGCGTGTTCGACCTGCGCGCGGCGCGCCTGGAGGTCGATGGCCTGCGCCCGGGTCCCTTCGAGCTGGGCCTCCGCCTGAGCGACATCCACCGCCGACGCCACGCCGCCCGTGTGGCGGTTGCGCGTCAACTCGAGCGCCTTCTCGTACGCCGCCACGCTCGACCGCAGAATTTCCGAATCGGCATCGAGCGCGCGGAGCGCGAAATAGTCGGCGGCGAGTTCGGCGTGGAGACTGAGGCGCACCACCTCCAGGTCGGCCGCGCTGGCCTGGGCCGTGGCGCGGTTTGCGGCGACGGTGTACCGCACGCGTCCCCAGACGTCCAGCTCGTAGGACGCATCGAGCCGCAGCAGGAAGTCCGAGTAGTGCTCGGAGGAAGCCGCGCCCCAGTTCGGCGTGTTCTCCGAATGATTGGTCCGGCTCGCCGCGGCGGTGCCCGACACCTGGGGGAACTGCGCGGCGCGGGCATAGCCGACCAGCGCGCGCGCCTGGTCGAACTGTGATTGTGCCGCCCGCAGCGTGTTGTTCGACACGTCGAGCCGCGCCTCGAGCGCGTTCAACTCGTCGTCCTTGAAGATCTCCCACCACGCGCCCCGCGCCGCCTCGTCGTTGGGTTGCGCCGGTTTCCAGTCGCCCGCCTCCTTGAACGACGGCGGCACCGGGGTCTCCGGCCGGACGTACTTCGGGCCGGTTGCGCAGCCGGCGGCCACGAGAAGCGCGGCGGCGACGACGACGCGCGCGGTCACCGCGGCTGCCCCTTCGGCAGCCCCGCCTTGTCCTGGAACACGCGCACGAGCTGCTTGTCCACGAGGGAGTCGGGCGGGCTGACGACCACCCGCGAGTCGAGCCCCACGCCGTCGAGGATCTCGACCTCGGTGCCAAAGTCGCGGCCGAGCACGACGGGCGTCAGCGTCACGGTCGAATCCGGCCGTACGACGGCCACGCGCACGCCTTCGCCGCGGAAGATCAACGTGTTCACCGGCAGGACGCAGGTGGACGCCGCCTTCGGCAGCTTGAAGTGGACCTGCGCGAAGGCTCCCGGCAGCAGTTCTCCCTTCGCGTTGTCCACTTCGAACTCCGCCAGCAGCGTGCGCGAGGCGACGTCGATGGTCTCCGACGACCGGACGAGAACGCCGGGGAACCGGCGACCCGGGAATTCCGCCAGCGTGAGATCGACCGGGAGGCCTCGCTGGGCCACGCGCGAGTACGTCTGCGGCACGTTCACGAAGACGCGAAGGCGACCGGTTGACGCCACATGGAAGAGCTCACGGGCCGCGCCGCCCGATGCGCCGGGGTCGATCAGCGCGCCCACGTCGGTATTGCGAGCCGTGATGACGCCGTCGATCGGCGCGTAGATCCGGGTGAACGCCTGCAGCTGCTCCAGGCGCTGGACGTTGTGCCGCGCAGACTCCAGCGACGTCTTCCTCGCCTCGAGCGCGCCTGCCGCGTTGTCGGCGTCCTGCTGGGCCACCGAGTCGCTCTTCAGGAGGTCCCGGTAGCGGTCTGCGGTCAGCTGGGCCAGGCGGAGGTTGGCGTCGGCGGTGGCGAAATCGGCGCGGGCCTGCTGGAGCTGCTGCTCGAGTTCCGGTGCGTCTATCTCCGCCAGCAGCTGGCCGGCCTTCACGTGCGTGCCGATGTCCACCAGCCTCCGCCGAAGGTAGCCGTTGGTGCGCGCGTAGATCGGCGCGTCGGCAAACGCCTGGAGATTGCCGGGCAGGACGATCTCCTCTTCGAGCGCCCCCGCCTTCGGCCTCGTCACCGCCACGGTGGGCGTGTTGAGCTCGCGCGTTTCACTCGTCAGGGCCGTCAGGGACCTGGCCCGGCCCGCGATGCCCCACCACGCCAGGCACCCGGCGACGGCCACGAGCCCTAGGACGAGGGGAATGACACGCCTCATGACCTTCCCTCCACCACTGGGGCCGGCCGCTTCTTGTGCAGCAGCGCGAACACGGCCGGGACGAAGAACAGCGTCGCTACCGTCGCCGCGGCGAGGCCTCCCATGACGGCACGGCCGAGCGGTGCATTCTGTTCGCCGCCTTCGCCGAACCCGAGCGCCATCGGGATCATCCCGATGGTCATCGCGAGCGCCGTCATCAGGACCGGCCGGAACCGCGAACTCCCCGCGTCCAGCGCGGCCGCCACCGGGTCCCGCCCCCGCAACACTTCGTCCTTCGCGAAGCTCACCACCAGGATGCTGTTCGCCGTGGCGACGCCCATGCACATGATGGCCCCGGTCAACGCCGGAACGCTGATCGTGGTCCCCCAGACGAACAGCGTCCAGACGATGCCCGCGAGCGCGGCCGGCAGCGCCGAGATGATGATGAACGGGTCGAGCCAGGACTGGAAGTTCACGACGATGAGCAGGTAGACGAGCACGATCGCCAGAGCGAGCCCCGCCAGCAGCCCCCTGAACGAGGTGTTCATCGTCTCGATCTGGCCGCGTGTGATGAGCTGCGCCCCCCGCGGCAGCTGCGCGCGGGCGGCGTCGATGATCGGGGCGACGTCGCGCGCCACGCCGCCGAGGTCCCGCCCCTGGACCACGCCGTAGATGTCCACGACCGGCTGCACGTTGTAGTGAGACACGACCGCGGTCCCCGCGCTGCGCTCGAAGGACGCGAGCGCCTCCAGCACCTGCGGCCGCGAACCGCTCGCGCCCGAGATCGGGATGTTCCCGAGCGCCTGCAGCGAGTTGACCTGGTACTGCGGCGCCTGGACGGCAACCGAATAGCTGACGCCGGTGCTGGGATTCAGCCAGAACGTTGGCGTCGTCTGGCTGCTGCCGCTCAGTGAGATCAGGAGGTTCGTGGCCACCTCGCGCTGCGTGAACCCGGTCGCGGCGGCCATCGTGCGGTCCGAGGTCAGGTGCAGCTGCGGCTGGTTGAAGGCCTGGTGTACGCGGAGGTCGACGAGGCCGGGTACCTTCGCGAGCTTGTCGCGAAGCGACGCCGCAAACCGCCGGTTGGCGTCGAGATTGCGGCCCACCACCTGGACGTCGATCGGGGCGGGCAAACCGAAGCTGAGAATCTGGCTGACGATGTCAGCCGGGATGAATGTGAATTGCACGCCCGGAAACTGCCGCGCCAGCTCGAGGCGCAACGTGCGCACGTAGTCGGCCGTCGGGCCGTGGTCTTCCGTCAGCGAAACCAGGATGTCCGCGTCCGATGGCCCGATCGGCGCGGAGTTCGTGTAGGCGAGGTTCAGGCCGCTGTAGGGCAGGCCGATGTTGTCGAGAACGCTGGCCACTTCCTTGACGGGAACCACCGCGCGGATGGCGCGTTCGACGCCGTCGCAGAGCACCGCGGTCTCCTCGATGCGCGTGCCGGTCGGCGCCCGCACGTGCAGCTTGAACTGGCCGCTGTCCACCGACGGGAAGAAGTCCTGCCCGACCCACGCGATCAGCCCGAGTGACGCCACGCAGCCCGCCAGGAAGACGGCGGCGAACGCCCCCCGGCGCGCGACGCAGCGCTCCAGCCACCGCCGGTACGACGCGCGGACGCGACCGAACTGCCCGTCGACCCGGGACTGGAGCCGGCCGAACAGGCCGCGCGGCCCTCGCGCCTCCCGGTCCGCGTGGCTCTCGAGCATGTACTTCGCCATGGTGGGGACCAGCGTCCGCGAGAGCCCGTAGGACGCCAGCATCGCGAAGACGACCGCTTCCGCCATCGGAACGAACAAGTAGCGGCTGACGCCGGCGAGGAAGAACATCGGGACGAACACGATGCAGATGGAGAGCGTGGACACGAAGGTCGGAATCGTGATCTGGGCCGCGCCGTCGAGGATGGCGGTCTCGAGCGCTTTGCCCTGCTCGAGGTTCCAGTTGATGTTCTCGATCGTGACCGTCGCATCGTCGACGAGGATGCCCACGGCGAGCGCGAGCCCGCCGAGGGTCATGATGTTGATCGTCTCGCCGAGCGCGCTGAACGTGATGATCGACGCCAGGATCGACAGCGGGATCGACACCGCCACGATGACCGTGCTGCGCCAGCTCCCGAGCAGGACCAGCACGAGCAGCGCGGTCAGGCCGGCCGCCATGACGGCCTCGCGGATCACCCCCTGGATCGACGCTCGAACGAACAACGACTGGTCGGCGAGTTCCCGGACTTCGAGCTCCGGCGGGAGGCCGGCCATGATCCGCGGCAGCGCCTCCTTCACGCGCGCGATGATGTCGAGCGTCGACGCGTTGCCGCTCTTCAGCACCGACATCATCGAGGACCGCTGCCCGTCCACCCGCACGATATTGGTCTGCGGGGGGAAGCCGTTCCTCACGCTGGCGACGTCGTGGATGTAGATCGGCGTCCGCCCCACCATCCGGATGGGCAGGTCGTTCAGCTCCGCGACCGTCTTCGGGCTGGCGTTGATGTCGATGTCGTACTCGGTCGATCCGATCTTCGACGTCCCGGCCGGCAGGATCAGGTTCTGCGCGCCGATCGCGTTCACGACGTCGGCCGGCGACAGCCCCTTGGCCTGCAGTGCGGCCAGGTTCAGGTCCACCTGGATCTGCGCCTGTTTTCCGCCGTACATCTGCGGAATCGACGCCCCCTGCACGGTGGCCAGCTGCGTCCGCAGGAAATTCGAGCCCAGGTCGTAGAGCTGCTGCTCCGACAGCTTCTGGCCCGAGAGCGCCAGCTGCAGGACCGGCACCGTGGAGGCGTTGTAGCTGATCACGAACGGCGGGGTCGTGCCGGGGGGCATCGCGCGGAGCATCGACTGCGAGATGGCCGTCACCTGGGCAATCGCCATTTCGATCTTCACGTTGGGTTGGAAGAAGATCTTGACGATCGAGATGCCGCGCAGCGTCTGCGACTCGATGTGCTCGATGTCGTTGACCGTCGTCGTCACGCCGCGTTCGAACACCGAGACAATCCGGTTGGCCAGCTCCTCCGACGACAGCCCGGCGTAGCTCCACACGACGCCGATGACCGGGATGTTGATGTTGGGGAAGATGTCGGTCGGCGTCCGCAGGATGGCGAGCGGACCGACGAGCAGGATGACGAGGGCCAGTACGACGAACGTGTACGGGCGGTTCAGGGCAACGCGAACAATCCACATGTCGGGCCGGGTATCTCGGGGCTTTTGGAGTGTATCACGCCTCGCGAGCGCCTCAGCGCAACGCGACGATCGTCACGTTCCGCAACTCGAACGGCGTGCCCTCGAGCTGGAACCCGACTCGTCCTTCGGCGACCGACACTCCGGTCACGCGGTTCTGTACCACCCCGTTGACCGACACCTCGATGACGTCGCCCCGGCACACCACGTCGCAGGTATTCCACTCGCCAGCCGGACGCTCGCTGTCGGCGCCCGAGTGGTTGAGCTGCGGCGTCTTGGCGCCCGGTGGCGTCGACAGGGGCTCGGAGAACGTCGCGCCCGCCATGGGCAGCACGTCGCCAACGGCCGTGTTCTTCCACTGCACCTGGAAGCACACGGGCCACTGGCGGTCCTTCGGCCCCGAGCTGATGTGGACGAGCGCCCCGCTGTTCCCCGGCTTGCCGGGCCAGCGCCACTCGGCGTGCAGCCGGTAATCGCGACGGCCGGTCGTGGTGGCAATGTAGCCGGCCGGCGACCCGGCGACGGCGACCACCCCGTCCGGGCGCACGACGCAGACCTGGCCGATCGGAACTGGCGGGTCCGTGACGAACTCCCACCCGGCCAGACCAGCGGCCATCGTCTGCGCGGCCGGCCGCAGAGTGTCCTCGCGGCCCTGCTCGCTCGCGTGGGGATGCCAGCCGACGGAGACCAGCGCCGCGGCGACGGCGGCGGCCGCGAACCAGGCGCGACGGGTGAAAGGCATCGATGCGCACCCTCCCACGGCCATTCTACCCTCACGTCGCTTCCGCGGCGATCACCGCGATGTCGTCCTGCTGGGGCGCCGCGCCGACGAAGCGGTCCACCTCTTCGACCACGTGCGCCGTGAGCGCGTCGATGTCAACCGAGGCGCCTTCGAGGATCGTCGCCAGCAGGCGCTCGTCTCCGAACATCTCGCCCTCGGCATTGGTCGCCTCCGTCACGCCGTCCGAGAACACCAGCAGGCGCTCGCCCGGCCGGAGCGCGACACAGCCGGGGACGTACTGCTGGTCGCCGAACAGCCCCAGCACCATGCCACCCGAGTCGAGGCGGCGGACGGACGAGGGAGACCCGCCGCACGGAGTCACGACAATCGGCGCAACGTGTCCGGCATTCAGATACGTCAGGCTCCGTGCCTCGTCGTCGTAGACGCCGAAGAACAGCGTCGCGAACCGCGCGCCGTCGCTGGTTTCACACAGGTGGCGATTCAGCTCCCGCCCGAGCTCGCCGAGAGAGGTGGCATACGTCGGGGCGTGGCTTCGGACCAGCGCCTGGAGACTGGCCATCAACAGCGCGGCCGGCAGCCCCTTGCCAGAGATGTCCGCGACCGCCAGGCCCAGCCGGTTCCCCGAGAGCGGCAGGTAGTCGTAGAAATCGCCGCCCACGCCTCGCGCCGCGCGGTAGACGCCGCCGTAGCGGAGCGTGCGCATCGCGGGCCGCTCGTGCGGAAACAGTTGCGCCTGCACCGTCTGCGCGATCTGCAGTTCGCGCTTGATCGTCGCCTGGTCGGCCGCCTGCGAGATGAGTTGCGCGTAGTCGAGGGCGATGGCCATCTGGCCGGCGACCATCAGCAGCAGGTCCTTGTCTTCGGACGAATAGGGCTCCTCGGACAGCTTCTCGCCGAGCAGCAGGAACCCGAGCGAGCGGCCGTTGGTGACGATGGGCACGAACAGCCGGCCATCGAACCGCGCCACCAGCGCCTCGTCCTCCAGGCAGCCCGGCCGCTGCTCGTCGGCCGGCGGCATCCCGCCTGCCGAAGCCAGCCGGGCGGGGTGCACGCCGACGTCGAGCGCCTCCGGGTCGCCTTCCGTCACAGAGGCGAGGTGCTTCCGCAGCGATACCCTCGTGAACGGACTCCTGCACGGAATCCCGCTCTCCTCGCTTCCCGGCTCCGGTCTCTGGTCCACGTACAGCCGCAGAGGCTCCCCCGCCGCGCCCTCGGAATCGGGGATCCAGCACGCACCCTGCGGGGCCGGCAGCGGCGCCAGCCGGGGACACGCTGACGGAACCAGGAAGATGGCCAGCCTGGACGGGTGCAGGGCGGCCGCGATCTCCTCCGTCACCCGCTGCAACAGTTGCTCCGGCCGTGACGCCATCCGTCGAATGGCGCGGCTGAGGTCGGTGAGGATCTGCCGCGCGTCGTACGTGTCGCGGAAGAACCGCCGATCGATGATCGGGAGCACGCGCCGATTGAGGCGCTGCACACCAACGGCAACCGCGACCAGGGCCAGAACGGTCCTGCCGGACGCCAGGCCCACCAACGGGTCCGGCTGCATCGACCGCAGCAGCGGTTCCGCGCCGAGATACGCGGCGCCCACCACGGCAAGCGCCTCGCCGGCGAGGGAGCCCCGGGACACCAGCGCGTAGGTCAGCCCTCTCCGCACCATGACGCGAATGCCGAACACGCGGTGCCGCACGACGGCGTAGATGAACGAAATCGGGAAGACTCCGACCAGCGGGATGGCCACGAGGAGAACCCCGAGCGGGGTCCTGCGACCGGTTGCCGCGAGCGCTTACAGCGCGGCGGCTGGCAGGAGGCCCACGATCGCGCCCGTGGCGATGATACGCAGCCTGCGGCGCTCATCGATACTGCTGGCTCCGGCGGCGTTCAGCACGACCGAGACCAGCGCGATGGCGATCATGATCGCCGCACCCGCCGTGAACACCACGCCGAGCCGGTCGAGAGCGAGTCCAACCGACGCGAGGTTGCGCGAGAAGCCGCCGAACGCCGCGAACGAATGGTGTGCCGCGAACGCCTCCACGAGACCGACGCCGGCCGACGCGAGCGTCTCGACGAAGAACACCGGCGTCAGCCACGGGGCCGCCTGGCCGATCGGCGACGGCTTCGGAAACCGCGTGAAGAACATGAACACCAGGAAGGGCAGGAAGTGGACCGCGGTCACGCGCACGAGCAGCGCGACGTCGCGCCAGTACGGGGCGAACTGGCTCACGTCGAGGCCGATCGTGAGCGACAGCGAGAAGAACAGCAGCGCGGCGAGGCACGCCGGATCGTCGCCCGATCGGAGCCACCCGACCAGAAGCCCTGTGGCGATCGCGAGAAACGGCAGGTAGAGATCGACGGCGAGTCTCGCCAGCCACTCGATCAGGTCCCAATGCAGCCTGACCGCCGGCAGCATGTTGAGAACGACTTCCTGCAGGCCGCCCGGCCCGTTCCGCCCGACCGTCATCGTCCACGGCTCTTCGGCGTTGACCGGCTTCAGGTAGGCCCCGTAGTCGAAGAGTCCGCGAATCGGACCGCCTCGGCCCTTTCCGTCGCGGATCGCGAGTATGCGGTCGCCCGGCTGAGGTCGTCGCGGGTCGGACCAGCCCGTATAGCACGCCGCCGAGCTGTCCAAGTGATTGATGACCATCGCGTCCCCGTCCAGCTCGGCCGAGAACGGGGGCGCCGAACTGAGCTCGACGGAGAGGTATCGCAGGAAGACGGCATTCCCGCGCGCGCCCACGGTCAGGGCGGCCACCAGGAACAGCGCCGCAAGCCTCACACTCACGCGGAACTCCCCCTTTCTGATCGAGGCGCGAAGCACACCCGTGCCACCGACGACTGTGACAAGCCTCTGTGGTAGGAGGAATACCTGTTTAGACGGCGGACGACGGACCTGGGTTCCTCGAACAGAGCTCATCGGCGGCTGTGCTTTCGCGCCGTGCTAATATCCGCCGGGATCGAGCGGCAGCGTCCGGCTCGAAGGAGGCACGATGAAAGCGCCATGGCGATTAGCCGTCATCACCGCGGTCCTGCTGATCCGCGTCCCGGCAGCCCAGCCGGTGTTCCCCGGCACCGAGATATTTCCGCCCGAGGAGTTCGCCGCCCGCCGAGCGCGCCTGATGGCGCAGATCGGCGACGCCGTCGCAGTCCTGCAGGGCACGACCGAGCGGCCCGGCGAGCAGCCGCTCCGACAGAACAACGAGTTCTTCTACCTGACCGGCGCCGTCGAGCCCAGGGCGCTGCTGATTGTGGACGGAAAGGCGAGGCGGTCCACCCTGTTCCTCCAGCCGCGAGACACCCGCCGCGAGGAGCGGATGTTCGGGCCGGGCCTCAGCCCGGGCGCCGAGGCGGCGAAGACGACCGGGATCGAGGCCGTCCTGCCCCGCGCCGAGTTCGCGACCGTGCTGGCCTCGGTGGCGCACGCCGGGGACACGATCTACACGCCGTTTCGGCCGGAAGTCCTCGGCGAAGCATCGTCCGGCGACCCGGTCGCCTTGTGGAGAGCCACGAAGAACGACCCGTGGGACGGCCGGCCGTCGCGCGAGGATGTGTTCGCCGAGAAGCTGAAGGCGGCATCGCCGGGCGTAGTCGTGAAGGATCTCGATCCGATCCTCGACGAGATGCGCGTCACCAAGAGCCCGCGCGAAATCGCGGTCATCCGCGAGGCGACGCGGATCACCGGGCTGGCGATCATGGAAGCCATGCGGGATGCGCGGCCCGGTCAATACGAGTACGAGCTCCAGGCCGACGCCGACTTCGTCTTCAAGAAGTTCGGCGCCTACGGCCCGTCGTACTTCGCGCTGATCGCCGCCGGCCGCAACACCTTCTACTCCCATTACCACAGGGGGACCGCGAAGCTGCAGAACGGCGACCTGGTGCTGATGGACTACGGCTGCGACTACAAGTACTACCAGGGCGATGTCACGAGGACGTTTCCGGCGAGCGGCCGGTTCAGTCCCCGGCAGCGTGAGCACTACACCATCGCGCTCCGTCTGTACCGGGCGCTCATGACGTCGATCCGCGTGCACGCCGCTCCCCGCGACATCATCAAGGAGGCCGTCGGCAAGATGGACCAGGCCCTCGCGTCGTTCCCCTTCACGGACCCGAAGATCAAGGAGGCGGCCGTCGCCTACGTGGACCGCTACCGCAAGAGCACCGCGAACAGCCTCGGCCACTCCGTTGGCATGGAGGTGCACGACGTCGGACCGCGCGGCGGCCCGGCCACGCTCGAACCGGGGCAGGTCTTCACGATCGAACCGGCCCTCCAGCTCCCGGACGATCACATCGGCGTCCGGCTGGAAGACATGCTCCTGATGACCGAGACCGGCTACGAGAATCTCTCGGCCTTCGTGCCGATCGACATCGACGCGGTCGAGAAGCTCATGGCGCAACCCGGGTTGAGCGACGCCATGCTGAAAGAGGTTCCGAACGCGAAGGGCCGAAACCAGTAGAGGGTTGTCATGAAACGAATCCTGACCGTGTTCCTCGCGACTGCCGTCCTGGCGGCCGTGCTCTTCGCCGGACAGGCGCAGCCGCCGCGGCCGCCGATTGTGCCTCCGGTGATCTCGGCGCCTGCCGGCTCCGGCGCGATCGAGCAGACAAAGCAGGGCGACAAGCCGCCGGCTGTGGTCGTGGCGAGCTTCGACGGTCTCGGCGTCGGCTTCGAGGGACCGGACGTCATGCCGCTGGTCCGCAACCCGTCCGACAATACGCTGGCCGTCGGCCCCGACCACATCGTCCAAATCGTAAACACGCGAATGGCGATCTTCACGAAGAAGGGAAAGCGGTTCGACGCGACGGGAAAGGCCTTGTTCGGCGCCGCGCCGACGAGCATCGTGTTCAAGGGATTTGGCGGAACGTGCGAGGCCACGAACAACGGCGACGCGGTGGCGCGCTACGACCAGTTGGCGGACCGATGGCTGATCGTCATGCCGATCTTCCGCCGCGCTGCGGCCAGGGCCGACCAGCCAGCCGCGTGGACCGCCAGCCCGACGGCGTACCTGAGCCCGCCGGGCCGGCCGGGCCAGCCTGGTGCGGCCGTGCGACTCCCCGAACCGCCGGTCGCGCCTCCCGGTCCTCCGGCCGCCCCTCCGCAGCCGTCGCCACGCCCCGCGCGCGGCGAAGGACCGACCGGACCGTACGCCATGTGCTACGCGATCAGCGTCGGCCCCGATCCGACGGGCCCCTACTATCGCTACGAGTTCCTCCGCCCGCTCTTCCCTGATTACCCGCGGCCCGCGATCTGGCCCGACGGCTACTACGTCCCGACGAGCACCGGTGACAACCCCATCTCCGACACCATCACGACGCAGAAGCACGCGTGCGTCGCCGATCGCGAGAAGATGCTGCGCGGCGAACCCGCGACCGAGCAGTGTATCGTCCTGAACGACGTCGGATTCCTGAACAACGCGGACATCGACGGGAAGTCGCTCCCGCCAACAGGCGCCCCGAACATCATGATGGCGGCCGGGGGCACACAGCTTCAGAAGAAGTTCGAGTCGAGCGCGATCGACGTCTGGCAGTTTCACGTGGACTGGAAGAACCCGGCGAAAACGAGCATTACCGGGCCGCAGTCGGTCGCGGTCGCCCCATACCATTACCTGTGCGACGGTCAGCTCAGCCACTGCGTGCCGCAACCGGGCACCGAATCGCGTCTCGACGCGCAGGGCGACAAGATTATGTCGCGGCTCGTGTACCGGAGAATCGGGAAGCAGGAGTCGATCGTCGCCGTGCACTCGGTCAACACGACTGCCGGGGGCGGCGGCGTCAGATGGTACGAATTCCGGGTGGGCGGCGGGCGCGCCGTGCGCCTGCATCAGCAGGGCACCTACGCGCCCGACGGCTTCTTCCGCTGGATGGCGAGCCCGGCGATCGATCGGTTGGGCAACATCGCGATCGGCTACTCGTTCGGCGGCACGCCGAACTTTGCCGGCCAGCGATTTGCGGCTCGCCTCGCCGGCGACCGCCCCGGCCTGCTGACCCTGCGTGAGACGCTGCTCGCCGAAGGCGACGCCGCCCAGTCGGCGATGCGGTGGGAAGACTACACGCAGACAGCGATCGACCCGAGCGACGACTGCACCATCTGGTACGTCGGCGACTACGTGAAGAAAGGCGCGAGCAGCTACTCCACCCGCATCGGCGCATTCCGCCTGCCGGGTTGCGCGAGTCGGTGAGAGGCCTCCGCCTGCCGGGCGTCGGTACCGGCTGACCGCTACCTGGCGATCACTCCGCAGGCGATTCGATCGCCCGCGTTGCCCGCCGGGTCGGTCTTCATGTCGTCCGCCTTGGCGTGGATGACGAGCGACGTGCCGCCGTTGGCGAACAGGGAATTCGCGCCGTCGCCGAGCGTCACCTGTTTGTTCGTCACGCTGATCCTGGCGGTGCCGTCCGACCCGACCGTGAAGTTGTTCATGTCGCCCGCGTGAGACCCCGCTGGGTTCTCCAGCCCGTGCTTCTTGCCCTCGGGATTGAAGTGCGGCCCGGCGGACGCGAACGGCGGCTCGCACTTGGCCACCTGGTGAACATGGAAGGCATGTTCGCCCGGCGCCAGCGACTTCACGTCGAGCGCGATGGACACGCCGCCTCCGGCCGCCGCGGACAGCGTGGCGGTGCCGACCGACGCGCCCTGCAAGTCCTTCAGCTCGACCTTGACCGAGTTCTGCTGCGCAACGAGCGGCAGGCTTGCCGAAACACACGCTCCGACGATCGCCCACATCATTCGCCTCATGCCGTTCCTCCTCGAGGTGAAAACAACCTCATCCCCATGGCTCAGGATACGACGCGGGCAAGCCCCAAGTCGATCTCATCCATCGAACGCCTGGGCGTTCGGATTCGTCTATGTCCTTAAGACCGTCACGGAGCGACCGGTGTCCCGTGGCGCCGGCCCGGATCCGCTCATCCCTCAGCGCTGACGGCACCCACCGCCGGGGAGCAGTTGCATGATCGCCGAAGACACCGTCCGCGACGTTCGCATCGGGCTGCGGGTCCTGGTGAAGGAAAAGGCCTTCTGCGCGCTGGCCATCTTCGTCCTGGCCCTCGGCATCTGCGCGGTCACCACGCAATTCGCCGTCGTCAACGGGATCATGCTGCGCGGGTTCTCCTTCCCGAACGCGGCCGGTCTGATGAACGTCAACTTCATCGACCCGACCAGCCGGACCGTGTTCGGCGTGAACGGCCAGACGACCGCGATGGACTTCGAGGAGTACCTGCCCGAGCAGAAGTCGTTCGAGATGATGACGGCCTACCTCAACGGGTCCACGGTGAACATGACGGTGGACGGGCAGGCACGGCGATATACCGGGGCCTACACCACCGAGAAGTTCTTCCGGATACTCGGCGTGCGGCCCGCGCTCGGACGCGACCTCACCGAGGCCGACAACAAGCCGGGCGCGGAAAAGGTCGCGATCATCGGCCACGGGCTCTGGCAGCGCGACTTCGGCGGCGCGCCGGACATCGTGGGCAAGGCCGTCCGCCTCAACGGCAAGCCGGCCACCATCATCGGCGTGATGCCGCCGGGGTTCGCGTTCCCCGTCAACGAGGAGCTGTGGATCCCTCTCTACAGCGAGTTCCCGGTCAAACCGCGCAACGACCCGCAGGCGAACAACCCGGGGGTCATCGGCCTGCTGAAACCCGGCGTCTCGATCGACCAGGCGCAGGCCGAGTTCACCACTTTCGCGAGACGCTTCGCCGCCGCCTACCCCGACACCAACAAGCCCTTCAACGCGGGCCTCGTCGAGCCGCTCCTCAACCAGTTCACCGGCGTCCAGCTCCGTGGGACGATGTGGACGATGCTCGCGTTCTGCGTGGGGGTCCTGCTCATCGCGTGCGTCAACGTGATGAACATGCAGTTCGCCCGCGCCACGCTCCGGGCGAAAGAGCTGGCCGTGCGCTCGTCACTCGGCGCCACGAGAACGCGGCTCATCAAGCAGATGCTCACCGAGAGCGCGATGCTGGCGGGCGCCGGCGCGATCATCGGCGTCGTCCTCGCGTACCTCTCGATCGACTGGCTGTCGGCGACCCTGCAGAACATGGACAACCCGCCGCCATCGTGGATGACGTTCGACATCAGCCGGGTGGTGCTGGCAATCACGGTCGGCGCCACGGTCACCGCCGCGCTCGGGTCGGGACTGATCCCGGCGTGGATGGCGACGCGGTCCCGCGTCGTCGACGTGCTGCGGGAAGGCGGCAGGGGCAACACGAGCCGCGGAGTCAACCTCGCGACCCGCGGCCTCGTCGTGCTGCAGATCGTGGTGACCTGCATTCTGCTCATCGGGTCGTTGCTCCAGCTCCGATCGATCCTCCGTCAGCAGAACATCGACTACGGCTACGACACGGCCGGGATCATGTCGGCGCGCATGGGCCTGATGGAGGGTGACTACCCGACGCCGGAGTCGAAGAAGATCTTCTACGATCGCCTGCTGCGGGAACTCCGCAACTCGGGGCAGTTCGAATCGGTGGCGCTGACGAGCCGGCTCCGGATGGTGTTCTCGGGCAACGGCCCGGTCGAGATTGTCGGCAAGATCTACAAGGAAAAGCGCGACCGCGCCAACACCAACTTCGAACAGGTGACCGGGTCGTTCTTCGAGGTCACCGGGCAGAAGATCCTCGAAGGCCGCACCTTCTCCGATGACGACCTCGACTCGAAACAGCCGGTCGCCATCGTGAACGCGGCGTTCGCGAGGAAGCACTTCGGCAACCAGAGCGCCATGGGACGTCAGTTCCGCACGGGCGATGGATCCACGCCGCAGTACGGGCCGTGGCGGACGATCGTCGGCGTGGTGTCCACCGTGCGGATGATGGGGCCGTTCAACAACCCGAACGTTGACGAGTCCGGTTTCTACGTCCCGTTCTACGCCACGCCGTTCGGCCCGCTGCCGCCGGCGATGGTGGCCGCCCAGTTCGCGACGGTGGTCGTGAAGCCGCACGGCGGCCAGCAGGTGGAGGGCTTGCTGAAGACGCTTCGCCGGGAGGTCGCCAAGATCGATCCGAACCTGCCGCTCTATTTTGCCGGAACGCCGAAGCAGAACCTGGCCACGTTCGTCTCGGCCAATCGCATCATCGCGACGATGTTCAGCCTGTTCGGCGCCGTGGCGATCGTGCTGGCGGCCGTGGGCATCTACGGCATGATGTCGTTCTCGGTGAACCAGCGCCGGCAGGAGTTCGGCGTCAGGATGGCGCTCGGCGCGGACCAGGGCCGGATCATGGGCATGGTCCTGAGGCAGGGCTCGCGACAGGTCGTCACCGGACTGGCGGTCGGCGTCGGCCTCGCGCTGACGATCGCAGCCGTGGGTCGCGACGCCATCGGTAGCATCCTGTTCGGCGTCAGCGCGCTCGACCCGGTCACATACGGCTCGGTGATCGCGCTCGTGGCGTGCGTGTCGCTGGCGGCAGTGCTCGTGCCTGCCAGGCGGGCGACGCGCGTGGACCCGATGCTGGCGCTGAGGGCCGAGTAGAAGTGCCAGCGCCGAGCAGGGCCAAAGCCCTGCTCCACCGAAGATCCCGGGCCGTGCAGGGCTTCATCCCTGCCCCTCACTGTCTCTGTCCTGTGAACTGTCCCTTCGCGCAGTCGAGCCGCAGCGCTCCACCCTCGCCGAACGTGAATCGCACGAGCGCCGGGGCTCCATAGCGGTAGGAGACCCACGATGCGGGCGATTCGGCAACCAGCGAAACCGCCGACGGGTCGAGGCTCCGGAAGCCCAGCAGGCGACGCGGTCCCCACATCAGCTGGAGGACCGGGCCTCCGCGCTCGAAGTGGAGGCGCACCGTCACGGCGGCATCGCCCTGGAAGGTCCCGGTCCCCAACAACTCGAGTCGCCGGAACTCGCCGAACTCCGTCCGCCACCCGGCCCAGAAGCGGCGCTGGTTTCCCTGCACGACCTCGAACGGCCGATCGTCGTTGAACGCCTCGAAGAGCGGACGGAAGTTGTCCTTCGCCGCCGCCTCCAGGACCGCCATCGTGCGCGTCTCGAGTTCGGCGAATCGCCCGCCCGGCGCGGTGAGTGCCCCGAGCCCGCCAAGCAGGGTCGGGTCGTCGGCCTCGGCTTCGAGCCCATCCGCCGTCTCTCGAACCGTCACGGTTCCGCCGGCCGCCAGCACGTACTTCCCGGCCCTGGCGTCTCGCTGCTCGCGCGGTACGGAGAGCGGAGCAGGCGGCATGACCACCGGCGCGTCGCCGAAAACCAGCGCCTCCAGCTGGCGCGGCGCCAGCTGCGTCGCCGGAATCACCGGCTGATTGCTCATTGCGATGATGACGACCTTCTCATCCACGTAGCGCCGGAAATCGGTGAAGAAGAACCCGTTGCCCCCGTTGTGCGCGATCGCCGTGGTGCCCCGTCTCGTCGTCTGCACCCCCCAGCCGTAGGCGTAGCGCTCGTTGCCCATCGACGGGACGTGGCCCGTCTGGTACTTCTTCACCGCTTCCGCCGACAGGACCTTCGTCGTCTCGAGCGCCAGATGCCATCGATAGAGATCGTCGAGGCTCGAGTGGATGCCGCCGTTGCCGCGCAGGTACCAGCCGGGGCCGTCCGGCAGCCAGCCCCTCCTGTAGACGCGCCCCCAGGCCTTGCCATCCTGCGTGTAGCCGATCGGGAGGCGCGAGAGTGGCCACTCCGGCGCCTGGTACCCGGTGTCCTTCAGGCCGGCCGGCAGCAGCACGTGGTCGCGGAGATACGCCTCGTACCCGACGCCGGACACGCGTTCGACGATGGCCGCCGCGAGGCTGAAGCCTTCGTTCGAGTATTCGAACCGCTCGCCCGGTTTCGACGCGAGAGGCGCCGCCAGCACCTTGGCGACAAGAGTGTCGCGCGCGATCGGTTCCTCGTCACTGCCTCCGAGGTCGCCGGAGAAGCCCGCGGTGTGGGTGAGCAGGTGATGAATCGTGATAGCCGCCTTGTCCGGCGGCACTCCGGGCAGGTACTTCGAGATGGGGTCGGACGTGGCCAGCTTCCCTTCCATCTCCAGCTTGAGGATGGCCGCAGCCGTGAACTGTTTGGTCACCGAGCCGATACACGACACGAGGTCAACGGTATACGGCTGCTTCGTCTCGCGGTTGGCCAGGCCGTAGCCCTTCTCGAGGATCACCTGGCCGTCCTTGGCGACGAGCACCGCGCCCGAGAACCCGTAGGGCACCAGCCGCGAGAGGTACTGATCCACGCGGACGGCGATCTCGCCGCGCACGACCTCGCCCGGCGCCTGGGCTCCCGCCGTCGCCGCACCCACCACGACCGCCACCGCTGCAAGTCCGACTACCGTCCTGATCCTCTTGGACATTGGCTACTCCGATCCCCGCCGCTCGGTCTCCGATCCTGAACAGGAGTCCACGATTCCGACTCGTCCGCCCGGGTCCATTAGTTCTTCGGGCGCGCGAGAGGCGCCGTCGCAACCGCCCCGAGCCCCGCGCTGTTCACGGGATCTCGCGTGCGAAGGCGCCTGGACATTCGAAAAGTATAAACGGCTTTCGACGCCGTACACGCGACGGGCCGCCCGAAGGCGGCCCGTCAACCGTACAGCCGAGTGCCGGATACAGCCAAGAGCCGAAGACTTGCTCCCGGGCGTCGTCAGACCGTCTCGGGCGACTGCTCCTCCGCGTCTTCCGGTTCCTCGAGCCGGTGGACGCGCGGGTGACGGACCAGGTGCATGTCCATCTCCTCCTGCTCGAGCGGTGCCGCGAGGCGCACCGAGTACCACAGCGCGAACAGCAGGACGGCAATCGCGGTGAAGCCGAGGACGATGATCAGCGACGTCGCCTGCGCGCGCACTGGAGCGAACAGTTCGTCCTCTCCCTGGGAGACGGCGACGAACCAGTCCATCTGCGGGAAGCTGGCTTTGAGCTGGCTCATCGCCACGCCGACCAGCCGGGGCGTGCCATTGGCCGTACTGGCGCCGAAGTGCAGCGGCGTCTGCGGCTGGCCCTGCTTGGCCGCCGCCAGGCGCTCGCGGAGCAGGTCGGTCGCAAAGAACCGAGCGTTCGGGTTCACGCTCCCCAGCGCGAATACGAACGACCCGTCGTCACGCACTAGCGCCGCGTCGCCGGTGGCACCCATGCGAACGCCACCGAGGACCGCGCCGATTTCCCTCATGTCCACGACAGCCTGCAGAATGCCGGCCACCTGCCCGCTCGACGGGTCCTCGACAGGCGCGGTGATCTCGATCGTCCAGTTCCGCGCGCGCGGGTCGAAGCGTACGTCGCTGACCGTGAGGTGGCCGTGGGCGCCGTCGCCGAACGCCTCCTTCCACCAGGCGGCGTCGGCCTGGAGATAACCGCCCGTCTGGCCGGATGCCGCGATGACTCGGCCGTACCGGTCCGTGAGCAGCAGGTCCTTGTAGATGGGGTTCTGCCGGGTCACCTCCGTCAGGAATCCGGAGACCGAATTGGCCATCGCCTCCTTGACCGGCGTGAGCGGGCCTGTCTGCTGCCAATCGCGGGCGATGGCCGACGCCGCGGCCTGGTCGAATGGGCGCTGGCTGGCGGAGGAGGCCAGCTGGCGGACCTCCGGCACCCGCGACAGGACCGACGCGTCGATCACCAGGCGGAACACGTAGGTGTCCACGGCGGCCGCCGTCTGGTCCGCGACCTGTCGCAGGTGTTCGCCCCAGGCATTCCTCAACCCGGCCTGGCCGATACCGATGACGAAGTAGCTGGCCGCGGCCAGCATGAGGAGACCGACGACAAGGAACACGGAGAAGACGCGGACGTTCAATCTGAAAGAGGCAGGGCGCATCGTCGTCCCTCCTTGTTGGAGCCCGAGGATAGGGATCAAACGATCGGCGAGGACTGTAGTCTGTGCTTCGACGTGACCGGTGTCAAGGAGGAGACAGGCCGCGGAGGCAGGCCGCGGGGTCAGACCCCTACTTCGCGGATTTTGGCGGAGTGAACGTTATCGCCGTGTCCACCGTGAACTTCCGGTAGTCGCTGTACTCGTTGACGATCTCCGCGTCGACCCGTTTGACGAGCGCGACCCGAGCCTTCGGGTGGGCGGCCATCCGCACCGGCAGCCAGACTTCGTCGTTCACCTTCTGACGCTCGAACGACAGCGTCGTCCCGGCTCCGATGCGTGCCAGGAGTCCCCATCCCAGGCTGATCGTGTCCGTCGACTCCATCTCGACCCGCACCAACTCGAAGTCGTGCTCGTCCACCCACGCGCGCCCACGCAGCTTCGCCATCGGCGCCGCATCCTCGACGACCGGCTTCACCCCGGGGCGCGGATCCAGCGTCAGCTTGATCGCCGGGCGGCCGCGGATCTCCTCGCGGCCGACGATGCGGATGTCGTAGACGCGGGGAATGTCGTCGATGATCCGCGCTTCCTCGTCGCGATCGCGCTTCTCGGTTGCCTCCCGCTTGGCCCGCGCGCCTGGGCTCTCGTGCTCGCGGTCGTGCATCCACGCCAGCACTTTCTCCCGCTGCTTGCGGTCGGCCTCCTCCAGCTTGCGCGCAGGCTCCGGCACGCCGTTGGTCACGAGCAGGCGGCGGTAGGACGGGCTGCCTTCGACCGACGGGTAGACCTCGTACTCCTTCGTCGTCTCCTTCTCGGCGCGACCGTTGCCGTCGAGGTCAACCCTGACCTGGTGCTCGCGGAACGTATAGTGGCTGAGCAGCCGGCCGTCGCTCTGGAGCCGCTTTCGCGCCTCGGTCAGGAACGGCTCTTTCTCGGGGAGGGGCCTGTCCTGGGCGCGCCCGGCTCCAACACCGCAAAGCGTCGCGACACAAAGCACCCAGGCGCCGGCGCGGCGGGCCGCTCGTCCGAACCATGCTCGTCCGCGTGACATCAACACCTCTCCGGCAGCATCTCCGCGACTCCCCTGTCCATTCTGACTCGAGAACGGAGCGGAGCTGCATCTCGACCACAGACGTACAGCCCAGTGACGCCTACCGGGATCAGACGGATATTGTGCTCCAAAGTATCCCGGATGGGTGGAGAGCAACTCGACGTTCTCCGTCGCCTACCTCAGCCACGTCGCCCAGGCACGGACGCCAACGATGACGGACCCGAGGAGCAAGGCGCCCGACGCCAGCCTCGGCGCCCGCCCCTCGCGCCACGCCCAGATGGCGCCGCGCGCGGCCAGCAGCACAGCGGCGGGCATGGTCGCATGATCCACTCGGCTGATGAACTCGAACGCATCCTGTTGATAGGTCCTGTTCCCGGGTGAGAGCACGCTGAACGCGACGAAGGCCAGCCACACCAGTCCCCACGCGCCGATCACGAGGCCCAGCCGGTCCCTCGCTCCTTCCACCGCCAGGCGCCAGAGCCCGATGATTGCCAGCAGGAAGATCGGCCAGCCGAGACTGTCCACCGTCTGTTCGATCGCCTGCTCTGCGCGGACCGACAACGGCAGCGTCGCTCGTCCCAGGGCCGGTGCGGTCGTCTGGCTCTCGCTCTCCGCCGGGACGGGCCCGTTCGGAGGGCCGCCCGCCTTCTGGGTGGCGGCGGCCGACGCGCGCATCCGTTCGATCTGCGCGGAATACACGCTCCCGAAGTGTCCCCAGTACAGCGCCACGGAGGCGAACACCGCGACGATCGTGACCAGGAGAATCGGGCGGGCCGAGGCACGGAGGGTTGGGGCGCCGAACCAGTAGAACAGCCCGGCGACGGACACGAGCGTGCTCGTCAGGAGCACGACCGTGCTGACGTGGCACATCATGCCGAGCGTCACCAGCAGCCCAACGCCGACGAACGGCCCGACGAGCCGCAGCCGGCCGGCCGACAGCATGACGGCGGCCACGGCGCCGATCGAAACCGCCTGGCCGAATGCATTCGTGAGGTTGGCGTTCCCGATGGTGACGTATGACACCGGGACCAGGCTGAACAACGCGACGGCGACGGCGCCAACGAGCCGATTGCCCCACGTCCGGACGATCATGGGGTACAGCAGCGCGCCGACAACGACCTCCGACGTGGAAACGACCACCCGCAGCAGCGCCACGTGGTCGGAGGCGAGGGCCGCCCACGGCGCGGCGAACAGGTAGAGCCCGATGGCGTAGGGGAATGGCGTCGCGCTCGTGGACAACTGGGTGAAGTAGAACTGGCCGGCCAGGACGGCGTCGAAACGATGGGCGTGGAACAGCGCGTCGACGATCGCCTTCGACGGGTGGAGCAGGGCGAGGAGTTGGAGGTACAGCGCTCCCGCGGAGAACGTGATGACGAACCTCGCCGTGTTTCGAAGCGGCTCCTTCCGCGCGGCATCGATGAGCAGGACGAGTCCCGCCATGGCGAGCGCCAGAGAGAACGCGAGGTGAACCACCGACACGGGGTAGGACCCGAACAAGGCACCCCAGCTGACCATCACGTGGGCCTGGCCCGCGGCCATCAGCGCGGCGGCTCCGATCGCGCTCCCTGCAGTGATCCCGGTCAGGGCGAAACCCGCGCCGAGCAGCGCCGCGGCGAGCGCGGCCATCCCAAGTGCACGGCGGGGCGGGAGGACGATGCCCGACGCCGGCCGGCAGGCCAGGCGGTCCACCTGCACGCCGAGCCGGCGCGGGTCGTCACCGCCGGGCACGAATGTCGTGGTGCTGGTGAGCGTGAGGACCAGTCCCGGGCTCATCGGAGTGACCGGGGCGATCACGTCGGCGTCCTGAAAGAAGTTCGTGGCCGGCCAGACGCCGGCGCGGACGCCGTCGATCGCCAGCACGAGATCTGGCTGCGGGACATCCGGCGCGCGGGCTCCGCGGAATCGCACGGAGCACGTCCACGGCACCCGGCGGTCCAGGCCAGGCAGGGCCACCTCGGCTCGCTCGGAGGTCCAGACGAACGTCTCCTGCCCGTGTCGCTCCAGCGGATGGAAACCCGTCGCGAACCCCGGCAGCCGGCGGTCCATCTCGAACGTGATGGCCGGATTCCACGCGTAGGCGACGACGAGACAGACGGCGCCCGCGAGTGCGCAGAGGACAGCGGCCGCGACGGCGCGGGGGATCGACGTCATCATGGTGGACGCTCCGAGATTCTGCCACACATCGGGGTGGGAATCCCACAGTGATACCATGCGTGCCATGAACACATCGCGCGCCCGGTTCTTCCTGTTCCTCCTCCTGCTGGCCGCACTCGGGCATCTCGCGGTCGCTGCGCCTCTTGACCTCCCCCAGGTGGTCGTGTCCGAGACCATCGCCGCCCCGTCGGTGCGAGCCGCGGGAGCCCTCGACAAGCTGCTCCCGAAGCAGGCCGAGACCATCTACCGCGCGCTCTCCACGAGGTTCCAGCCGTCGCGCGCGATGGAGGTGGTCACGTTCATGGACCGCTACTGGCGCCTCCCCGGCAACACCGGGTTCGAGGCCTCGATCGATCACCTGAAGTCCGGGCTGCTAGAGGCTGGATTCAGCGCGGGCACGCCAAGGCCCTCGTCAGGCGCCGGCGTGTGGGTCGAGGAGTACCCGAACGGGGGAAACGGATGGGAGCGGGTCCGTGCGGACATGACGATCGTCGAAGCGGCGTCGGGAACGACGCCCGAACCGGTGTTCGATCCCGTCGTCGATTACATCGCCCTCTGCATGAACTCGTTCTCGACGGCGCCAGAGGGCCTCACGGCGCCGCTGGTCTACGTCGGCAGCGGCACGACCGCCGCGAACTACGAGACGGTCAACGTGAAGGGAGCCGTGGTGCTGGCCGACGGCCAGATGCGCGTCGTGTGGGCGCAGGCGGTTCGCCAGCGCGGCGCGATCGGCGTCATCTCGGCCGCTCCCCCGCCGTCGTATACCCGGCCGGATCAGACCCCGGAGGTGTTCCAGTGGGGCGGCGTGCCCTACGACGAGGCCTCGAAGGCCTTCGGCTTCATCGCCAGCCGCAGGGTCGCCAACCGTCTGAAGGAACGACTGGCGGCCGGGGCGGTGACCGTCAGGACCGTCATCGAAACCCGGTTCCATCCCGCCGCACCAGGGCGGATGCTCGTGGCCGAGATTCCCGGACGCGCGCGACCGGAGGAGCACGTCGTCCTCGTGGCGCACATCCAGGAGCCCGGCGCGAACGACGACGCCAGCGGCTGCGGAACGATGTACGAGATGGCGAGGACCCTGCAGGCCGCCATCGCGGCGAAGCAGATTCCGCAGCCGGCACGGACCATCACGTTCGTGTGGGGCGACGAGATGCGCGCCGGCCGCGAGTGGCTCCGGGCCGACCCCGCGCGAACGAAGGGCACCCGATACATGATTGCCCTCGACATGACCGGAGAGGACGCGTCGAAGACCGGCGGCTCGTTCCTGATCGAGAAGGAGCCGGACCCTTCCGCGGTCTGGGCCCGACCGTCCGACCCCCACACCGAGTGGTCGGGCGGACGCAGTTCGTACAGGGCGGAGGCGCTCAAGGGCAGCTTGATGAACGACCTCCTGCTCGCCGTCTGCCTGCGGCGCGCCCGCGACACGGGGTGGAACGTCCAGACGAACCCCTACGAAGGCGGAAGCGATCACAGTACGTTCCTGCAGGCCGGCATACCGGCCCTGCTGGCGTGGCACAGCACCGACCGCTACTACCATACGAACCTCGACCGCCCCGACAAGACCAGCCCGGCCGAGATGGGCCACGTTGGGATTGCCGTCGGCACAGCCGCGATGCTCCTGGCCTCGGCCGGACTGGACGATGCGGTCGCGCTGACCGATCTCGTGGCCACCGCGGCGACCCGGCGGCTCGAGCTCGAATCCCGGCAGTCCGCGACTCTTGTTGACGGCGCGGCCGACCGCGCGACGGCGGAGGCCACCGAGCGGACGATCCTCGACGCGTGGAGGAAGTGGTACACGCGCGCCCTGGAGAGCCTGCTGACGCTGCCGGTCGAACCGGCCTCCGACGCGCTGAAGGCGAAGGTTGCGGCAGCCATCGAGCACCTGAACACGCCGCAGGGGGGATAGGACAGGGGGATCGTGCGATCGTGCGAGCTGGCGACCTGGGAAAAACGAAGGGCCGGAGAATCGCGAGACTCCCCGGCCCCTTCCTACCTTCTGGATTCTGGATTCTGAATTCTGAATTCTGTCTTCTGCCTACTTCTTCTTCCCCGCCAGCCCCACGATCTCGTTGGCCAGCGCGTCGGCCTTGTAGACCTTCCGAAGCGCCTCGATGATGATCCGCGAATCCACGGACACCGCGCGGTTCACGGATTCGTCGTAGATGATGTAGCCCGGCAGTGACTGGATGTTGCCGTCGAAGATCAGGCCCACCAGCTCACCCTTCCTGTTGACCATCGCCGACCCGCTGTTCCCGCCGACGATGTCGTTCGTCGTGACCAGGTCGAACGGCGTCTTCGGATCGAGCGCGGCCTTCGCCTCGACCCACTTCGGAGCCAGTTCGTACGGCGTCTGGTTGTTGTGCTGGGCGGAGCGCTCGTAGAGTCCGGGAACGTAGGTGTACGGCGGGATGATCTTGCCGTCTTCCTTGTAGCTCTTCACCGTGCCGTAGGACAGGCGCAGCGTGCCGGTGGCGTCCGGGTAGGCCTTCGCTCCGTCCACGACGAATACGGCCTGGCCGATCTTCGGATACGTCGCCGCCTGGACCGAGTTGAACTCCTCGTCGTACTTCTTGGTGATGGCCTGCGCGTCGGCCTCGAGCGAGCGTGCCAGCACGATCATCGGGTCGGTGGACACGTCGATTGTCGCCTTGCCGCCGGCCTGCAGCAGCGCCCGGATCTCCGGATCCGTGATGCGGGTCTTGTCGATGAGTTCCGTCGCCCTCGCCTCGGGGGTCTTGTCGCCGAGAATGCGCTTCACGATGGCGTGATCAGGCCCGAGGTACTTCTGCATGAAGACGAGCGACTCGGTGAGGTTGATCTTCTCCCGCGCGGTGTTGATCGCCGGAGCCGCCCCGCCGCCCGGACCGCCGCGCTGGCCGCCGCCGGCCGCCGGCGCGCCGCCGCCGCGCTGCCCGCCGCCGCGGCCGCCGCGCCCGGCCTGTCCTTCTGCTGGAGGATTGTAGGCGGCACGCACGAGCTGCCTCGCCTGGTTGAAGAGCGTCGAATTCAGCCCCGCCGCGTTGACGATGAAGTTGCGCTCGGCGTCGATCTGCCGCGCCGCCCCAACCGCCTTCTCGATGATGTCCCACGCGTCGCCGAGTTCCTTCTGCTTCGCGGGGTTCTTCGCCAGCTCGGCGCGCAGGCGCTTCTCGGCCGCTTCCTTCTGCGCCATGATGGTGTTGTCCTGCAGCGCCTTCAGCTGCCCGCGCTGCGACTTCAGGCTGTTCTGCACGCCGAACAGTTCCTGCGTCGTCTGGCGCGCGTTCTCTGCGCTCAGGGCCGCCCACTTCTTGATCGCCGATTCCCGCATTTCGTTGCTCGCGACCGAGAACGGCATCGCCAGGTCGCGGCGGTACTTCAGGTGGGCCACCGTCTGCAGCCGCTGCGTGGCTCCGGGATGCCCGGTCGTGAACACCAGGTCGCCCTCCTTCGAGCCGGCCGGCGACCACTTGAGGAAGTTCGGCGTCTGCGCCGGCTTGTCGTTCTCGTAGAGCCGGAACATCGAGACGTCCATGCAGTAGCGCGGGTAGGTGAAGTTGTCGGGGTCGCCGCCGAAGAAGCCGGTATTGTATTCGACGCCGAACACCAGGCGGACATCCGAATAGACCTTGTACGTGTAGAGGTTGTACACGGCGCCGGCATACAGGGCCACCACCTGTTTCGACACGCCGGTCTGGGCTTCGCCCTGGATTCCGGCGATCGCCTTCTGCCGGGCTGCCGCGGCGTCCTGCGCCGACATGGCCGGCGTCACGGCGCCGACGACCTTGGCCGTCACGTCCTCGATGCTCTGGAGGACGCTGAGCGACATGCCCGGCACCTTCAGTTCGTCGGCCCGCGTCGCCGCCAGGAACCCGTTCTTCACCAGGTCCTTCTCGGCGGTGCTCAGGCGCTGCAGCGTGCTCAACCCGATGTGGTGGTTGGTCAGAACCAGGCCGTCGGGCGACACGATCGACCCGGTGCCGCCGCCGAACCGCACGGTGGCGAGCTGAAGGTGGTTCAGCCAGGTGTCGGTCACGTCGAACTTGTACTTCGCCTTGATCGCCGCCTTGGGGATGCTGTTGTACGGCCAGAATCCTTCGTCGGCGCGCGGCGCGATGCCGAAGGCGACCGCGGCGATCGCCAGCGCAAGGAGCGGTGTGAGGAGTCTCTTCAGTTTCATGCCTTATTCCTTCGAAATGAACCAGTGGGGCGAGGAAGCCATCGGGCGAATGCGCCAGAGGCGGCATTTGACTCTAGTGGTGGCCTGGCATGGCTGTCAAGTCACCGACACCGTCCCCGACGCCGTGCCAGAGCTTCACGTAGCCGCACTTGCAGATCGGCGAGCGGCCCATCGCGAACAGCACGACCGCCTCGACGAGACGTCTTGAACGGCCAAAGTCGTTGCGAATGAGTCAAGTTTCCATGTAGTCCGTCTGGCCGTTCAAGACGTCTACGCCCCGCGCACGCGCGGGGCCA
>Ga0209048_10001189_pt1 | contig 27089 bp, 24 predicted proteins | sample FrelakmetCRP12CR_FD_187146 | JGI IMG/M metagenome (GOLD analysis project Ga0209048, IMG submission 187146) | Freshwater lake sediment microbial communities from the University of Notre Dame, USA, for methane emissions studies - CRP12 CR (SPAdes)... | ecosystem: Environmental > Aquatic >... | reverse complement strand
GCGCATCAAAAAATCTATGTTTGCGATCTGACAATCAAGGAAGATTGACGGCGTCCTTAAGGCCCTTCCCAGCCGTGAATTTCGGCGCTTTGGACGCCGCGATTTGAACGGGCTGTCCCGTGCGGGGATTACGGCCCTCGCGCGCCTTTCGCTGAGCGACCGTAAAGCTACCAAAACCGATAAGTTTCACTTCATCGCCCTGTTTAAGGGCGCCAGTGATCACATCGAAGGTGGCCTCAACCGCCTTGGTGGCGTCGTTACGGTTCAGCTGTGTCTTGTCCGAAACCATGGCGATTAATTCATTCTTGGTCATGGGTGCGTCCTTTAAAAGGGGTGATAATTCTCGAATCGACAGAAACAAAGCCGACTGTGGTCCTACGTTCCCTCGCTAGGGGGCAAAAAGAAGGCTTTTGCCGACCAAAGTCGCGTGTTCGCTGGATTCTTGATGAGTCAGACGTAAACGTTGAAAGCGGCGGAATTTAATCCACCGCTTTCACAAAACGCCATAAGCCTTTGAAAGCATTAGTGAGCGACAATTCCAGAGGAATCGTCTTCCTCCACTCCAGGCGGAACAGGAACTGCAGATTTCTCAGCTTCTTCGTCCCACTCGATTGCCTCGGGTTTCCGCGTCAACGCATGAGCCAACACCTCACCCATGCTCATGACGGGAACGATTTCGAGTCCACTTTTCACGTTCTCAGCGATATCGGCGAGGTCCTTCGCGTTCTCTTCAGGGATTAACACCTTCTTAATGCCGCCGCGATGCGCCGCGAGCAGCTTTTCTTTTAGACCGCCGATGGGCAGCACCCTTCCCCGAAGTGTAATCTCGCCCGTCATCGCGATATCCTTCCGGACCGGAATGCCGGTCATAACCGAAACAATCGCGGTCGCCATCGCGACGCCGGCCGAGGGACCGTCCTTCGGCGTGGCACCCTCCGGCACGTGCACATGGATGTCCTGCTTTTCGAACAACGGTGGCTTGATGCCAAGGCCAATCGCGCGCGAGCGCACGTAAGATGCCGCAGCCGAAATAGATTCTTTCATCACGTCGCGCAAATTGCCTGTAACCGTCATTTTGCCTTTGCCCGGCATCATCAGGCTTTCTATTGTGAGCAACTCGCCGCCAGCATCGGTCCAGGCCAGGCCAGTCACGACCCCGACTTGATCCTCCAGCTCGGCCTCGCCGAAGCGGAACTTCGGCACACCGAGGTATTTCTCAAGATTGCCAGCAGTCACTGCGACCGAATCTTTCTTTTCTGCGATGATTTCCTTGACTGCTTTGCGGATGAGGTTTGCCAGTTCGCGTTCGAGATTTCGCACGCCCGCTTCGCGCGTGTAGCGGCGGATCATCAAAAGCAAACCTTCCTGATCGAGCGACCATTCCTCGGATTTGAGCCCGTGCTTGATGAGCAGGGCCGGAATCAAATGACGGCGCGCAATCTCGACCTTCTCGTCCTCGGTGTAACCCGCGATGCGGATTACTTCCATGCGATCGAGCAACGCCGGAGGGATGTTCAAGGTGTTCGCCGTAGTTATAAACATGACGTTTGAAAGATCGTAATCAACTTCGAGGTAATGGTCGTTGAATGTGTGGTTCTGTTCGGGATCAAGCACCTCCAGCAGCGCTGATGACGGATCGCCGCGGAAATCGGCACCCATTTTATCGATTTCGTCGAGCAGAAACAGCGGGTTAGACTTTTTTGCCTTCCGCATCGACTGAATGATCTTGCCTGGCATGGATCCGATGTAAGTCCGGCGGTGACCACGGATTTCAGCTTCGTCGCGCACACCACCGAGCGATACTCGCACGAATTCGCGGCCGGTCGCTTTGGCGATCGACTTACCAAGTGATGTCTTACCTACGCCCGGCGCACCAACAAGGCACAATATCGGCCCAGTTAGTTTGTTCGCGCGACTTTGCACGGCCAAGTATTCGACGATGCGCTCCTTCACCTTCTCAAGCCCATAGTGATCGGATTCGAGCGTCTTCTCGGCGAAGGAAAGATCCTTTTTGATTTTGCTCTTATTGTTCCAAGGGATCGAGAGCAGCCAATCCAAATAGTTGCGCACGACGGTTGCTTCCGCCGACATCGGAGACATTTGGCGGAGCTTTTTCAGTTCGTGATTAGCCTTATCGCGGGCTTCCTTGGAGAGCTTAGTGCGCTTGATCTTGTCCTCAAGCTCGGCAAGCTCGTCCTTGCCATCTTCATCGCCAAGCTCCTTTTGAATGGCCTTCATCTGCTCATTCAAATAATACTCGCGCTGGGTCTTCTCCATCTGGCGCTTGACGCGCGTGCGGATGCGCTTCTCGACTTGCAAGACCGAGATTTCGCTCTCCATCAACGAGAGCACCTTTTCGAGACGAGCGGCAATGCTTGTGAGTTCCAGCACAGCCTGCTTCTCTGGAATTTTGACGGCAAGATGCGACGCTACGGTGTCGGCCAGCTTCGATTGATCCTCTATCTGAGAGATCACGCCAACAACTTCGGGGGAAACCTTCTTATTAAGCTTTACGTAGCTTTCGAACTCATTCACGACCGAACGCGCTAGCGCCTCAACCTCCACTGGAGCCGAAACCTCGCTCGGCAGCACGGCCGCTTCAGCCTCGTAAAACTCGGCGCGATCACTATAGCGTTTAATCTGCGCCCGTTCGACGCCCTCGACCAGCACCTTCACCGTGCCATCGGGGAGTTTCAAGAGCTGCAAGACCTGGGCGAGAACGCCAACCTTGTAGATCGCGTCAGTCGTGGGGTCGTCGTCGGACGCATTGATCTGTGTAGCGAGCAAAATATACGTGTCATTCCGCATCACCTCTTCCAAGGCACGGATCGACTTCTCACGCCCAACGAAAAGCGGCACGATCATATGTGGGAATACAACGATGTCCCGCAGCGGCAGAACTGGAAAATTCTGGCTAGCACCAGGAGCAAGCGCGGGACGAGGCTTTTGGGCAGTCATTCAAGCGTTACTTTCTCTGCTTTGGGAGAGTCTACGCGCGATTAGGAAATGACACGTTACAAATTTGTTGGACTTCAGACTCTCGCAGGATTCGTTCTGTTGGCCCATTAGGTGGCGATGCACCATAGGAGTGTCAAGGAGCGGGAAACTGGCAGTTCCCAGCTATTTCCGGGCATTTTACAGCTACCGGATGTGGGGCAGATCTCAGCGGCCGCAAGTCACCAGGGTTAAATATGGCAAGATTGACTGACCAGTAGGATCTCTGTGTCCGAGATAATTCTGCACCACTATTCGACCCCATCTTAAGTCGAGAAGATTCGCCACCATTCGAAGCCGCGCCTTGATCCGGACGGGGTCGTAGGCGGAACCCACGCGCCCTGATGTGCGGAGAAATCGCTATTCGATAACGCAGTCAAAGCGAAACATTCACTCACCACCGCCGTTACCGATCCAAACGATCGCGTTCCGGTTACCGGCTACATCTTCGCTTGATTCGAACGATATCGTGATCCAAACGCGAAAATAAACCATCGCCGAAATGCTGGATGCATTTCTGACATGGCGGATTTAGTATTTTACTCGCCAACGCGACAGCGACTAAGCGCTTTGTGGCGCACCGATCGCATCGCTTGTGCGATCTGCATAGATGTATAGTGGACGCGCGCCACCTTCGATAACTTCCCGACCGATGACGATTTCCTCGACGCCTTCGAGGCTCGGGAGATCAAACATCGTGTCTAGCAAAATGCCTTCCATAATCGAGCGGAGACCTCGCGCACCAGTTTTGCGTTCGATCGCCTTCCGCGCGATTGCGCCCAGCGCATCCTCATGGATCGTGAGATCGACATTTTCCATGTCGAACAGGCGTTGATACTGCTTTACAAGCGCATTCTTCGGCTCGACCAGAATGCGCTTCAGAGCATTCTCATCGAGATCCTCGAGCGTTGCGATCACTGGCAAGCGGCCGATGAATTCTGGAATCAGGCCGTATTTGAGCAAATCTTCCGGCTCCACGTCGCGAAAAACTTCGCCCGGCTTGCGATCTTCCGGCGCGGTAACTCGCGCGGCAAATCCGATCGAGGTTCCCCGGCCACGCGCGGAAATGATTTTATCGAGGCCGCCAAATGCACCGCCGCAAATGAACAGGATATTCGTCGTGTCGACCTGCAGGAACTCCTGCTGCGGGTGCTTGCGGCCGCCCTGCGGTGGCACGGAAGCAACCGTACCCTCCATAATTTTGAGCAAAGCCTGCTGCACGCCCTCACCCGAGACGTCGCGGGTAATCGAGGGATTATCTGATTTCCGCGAAATTTTGTCGATCTCATCGATGTAAACGATGCCGCGTTGCGCGCGTTCGACATTGTAATCGGCAGATTGCAGCAACTTCAGAATGATGTTCTCTACGTCTTCGCCGACGTAACCTGCCTCGGTGAGCGTCGTCGCATCGGCCATCGTGAATGGCACGTCTAAAATGCGCGCGAGCGTCTGCGCAAGCAGTGTCTTGCCGGAGCCCGTGGGTCCGATCAGCAGAATGTTCGACTTCGCTAGTTCGACGTCGTTGTGCTTAGTGGCGTGATTAAGGCGCTTATAGTGATTGTGAACCGCAACCGAGAGCACTTTTTTCGCGTGATCCTGGTCGATTACATAATCGTCGAGGACCTTGCGGATTTCCTTCGGCGTCGGAATGCCATCGCGCGATTTCACTAACGAGGATTTATTTTCCTCGCGAATGATATCCATGCAGAGTTCGACGCATTCGTCGCAGATAAATACCGTCGGGCCGGCAATTAGCTTACGGACCTCATGCTGGCTCTTACCGCAAAAGGAACAGTAGAGCGTGTTCTTGGACTCTCCGGCCTTGCTCATTCCGTCTCTCCGTCGCTTCGCGCTTCGCCGAGACGCAGTGTCCGGACCGCGAAGCGTGCTTCACTGAAGCACGTTCCTAGCGAAGCATGCTAGCCAAAGGTCGATCAAGAATTCATTAACGCTACCGATGGCCGGGAATCGACCTGAATCTTTGCCGTTTGGCCACCTAAAGGCAATGCCGAACGGAAACGAAAGGGCGATTTTTGCGCAAAAAATACCCGGAAAAACGTGTATTTTGCGGCAGCTATGGCGGAAATCACACTTTCGTTGGAAGAAGATTACGCGGCGGGTAGCGTTAATTCCGTCAAATTCAATCAAGAACAGCTTTCGCCGTCACAAAAGAGGCTCTGTCAAAACGACTCCGGGATATAGCCGCATTATAGGCCCCAAGCTGAACACCCGATCAGCTTTTGCCCGCTGCTTCCTCGATCTGACGTTTGTCGATCACCTTATCGACGACACCGAAATCTTTCGCACCGTCCGCGGTGAGGAACTTATCGCGCTCGAGCGCATCTTCGATTGTCTTCAAGGCCTGACCTGTATGTTTTACGTAGATTTCATTGAGACGCTTCTTGAGCGCGAGGATTTCTGCTGCGTGCAGCATGATGTCTGTCGCCTGGCCCTGAAAGCCGCCGGAAGGTTGATGCAGCATAATGCGGGCGTTGGGCAACGCATAGCGCATTCCCTTTTCACCGGCCGTCAGCAAAAGTGAACCCATCGAGGCCGCCTGTCCGACACACAGCGTCGATATTGCAGGACGCACAAATTGCATCGTGTCATAAACTGCCATGCCTGATGTCACCACGCCGCCCGGCGAATTGATGTACATCGAGATTTCTTTTTTGGGATTTTCAGCTTCCAAGAACAAGAGCTGCGCCACGGTCAATGTCGCTACCCCGTCCTCGATTGGACCAGTTAGGAAGATAATGCGTTCCTTTAGCAGACGCGAATATATGTCATAGGAACGTTCACCACGATTGGTCTGCTCGACCACCATTGGAACGAGGTAATTCATATATGTATCGACCGGATCACGCATTATCGTTTCCTCCGCGCACCCATACGCCGCGATTCTGTGTACAATAACATAACAACTCACTACGATTATATGGAGCGCAAGCGCGCCTTGCGAAAGTCGCTATTTTTTCTTTTTGGCGGTCTTAGGCTTCGCCGCCTTAGCGGATTTTTCGGATTTAGTAGCTTTCGCCGTCTCGTCGTCGTCTTCGTCTTCCTTGAGAAGCTCTTCCTTGGTGACAGGTAACTCTGTCACCTCCACGAGCTCGAGCAAAAAGTCGATGATCTTGTCCTCGAAAATGGGCGAACGCAGCTGCGCCAGAGCCAGCGGATTTTTCCGATAATAGTCGACGATCTGCTGCTCCTGCCCACGATATTGGCGAGCCTGATCGATTACCGCGCGATTTAATTCCTCTTCGCTAACCTTGATCGCGTTTTTCTCCCCAATCTCAGCAAGAACAAGGCCAAGGCGTACGCGACGATCGGCGATCTTGCGATATTCAATCCGCGCCTTTTCCTCACTCGTGCCTTCCTGCTCGAATGTTGTCCGGCGCGTTTCCAAATCCTTTTGGATTTGCTGCCAGATGCCTTCGAATTCCTGGTCTACAAGGGTGGGCGGAATCTCGAATTTATGCAATTGATCAAGTTGATCGAGCAGTTTTCGCTTAGCTTTTTGTCTCGATGCGAAAAAATTTTCGTAAGCAAGCCGCTCGCGCACGTTATTCTTCAGCTTCTCAAGCGATTCCATTCCAAGTTTAGTGGCAAAATCTTCATCAACTTTGATTTCGTCCGGCGATTGAACCTGGCCGACTTTGACCTCAAATTTTGCATCCTTGCCCGCTACCGCCGCCACGGCATAATCGTCCGGAAATCTAACATTTACTGTGCCACCCTCTCCGGCAACGAGACCTATTAACTGGTCTTCGAAGCCCGGGATCATGCGCCCAGCCCCGATCACAACCGGCACTTCATCGCCCGTGCCACCCTCGAATTTTTCTCCGTCGATCGTGCCAACAAAGGAAATTGTAACTCGATCCCCCAATTGCGCCTTGCCTTCTTTCGGCGAAAACGAGCGCATGCCTTCTGCGATTTTTCTGACGGCATCATCGACATCTGAATCGGTAATCGCTGCGACCGGTTTTTCGATCTTGATTTTGGAAAAATCAGCTAATTCGATCTTGGGCAAAATTTCCATGGCGACCGTGTAGGCAAGATCGGCCTTGCCTTCGATCACCGCTTTGATTGATTTCTCGTCCTTGCTCGCAAGTTCAACTTTCGGTTCCATTGCAAGCCGAAAACCGCCGTCGGCCATGATTTTATTATTCGCATCAGAGATCGCCTGCTCGATCACCTCACTCATGACGGATTTGCCGTAAACTCGCTTCAAATGCGGAAGCGGCACTTTGCCGGGACGAAAGCCCGCGAGATTGACTTGACCTTTGATCGACGCGAGCTTTTCGTTTGCCTTCGAGTCGAGTTCAGCCTTCGGCAGAATGACAGCGTACTCGCGCTTCAGACCCTCGGACAGGGTTTCTTTGACTTGCATCGATTTTCACTTCCTTGATCTTCAGACATCGGATGGTGCGGGCGGAGGGACTCGAACCCCCAAGACTTGCGTCACGGGAACCTAAATCCCGCGCGTCTACCAATTCCGCCACGCCCGCAAGAGCACGGGCCGCGAAAGCCGGCGCCGGCGCGGCGGGGATATACCATGCTCATTCCAACGTGCAAAAACTAATGCGTACTCGATGAAGCTGGTGAAACCCCAGTTTTATTGAATTTCTTTATAGTTTTTGAACAGCGAAGACTGAGAAAACGGTATCATCCTGGATGGGAAAGGTGCGAATCCGGACAATGCCGCATCATACACCGCTGATCGGAACCATAGTCGCAGGCCTCGTGCTTGCCTTCTTGTTCGGCACTGCCGCGAACCGTCTGCGAATTTCTCCGATCGTCGGTTATTTACTTGCAGGCGTTTTGGTTGGGCCCTACACGCCGGGCTACCTCGCAGATCAACCGATAGCGTCAGAGCTCGCGGAGATCGGCGTCATTCTGCTGATGTTCGGCGTTGGTTTACATTTTTCGCTGAAGGATCTGCTTTCGGTCAAAGCTATCGCGATTCCCGGCGCGCTCGCTCAGATGGTCGTTGCAACGACACTCGGCATGATTTTGGCGAAATTCCTTGGCTGGTCCTGGGGCGCAGGATTTGTTTTTGGACTTGCACTTTCCGTTGCCAGTACCGTCGTGCTCACGCGCTCACTGCAGGAACGGAGATTGCTGGAGACCGAACGCGGTCGGATCGCCATCGGCTGGCTTGTTGTGCAGGATCTGACCATGGTTCTTGCGCTGGTGCTTATCCCTGCTTTGGCTGGGGTATTGAGTGGCGCTGCGAACGCCGCCGTCAGCTCAACCGACCTTTTACAGGCAATCGGCGTCACCTTCGCTAAGGTGCTAGGCTTTATTGCCTTGATGTTCGTTGTCGGCCAGCGCGTCATTCCAGAGATCTTGCATTACGTCGTTCACACTGGATCGCGCGAGTTATTTCGACTTGCCGTTTTGGCCATAGCGCTCGGTGTGGCTTATGGCGCCGCAGAGTTGTTTGGAATCTCGTTCGCTCTAGGAGCGTTTTTTGCGGGGATGATTCTGAGTGAGTCGACGCTAAGCCAGCGCGCTGCTGAGGAATCTCTGCCCTTGCGTGATGCGTTCGCAGTGCTGTTCTTCGTTTCGGTGGGTATGTTGTTCGATCCGACGATCCTGCTACGTAGTTCGCTTTCGCTCATCGGGGTGTTGTTCATAATTCTCGTCTTCAATCCGATCGCAGCCTATCTGATCGTTCGCATCTTTCGGCACCCAATGGCGACAGGACTCACAATTAGCGCTAGCCTCGCTCAGATTGGTGAATTTTCCTTCATTCTCGCAGGGCTCGGCCTCTCGCTGAAAATCTTGCCACAACAGGGGCAGGATCTCATTCTCGCGGGTGCAATTATTTCTATTCTTGTGAACCCGTTCTATTTCTCGGCAATCATGCATCTGAAAACACGGCTTAAGCTTATCGATTCGACCGGTACAAGGAAGACTCCTGTGGTTGAACAAGAAGCCGAGGAGTTGCCGGTGACATCGCTGAGCGACCATGCCGTAATTGTCGGCTTTGGACGTGTTGGCAGCATCCTGAGTGAGCGTTTTCGCAAAGAGAGCCGGCCGCATCTCGTGATCGAGGAGCGAAAACAGATAGCGGATCTCGCTCGCAAACAAGGTGTCGAAGTCATTTCCGGCAATGCCGCCGACCCTCATGTAATCAAAGCCGCGAAACTCGCGGCGGCGCGTTGGCTTTTCATCGCGATCCCAGATGGGTTCGAGGCGGGCCAGGTCGCGGAGCAGGCTAGTAAGGCAAACCCCAAACTCGATATCATCGCGCGTGCACATTCCGATGACGAGTTCGAGCATCTACAGAAGCACAAAGCGAATTTTGTCATCATGGGCGAACGGGAAATCGCTCTCGGAATGCTTGAACATGCGCTCGGATCCACTCAGACTGATGGGCAATCATAAATGATGACCTTGTCCCGCCGTCATCTGTTCGCGGGAATTAGCCGCTTCGCTGAATCCAATTTTTTTGTCGGCAGTTTCTGACACAGCCCCAGGGGTCCCGCATTCTCAGCCTGAAACTGGCCGAAGCCCGTTTGCGGAGACTAAATGAACTGCCAACATTGACTTCGTGTTTGACGAAATATCCGGCGCGGCTTTGCGCGTGAAACGCCAGAGTTTAAGTCTATTCAGCAAGCAGTCTTCGCAGCACGCGCGGCAATAACTGGGGCAAATCTTCTGCGATCATTCCCGGACCTGCTTCCCGTCCACATTCGCCGTGCAGCCAGACCGCGGCGCAGGCGGCCTCGAATGCAGGCGTTCTTTGCGTCAGCAAGCCAAGGGTAAAACCTGCGAGAACATCGCCAGATCCAGCCGTGGCGAGCGTCGCGGGAGCGTTATCGGCGATGGCAACGCGGCCATCGGGAGCAGCAACCACCGTATCCGCACCCTTCAACATCACGACGGCATAAATCGTTTTGGACGATAATCTTACCTTTTCAACTTTTGATTCACTCTCAAGGATTTGTGATTCTCGATTGAACAATCGTCTGAATTCTCCATCATGCGGAGTAATGACGGCCGAAGGCACTTCGGCAAACACCTTCGCAAGCTTCGTCGATTGTCCAGCGAAACTTGTCAGCGCATCGGCATCCAGCACAATGGCCCGCCTGGCTTTGGTGGCCGCCAGAACCATTGACTTGGTCGTCTGTCCTACACCCTGACCGGGGCCAAGTAAGACTGCATTGAGCCTTGTGTCGGTAAGAAGCTTGGCAAGCCCTGCCGCGCCGTTCGTCTGCCGCACCATAACGGACGTAAGATGCGCCGCGAGTACCGGTACCGCATCCTTCGGAGCTGCCACGGTGACGAGCCCTGCCCCAGCCCGAAGCGCCGCCACTGCCGCGAGGCGCGCGGCACCCGTCGCATGCATCGGCCCGCTCACGACAATGGCGTGACCACGGTCATATTTGTGTTGATCGAGGCGTGGAATGGGAAAGTTATGACGCCATAAGGAAGGCTCGTTCACAAAGGTCTTCGATGCAATGCTTGCAATTGTAGAATTGAGAATACCGATATCGGCGACATGGATTCGTCCCGCATACATTCGTCCGGGCAGCAGCAAATGACCAAGCTTTCGGCGGCAAAAAGAGATGGTTTCAGTCGCCTTGACTGCGACTCCTCGCACCTGTCCGGTCGCGCCATCGATTCCGCTCGGTAAATCGACAGCCAAAATTGGAACGCCAATATTGCCCACGGCGTTGACCGTTTTCACTGCTTGCGCAGCCTCGCCTTGAAGGTCGCGCTTCAAACCCGCGCCGAACAAAGCGTCGATCACGAGCTGTGACTTGCTGAAAAACTTCGGATTGATCGCTTCGACTTCGCCGTTCCAGCGCCGTGCAGCCACCGCAGCGTCGCCCGTAAGCCGTTCCATCGAGCCAAGCAAGCTGACTCGAACCTCGCACCCACGCTCGGCGAGCAGGCGGGCGGCAACAAATCCGTCGCCTCCATTATTGCCAGGACCGCACACGACCGTGACACGCGTTCCAACCGGATATCGCGCTAACACCGCGTCAGCGACTGCGCGACCCGCACGTTCCATCAAAACGCTGCCGGGCGTTCCGGCAGCGATGGTCTGCCGATCGGCCTCGGCCATCTCGGCCGGTGTGAGAAGCTCATCCATCGCGAAGTTCCACGCTTTGCCCGCCAAAAATTGGCTTCAGCATCTTGCCTTTTTCTTCAACAGTTTGCCTAATCAGTACGCACAAGCTTTGCTTCAAATCGGCTTAGTCTAAGGGTTCCATGAATAAACAACTGAAATAAAAAGGCTTTTTGGCTCTCAAAAAGGCTGGCATGGGATCTGCTAGAGGCCGCACGGCTCCATCCGCGCCGTCGGCTGGGCTGATTGCTGTCAGGGCGTCCAAAAAGCCTTCAACTTGGCCGGTCTGTGTTGGGTCGGCCGGGAAAGGAAACGTAATGAAGAAGATCGAGGCCATTATCAAACCATTCAAGCTCGACGAAGTGAAGGAGGCCCTCCAGGAAACAGGATTGACGGGGATTACCGTCACCGAAGCCAAAGGTTTTGGACGTCAGAAGGGGCACACCGAACTCTATCGGGGCGCCGAGTATGTCGTCGATTTTCTCCCCAAGGTGAAGATCGAAGTCGTGCTAGGCGACGACATGGTAGAGAAAGCGGTCGAAGCAATCCGACGTGCTGCACAAACAGGTCGCATCGGCGACGGCAAGATTTTTGTCTCCAATATCGAAGAAGCAATCCGAATCCGCACTGGTGAATCCGGTGTCGATGCAATCTGATCAGAACTTCATTCAAAGTATAACCCTCGGGCTCGAGGGATTGAACCACACAGGGGAACTACAATGACGACTGCTAAAGACGTGCTCAAAATAATAAAGGACCAAGACGTCAAATACGTCGATTTCCGTTTCACTGATCCACGCGGCAAGTGGCAGCACGTCACCTTTGATCATACGATGATCGAGGAAGAAACGTTTGCCGAAGGTGTGATGTTCGATGGCTCGTCGATCGCGGGTTGGAAAGCGATCAACGAGTCCGACATGAATTTGATGCCGGATCCCTCTACCGCTGCGATCGACCCGTTTTTTGCCGAGACGACGCTTTCTATCGTTTGCGATGTTCTCGAGCCGACTACGGGAGAGCCCTATCATCGCGATCCGCGCGGAATGGCCAAGAAAGCCGTCGCTCATTTGAAAGCGAGTGGTATCGGCGACAACATCTATTTCGGTCCCGAAGCTGAGTTTTTCGTGTTCGATAACGTGCAGTTCAAGGCCGACCCTTACAATACCGGTTATAAACTTGATTCAATCGAATTGCCGATCAACACGGATACGGAATACGAAGGTGGGAACCTGGGTCACCGCATCCGCACTAAGGGTGGATATTTCCCGGTCCCGCCACAGGATTCGGCGCAGGATATGCGCTCGGAAATGCTTGGCGCGATGGCCAAGATGGGCGTGAAGGTTGAGAAACACCATCACGAAGTCGCCTCTGCACAGCACGAACTCGGCATGAAGTTCGGTCCGCTCGTTACGATGGCCGACCATCTGCAGATCTATAAGTACTGCATCCACCAGGTCGCTCACATTTACGGAAAGACTGCGACCTTTATGCCAAAGCCAGTTTATGGAGATAATGGTTCAGGCATGCACGTTCATCAGTCGATCTGGAAAGGATCGACGCCCGTATTCGCCGGTAATAAATACTCCGACCTATCGGATACCTGCCTCTCCTACATCGCCGGCATCATCAAGCATGCGAAGGCAATCAATGCCTTCACAAACCCGACCACCAACTCTTATAAGCGTCTGGTGCCGGGTTTCGAAGCACCGGTGTTGCTCGCCTATTCCGCGCGCAATCGCTCGGCCTCGTGCCGCATACCCTTCACCTCGAATCCGAAAGCGAAGCGCGTTGAAGTTCGCTTTCCGGATCCGCTGGCGAACCCCTATCTCGCCTTCGCCTCGATGCTGATGGCCGGTATTGATGGCATCCAGAATAAACTCGATCCTGGTGAGGCAATCGACAAGGATCTCTACGATCTGCCTCCGAAGGAGCTGAAAAAGATTCCTACCGTGTGCGGCTCGCTCCGCGAGGCGCTAATAAATCTCGACAAGGATCGCGAGTTCCTAAAGAAAGGTGATGTGTTCAATGACGATTTCATCGACTCCTATATGGATCTGAAAATGCAGGAGATCATTCGTTTCGAGCACACGCCGCATCCAGTCGAGTTCGAAATGTACTACTCGTCCTAAGCTTCCTCCCAGTCGCGCTTCGGCGCGATCGACCTCAGGGGCGCCCGCGGGCGCCCCATTTTTTTAATAGCCGTGTCTAGGCACGCGAATTGAAACGACTTGGGCGCCTGTTCCGAAATGAAACGGAGGACCCTTGTCACAAAGTTCGCCAAAGTCCAAGGGCGCGCACGACCGCGTACCCGCGTTAGACCTGTTGCGGCTTGTAGCGACGCTCGCTGTTGTTGTGTTTCACTATGCTTACCTCGGTGCCGCCTTCGACGGATTTACCAAAATTTCCCTGTCAGCTCTTGACGCAGTCTTTAAGTACGGGTGGTTCGGAGTGGAATTATCCTTCGTCATTTCCGGCTTTGTAATTGCCTGGTCTGCAGCTGGACGGACGGCAATTGACTTCGCAATTGCCCGCACCGGACGGCTGTGGCCTGCTTTCGCATTCTGTACCACCGTGACCTTCCTTGTGACTTATTTCTTCGGCGCGCCCTATTTCGAGACATCCTTCGTACATTGGGCCACGAACTTAACCATGTTGTCCCCCGTTTTCGGTCAGCCGTTTATGGATGGATCCTACTGGGCAATCTTACTGGAGATCGTTTTTTACGGTTGGATGTCAATCTTCATCGCTCTCGGTCTTTTCCCGCGCCGCGTGGATGAAATCGTTTTGGGGTGGCTCGCAATCGCACTTACGAATGAAGCGCTTCTCCATTCGACAATTATGCATTACCTGTTCGTCACCAATTATGCCGGCTTTTTCTGCGCCGGCATTATGCTCGCGGAAATCGCTCGCGGACGGCGCGGTTGGCAGGCACCCTTCTTGATCGTGGTATCGACGGTGATCGCCTGTGGGGAAGCGCTCTCCGGCGGGCGCTGGATAGCCAATTATTACTCGACCTTTATTGATCCCAAATTGATGATTGGTCTGACAGTGCTCGCAATTGCGCTGGTAGCGGCTGCAAGCCGAATCAAGCACGTTCCCCTGCCAGGAACGCTCCTACTTACACTGGGCGGTCTGACTTATCCACTCTATCTGTTACATCAGCATGCGGGTTTTATCGCTATCAATAAACTTTCTGCCAATTTGCCTTCGCCAATTCTTGTTCCCGCGATGATGTTGATCATGATTGCCCTCGCTTACGCTATATGGCGGTTTATTGAACCGATCGGCCGCACGCTCGTGATCCGAGTCATGTATGCGGTTGTCGGATTGGCGACGCCACCGGCCAAACGATTTAGACGTGCGGCTAACACCTACGCATTAGACTGGGTTTCGGGCACGCCGCTCAGAAGCAAATAAACACAACCGCCATGATTCCCACGATCAGCATGTAAAAGCCCACGCGTTTCGGCGCATGCGCGTTCAGATAATCACGAATAAGCGCGCGGTGATATTCTTCCGCCGACTGATGCGGGCACACGAGTGCGTAACCAGCACTCGCCGCCACAGCCTCGAGGCGCGCCAAATCCGTATTCGCCGCTCTCATCATTCCGAAGGCCATGACAAGATCGTAGCAGCGGAATAGTTAATTGATTCCGACCTTCGGATGCATCATGAAGACAGGCTCGGATGCAATACCGGGACTTGGCATGAGACCGATGGGTTGCGGCTGCGGGTTCCAAGCCGGTTCTGCCGGCTGGGACGCCCAAACGCGATCAATTTCGGCAATTTCGATACGATTCCTGCCCCGTGCCTTGGCAAGATAGAGCGCCTGATCTGCGCGCACGAGCAGACTGTCCATATCGACTTCAGATTTGTGCAGGAGCGCCATGCCAGCCGAAACAGTTGCCCCCCGCAATGTTCGATCCATCGTATGAATGGTGGATGCAAAAGCAACACGGATTCGATCAGCAATCGCGAAAGCCCTCGAAAGTTCGATGCCACTTAGCACGGCCGCAAATTCCTCACCGCCAAGTCGACCGATAAGATCGGTCGACCGTAAATTCTCCTTCGCTTTTTCCGCAAAAACGCGCAGCACCTGATCGCCAGCAATATGACCGAAGCAATCGTTGATCATCTTGAAGTGATCAAGGTCAAACACGACCATAACGAGCGGCCTAGCATCGCCGGAGGTCGGATCGAGGCGTTTCAGCGCTTCGTCGAAAAACGCGCGGCGGTTCGCAATTCCAGTGAGTGGATCAACCAGCGCCTCCGTTTTGTGCTTTAGCTCGTCCCGCTCCTTCACCATTACCATCACGACGACGGCAAATGCGATCGCGTAGAGCAACGACTCGAGCGCGATGATCGCGAACCAACCGCTTTGCCAAAGTAAAAGAGAGCCGTCTTCCAGAGACGAGTTCAGCGCAAGCGGAATCCGCAGCATGAATAATGATGCATGCGCACCCAAAACGATGATCGCAGGCCATCGCGAGCCAAGTGGCTCAGCACGTCCACGCCAGAATTCGAACGCGATCACCATCGTGTAGCCCGAGATGATGACTGAAGAGAGGATCACGCGCGCATCCAATGACGCCATGAAGCTCGGAATCTGACATGCGCCGACCCACATAAAGGTGCCGACCAGCATCGCGACCGGTTTCACGCCGCGGCCATCGAACAGCCGTGCGCCACTCCAGGTCAGCCCGCAGGCGATGAATAAAAGCGCATTGGCAAGATCGATCGAAAGCAGATCCGACATCGAACCGCGCGCGCCCAGCAACCACACCGACATGCCACCAATGAGATAGGCCGCACCCCACCAGGCGAGCGCGCGCATGCCACGATTTTGCACCCATGCAAAAATCAGGAGCAATCCGAGCAACCCCATAACCATAATGGTCACGGTATAAAGCGTGGTGACGTCGAGGATCATTTTCGGGCCCGCAACTCAATGTTCCGCGGCCGAATATGAATTTCCGCAGTTACAAAATCGGCCCAGCAATCGATAAAGTTACAAATAGTCGAGTAGTCTATTATTAAAACTTATGCAGCGTTGTCCGTTATTTCGCCGACAAGCCTCAAACTGCGACTTCGCAGGGATTCCGCGCTTTTTTGTTTGGCGATTACCGGCGGCGCGCGTTCAGGTTCGGCGCCCGCAATGATAATACGGTTGCGGCCCCTAGCTTTGGCTAGATAGAGTCCCTCATCGGCCATCGCCAATAACGCATCAACTGTGATGGTGGGATCCATCGTAATCGCGATTCCACCCGAGAGCGACCCATGTACAGGATGGCCGTCGATCTCGACTGCCGCCGCCTCAAACGCAATGCGAACGCGCTCTCCCGCCGCCATCGCCTCCTCGGCATCCATGTTCGGAAGGATTGCGCAGAATTCCTCGCCGCCTAGTCTACCGACAATATCGGTCGAACGCAGATTTGCGGTCGCGATAGCGGCGAAAACCTGCAGAACGCGATCGCCAATCGCGTGACCAAAGCGGTCGTTGATCGCCTTAAAAAAATCGAGATCGAACATCAATGCCGCGATCGGCCGACCGGGTCGGGCTATGGCTTGAATCAGCTTGGTACCATTCGCGATCACTGCGCGACGGTTCGCGATCCCGGTCAGCGGATCGATGGTCGCCGCCACCTTGTGGACGCGTTCATTTCGCTCTTTGGCCATCGCGAGGACGATGAATGCCGTCGCGATTACATAGAGAAGCGTCTCTAGCGCTAGTAGCGCCATCCATCCGCTCGAAATCCAAATTGGGCCGCGTTCCGATGGCTGCCACATGGCGAGCGGGATCTGCGCCGGAAAGACGATCCCGTGAAGCATAAGTACCACCATCGCTGGCCAGCGCGTGATCAGCTTTTCCGAGCGCCCACTCCACAATTCGAAGGCAGTGGCCAGTGTGTAATTTGATACGATCAGTGAGCTTACGATCATGCGGCCGGTGGGTGAGGCCGCGAAATCCGGGATCAGACAGGCGAGCAGCCAAATCAGAGCACCCGCGAACATCAAGAACGGCCGTACCGGCTTGTTATCGAAAAGCCTTGCGCCATTCCAGGAAAGTCCGCAGGCCGCGAACAAGAGTGCACTCGCGATATCGACAGAGACCGCATGATTCACCGGCATTTCGCCACTGAGCAGCGCGATCGAGAGTCCGGCAATCAAATAGGCTGCACCCCACCATCCGAGTGCTTGAATGCTGCGATCCTGCACCCATACAAATAGGAGCAGCAAGCCAAGGATGGCCATGACAAATACTGATACGATAATGAGTGTCGGAATATCGAGTAGCATCAGGTCCGCCGCATCTATTTGCGTCAGACAATGCCCCCCTTCCCTTGCGAAATTGCTTACCGGAAACTTGCAATGCAATCCATCCTGTCCATGAATACGCATACTATTATGCAAGGTTTTTAGAAACCTTCGAAACTTGCTAGAATTTTCCTAGGATACGCAGCTAATCTTATGATGGAGGCCCGATGCGAAAATTCATCATCATGGTTGCGCTATTCTCGGCAACCTGGTCGATCGCAGCCAGATCACAGCAGCCACACTCTCTCGTTTCAGCGGTACAACTCGAGAAGCTCAACAGGCTAATTGAGAAAAAAGGCGCGAATTTCGGTTTGAATGGCGAAATCTTGATTGCGCTCGGTCTCGGCGATGGCTTACCACTTGGCATGCGTAACTTGACTACATTCGACGTGAAAACCCAGCGGCATTACACGTTCGGAATCATCACCGGCACCGGCCGCTACATTGCCACGATGTCCGATGGATCGAGCCCGCGCATTTTTCTATTGGATGAGAATTTGAAAGTGCTCGCTGGCCTAAAAACGAATTTTGGCTTGGAACGCATGACCCAGCGCGACGCCGAAGCGGGGGCTCGCGAAGCGCTCGAGCAATTTTCTAATTATACTGATATAAACTGACATCGACCGACCGCAATATCATCGAGCAAATCCGGCATTTCCGGGTAAGAAACGCTGATTTTTCCTCGCGATTTCGACGTCATTTATAATACTGTTTTGCGATAAAGCGCTTCGGCACTGTTTGTAATCGCAGTGATACCCAAAATCACGAGAACGGGCGCGCTCAAATGCGCCCTTTCTATAAATCTTTGATCAGAAATTTTAGCGCTTCGAGAACTGGAAGCTGCGCCGAGCTTTCTTGCGGCCATATTTTTTACGCTCGACTACACGTGAGTCGCGCGTGAGAAAGCCGCCCTTTTTCAAAACGCCACGCAGATCCGGTTCAAAGTAAGTGAGCGCGCGTGAGACACCATGACGCAACGCACCCGCCTGCCCCGACAGACCACCACCGGAAACTTGACAATTTACATCATACTGGCCTTGACGATTCGATGCGACGAAAGGTTGCTGGATCATCATCCGCAGGACCGGGCGCGCAAAATAAACTTCGATTGATTTGGTGTTAATCGTGATCTTACCGGCGCCGGGCTTAATCCAGACGCGGGCAACCGCCCCTTTTCGTTTCCCGGTCGCATAAGCGCGACCTTGCTGGTCGAGCTTCTGGACATATCTTGGTGCTTCCGGCATGCCAGGCTTCAGCGAAGCCAAACCTTCTAGCGATTGGACTGTCTCAACCATCAGGCAACCCTCTTATTCTTTGGATTCAGTTTTCCGACATCGAGCACTTCCGGCTTCTGCGCGTCGTGCGGATGCTTTGGGCCTTTGTAAACACGTAGGTTGCCGAATTGTTTTTTCGCGAGCGGACCTTCGGAGAGCATGCGTTCGACCGCCTTTTCAACCACACGCTCGGGAAATTTTCCCTCCAGGATGAAACGCGCGGTTCGTTCCTTCACGCCGCCGGGATACCCGGTATGATGGTGATAGACTTTTTTTTGTAGCTTCTTGCCGGTGAATACAACTTTTTCTGCATTGATAACGATGACATTATCGCCGCAATCCATATGCGGGGTATAGCTCGCTTTGTGTTTGCCCTTGAGCCGCATGGCAATAAGCGTCGCGAGCCGCCCAACCACAAGGCCGGTCGCGTCGATCAGCACCCATTTCTTCACAATGTCGGTGGGTGTAGCCGAAAAGGTTTTCATGATCTTTTCCGTCTGAAGGATCGCGGCAAAGGAGTGCGGACAATCCACCCGTTTATTAGAAGGCGTATTGAACCGCGTCAATGACCTGTGATGAGTTTTTTTGTAGAGATATCAATTACTTAATAAAATGGTGACCGAATACCTTGCTCTAACTGCCATGAGGGGGAATCGAATAGGTCGCCACACAATGCGCTACGAGTTCTTCTTTGCCTTTGGCGCGGATCGACACCTCACCGACCGCGAGCCGCTTTCCGAGCTTGATCAGCTTGCAATCAGCGATCAGATCGCCGGGCGGCGGCTTACGGAGGAAATTCATGGTAAGGCTCGTCGTAACCGTGAGTGGCACCCAGCCGATATTGGCGAGGATCGCCACATAAACTGCGCCATCTGCGAGCTGCATTAAAACAGGGCCTGCGACGGTGCCACCGGGACGCAAGTTCTTCTCATTTGCCGTGTAGCGCACTCGCGCCGACATCGGTCCTACCGCCTCGATGAAATTGCGCTTGCCGTAGCCGCCCTGCGGAAATTCGGTCGCAAACTTCGCCTCAAGCTCGCTTGCGGTCATTTTCGTCGACTTCACGCCGGTTCCTAACTTCGATTGGAGAGGCATCGTCTGTTTGCCCTATTTCGGATACTATGAGCAATCCATAATGGAAAGCTTGTCATGTCGAAACCCGCCCCAACGCCCACCGCTGATTTGAGCAACGCAGTACTGTTGCGTGAAGATCGGGAAGGAATCGTAATCCTCACGCTCAATCGCCCCGAAGCGCGCAATGCACTGTCGGAGGAAATGATTTCGGCGATCACGGACGAACTCGATGCCATTGCCAAGGATCGCTTCGTTCGTGTTGTGATCTTCAAGGGAAATGGTCCGGCCTTCTGCGCTGGCCATGACCTGAAACAGATGACCATGCACCGGAGCGAATCCGATCGTGGCCGTGCTTATTTTATCGGACTATTCGAGCATTGCGCGAGGATGATTCAGCGCATCGTTACGCTGCCGCAGCCCGTGATTGGCTGCGTACATAGTGTCGCGACCGCTACGGGATGTCAGATGGTTGCGAGCTTCGATCTTGTAGTTGCATCCGAAGCCGCATGCTTCGCGACACCCGGCGTTCAGATTGGATTGTTCTGCTCGTCACCGATGGTCTCACTATCGCGCAAAATTTCCAACGCGCATGCGATGGAAATGCTACTGACAGGAGAAATGATTTCAGCCAGACGCGCATATGAAATTGGCCTCGTCAATCGCGTCGTTCCCATCGGCCGAGAATATGATGAAGCATTGGAGCTCGCCCACGCGATCGCATCAAAATCTTCCTATGTGCAGAAAATTGGCAAGGAAGCTTTCTACCGCCAGCGGGACATGAATCTAGCTGACGCCTACCAATATGGCGCGCGCGTCATGGCCGATAACATGATGGCGCGCGACGCGGAGGAAGGGATTGGCGCCTTTATCGAGAAGCGCGATCCGAAATGGGAAGATCGCTGACGCGAAGGCGCGGCTCATTCTGATGAATCACGATAGATACGACGACTCCTATATCCGCGGTATTCTCACTACAGTAAGGAACGTCGCGGTCGTGGGCGCGAGCCCCGGCGAAAACCGACCGAGTATGTTCGTGGTAAAGTATCTGAGCGAACGCGGCTACAACGTCTTCCCGATCAATCCCGGCCGCGGCGGACAGGATATTGGCGGTCAAAAAGCTTATGTGAAGCTCGCGGATGTTCCGGGAAAGATTGACATGGTTGATGTCTTCCGTAATTCAGAAAATGTGCTGCCTATTCTCGACGAGGCGCTAGCACTTCCCCACCATCCCGATGTGTTTTGGATGCAGCAGGGCGTGCGTAATGATGAAGTCGCGGCCAAAGCCGAAGCCGCCGGTATGAAAGTCGTGATGGACCGCTGCCCCAAGATCGAATACGGGCGGCTTTCCGGGGAGATTAATTGGGTCGGTGTTAATACTCGGACGTTGTCGTCGAAGCGTGCCCTACGCTTGCCCGGCGGCGTGCAGCGGCTCAAGCTAGGTGGTAGCGATCCAGACGGTTGACGACCCGGACGCAAGCGAAATAACATCTGTAACTCGAGATTTAGAATTATATACAAGAATGAGGTGTACAATGGACCGCTCAATCAAAGGTGACCCACGCACGCCTGGCTTTTCGACGCTGTCGATCCATGCCGGCGCACAGCCTGATCCCACTACAGGCGCCCGCGCAACGCCGATCTATCAGACGACCTCATTCGTATTTGATGATGTCGATCATGCTGCCTCGCTTTTCGGCTTGCAGGCCTTCGGCAACATCTACACGCGCATCACCAACCCGACGAACGCGGTTTTGGAGGAGCGCGTCGCCGCGCTCGAAGGCGGCACCGCCGCCCTATCCGTCGCGTCCGGTCACGCGGCGCAAGTCATCGTTTTTCACACACTGTTGAAACCCGGCGACGAATTCATCGCATCGAAAAAACTCTATGGCGGCTCAATCAATCAGTTCAATCACGCCTTCAAGAATTTCGGTTGGAATGTCATGTGGGCCGATCCCGATGACATCAAAAGTTTCGAAAACGCAGTCACGCCGAAGACCAAGGCGATCTTTATCGAGTCAATCGCCAATCCTGGTGGCGTCATTACCGACATCGAGGCAATTGCCAACATCGCGCGCCGCGCCGGCGTACCACTGATCGTCGATAACACGTTGGCGACACCTTATTTGTGTAAACCATTCGAGCACGGCGCCGATATTATCGTGCACTCGGCGACGAAATTTCTTGGCGGGCACGGCAATTCCATCGGCGGCGTGATCGTGGATGGGGGTACTTTTAACTGGTCGCGCGAGGGCCGCTATCCGATGCTATCCGAGCCACGTCCGGAATATTCTGGCATCGTTCTGCATGAGACTTTTGGCAATTTCGCTTTCGCCATCGCCTGCCGCGTGCTGGGCCTGCGCGACATCGGTCCCGCCCTATCGCCCTTCAATGCGTTTCTCATCATCACCGGCATTGAGACGCTACCACTCCGCATGCAGCGCCATTGCGACAATGCTTTGAAGGTCGCGGAATATCTTGCGAACCACAAACAGGTGGCGTGGGTAAGCTATCCGGGCCTCAAGGGCGACCGCTATTATCAACTTGCCAAACGCTACGTTCCGAAAGGGTCGGGCGCGGTGTTCACCTTCGGTTTGAAGGGCGGCTATGAGGCCGGCATCAAGCTCGTCTCAGAAGTGAAGCTCTTCTCTCATCTCGCAAATATCGGCGACACGCGTTCGCTAATCATTCACCCCGCTTCAACTACACACCGGCAATTATCCGACTTGCAGAAGACGCAGGCGGGCGCGGGATCGGATGTCGTGCGTCTATCCATTGGTCTCGAGGATCCTGAGGATATTATCGCCGATCTCGAACAAGGACTGGCGGCTTAGCGCTCAAACGTGGCAGCGTGACGCGTCGCAGCGAATAGCAATATGATTGCTCCGATCTGATGGAAGAGCGCGAGCATAAGCGGTGCTGCCCACAATAGTGTCAGCACACCCAACATTACTTGTGCGGTTGCTATTGAGAATAGCATCGCCGCACGCAATGCTGCCGATGAGCGAGCGTATTTGCCCGCATCGAACGCATGCCAACCGGTGACTCCAAACAACACATAGGCCATCATGCGATGGTCGAACTGTACAGTCATCACGTTCTCGAACAGATTTTTCCACCAAGGATTCATTGCAAATAGCGAAGCAATAGGCGGAATAAAATTCCCATCCATCAATGGCCATGTATTGAAAACGAATCCCGCATTGGTTTTCGCAACCAACGCACCAAGAAAGATCTGCACGAAAGTCAGCACGAGGATGGCAATGCCACCATATCGCGTGCGATCTGGCAAAGGTTTGTCCCGGCGCCAAGGCTCAAGACTTGCGGCAACCGCAATGATCGCGGCGAGAATGATGCAGGCGAGCGTGAGATGAACGGCAAGCCGGTACTGGCTCACATCAACGCGCTCGGAAAGGCCGGATGCCACCATCCACCAGCCAATCGTACCCTGAAGTCCACCGAGCAGAAACACGCTGCCGAGCTTCCAGCCGAGCGCGCGGTCGATCAGCCCGCGTGACAGAAACCAGAAAAATGGCACGAGGAACACAATGCCGAGCACGCGCCCAAGTGCGCGGTGTAACCATTCCCACCAATAGATGAACTGGAATTCGACGAGGCTCATCCGATTGTTAACTTGTTGATACTGCGGAATCGCCTTGTATTTTTCGAATTCGATCTGCCAATCGTTTTGCGTGAGCGGCGGCACCATGCCTGTCACCGGCTTCCATTCAGTGATCGAAAGACCTGAACCTGTGAGCCGCGTCGTCCCACCGATCACAACCATCAATCCCACCAATGCAGCGATGACATAAAGCCAAAGCCGCACCGGTCGCAGCCGGTCAGGCATTTTTTGCGCAATTCTACGGCCGCGTGTTTTCATTTGTGCATACAACAGATATACAGCGACGCGGCTATGGGCAAATTGGACACTTCATGCGTCAACGCGTGCGCAAATTGATCGGCACCGCGACCCTCTTCAGCTTCGTGATGTTCTGGGTGTTGTTTGCAATGAGCCTCGGCTCCGGCCGTATCACCGAGCTACCGGGCATGACACAGGGCGCGATCATCGGTTTTCTCGGACTTGTGTGGGTAATTCCGGCGGCGCTACTGATCCGCTGGATGTCGCGACCGGATAGCGACAGCTAAGTGGACGTCGCAATGCCCGACGATGACCGAAATAACCAAGCTGCCTATGCCGTATCGACCCGTTTGAAACGGTTCAATAATGCGAACGGCGCGCCGGATAAGAACGCATCAACGAAACGCAGTGCCTGAAAATGTCCGTTCAGCGAAACGCGCGGCAGTGCCGTGAGATATTCCCGATGCTCGGGATATAAAACGCCAGGCCGTGTCGTCACCGCCGTCTTAAAGCCCAGATCCTGCGTCAATCGAAATTCACGCGCAGCAGCAGTAGTCTTGTCACCGACCGGATAGGCGAAATGCTCGCAGCGCTTCCCGAGTGATGCCTCGATTACCTCGCGGCTTCGTCTCATTTCCTCAACCGCCTGCTCAAGCGGCCGTTTTTTTAGCATCACATGATTCACGGTATGCGCGCCGATGGTCGCAAGAGGCGATGAGGCGATCCGACCGATCTCCGGCCAGCTCATGCATAACTCGCGACATGGCAGATCGGGATCGACACCGTAGCGCTGGCTCAAATCGCGCACAATTGTGCGCATCCGTGTCTCGTCTTTTATATTACGCAGCCACCAATAGATTTGCGCATAGACCTCGTTCTTCCGCGAACTGCGCTCGCAATAGAAAAACCGCTCCTGCCCATCGATCTCGATCACGATGCGGTCGGTTTTCGCGATCACCCGTTCAAGCGTGACCCACCATAGTTCGCCAAGTTTGTCAGCAAAACTTGTTGCTATGTAAAGAGCAAACGGCACTTCATGCCGTGCTAGAATCGGCAGCGCATGTTCAAGATTGTCGCGATAGCCATCGTCGAAGGTAATTGCTGCAAAGTGGCGCGAAAAATCCTGTTCGGTGAGCCTACGCGCGACCTCGTCCATGCTGATCAGATCAATACCGCGCCTCTTCAGGTGAAGGATCGCTCCTTCGAAGAAATTGGGCGTGATTTCAAGGAATCGATTCGGCTGAAAATGGCCTGTCCGCTGCGGTCGCACATGATGCAACGTGAAAATTATACCAACGCCGCCATAGAGCGGCTTCAGCATCCGATGTGCGCCCGTGAGATAGAGTACGTCGAGACCTCCGCGGATCGCGCTCTGTCGCAAATTTGGCATCAAAACTCCTTACCCTAGGCGTGTTAAGCGCGGTTCCACGGCCTGCATTCTTTCCACGAAAAATGATGAGGATTCTTTGCAATCTTGTGGTTTCACAGAGTTTTTTTTGCGTCTTTGAAAAAGGAATCGAAGGTATCCACAAAGCATTCGAAAAAATTGCCTTTCGCCCGAACGGAGTGACTGCATAAGTGGACTGCAAGGCTTTTCCGGCGACCCTTAGGACTGATAGCGTTTTCAAAGCCTATCAAGCGGCTCTTTCCATACTACCCGCGATCTATAATCAAGGTTTTCATTAAACTTTCCGATAGACATTCCTTCTAACTTTCGGACCGTCGTGGCTTTCGTGCTGTCCCAGATCTATCACGTCCCGTCGCAAAGAAATTACCGGAGTGCAAGAAATCATGGAATTTAACGCAATCCAAATATTGCGAACCCAGAATGCGCGTTGGTAATAGCAAGGCTGCAAGCAACTCGCCGGCAAAGCGCTCCGAACTTAGCCCATTCGCACGCATTATCGCGGCCGAGCCGGTTCCGCGCGCGATTTCGCCGGTCGTGCTTGGCGGTATCATCCGCTTCTACGAATTCGTCGCGATTTCCACCGTTGGCGTGGCAATTTTCCGGAGCCATGTGCCCATGCTCGAGAATTTTTCTTGGTCATATCTTTTTGCGATGACGGGTGTTGCTACGGGCACGGTCATCGCGTTGCAATTCGCTGATCTTTATAGCGTATCAGCGCTTCGTACACGCGTCGAACAACTAAGCCGCGTCGGACTGATTTGGTCGATTATTTTTTTGATCGCGATCGCCACACTATTCTTCGTCCACCCGGAAGGCGCGCTTTCCCACAAATGGGCCGCGAGTTGGTACGGCGGTACGCTATTGCTGCTCTATGCCGGGCGGCATGTACTTTCGTCACTCGTGCGCCATTGGTCGCACGAAGGGCGATTCATGCGACGAACCATAATCGTCGGCGGGGGCGCCGCCGCCGAAACGCTGATCCACGCGCTCAAGACTCAACATAATCCCGATCTCGATATTCGCGGGATCTTCGATGATCGAAATGACGACCGCTCGCCGTCGAGAATCGCAGGTCTCTTAAAACTTGGCACTGTTGAGGAATTGGTTGAATTCGCGCGCTTAACGCGCATTGACTTGTTGCTGGTTTCACTCCCCATCACCGCCGAGGAGCGCGTACTGCAAATCGTTCGGAAGCTCTGGGTACTGCCGGTGGATCTTCGGCTTGCCGCTTATTCAAGTAAGCTTCGGTTCGGTTCGTGCGCATACTCTTATATCGGTAACGTCCCGACTTTTGATGTGTTAGATAAACCAATTGCCGATTGGAACTATGTTACGAAATGGGTGTTCGACCGTATTGTCGGTTGGTTTTTACTGTTGACAGCATTGCCTGTTATGGCGCTTTGCGCGATCGCCATCAGATTTGACAGCCGCGGGCCCATTTTCTTCAAGCAAAAGCGTTATGGCTTCAACAATGAGTTAATCGAGATTTTTAAGTTTCGCTCGCTGCATATGGAGCAATGCGAAGCGGAGCCCGTGAAAGTGGTCACCAAAAACGATCCGCGCGTGACTCGTGTCGGCCGTTTCATCCGGAGGACCAGCTTAGACGAACTCCCGCAACTCATTAACGTCGCGATCAAAGGAAATTTGTCGCTCGTCGGTCCCCGCCCGCATGTACCCCAAAACAAAGCTGAGAACCGGCTTTATGATGAAGTCGTGGATGGCTATTTCGCCCGCCATCGCGTGAAACCCGGCATCACCGGCTGGGCACAGGTCAATGGCTGGCGCGGCGAAACAGACACCATCGAGAAGATTCAGCGTCGTGTTGATCACGATCTGTATTACATTGAGAATTGGTCGGTGTTTTTCGACCTCTACATTCTCGCCCGCACGCCGTTCGCCTTGTTAAATTTCCAGAACGCATATTAAGCGTCGTTTCCGCTTATTGAATCCGGTCAATCCTCTGATCGTTGCTCAATCGAGCGCCCGCACCTATAATTCAGGCCGTCGGAGCGTGGCGCAGCCCGGTTAGCGCACTAGTCTGGGGGACTAGGGGTCGCGAGTTCAAATCTCGCCGCTCCGACCACT
>Ga0209048_10001188_pt1 | contig 27101 bp, 21 predicted proteins | sample FrelakmetCRP12CR_FD_187146 | JGI IMG/M metagenome (GOLD analysis project Ga0209048, IMG submission 187146) | Freshwater lake sediment microbial communities from the University of Notre Dame, USA, for methane emissions studies - CRP12 CR (SPAdes)... | ecosystem: Environmental > Aquatic >... | reverse complement strand
GGCGGCGAACGAACCGTACACGAGAGTTGCTGCGGCGGTCCGCGATCTCACAGCCGGGCACTCGGGCGGGGCCTGATGCGGATCCTGATTGCCACCGCGCAAGTGCCATTCGTGTGGGGCGGCGCCGAAGCCCACGCCGAGGGTTTGCGAGCCGCGCTGTGCAAGGAAGGGCACGCCGCAGAGATCATCCGCGTCCCCTTCAAAGGATACCCGCCGCAACGGATCCCGGAGCAGATGTTGGCGTGCCGGTTGTTGGACGTCACGGAAAGCTGCGGCGCACCGATCGACATGCTGATCGGGCTCAAGTTTCCGGCATACCTGATCCCGCACCCCAACAAGGTGCTGTGGATCGTGCATCAGTACCGCATGGCGTACGAGCTCTGGGATCATCCCTTGCTGGGCGAGTTGATCCATTTTCCCGCCGGCCGGCAGGTGCGGGCGCTCATTCACGCGGCGGACCGGCAGCTGATTCCGCAGGCCCGTGCCGTGTTCGCCAATTCACAGACGGTTGCCGGCCGGTTGAAGCGCGACTGCGACATCGACGCGACAGTGCTCTATCATCCGCCGCCGCACGCCGAGCAGTTCGCCTGCACGGCCTGCGAGGAGTACCTCTTCTTCCCGAGCCGGCTGAATCATCTCAAACGCCAAGCACTTGTCCTGCGCGCTCTCGCGCACACCCGCCTCCCTGTCCGCGTGCGCTTTGCGGGCTGGGCCGACGAACCGGGGTATCTGCGTGAGCTGCAACGGCTCGCCGGTGACGTCGGGGTGGCGCGACGAGTGGAATGGCTCGGGCTCGTCGACGAAGAAGAAAAACGCCGGCAGTATGCGCGTGCCTTGGCTGTCGTCTTCCCACCCGAGGACGAGGACTACGGCTACGTGACCCTGGAATCGATGCTGTCCTCCAAGGCGGTGGTTACGTGCACCGACTCCGGCGGTCCACTGGAGTTCGTGCTGCACGAGCGGACCGGGCTCGTGGTCGATCCCACGCCCGCAGCGCTGGCGGCGGCGTTGGATCGTGTCTGGGGAGCGCGTGAGCAGGCACGCGCTTGGGGAGAGGCAGGCCGGGCGCGCTACGATGACCTGGCGATCAGTTGGCGCACGGTTGTGCGCACGTTGCTCGCATGAAGCTCAGCTGGTTCTCACCACTGCCGCCGGCACAAACCGCCGTCGCACAGTACACCGCGAGGCTTCTCCCAGCGCTGTGCCGGCAGGCCACCGTGACGCTGTGGACCGATCAGATGGATTGGGACGCGCAGGTCGAGGAGTACGCCACCGTGCGCCGCTACGACCCGGACTGCGCACAGTGGGCCGAGTTGAACCGCGCGGACATGAGCGTCTATCACATCGGCAACAGTCAATTTCACGGCGCCATCTGGCGCGTCAGTCGTGAGGCACCTGGCGTCGTGGTCCTCCACGACGTGCGACTCCAGGACCTGTTCCGCAGTGTGCATCAAGAATCCGAACAACGCGCCGAGTATCTAGACGTTGCCGAGGAATTCTACGGCGTACGCGGGCGCAATGCTGCCAGCGACTTCTGGCGCGACACACTGCCATCCGCCTACATGGCGGCGCGCTATCCGTTCACACCCCTGGCGGTCGCGGGTGCGTTGGGCGTGGTGGTGCACACGCGCGAGTCGTACTTGGCCGTGAAGCGGTCGTCAGACTGCCCGCTGGTCCACGCCGCCCTGCCGCATCCTCTTGCCGCGCCGCGGCCGCGCCGGTCGTGGGCGCCGCCGTATCGACTCATCCTGTTCGGGTACATCGATTGGAATCGGCGGCTCAACGAGGTGCTGCAGGCGTTGGCGTTGTTTCCCGAACGCGGTCGCTTGCGTCTCGACGTGTACGGCCAGCTGTTCAACACCGAGGACGCTCGAGCCCGCGTGCGCGCGCTTGGGCTGGACGGTCTGGTGACGCTGCACGGCTTTGTGCCCACCACACAGCTCGACGCGGCACTCGCAGGCGCGCATCTGGCGATCAATCTCCGGTCGCCAACCATGGGCGAGGCCTCGTTCAGCCAGTTGCAGATCTGGGCCCACGGCTTGCCGAGTCTCGTCACCCCTGCTGGGTGGTACGCCGCGCTTCCTGGCGAGGTGGTCGCCTTCGTGCGTCCGGAGCACGAGCAGGCGGACCTGCACGCGCACTGGTACGCGCTGCTGGCGGATCCAGAGCGCTTTGTGCGGATGGGCGAGGCCGGGCGCCGCCATCTCGATGCACACCACACTCCCGCAGCCTACGCGCACGCCATCATCGGTCTCGCTGCGGAGGCGCAGCGCTGCCGCGCCGACGCTGCGGCGCGGCAGCTGGCCGACCGTGCTGCGACAGAGATGAGTGTCTGGCTGCCTCCTGCTGCGTCGCCGGAGGTGTTTCGCCAAGCGGCGACCTCGATTGCGCTGCTGGCAAATGGGGGTCGCGACGGTGACGCGTGAGCCCGGAACTGAGTCGCGACGAGCCCGCAGAGAGAGAGCCGACGTGCGATCCGCCACGGACATCCCCGAAGTGAGTGCGAAGTGAGCGCGACGGCCAAACCCCTGCGCATCGGCATCGTGACCGATGGACTCCTGGAATGCGCGTCGAACGGCGCTGTCCGCATCCGCAACGGCGGTGTGGGAGTGTACATATACAACCTGGTCAAACATCTCCAGTTGATCGACCACATCAACGAGTACTATCTCATCCGGCGCGGTGCCGGGGCGCTCGACATCTATCGAGGTGAACGAACTTACTGCGTGTTCCTGCGCCCGTCACCGCTCTCGAGAGTAGGGATCACGGCCTGGAGGACCGTCATGCGCCTCGGGCTCGACGTTGTGCACTACCCCAACCAGTTTGGTGGGACGTTTCTGCCGGCGCACCTCAAGCGGGTCGTGACCCTTCACGATGTGACACCGCTGCTGTTTCCGCGCTTTCATCCGTGGCGGCGGGTGGTGGGCTACCGACTCTTCATGCCGGCGGCACTGCGCCGGGCGCATCACATCATCGTCGACTCTGCCAGTACACGTTCCGACCTCGTCGAACGCGGCGTGGCGCCGGCGCACAAGATTACCGTGGTGCCCTTGGCAGCGGCGAACGGTTTCGGGAGGGGCGTGCAAACGGACGATTTCCGCCGGCGCTACGACCTGCCTGACCGCTACATCTTGAACGTCGGCGTGCTCGAGCCGCGCAAGAATCACGCACTGCTGGTCGCCGCTTTACGCCGCTTGCATGATGCCGGCGAGCGCGTCGGTCTAGTCATGGTCGGCCGCGAGGGCTGGCGGTGGACGGATCCGCTGGCACACGCCGACACTGCCCAGCTGCGTCCATGAGTACGGATCTTCCGCGACGTTCCCGACGAGGATCTCGCGGAGTTCTACCGCCGCGCCGAGGTCTTTGCGTATCCCTCCTTGTACGAGGGCTTCGGGCTTCCTGTGCTCGAAGCCATGGCGTGTGGAACGCCCGTAGTCGCATCACGCACCTCCTGTCTTCCCGAAGTCGCGGGTGAGGCGGCACTGCTGGTCGATCCGACGGACGCGGCGGAGTTCGCGGCTCGGCTCCTCGACGTCTTGCGCCAGCCGGCACTGCGTGCGCGCTTGATCGCGGCCGGGCAGCAACGCGCCTCCGCGCTCTCGTGGCAACGTACGGCTGAGCAAACTTTAGCCGTATACCAACGTGTGTGTGACTGGCGGGCCGATGACGGCACCCGGAATTGAAGCGACCCTGACCGCCCGTTGTGCGGGTGCACAAGCAGAGGCGGGGCGGCGGCTGTGGCTGATGATGCTCGCGCTGCTCGTCGTTCTTAGCGCAGTCCCTGCGGTCAATTTGCTCGCCGATCCGTACGGAGCCTGGGGGAGCACGCTCCTCGGCCACGAGACGGCCGCCGTGATTCGTCTGGCGCTCAAGAACCCGGTGTTGAGACAGGTGATCTGGGACGTTGATTTTTCTGTCTTCAACCAGAACTGGAGCGGCTTTCTCGATCCCGACACGCGCCGGCGACTCGCCGGCGACCCGCGACTGTTGTTGCAGGAGACCCTGTTGAGCATGGAGGCGCTCGACAGGAGCCGTCGGCGAGCCGCGGCAGCGATGAACAGACGAACGCAGTTGCCGGCTGGGGAGTTGCGCCCGGTTCCGTGGGACGAAGCGGTGATTCGGGAGGTGCTCCAGCAAGGCGACCGCAAGACCCTCGCTGACGACCGGCAGGCAGCGCTTGCGGCGCATGTCGCGCAGTGGACGGACTTCTACGGCCACTATCAACTGTCAGCGACCCAGCTCCGATTGTTTGCGGACATCGTAGCGCGGGTCGAGGGAGCGGGGGTGAAACTGATTCTCTTCATCCCACCGTTCAGCGAGTTCGAGCTCGAAACGATCCGGCAGACCGGTCGCTGGCCCGTATTCCAGCAGTGGAAGCGCGAGCTGGCCGCCGTTCGGCCTTATTGGGATTTCTCTGGGTACACGCAGTTGGCGCGCATGGATCAACTCTTCGAACCGGTCTATTTCTGCCACTTCGAACCACCCGTGGGGCACGTTCTCCTGCGTCATCTCCTCGGCGAGCGCTGCGACCAGTGCGGCGACACTGCTCGGGTGATCCTGAACGCCGGAGTCTGGGTTGACGCGACGTCGGTCGAGCAACACCTCGGGAATCAGCAGGCGGCCCTCCTAATGCATACCCAAGAACAGTCGCGCTACGCCCTGCTGGCAGCTGCTGCGGCCGCGGCGAGTGCACGCTAACCCTCACCCCGAGGCGCGCGGTGCTGAGTGAACGGTCACGTCCGTGTGTGCTGTGCGGCGGAACAGAGTTCCGTTTCCTGGTCACTGGCTACGACCGCATGCAGGCACGCAACGAAGATTTCGACTACGTCCGTTGCAGACAATGCGGCCTGGGTACACTCGCGCTGTTGCCGACGGCGGAGCGCATACTCGAGCTCTATCCGGAAGACTATCTCTCGACGATCAACGCGTGGACGAGGGATCTCGACAAATCGGTGAACCGGCTCGCCATCAAGTATCTCTACGGCGTCGACAGCGTCTCCCGGTCACGCGTGGCGCGCGCCGTCTTCCGCGCCCTCTCCGGGCGCATCATGCGCGGCATTCGAGAGCCGCACGGCGCCAATCGCTTGCTGGATGTCGGCTGCGGATCAGGACAGTTGCTCGAGGTGTACCGCACGCTGGGCTGGCACGTCTGCGGTATTGAGCTCAGTCCGCCCGCCTGCGCGGCGTGTCGGGAGAGAGAGCTGCGTGTGCACCAGGGAACGGTCTTTGATGCGCCGTTTGGCGCGCAGCAGTTTGACCTGATCCTCCTGAGTCACGTCATCGAACACGTGCTCGATCCGGTCGCGGTTCTCAGACGCGTTGCCGAGTTCCTCGCCCCGGAGGGCAAGATCATCGTCACCACGCCGAATCTGCGCGGCATCGGCTTCTTCATCTACGGGTCATGCTGGTTTCACCTCGATGCGCCGCGTCACCTCTTCCTCTTTGATCCGCGCACGCTCCGGCACTTGGCGCAGCGCGCCGGCCTCACCGTTGCGCGCGCGGTCACCGAGTCCAGTCCACGGACGCTGTGTGAGAGCCGGCACTACTCGCGGACGCAGGGACAGCAGTTGCCCGCCAACCTGGCCAGTAGGCAGGCGCTGCTGCTGGAGTCCGCACGGCGGCGGAGGCCTTCTCGGGTCTATCGCGATCTGGTGTCGCCACTCACCTACTTCTTTTCGCTCTTCGGCAAGGGAGACATCCTGGAGGCCGAGCTCCGTGCTCTTTAATTCGTATCCATTTGTGTTCGGGTTTCTGCCGGTGCTCCTTGCGGGCTTTGCAATCCTCTCGCGCTGGCGGGCACGGACAGCCGTCCTCGCCTTTCTGATCTTGGCGTCTCTGGCGTTTTATGCCTGGTGGAACTGGAAGTTCGTCCCGTTGATTCTGTTTTCGATCCTGTTCAACTTCTCGTTGGGCACGCGCCTGCAGCGGCGCGCGCGCGATGGCGGCGCAGCGGCCGGGAATCCGCGTCGCCTGCTGGCGCTCGGGATTGTCGTGAACGTGGGGCTACTGGGCTATTTCAAATACCGCAACTTCTTGATCGACACCGTCGGTATGGCGCTCGGCAGCGGTTGGCAGCTGCCGCCCCTCGTGCTGCCGCTCGCCATCTCCTTCTTTACGTTCGAGCAGATCACTTACTTGGTGGACGCCTTTCACGCTGATACCGGCGAGTACGACTTCCTCAGCTACTGCCTCTTCATCAGTTTCTTTCCGCATCTGATCGCCGGCCCGATCGTCCGCTTCAAGCAGCTCGTCCCGCAATTCGCGGCGGCGGGTACCTTTGTCTTCTCCCAGCGCAATCTGGCCACCGGGCTGTTCATCTTCGCCATCGGTTTGTTCAAGAAGGTGATGATTGCGGACACCTTCAGCCCGTGGGTGGCACCGATCTTTGACCGTGCGCCAGTCGTCGGCTTCAGCGACGCCTGGGGCGCGACGTTGGCTTTCACGCTGCAGCTGTACTTCGATTTCTCCGGCTACACGGACATGGCCATTGGCCTGGCTCTCATGCTCAACATTCGGCTGCCGGAGAACTTCGACTCTCCTTACCAAGCGCACAGCATCATCGATTTCTGGCGGCGATGGCACATGACATTCTCGAGCTTCTTGCGCGACTACCTCTACATTCCTCTGGGCGGCAATCGGCAAGGGCGTGTCAGGCGATACAGCAATCTGTTCATCACGATGCTGCTGGGCGGGCTGTGGCACGGTGCGAGTTGGACGTTCGTGCTGTGGGGCGGACTGCACGGCGTGTACGTTGCGATCAATCACCTGTGGCGCCGCGCGGGCATTCCGTTGCCCGCGGCGATCTCGTGGGCGGTGACGTTCGTCGCCGTGATGGTTGGCTGGGTATTTTTCCGGGCTCCATCGCTGCATCGCGCACAAGTCATCCTTGCGGGGATGGCAGGCTTGAACGGCTTCACCTGGCAGCATTTGCCCTACTCGATCGGCGGCAACCGGTTCAAGCTGCTGCTGCCCGCCCTCGCCGTCGTCCTGTGGTGCCCCAATCGCCAGGCGATCATGCGCTGGCGTTGGCAAAGCGACTACGTCTATGCAGCCGCGTTTGCGCTGCTGGCCGGGCTGAGTATCCTGCGCCTCGGTGACCCGTCCCCGTTTCTGTACTTTCAGTTTTGACGCGTCGGCATGAGCAACTCTGGTCGCGGTGTCGAAGACTGGCTAACCGACTGCACCCGCCGGCCAGGACCATGGCTGGCGCTCTTCGCCGCGTTGTTGGCGGCGCAGATCAGTCCGTGGTGGTACTCGACCCCCGACACGGTCCTGTATCTGTCGACGGCACGCAGCCTCGCGGTCAGCCACACCCTCGCCACGCTGGGCAACCCGCAAATCGGCTTCCCACCCGGATACCCGCTCCTCATGAGTCCGGCGTTCCTGCTCGGTGATCGACCGTTTCTCCTCCTGTCAATCATCCATTGGTGCATGGCCGTCGTGTTCATGCTGGGCGTATACCGGTGGGCGCGGCGCTGCTGCCCGCACGCGGCGCTCCTGCTCACCGGTTTGGTGATGGTCAACGTCAGCGTGTGGATCCACTATCGCCGCGCGCTGAGCGAGTTGGCCTTCATGACCGTGCTGATCTGGGCGGTGCACAGCTTGGACGCCATGCGCGAAGCGAAATCACTGCGATCGGCACTAGCGCGCGCCCTCCCGGCCAGTGCCCTATTGCTCCTGCTCAGCATGATCCGCGAGGTGGGCCTGGTGGTTGGTGTTGGCTTCGGTGTCGCCGTTCTCGTCGACGCGTGGCGCGTCCGGACGCGCCGGCCGGCCGCCCTCCTGCTCGGAGTGATCGTTGGTATTCCCGCCGCGATCGCGGTCGCCGGCTTCGTGCGATACGACGCGGCCATGAGAGTGGCGTCGGCCGCGCCCATCGGCACGCACATGGATGGCCTCACCTATCCCACGACGACGCTCGTCGAGCGCTTCACCGAAGGGCTGCGCCTGCGGATCAGCGAGGTGGGCCGCTTGCTCATCCCCGGCATGTTCAACGCGTACGGCCGGCCGGGAGACTGGCTCGACCTCAACGTCGCAGTATACGTGCCGATGTTCGTGGTGGTTGCCGTCGGCTGGTGGAGACTCGTTCGCCGCCAGCACGACGTCTTCGCGCTCACCCTGCCGTTCTATTTCTTGGCGTACACCTTCTGGCCGTTCGAAGCGGGCGCCCGGTATATGCTGCCCATGTTGCCGGTGTTGCTGGTCAGTGTGTGGTACATCATAGAACCATTGCAGCGACACCGGCTGGGCATTCTTGCCATCCTGCTGATCGGTCATCTCGGGGTCGCGATGGGCCACTGGATCATCAAGGACATTCCGCGTGGGCGCGACTGTCATGCCCAGTGGGGTAACGTGGAACAACTCGCCACCCGCATTCAAGCTGATTCCGTCCTGCTCACCGCGAGCGTTCCCCAGTGCGTGCAGCTCATGCTGTCGCTCAGCCTCGATCGGGCCGTGCACGTGTCCCGCGACTACGCCGACGATCGAGACGTACGATGGATCGTGATGCCGGAGGTGGAGCAGGCGGCGCGTGGTTTCTCGGTGGCCCAGCATGCGGGGCCGTACAAACTGCTTGCTGGAGATCAGAATCAATGAAGCAGTCGGGCTCCCGCGCCGGCGAGGCATCGTCTCTGGGTATCGATTGGCTCTGGTTCCTTGCTTGTGCTGTCGCCTCTTCGCTCTGGTGTGTGACTGCAGCCAGTCAACTCAGCGCCACCTTCGACGAACCCATCTACATCGTCCGTGGTCTCGACGCGTGGCGCAGCGGCAGCCGCGGCGCTCTGATGAAGCTTGGGACCATGCCGTTGCCGATCGACGTCGTGACCCTCCCGCTGTTCATCGCCGAACGCTGGTGTGGCGTACAGTTCGATACCCCCTCGGCGCTTGTCCAACTGCTGCCGTGGGCGCGCGCTGCGACGCTCATTTTCTGGTGGCTGCTGCTGTTCTACGCCTGGCGCGCCGGTCGCGCGCTGGCGGGGCTGTGGGCCGGCCGTCTCGGCGTCGCGCTGGTTGCCTGTGAGCCTACCATGCTTGCCCACGCCAGCTTGGCGACGACCGACATCGCCGTCACTGGCTGCCTGCTGGCGCTTGTCTACCACTTCAGCACCGCGCGTGACCTCGCCTGGCTACGCCGGGTCGGCGTCCCAACATTGTGGTATGCGGCTACCGTGCTCTCCAAGGCGTCAGGCCTGGTGTACGGGCCGCTGTGCTTGCTGGCGGTGGAGGTCACGCAGCGAATCGACACAGACCAGGAAGTGGGAATCAAGACCCGCCTCAATAAACTGAAACCGTTCGGCCGCGACCTAGTGCAGATCATGGGCTACGGATTGGTGCTGGTCTTCCTCTACTGCGGCAGCGACTGGCGCACGGAACCGTCGTTCGCCGCGTGGGCGCACGACCTGCCTGACGGAGCGCTGCGCGCCTCGACGCTGTGGCTCGCTGAGCATTTGCGCATTTTCAGCAACGCGGGCGAGGGACTGGTGCGGCAGATCAAGCACAACCTGCGCGGCGAAGGTGGGCACTGGGCATACCTGCTCGGCGCGCAGCGGCGTGCCTTCTGGTACTACTTCCCGGTCGCCTTGAGTCTCAAGCTGAGCGTGCCGCTGCTTGCGCTGCCGCTGCTGGTTGGCGTCCTCCATCCGCGCACACTGTGGAACTGGGCCAACGCGGCAGCTGTGGCGCTGCTGCTCTTCAGCTTGACGGCGCGGGTGCAAATCGGCGTGCGCTTGGCCCTGCCGATCGTCGCTCTCGCGGCCGTCGGTCTCGCTGCCTCGGTCGCCGAAACCTGCCGGTCACTCACCACCGCGTGGGCGCGGCACGTCTGCGCCGCGGCCGCAGGCGCCGGCGTCGTTTGGACGACCGCGGCGGCGGTCACCGTCTGGCCGAACGGCTTGAGCTATACCAACAGCCTGTGGGGTGGCACCGAGCACGGGTACCTTTACTTGAGCGACTCCAACTATGACTGGGGCCAAGGGCTCCTCGATCTGGCGCGTTGGCAGGCCACCCGCGGTGGGGGCACGCTCGACGTGTGGTACTTCGGCTCTGATCCACGGGTCAGCACCCCTCCGCTCAGGCTCCTACCGCTTCACATCATGCCAATCGAGCACCCGCAGGATGTGTTGGCGTATGCGCACGGCCGACTCGCCGTCAGCACCACGTTTCTGTACGGCACAGACCTTACCGAAGCGCATCGCCAGGCCGCCACCTTCCTGCGCACCCTGGAACCGGTGGGACGCACCACCACCTTCTTCATTTACGACCTCTCGCAAGCGAACGATCGACTGGTGCTCCCACCACCGCGCTGACCCATGCGCACCTCTCAGCATTCGTTGTGGTGGGTGATGTTGTGGGCCGGCCTGATATCGAGCCTGTACGTGCCGAGTCTGCGGACACGCTTCGACTTCATTGACGACGGCAATCTGGTCTACCCATCGTTACCGATGGGCCTGCACGATCGGCTCGATCTTGCGTGGCAGAAAGTCGTTGCCAACTACGAAGGCCTGGGGCCATTCCGACCTGTTCTGTGGGCACACTGGGAGCTGCAGGCCGAGTTGTTTCAAGCGAGCTCATATCGCTGGCGCCTGGCTCGCATCGTGTGGGCCACCCTTGCTGCCGCTGCGCTGTTGCGGCTCTTGCTCACACTCGGCATTGTTCCGCGCGCCGCGCTCTTCGCTACAGCTCTCGCCATGTGGAATCCGTGGAGGAACGAGATCTGGAGAAGCTTGACCCTGTCTGAGGGCGTCGCCATGCCCTATGCGCTGACCGCCCTGGTGTGCGCAACGCGGGCCGCTCGCAGTTCACGACCGTGGGCGTGGGACATTGGCGGAGGCCTTTGTATGCTGGCCGCCCTCGGCTGCAAGAACACCTTCGCCGCGGTCGTGCCCGCGCAAATTCTGCTGCGCGTGGCGCCCACGGGGCAGCACATCCTTGCAGGCTGCCGGCGCCATGGCTGGCACGCAGCCGCACTTTCGCTAACGCTGGTCGTGCCGGTCGTGCACTACATCGTCTTCGTGCGCACCTGGCATCCCGGGCAATACGAGACCGTCGCTCCATCACTCCCCCAGCTCGGTCGGATGCTCAAAGCCGTTGGCGGTGCGGTCAGCATCGACATCATTGGACCGGGCTTGTTGCTGGCGCTGATCGCATTGTCGGCGAGGCGCAACCCCGTTACGCAGGGACACACTGCGGGTCCCTCAGGGCGAACCGAAATCTTCGTTGAAAGCAACAATACAACCGTTCGCCCTGAGGAGCCGCCTTCTCCTGGCGGCGTCTCGAAGGGCGTGCTCGCGAGAGAATCGACAGTCCCGTTAGCGACAGGAGGCTTGCTGTTGGCCTTCGGCATTGGGATCTACTTGAGCATGCCTGGCGTGACCGGCCGTTACACCATGCCGGCGGTCTGGGGCGCTGATCTCTGGATCGCGGCACTGTTGAGCGCCCTCGCAGCCGCGCCGCCCAGCGCGTGGCGTCGCACCGCCTACGCATTGCTCGGTGTTGGGCTCATCACCGTCGCAGCAGAAAACCTCGGCTCGCAGGACAAGTTCGCCGCGCGCGCCAACCTCCTATGGCAAGCCGTCGAGTTCGTCGAGGGTACTGCATCGCGTGGCGATACAATCGCTTGGAGGGGTGGTCCCGACCTCAACGTCGAGGAAGGGATCCATTTCTCCTGGCATCTGCATGGCCGTGGCCGGGGGGATCTCAGCGTTCAGCTCCTCGACGCCGAGGGCCGCACTGTCAGCCGCCCTGAGGTGCAACTGAGCACCCATTCACCAAGCTTTCTGATCACCGGACCTTCGGCCCCGCGCCCCGGCGTGGAATGGCACCTGCTCAAGAGATTCACGGCCTCCTACTGGGGCGACTGGCGCACCCTCAGTTGCAATGTGTGGCGGAAGAGCCTACCCGAAAACCTGCCAGACGACAGACAACAGAGGACAGACAACAGATAAGACCCCTTGTCAGCGTCCAAGATTGGTCTGTTCTCCGTCCTCTCTTGTCTGCCGTCCGAATGGCCATAACTCCGCTCTAAGCTCGCTGCGCGTGGGGAATGTCCTTGTGGGACAAGGGTTTTCGTGCGCGCCGCATTCGCCAAACGGGCGAGAATCTCCGCTCTAAGAAATCTGGTCAGTGTCACAGGATACAGACGCCGCGCAGCCGCATGGGAGAAGGGCTCGCGCGCATCAGCGCGTGCACGCTCTAGCGGCGAGGCCCTCCCTTAGAGCGGAGTTATGGGAATGGCCTCCCAGATTGACTTCGACGACGCGCGGTGCTGCATGTCGACGTCTGATGATGGAGCCACTGCGACGCGCCGCACGGAGCGCCACACAGCTTGAGGCGCGTGCACTGCGTGCCGACGCACGGGAGATCCTGAGCGCGCCGGCGGTCGAGAGATCGTGGGTGGATCGCCATCGTGTGATCATCTACTTCCTGGTTGCACTCCTCGCGGTCGACCTTGGCGTGGCTACGCACCGTGACCTCTGGAACCTGTACAGCCCGGACGACTACATCGAACGAGTCGAGGGGTGTCTCCACACCGCGCCCGATGTGGTGTTGGTTGGCGGATCGGTGGTCAGCGAAGGTATCGATCCGGCTGCCCTCGCCGGTCTCCGGTGGCGCGGCCAACCGCTGCAGCGCCCGTACAACCTCGGGTTGCCGGGGGCAACGACGTCGGAGGCATGGCACGCGGTGGAGCATGGCCTCCGCGAGCCGCCACGCCTGGTGGTGTATGGCCTCACGGCGAGCGATTGGAACGACTCGCGCCAGGAACCCCATGGCCCGAGCGCGCTCATGAGCATGAGTGATGTGGCGACATGGGTCGCGGCGCGGCCCGATTCCGCCGAGTGGGTCATCCGACACTTCCTTCAAGATCACATCGCCCGCCTCTGGAATCTGTTTTACTGCCGCAACGGCATTCGCCTCTGGGCGATCGCCACTGCAGACAGCGTCTGGCCGGGTCTGTTTCCCAACGCCGCAGAAGCACGCGAGAACGTCGCGCATGCCCGCGCACTGCAACGCGCCGACGGCTTCGCTCCGCGGCTGCGGTTCCAACAGGGTCGGCTCGATCAGGTCAAAGCGGCGGGGGCCTTGCCCAGTTCTTTTCCATTTCTCGAAAAGTACCGCATCACCGGCGGGCACCTCTCCTATCTGCAGCGCCTGTTGGATTGGGCGGAGCAGCAGCACGTCGATGTTGTGCTCGTGGACATGCCGGTCAGCGCCGACCTCGATGAGCGGATGTATCCCGGCGCCTTTGCGGCCTATCGACAGACGCTCGCCGAGGTTGCACGGCAGCACCACCTTCCGGTGGTGGCCGCGTCGCGCGCAGGCGTCGGGTTGAGCGCCGCCGATTTCGCCGACCTCGTGCACCTCAACGCGTCCGGCGTTACGCGGATGAGCACATGGCTGCGGCAGACACTCGAGGAAGAGCCGTGAGCTTTGCCACCAGGGAGTTCTTCATCTTTCTGCCGGTCGTGTTGCTGGTCTACCACGTCTTGCACACACGCTCGCAGAAGTTCCGTTTCCTGCTCGTGGCGAGTTGGTTCTTCTACATGTGGTGGAACCCGTGGCTCATCGGCATCATTCTGTTCACAACGGTGGTCGACTACGCCACCGGCCTGCTGATCGAAGCGGCGACGACGGCGGCGCGCCGGCGCGCCTGGTTGTGCCTCAGCCTGGCCAGCAACCTTGGATTCCTGGCGATCTTCAAGTACTCGAACTTCCTCTTGGAGAACAGCTTGGCACTGGCGCACGCCGCACACTGGCCGGCGCCCGACTGGACGTTCACCATCGTGCTGCCCATCGGCATCAGTTTCCACACGTTCCAAGGAATGAGCTACACGATCGAAGTGTACCGCAGACAGATCCGCGCCGTTCGCAGCTTTGCGGACTTTGCCTTGTTCATCGGATTCTTCCCGCAGCTGGTCGCCGGGCCGATCGTCCGCGCCAGCGAGTTCCTGCCGCAGATGGTGACGCCACCGCGCGTGCGCTCGCAGGACATCGAAGACGGGCTGCACTGGTTCGTCGTCGGACTGTTCAAGAAGGTGTTCATCGCGGACCAACTGGCGCAGTTCGTCGCTACTGTCTTTGCCCATCCCGAACTTTACGACGCGGTTACTCACCGTTGGGCGGTGCTCGCCTACGCTGCGCAGATCTACTGCGATTTCAGTGGGTACAGCGATATGGCGGTCGGTTGCGCCAAATGGTTCGGCTTCAATCTACCACGCAACTTCAACTTGCCGTACCTGGCCACCAGCATCGCCGATTTCTGGCGGCGCTGGCACATCACGTTGTCCGCCTGGCTGCGCGACTACCTGTATATCCCGCTCGGCGGGAGCCGTCGCGGTGCATGGCGAACCTATTTCAACTTGCTGGTTACCATGACCCTGTGCGGTCTCTGGCATGGAGCGCATTGGAACTACGTGCTGTGGGGCGCATACAACGGTGCGCTGGTCGCCGGCCATCGTGCCTATGACCGAGCACTCCGGGGCCGATTGTGGGCGGAGCGACTGCGCGGCAGCACGGCGTTCACGGTCGGAGCGACAGCGGGGACGCTACTCCTCGTGCTCACCGGACTGGTGATGATGCGATCTCAAAGTTGGTTGGGTTGCTGGATGGTGCAGCAGTCGCTTATCGGCTGGAACGCGGCGGGCGCAGGAATGCGCTGGGTCCCCGTGGGAGTACCGGCGCTTGTCGGGTTGGTCGCGGCCGGCCACGCGCTCGGAGCGTTGGGCGCGCGCACCTACCGCCTGCTCGATCTTCCACCGGCGGTGCGCGCGGCGACCTATGCAACAGCGGTTGTGTTGCTTGTGGTGTTCGGCCCGTGGAGCAGCAACACGTTCATCTATTTCCAGTTCTGACCAGGCGTGTCGGGCACCCAGCGGAAACGGTAGAGGCGGCGGATGACTGACCACTCGGCGCATTCTGCTTCGTTTGCGCCTGCAACGCTCATGAGCCGCCTCCGCGCCAGCGAGCGCGCCTCGCAACTCGTCGTCGTCACTGCAGCGCTGGTCATCGCGATCGTCAGTGCCCGCAGCTATGCCGGCAGCTGGAACGATGGCAGCCGCCTGGCGACGGTGGAGAGTCTGGTTGATCGTCACACCTTCGCCATCGATGACTCGATCTTCGTACAGGTGCCGCGACGCGCTGATCCGGCGGCCCCTGCGCCCTATCCGCTCGACGACCCGCTGCTCCTGCAGTACGGCACCGGTGACAAGCTGCTCATCGGTGGACACTTCTATTCCGACAAGTCGCCGGTGCCGGCCGTCCTCATGGCGGGCCTGTACCAAGCCCTTCAGTGGGGTACCGGACTGACGGCACGGCAGCAGCCGGCTCGCTTTTGCTACTGGTTGACGCTTGCCACTTCCGGTCTGCCCTACGTCGTCGCAGTCTGGTGCATGTTCCAGCTCGGCGGTCCACTGCGGCTGCCTCTCTCCCTGCGTGTGCTGCTGACTGCCAGCTTCGGTTTGGCGACGGTTGCGCTGCCGTACGTGCGTCAGGTCAACAGCCACATTCAATTACTTGCCGTTACAGCCGCACTGTTGTTGTACCTGTCCCGGTTGGCTGAGGAAACGCGTGGCGGGCGCCTTCCTTGGCTGCAATTGCTCGCACTGGGGGCGCTCGCAGGTTTGGGATATACAATAGACCTCGGCGTTGGGCCGGTGTTGCTCGCGGGCACACTCGGCGTGGTATTCTACCGCTGCCGCAGTCTGACGGCCATCGCGGTTGTCGCGTTCGCAGCAGCACCCTGGTTGATCCTCCATCACGCGCTGAACTACGTCATCGGCGGGACGTTCGTGCCTGCCAACACGACGCTCGAGTATTTCCGCTCGCCGGGTGCTGCGTTCAGGCCGTACCAGCTCACAGGTACTTGGAAGCACACGGTCCCCGACTTTCTCCTCTATGCAACCAAGCTGCTGGTGGGTGGCCGCGGCTTCCTCAACCACAACCTGCCACTGTTCCTGGCGCTGATTGGATTCACCCGTCTGTTGCGGCGCGGTGCGGCGGAGTTGCCGGAGATCGTCTTCGCCGGTGCGTGCTGCGTCGCCACCTGGTTGGTGTATGCGCTGACCTCCAACAACTACTCCGGCGCGTGCGTGTCCATACGCTGGTTCGTGCCGCTGCTCGCGCCCAGCTATTTTGTGCTCGCCGTCTTTCTCCGCGAGCAGCCAGCCTATCGCCCCGATTTCCTGCTTCTCACTGGCTGGGGCGCGGTCGTCGCAGGACTCATGTGGTGGACGGGCCCATGGATGGGCAGGGTCCCGTACTTCTGGTGGCTGCAGGCGGGAGCGCTGCTCAGCTGGTTTGCATACCGGGAATCACAGGCATCGTAGCCACCGCGCTGATCCTCGGCGCGCGTGAATTCGTCACCGCCAGCTGTAGAAGCGCAAAGCCCAGTCTCGTTGCGCACCATCCACACACGCGATCCACTCGTTCTCATCCACCATCTGGGCATCAAGGTGGTGCATGCCCTTCCCATTCCATCCGTCACCACCTGGACTGAGGATTGGTAACTCGCTCACGGGATGTTCCTGGTAGGTCGCAGTCGTGAGATCGGTGATCTCAAACGCGAATACTTGCGTTCCATAGCTCGGGGAGTCGTCCTGAGCGAATCGAACCAGCTTGCCGTTCGCCGTGAGAACTCGGCCCGCCGGGCGCGAGGTGTGCGGGGCATTCGTAACAATCGGGCTCTTGGGATGCTCCTGCCACGGACCGGCTAAGGTGTCCGCGTAGTAGAGCCCGAGGGTGTCGTTGATGTACGGCCCGGTCTCCGTAAACAGGAACCACTTTTCCGCATATCGAACGACTGAAGAGTCAACGAACGCGCTTCCCGTCAGCAGGGTAGCGGCGAGCACCCACCTCCCGGGCAAGTCCTCGGACTTGTAGAGCCGGACGGATCGTGTCTCGCCACTCTCGGGAATCATGTAGTACTGGTTCTCGAAGGCGAAGACGTAGGGATAGGAGAGGTGGAAGGGCTCAGCAAGAACGATACGACCATATCTCCAATGCCGCGCATCGCTGCTCGTGGCAAAGCCGATTTCCCCGCGCCCGCTGTTTGCATTCAGCACCTCAAAGAACATGTACCACGTCGAGTCCTTTCTGATCATGAACGGATCAGCAACAAACTTGGCGGGCACGTCGGAAACGTCCCGTGCGGACAAGACCGGGTTGACGACGGTGCGCGGCGCGTGGAGCTTGAAAGGCGAAGGCCCGGTATAGATGCCGATGGACCAGCGCTTCTCTCGCGTGACATAAGGAACGGCGCCCATTCTGAAAATGGACACTGCGATGACCAAGCAACCGAGGAAGAGCCCGAGGCGGACCGTGTTCTTGGCGGACTTCATATACTTGGGCCGGTGTCTGTAGCAGGAACTGCGATGAACATCATGGAGATCGTCTCCGGCGCCGACGTCAATGGCGCTGTCGTTCATTGCCTGCTGCTGACGCGTGAGCTGATGCGCCGCGGCCATCGCCTGACGCTGGTGTGCCGCCCGAATGCGTGGATCGCGACACAGCTGGCCGGTGAGCCCGTCGACATTATCGAGTCGGACCTGCACCGCTGGCCGCCCGATGAGCTGCGACGGCTGGCGGTCATCGCACGCGAGCACAGCATCGACGTCTTGCATACCCACATGAGCCGTGCGCACTTCTTCGGCGTACTGCTCCGCTGGCTCAGCGGCGTGCCCTCCGTGGCGACCGCGCACAACCGGCACATCCAGCTGCACTGGATGTGCAACGATCGCGTCATTGCTGTCTCCGAAGCGACTGGCCGTTTTCACCGCACCTACAACTTCGTGCGTCGCACGCGTTTGGATGTCATCCACAACTTCGTCGACTATCGGCGCTTCGCCGCGGTTGATGAAAACAAGCGTGCACTCGTCCGCGCTGGCTTCGGTGTAGCACCCGCGTCGCTGCTCATCGGCTCGATCGCGGATGTCATCCGCGAAAAGGGCCTGATCCATCTCGTGCGTGCCTTGCTGCCGGTTCGGCGTGTGGTGCCCGCCGCGCGACTCCTCGTCGTGGGTGGACGCTCCGCCAGTTACAGAGCGGAAATCGAACGCGCAGCGGACCAGCTGGGTGTTGCCTCAATGATCACCTGGGCAGGTTGGCGCAGCGATGTTGCCGACATCATGCAGGCATTGGATGTGTTCGTTCTGCCATCGCTCGAAGAGAACTTCCCGTTGGTCATTGCGGAAGCGATGGCTGCCGGCCTTCCCGTGGTTGCCACTGCGGTTGGCGGGGTACCGGAATGCGTCAGCGCGGGCGAAACGGGGGTGCTCGTGCCTCCTGCGGACGCCGACGCTCTCGCCGACGCTCTCATTGGCTTGTTGCGTGACGCGTCGTTGCGGCGGCGGCTCGGAGAAGCTGCCCAGGAGCGGGTGCGGCGGCTGTTTGCACCGGAAGTGCAAGTGCCGCGCATTGAAGCTTCCCTGTCGCTCGCTGCACGAGCGCGGCCCCGTGTCGTCCATGGTTGAGGATCGACCGGCAGGCCGGCTGCCGACCCACGACCAGGAACGGCGACCCACCGTCTACATGTACCTCACCGTTGTGCTCCTCATCAGCGCCACGACGTTTCGCCTCTGGTACATTGCCTCCGGCGCTCTCGATCTCGCTCCGGACGAGGCGCACTACTGGGAGTGGTCGCGCCGGCTCGATTGGAGCTACTACAGCAAGGGCCCGATGGTGGCCTACCTGATCGCGGCGTTCACCCATCTGGGTTCGAGCACAGAGTTCTTCGTCCGCCTCCCGGCAGTATTGTTGTCGGCCGGGACAGGCGTTGTGGTCTGCCTGCTCGCTCGCGAGCTCTTTGCCAGCGAGCGGCTCGGATTCCTCGCCGTCCTCGCCTGCAGCGCCAACCCGCTCTATGCGGCGGGCTCGATCCTCATGACCATTGATGCGCCGACGGCATTCTTTTGGACTCTGGCCGTGTACAGCACCTGGAGGGCTGTTCGAAGCAATCTGCCCGACACCAGGCGACGTTGGTGGGTCGTCTTCGCCGTCGCCCTGGGTTTCGGTGTGCTGAGCAAGTACACCATGCTGCTCATCGTCCCGTGCGTTGGCGCGTATCTCGTCATTTCACCGGTCGCCCGTCCGTGCTTGAGGACGCGGGAGCCCTATCTCGCCATCGTCCTCGCGTTCGTCCTGTGCACGCCCGTCTTAGTCTGGAACGCAGAGCACGATTGGGTGTCCTTTCGACACGTTGGCGCGCTGGCCGGGCTCGCCCCCACGGAAGAAGCGCACTGCGCCGCAAAAACGTTCTTCGAGTTCCTTGGTTCCCAATTCGCCGTTGTTTCTCCAGTCCTGTTTATCGGGATCGTCATGGCAATGATCACTTCCGGGCGCCTGGGCATTCGGGAACGGAGAGATGAGTATCTGTTTCTGTTCCTCTTCGCGGCACCGCCGCTCGCCTTCTTTCTCTTGTGGAGTGTGTACGAGAAGGTCGAGGGCAACTGGGCGGCTCCTGCCTACCTGACTGCGACGATCGCTCTAGCCGCGTTGTGGGAGGAACAGAGGGTGCGGGTGAGCAGAATTGCGCTCGTCCTGCTGCCAGGCTTCCTGATGGTTGCCCTTGCTCACTTTCCGGGACTGCCCCGCTACGTCGGGCTCAGCCTTGCGCCGCAAGTCGATCTCACCCGACGCCTCGACGGCTGGAGAGCACTCGGGACGGTCGTCGGCAAGATTCTGCAGGAGACCGACGGCGAGAATGCCTTCCTGGTGAGTGACCACTACCAGATCGCCAGCGAGCTGGCATTCTATGTCGCGGGTCAGCCGCGGGTGTATAACATCGACGCGGGCAGGCGGATGAACCAGTACGACATTTGGGGCGGGCTCGACACACTGCGCGGCCAGGATGGATTGTTCGTGACGTACGGCGACTGGGACGCACCCCAGCGGGTGCAGGAGGCCTGCGAGGCGATGCACAAGTTGCAGGTCGTCGAAACCTCACACCTCGGGCGGCCAGGGCAGACCTTCTCGATCTTTAGGTGTGTGCGCTACAAGGGGCTGGCCGGCGCGCCGAGCGCGGTGACGTATTGAACCACTTCGCTGACTCAGTTGAAGCAATCGATCGGGCCGCCTTCGTCCTGATCAACAGCACTCTCCGGCATGTCCTCTTGGATGTGTTCATGCCCCTCGTCACCGAGAAGTGGAACTTCGTCTTGCCCATGGCGCTCGTCGTGCTCTACCTGCTTGGCAAAGGCGGGCGCCACGGTAGAGTCATCGTCCTCTGCGCCGTCCTTCTCGTCGTGTGCGCCGACGCTAGCGCGACGGCCCTGCGAAGTTACTTCCAGCGGGTACGACCTTGTCAGGCTTTGGAGGGGGTACGGCTACTCGTCGGCTGCTCGGACTCGTTCTCGTTTCCTTCCAACCACGCCACAAACGCGTTCGCCCTGGCAGCCTTCTTTGCAACCTACTATCGGCAGCGCGCGGTTCCGCTGTTCGTTATGGCGGCTCTGGTTGGGTATTCTCGGATCTATGTCGGCGTGCACTACCCGACGGATGTTCTCGCCGGGGCACTCTTGGGGGTGGCGTTCGGTCTGACGTTCGGAGTGAGTAGCCGGAAGCTGGTATGGAGGCGGTTGAAGGATCGCGTCGAGAGTCGCAGACGCGAAACATCACCGGGCGCTGAAGCGCCCGGCGAAGGTCCATAGATAGCGACCCAACGGGGAGCGGGCCATAGAAATGACGCTGGCCGCAGGCCCTAGAAGCGGCACGCCGATGGCCAACTCAGTCGCCAGAGCATGCCGCGCACTTCGAACGTTCCGGACGAGACGTCGTGGCAGCGACGCGGAGCGAGGCCATCGACGAGCGCGGCATCGATGGAAACGCAGGCGTCGGCTGGCCTGACCGCTGCCTCGCCAAAGTCCCAACCGAAGTAGGAGCAGGCATACGTTCCGTCGGACTTGCGGCCGACGACCGGCAGCGCGAAGATCGCTCGCATGGCTTGGAAGTTCGGTAGCTCGCAGGTGCAGCCCTGGGACCAGCTTCCGGTTGCTTCGACCGCCGCGTGTAGCAGAAGGGCGTTGCTATTCGCTGTGATCAAGAAGACCGGACCCTGCCACCACATGGTGGCCATCTGCTTGGCGAAGCCGTAGAAGGTGTTGCCGTGCCAAATGGCCGGGAAGTAGCTTGAGTACATCCGCGGGATGTAGGTATGCAGGTTCCGCCCGCCCCGGTGCTTGATGAACGGAATGGCCATAGCGAATTCGTGGTACTGCACGCCCATGGGAAACGTGATGCCCGCGAAGATCGTCGCTCCCGCTGTCTGCTCGCCGAAGATGAATGCTACCGGGTGGACGTCGTCCGTCGCAGAGGTGTTGGCCGCCAGCTCCAGCTCCTTTGGCAACAACGCCTCCACATCCTTGCGCGGCCAGTTGCAAAAGGCGATGCAGCCATTGAAGCGCGCCTGGCCAACAAAGGTCACGGACGAGGTCTTGACGTCGATACACGGGCCCGGGAACGCCGCTTTCGTCAAGAACACGTCCATGGAAGCAACGCATCATAGTGGGCGCGTCGCCGCGCGCAAGTGAACCTGGCGCATGTCCCTCGCATGTCCGACCCGCTGCTGATCTACGGCGCCACGGGCTATTCGGGCAGACTTATCACTGCCGCCGCGGTGGCGTTGGGTCTGCGCCCGATCCTGTGCGGGCGCAACCAAGTCAAACTGGAAGCCGCTGCAGAACCGCTCGGGCTGGAGTACCGGGTAGCGGGGCTCACCGAGCCGGACCGTCTGGCCGTAGCGCTGTGCGGCATCGAAGTGGTCCTGCATGCCGCGGGGCCGTTTTCGTCGACAGCGCGTCCGATGATCGACGCGTGTTTGCGTGCGGGAGCACACTATCTGGACATTACGGGCGAGATCCCGGTCCTCGAAGATCTCGTCGGCCGAGACGCGGAAGCGAGAGCGCGGCGGATCATGGTCATGCCCGCAGTCGGATTTGACGTGGTACCGTCGGATTGCCTGGCCGCGCACGTCGCGCGCCGGCTTCCCAGCGCGTCGCGATTGTCGATCGGGCTCAGCGGTCTGAGATTCGCGACGCGTGGCTCGGCGAAGACACTGGCTGAGCATGCAGGTTACGGCGTCCTCGTGCGCCGTGACGGCCTCATCGCACCTGTCCCGCCGGGCGCGCTGTCGCGCGTCTTCGACTACGGGGCCGGGCCGCGGCAGAGCCTCAACATCAGCTGGGGTGACGTCTCGTCGGCCTTCTACACGACGGGGATTCCAAACATTGAGGTCTACTTCGAGGCGACGCCGACGCTCCAGGCCATGTTGATGGCCAGCCGCTATCTGGGTGCGATCCTCAGCACCGGCCCGTGGCAGACGTGGCTGAAGGCCTGCGCGGACATGCTTCCCGAGGGAGACAGCGCGGAACAGCGCGCCGCGGCGGCGATGGTCATCGTGGTCGAGGCGGACGACGGCGCCGGTCGGCGAGCCTGCGCGCGCCTGCGAACGCCTGAGGCCTACACTTTCACCGGCATCACCGCAGCGGCGATCGCCCAGCGCGTATTGAGCGGCGATATCGAGGTCGGATTCCAGACGCCGGCGCGCGTCTACGGACCCGATTTCGTCCTCTCGCTAGCCGGCGTCTCCCGAGAAGACCTGGAATGACGACCCGACACTGACCGATCGCGCACGGTGTGCACGATGTTTCCATCGGTCCGGAAGTTTGATAGAGCCGCTCGGATTGTGAAGAGGGCAGACTGGCGTCTCAGGCGCGGTCGGCATCACCCTCTGAGCTAGAAGCTGACAAGCGTGAGTGAACAGAAGCCGACAAGAGTCGCGATCATCGGCGGCGGGTGCGCCGCGATCACTGCCGCCTTCGAGCTGACGCGACCCGAGCACCAAGACAGATACCAGGTCACCGTCTACCAACTTGGCTGGCGGCTCGGCGGGAAAGGCGCATCGGGGCGCGGGGCGGGCGACCGCATCGAGGAGCACGGGCTGCACCTGTGGATGGGCTGGTACGAAAACGCTTTCCGGTTGGTGCGCGAATGCTACGCCGAGCTGAATCGCGATCCCCACACGTGTCCGATCGCCGACTGGCGCGATGCGTTCGCTCCTGTCGGACTGATCGGCATACCCGAGAGGGCGGCGGACGGTGAGTGGTTGCTGTGGAAGGCCACGCTCCCCTCGACCGCAGGCCTCCCTGGCGATCCGTTCGAGGACGGCAAGCGGTGGAGTGTTGCCGACTACATGAAACGATCGCTCGAGTTGCTGCGCGCGCTTTTCCAGACCATCCAGAGCGGTGACGCGACCGGGGCGCGGGGCGCAGCCGCAGCGGTGGGACCGGAGCGGAACGCCGAGGCAGGGCGCTCCCCGAGTGGCGTGCTGGATGCGATCGGCCGGCTGCTGCGGTATGGCGAGCTGGCAAGCTTGGCGGGGCTCATCCAGGCCGTCGGGCTGCTGGAGCTGGCGATCGGCTCGTTGTCGCTTTACCCTGAAAACGCCATCCTCAGTTTCCTCGACGCGATTGCGCACAATGCGCGCAATCTGATCGAGGCCCGCCTCGCACGCGACACGACGTTGCGCCGCGTGTGGGAGGTCATCGACCTCACGCTGGCAACGCTGCGCGGCGAGATCCGCTTCGGCATCCTCACCGATCCGCGCGGCTTCGATGCCATCGACGAGTACGACTGCCGCGAGTGGCTGCGGCTGAACGGTGCGTCGGAGCGCTCAGTCAACTCAGGGTTCCTGCGAGCCCTCTATGACATCGGCTTCTCTTACGAGGACGGGGACGCGGCGCGGCCGCGGATCGCTGCGGGGCAGGCGCTGCGTGCTACCGTGCGGGCGTTCTTCACCTACCGCGGGGCCTTTTTCTGGAAGATGCAGGCTGGCATGGGCGACATCGTGTTTGCCCCATTCTATGAAGTCCTCAAGCGGCGCGGCGTGCGCTTCGAATTTTTCCATCGCCTCGAGAACATCAAACTGGCCAGCACCGCGCACCCGGGGGACACCGAGTCGCCGCACGTCGAGGCTCTCGAGTTCGACGTCCAGGCGGAAGTCGAAGGCAACGGCGACTATCAGCCGCTCGTCGACGTCCGCGGACTGCCCTGCTGGCCGTCGCACCCCGACTACAGCCAACTCGTCGACGGTGAGCGGCTGAAGCGAGAGGGTTGGGATTTCGAATCGCACTGGGATCGCCGCAGAGTCCATGCCAAGACGCTGCACGTCATCGACGACTTCGATTTTGTCGTCCTTGGCGTGGGCCTCGGAGCCGTCCCGTACGTCTGTCGGGACATTGTGGCGCGCGACCCGCGCTGGCGCGCGATGGTGGATCACGTGAAGACCGTGGCCACCCAGGCGTTCCAGATCTGGCTGCGCGCTGACATGAAGGAACTCGGATGGACCGACCCGCCGATCGTCGTCTGCGGCTTTGCCGAGCCCTTCGACACCTGGGCTGACATGCGGCACCTGATCGTGCGCGAGAGCGGGGGGGCCGACCTGCGAGCGCTGGCGTATTTCTGCAACGTGTTGCCCGAGTCGGACGGGCCGGGCAACCGCTCCGACCTCGAGTACCCGATGCGCCGGCGTGAGCAAGTCCGGCGCAATGCCATTCGCTTTCTCAACCGCGACATCGTACACCTGTGGCCGCATGCGCTGCGCTCGCCTGGTGAATTCCGCTGGGATCTGCTCCCCGACCCGCACGGTTCCGCGGGAGCAAGCTCTCCTCCAAGCGGCGAGGCGCGCTTCACCTCCCAGTACTGGCGGGCGAACGTCAACCCCTCCGACCGCTACACCTTGTCGTTGCCGGGAAGCAGCGCGTACCGCATCTCGCCCCTCGATGCGGCGTACGACAATCTCGTGATTGCGGGCGACTGGACGCAGTGTGGATTCAACGCCGGCTGCGTCGAGGCGGCGGTGATGTCCGGAAGGCTGGCGGCGCACGCGATCGCGCAGTCGCCGGCACTGGAGGACATTGTTGGGTTTGATCACCCGTGAGAGGAGACGACGATGAGCTCCGAGGAGCGCAAGCGGAAACCACAGCTCGAACGAACCCAGCCCATTCGCAACTGGTCCACCCTGTTCGAGGTTCCCCAGGCCACCGCGGAACAAGCTGGTGCCGGCCCCGTAGCGTCAGCGCCCGAAGATGCCAGCGCCACGCTGAGCGATGTGGTGTCGCGTTCCGTGGACCTGGGCTACCGCGTCGTCGACGAGTACATTCGCCGCGGCCAGCAGGCGGCGCAGCGAATCAACGAACGATCGTATGACGTGCAGGCAATGACCAGCGACGTACAGGCTCTCGGCGCGCGAACGCTGCAGTACGTCTCGGACTTTGCGGGGGTGTGGTTCGATCTCATTCAGCGCGCCGCCACGGACAGTGCGCTCTTGAGGCCGCGGGCTCCCGCGGCAGGTGCTGGCGCGGCGGCGCCCGGCGCGATGGGGAACGGTCCGAGCGCGCCTGTGCGTCCCGCACCCGCATCAGGAGAGACGCAGCAGTCCCAACCAGCGCGGGTAAAGATCGCAGTCGCCGCGGCCCAACCCGTCGAGGTCACGCTTGACGTGCGCCCGGACGCTACGGGCCTGCAGCTCATTGTCCACGCGCTGCGGGCGGTCGACCCGCAAAAGCCGCGCTTGAGCGATGTCGGCTTTCGGCCCGGAGCGGATGGCCAACCACCGACCCTGTGGATCAAAGTCCCGCAGGGTCAGCCGGCCGGTGTCTATAACGGTGTGATCGTTGACGAGCAGAGCAGTCGACCGGTGGGAACGTTGAGCGTGTGCATCGCGCCTGAATCATGAGCAGCGCCACCGATGACCGATAGTCACCTCGTTCCCGCCATGCTCAAGGAGTACGGTGACGTCACGCGCGTCGCGTTGTGTGAATATATGCGACCGCGCGAGCCGCAGCGTCATCTGTACGCGTTGGTCGCCGACTATCCGCGACGCGGCGGCCGTATGTTGCGGCCAAGCCTGTGCATCGCGACCGCGCGTGCCTTCGGTGCGCCGCTGGAGGAGGCAGTGCGCTCGGCGGTCGCGTTGGAGCTGCTGCACAACGCGTTTCTGGTGCACGATGACATCGAGGACGACAGCGACGAGCGCCGTGGTCGTCCGACGTTGCACGCCCTGCACGGGGTTCCGGTCGCGGTCAACGTCGGTGATGCCCTGACACTCCTCGGCCTGCGCGCGTTGATCGACAACCGCGCGACCCTGGGACCGGAACTCACCCTGCGTATCCTCGAAGAAGCGGAGCGTATGTCCCGCGAGAGCATCGAGGGGCAGGCCATGGAGCTGGGGTGGCGCCGCGACAACGCGATCACCATCTCCGAAGCAGACTATCTCGACATGGTGCTGAAGAAGACCTGCTGGTACACGACGATTTTCCCCAGCCGCGTCGGCGCCCTGATCGGCACGCGGGACGGCGGGAATCTGGATCGCTTCATCCGCTTCGGCTTCTTTCTGGGTGCCGCATTCCAGATTCAAGACGATCTGCTGAATCTCGCCGGGGATCCGGAACGCTACGGCAAGGAACTCGACGGCGACATCTGGGAGGGCAAGCGCACGCTGATGCTGATCCACCTACTGCGGAAGGCGACGCCGGATGAACGCGCCCGTCTCGCCGAGTTCCTCGCGCAGCCGCGGCGGCAACACCGGCCGGCGGACGTCGTGTGGATCCGCGAGCGCATGGAAGCCTACGGCGGCATCGAGCACGGCCGGCAAGTCGCCCACGCCCTCGCCGGTGCTGCGCTGCACGAGTTTTCGCTCGCCTACGCCGGGCTGGGGGACTCGCGTGATGCGCGATTCATTCAGGGTTTGGTGACCTGGGTGCTGGAAAGGGGTTGAGTCCATTGAGTCCAGGAGGGTGGTTCCCCCGACAACCGTGCATGTGCTATACGGGCTCAGGGCATTTTTTGGCGACTGGGTAGATCACCCGTCATGCACCAGATGGGCGCTTCGCTGATGCCCGTGAGGTCGGAATGAGAGCGGAAGGCACGCAGTCATCTGAGCAACCCGTTCCTATAGATAAGAAGCCCCTTCGGGCCGCCTTGTGGAGCTTGTATTTCTCTGGGCATGGCCTTGCCCCATCAATGGTGCCAGAGGACGTTAGACCTCTCCCCTTGGAGGAGGGCATAGGGATCCCGCTGCAAAAGTGGGACGAGCATGATCCCGTGCGACGCCTCCG
>Ga0209048_10001187_pt1 | contig 27112 bp, 31 predicted proteins | sample FrelakmetCRP12CR_FD_187146 | JGI IMG/M metagenome (GOLD analysis project Ga0209048, IMG submission 187146) | Freshwater lake sediment microbial communities from the University of Notre Dame, USA, for methane emissions studies - CRP12 CR (SPAdes)... | ecosystem: Environmental > Aquatic >... | reverse complement strand
CTCAGCGCCAGGATCAGCACGATCGCCACGATCACGATGAGGACGACGACGCCGAGCAGGATCCAGATCCACGTCGAGCTGCTGCTGCTACTGCTGCTGGTGCTGGTTCCGCTCACGGTGGAGTTCGACGTGGGGTTGGCCGCCTGCTTCTCGGTGGCCTTCTGCTTGAACTGCTGGGCCCACAGGTTCGCCGGCGCCAGCCCGAGTGCCTCGTCGAACTTGGCGATGGCCGTCGGGTAGTCGCCGGCGTAGTAGGCGGTGAGGCCGGCCTGATAGGCCACATCGACCGGTCCCAGCTCATTCTTCACTGCGTTACGGGAGAGCTGCTCCTTCACCAGCGACACCGGCGAGATGAAGTTGAAGTTCTGGTTGGCCTTGACGCCGAAGCTGTTGACCCCGGCCATCTTGCCGTCGCTCACCATCACGGTCGGCCCGCCGCTCATGGTGGGGGTGATGGTGGCGCTGGTTTCGTACACCGGCACCCGAATGCCGCTTCGGGTGGTCTTGGAGTTGATCTCGCCGTCCTTGAAGCTCGGGCTCAGCGTCGCGTCCACAACCGACCCCTGTGACTCGGGGTAGCCGACCGACAGCACCTGGGTGCCGATGGCCACATCGCTGTCGCTGCCGAGCAGCAGCACGGGCGAGTTCTTGGCCTCGACCTTGAGCAGGGCGACGTCGCCGTCCTCGAAGCTCTTGGTCTCGACGATGCGGGCCGGCACGCCTTCACCTGCCTGCTTGCCCGACACACCGAAGGCGTGGCTGGCCGTCACGGTGAGCTGGGGCTGTGAGCCGCCCGCCTGGCCTTCGAGCTTCCAGTTGCTCTCGGCTACGGACAGAAGGGCGCTGCCCTCGCCGGCCGTCAGCGTCCCGTTGTCCACGAGGGACTGCAACACATCGGTGAAGGCAAGCTCGACGAGGACGCTGCCGGGCGTGATGTCGACGCAGTGGCCGGCCGTCTCGATGTAGCCGTCGGAGCTGACGAACGCCCCGGTGCACTGGGTCGACACGGAATACGGCCCCGTCACGCCTAATCCGCTCGAGGTGGCGTCGATGTAGTAGTCGAGCTGCACGTCGAGGTAGACCACGGTGGGTTCGACGATCGCCGCCGTCTTCTCCTGGGGCGTCGCCGCGACCGTGCTCTGGGTCTGGGCGAGGCTCGCGGGCGCCGCCGTCACCCCGAGCAGTGGCAGCGCCAACAACAGGGCACCCGTCAACAACAGGACACGTCGGACATAGCTCATGGACCCAGCTCCCTTCGATTGCCGAGCAGACTAGCCACCCTGCGACCCACGACGCTGACAATCCAGGGCCTTTCGGCCCTCTTTCGTGTCGTCTCGCGCTACTCGGTGGCTGCTGAACGACCGACGAGCAGGATCGACAGCCCGAAGGGGATCGGCACCAACCGGGCCACTTGGCGCTCGAGCCAGGCCAGCACGGTGAACGCCGCCTCGAGCGACGGGTGCATCATCGCGGCCTCGTCGTCGGTGACCGTGATCAGTCGCTTGAGCGGTGTGCGGCGCACCAGGAACGCCCCCGGCAGCAGGAACGAGTAGTAGTAGGTCACCCGCTCGACCCGAACGCCTGCCTGCTCGGCGACGTCGCGCAGGCGCCGAGCCGTGTAGCGGCGGCGGTGGAACGCCCGTTCGTCGTGCTCGCCCCACAGGAACTCATAGGCGGGCACGGTGAGCAACACGACGGCGTCCGGCTCGAGCACACGGACGTACTCGCGCAGCGCGACCTCGTCGTCGTCGAGGTGCTCGATCACATCCATCGACACGAGGCAGCCCACCGAGCGCTCGCGCAGCGGGAGGTGCTCGGCCAGCGCGCGCAGCACCGTGGGGCGCGGGCGGCGGCTCGACGCGTAGGCGAGGGCGGCCTCGGACAGGTCGGTGCCGATCGCGACCCGAGCCCCGATCGACGTCAGCACGTCGAGCGTCTCCGAGGTGCCGCAGCCCACGTCGAGGGCCACCGTTCCCCGCCCGATGCGGCGGCGAAGCGTCTGGGCCACGAGCGCCCGCCGACCGCGGTACCACCAGTGGGCTTCGGCCACCGACGCCATCAGGTCGAAGTACTCGTCCTCGGGCTGGGCGTCGATGCCGGTGGGGGCACCGGCCCGGGTCGAGCCCGAGCCCGCGTCCTCGGCAGCGGGGGTGGCGGTCATCCGGGTTCCACGCTACCGGTGGGACGCCGGGCGAGGATCAGCAGGTGGGGATGGGGGTACCCACGGTCGAGCCGTTCGGTCGCGACCTCGAGGCCGTGGCCCTGCAGTCGTCCGACGTACTCGATGGGCGGGGCGAACTCGACCCGGTCGCCTTCGGTGATGGCGAGCACACCGGTGGCCAGACGCTCCTGCACGGTCGCGAGCCGGGCCTTCCACCGGGGTCGGTCGTCGATCTCCTTGAGCACGAGCACCCCACCGGGGGCGAGATGGATGGCGCAGTCGTCGAGCACCCGACCCCGGGCCTCGGGCCCGAGCAGGTAGAGCACGTCGGCGATGACGATGGCGTCGAACTCGCCGGACGGGAACTCGCCCGGCTCGATCGCGTCATAGGCGAGCGTTGCTTCGCCAGGCTCGAGCCCGGCCGCGGCCGCGCGCGCGGCGTCGATCTTGGCCGCGTCGACGTCGACGCCGAGCACGGTGCGCCCAGGCGAGCAGAGCGCCAGGAAGGCGGTGAGTAGGCCGTGCCCGCAGCCCACCTCGAGGACCCGACCGGTGCGGGGCACCCGACGTTCGAGGGCAGGGAACGGGCACGACCACCACCGCACCACGGTGTGCAGTCGATCGCCCCGCGTGCCGGCGTAGAGGGAGAGCGCCCGCCGCGCGGCCGGCGTGGTCGGGCCCTTCACGGGCCCACGGGCGGGTCGGGCGGCCCACCGGACGCGGGGCGGGACCGGCGGGCCAGGTCGCCGAACGTGCCGAGGGTGAACCCGAGCTCACCGACGAGCGCCCATACCGCCGGCGAACGGAGCGCGTCGTACTCCTCGCCCCAGGTGTAGCCCCACCGGTACCGCTCCAGGTCGGGATCGTCGCGGAGGCCCGGGTGGGTTGCGAGCTCGGCCGACGGCGCGCCCGTCGCCGCGAGCCGGCTCAACGCGCTCGCCATCCCGGCGAGATCGAGCCCACCGGCTTCGTCGAGCCCGGTCGACGCCGCGGCGAACACCCAGCCCCGCGCCGCGCACAGGCGCTCGAGACTGGTGGCCAGCCGTCGCACCGTCATCCCCACCACCCCGCTCGAGGTCGACCGGGTCACCCGGATGGCGCGGACCCCGTGGGCCTCGCCCAGGTCGAGCACCACGTCGCGGATCGACGGCCACAGGTGCACGTTCTGGTGGGTGTCGAGATGGTCGACGGTGAGTCCGGCGGCGGCGATCCGCTCGATCTGGGCGCCGAACTCGCGGCGCAGGTCCGAAGGATCGATCCGCCCGGCCGCCACCTTCGGTAGGAGCACCCGCCACGACGACGGCAGGCGACCCCGCTCGTCGACGAGCGTCGGGATCTCGGCGGCCGACAACAACGGGGGGTCCTCGCCCACCGCGGCGAGATGGGCGCCGGTACCCAGTGCGGGCGCATCGAGCAACCAGGAGACCGTGCGCCCGAAGCCGGGGGCGAGCGCGAGCACAGACGTGGACGTCACGATGCCCTCGCGGTGCGCCGCCAAGATGGCTTCCGACACGCGCGGGGTGAGCCCGTAGTCGTCCGCGTTGACGATGAGCAGCCGCTGGAGAGGATCGACCATGACCGGCCGGGCTCAGCGATCGGGGGCCGGCGACCGGCGCACCTCGGGGGCCAGCGGCTCGAGCGACTGGAGCTCGGTGCGCAGCTCGAGCATCTCGCGGACGATCTTGGCGATGACCGCGTTGGACGAGAGCGTGGAGATGCCCCGGGTGCGCGGGAAGTAGTCGACCCCGAACTGCACGATCTCGTAGCCGAGCCTGCGGGCCCGCGCGAGCAGCTCGACGTCGATGAACGAGCCTTCGCTCTTCAGCTCGATGTGGTCGAACACCGAGCGGCGCACCAGCTTGAAGGCGAAGTTCATGTCGCGCAGGCGCAGCCCGAACAGCAGCTGCACGAGGTGGTTGTAGACGTAGGAGTAGACGAGTCGGCGGGCGCCCTCGCCGGTGCGGTCGAAGCGGTAGGCGCTGACGATGTCGGCGTCGTAGAGCCGCATGAGCCGCACGGCTTTGGCCACCTCGGCCATGTCGAAGGGCAGATCGGCGTCGGTGTAGAGGATCAGCTCGCCGGTGGACTCGGCGAAGCCGGTCTTGAGCGAGCCACCGAGCTTGCGGTTGCGGTCGTGGTGCACGACGCTCACCCGCCCGTCGGCAGCGGCCAGCTTGTCGGTGATGGCGGGTGTGTTGTCGGTGGACGCGTCGTCGATGATCAACACGTCGTAGCGACCGATCTCACCCGAGGTGACCAGTTCGTCGCCGACTTCGAACGCGGCGACGACGGCGCGTTCGATCGTGGCCTCCTCGTTCCAGGCCGGGTAGAAGATCGTGAGGCTCTCGAAGTGCGGGGTCAACGGCTGCTCTCGCGTCGGGCGGCTGTCAGGCAACGTAGTAGCCGCGGGCATAGGCCGACACCAACAACAACAGGAGTCCCCCGCTCACTACCAGCCAACCGGCGCGCAGACGGGGGCGGTGGGCGAGCGCGGCCCCCACGACGGCGAAGCACGGGAATGCCGCCAGCAGGTACCGCCCGGCGCCCTGGAAATCCTTGCTGCCGAAGAGCGGGATCAAGATCACGCCGAGCACGTACAGCGCGTAGGCCCACCCCAGCCGTCGCAGGACCAGCGGTACGAGCACGATCGCGGCGAGAACGAGCAGGCCCTGGAGCAGCAGGCCGAGGGTCTCGGCGGATTCGGTCCAGGGCCTGGGGTTGTGGACCGTCGTGCCGTGCAGCGAGTCCGAGAGCCAGTACGGAAGGTGCCTGAGCCGTTGGAGGAAGGTGATCTTGAACCACGTACGGGGACCCGACCCCTGATCCCAGCCCGGCGCCTTCTGCACGGCGGCGAACAGGAACGGGTCGCCCCAACGCGTCCACAGGTAGGCGCACCAGGCCCCGAGTCCCGCGAGGGCGATCACGACTCCGGTGTCGACCGGGCGCAGGCGGCGCAGGTCGACGACGACGCCCAGCACCCGTCGCCCGGTATCGGGTGCCGCGGGTCCGCCGGCGTTGCCGGTCGCGACGGCGACCGGCAACGGGTCGCGCCAATGGCGCCACCCGTTGGCCCGGATCCGGTCGACCGCGGGGATCCGGATCGCTCCCCGCTGCTCGAGCACGAGCGCGATCAGACCGACCAGCAGAGCGATGCCGACGGGACGGGCCGCGGTGGCGACCATGCCCACGATGCCGGCGAGCACCGGGTGGCCTTTCTCCACGAGCGTGAACGCGCCGAGCACCGCGACGAGGAACAGGGCGTCGGCATAGACCGCGCCGAACAGGTACCAGGCGTAGGGGTAGACGAGCAGGACGAGCAGCGCAAGGCGCGCCGTGGCGACCCCGAGCCGGGAGACGCACCACCGGTAGAACAGCACCGCCACGCCCATGCCGGACAGGAAGGTGACGATGATGCCCGACAGCGGGTAGTCGCGCACCACGAGGTGCACGGCCCGCATCGCCAGCGGGTACGCAGGGAAGTAGGCGACCGCCGACTGCTGGTCGGGGCCCGCGTAGAAGTACCCGTCGCGGGCGATCAACCGGTACCAGCCACCGTCGAAGCGGAACCAGCCCTCGAGGAACGAGGAGCCCCAGAACGGCTCGGGCCCCACCGGGTAGTGCGGTTGGCGCTCCAGCCACGTGATCGAGATCCACGACACGACGTAGAGCACGAGCGCCACGGCGAGGAACAGCCCGATGGGGAACCGGACGGCGGCCCACCTCGACGGGCGAGGCGGTGGACCCGCCTCGTCGGGCCCATCCGGCGCGGCCGGGTCCGGGGCGTGCTGATCGACGGCGGCCACGGGACTCAGGCTACGCGGAAGGGCGCGGCGGCAACGACCAAGGTGACCACCAGACCGACCGCGATGCCCATGGCCGCGCCCCCGACCACGTCGAGCGGGAAGTGGGCGCCGACGACCATGCGGGCGATGCCGACCGCCGTCGCCAGCGCCAGGGGAAGCCACCGCCACCGTCGCGGCAGCCAGCACGCGACGGGTACCGCCACCGCGAACGCCGTGGAGGTGTGGCCCGAGAGGTACCCGGGCCCGGCCGGCACCCTCCACGTCCGCAGGTCGACCACATCGAGGAGGTCATCGGGGCGGCCCCGCGCGACCGCGTCCTTCACGAGCTTCTGCACGATCCAACTGATCCCGAGCGAGACGGCAACGGCGATGACGCCTCGCCATCGGCCGAACGGCCACACGGCGGCCAGGCCGACGACCGCCGCCACCCCCGCGACGCCGAGTTGCATGATCGGCCAGAGCAGCACGGCCAGTGCCTCCGGCCAGCCGTTGAACCATCGGAAGACGTCGACCTCGCTGGCCGACAGCGGGCGGGTCGCCGCCAGCCACCACGAGACGCCCAGCGCGACCGCGCACACCGTCAGCACGAGCGCCGACATCCGTGGCGACGGCACCGCCGGGGGTCGCGGTTCGGGGAGGCGGACGGGCACCCGTCCACCCTAGGGACCAGGCCGGGCCGCTCGACCGATTGTCACCAGCGCCCGACCAGCTCGGCGACCTGGTGGGGCCGATCAGCCCGGCGAAGTCCGGCTCGCTCGGGTCGTTCCGGTGCCCGGTGGTCGGCTCTGCCATCAGCCGACGGCAACCCCCGCGGCGACCAGCGGAAGCACGCACTCGCCCACGCGGTACGCCTCCTCGAGGTGGGGGTAGCCCGAGAGCACGAACTCGTCGCACCCGAGGCGGTGGTACTCGTCGAGGCGCTCCGCGACCTCCTCGTGGCTGCCCACCAGTGCGGTCGCCGCCCCTTCTCGGACGAGGCCGATGCCGGCCCACAGGTTGGGGGCCACGAACAGCGCGTCGCGACTGCCGCCGTGCAGCGCCGTCATGGCCGCCTGCGCCACGGAATCCATGCGGGCGAAGCGAGCCTGCGCGTCGGCGATGGCGACGGGGTCCATGGCATCGAGCAGTCGGTCGGACTCGAGCCAGGCCTCGTGGGTGGTGTCCCGGCTGATGACGTGCAGCCGCACGCCGAAGCGGATCTCCCGCCCGGCCTGGTCGGCGAGCGTGCGGATGCGGTCGATCCGCTCGGCCACGGCGCCCGGCAGCTCACCCCAGCTCAGGTAGACGTCGGCACGACGGGCCGCGACCCGCTCGGCCGCCGGGGAGGCCCCTCCGAAGTACAGCGGCGGTCGGGGGGCGTCGAGCCGCAACTGCCCGGCCTCGACCTCGTAGTGGGAGCCGTGGTGGTCGAACGGTTCGCCATCCCACATGTGCCGGAAGACGGCCATGAACTCGTCGGTGCGCGAGTAGCGGTCGTCATGGGTCAACAGGTCGCCGAACGACCGCTGCTCGAGTGGGTCGCCACCCGTCACCACGTTGAGGCGGAGCCGACCACCGGTGATGCGCTGGAAGGTCGCGGCCTGATGGGCCGCACACGTCGGGTGCCACGACGAAGGCCGGAACGCCACCAGGAACTGCAGCGAGGTGGTGTGCTGCGCCAGGGCGGCGCACAGGACGAGAGGGTCCTCGCAGGCGGCGCCGGTCGGCGTGAGGGCGGCGGCGAAGCCCGAGTGCTCCGCGGCCCGGGCGATCTGGCCCAGGTACTCGACCGTGGCCGGGCGCTGGACCGAGGCGGCAGTGCGGTGCTGCCGCGCGGTGACCGCGCCGACCTCACGTCCGTCGCCGGCCGACGGGAGGAACCAGTGGAACGCAGGTGCAGGCATCGAACGACCTCTCCATGTGTGGGTGGCGGCCGCACCCGCTCGAAGGTCCACCCCGTCGGCGGGGGAACGAGACGGCTGGTCGATAGATCCTGCGGGCGGATGCGGCCTCGCCCACTATTCCATCTAATTCCGAGTGGAAAGGTCAACTTTGATTCCCGAGGGGGCCCGAGATGTGCCAGGGTGGGCCCGTGGCCGAGGTGATCGTCTTCGTGCACGCCCATCCCGACGACGAAGCGATCTTCACCGGGGGCACCATCGCCGCGCTCGCCGAGGCGGGTCACCGCGTGGTGGTCGTCGTGGCCACGTCAGGCGAACTCGGTCGCCCGAAGGGCGGCGCCACCGACCGCCTCCCGGCCCACCGCGAGGTCGAGACCCGCGCCGCGTGTAAACTGCTCGGCGCGGCCCGAGTGGCCTTCCTCGGCTACCACGACTCCGGGATGCCAGGCGATCCCGCCAACCACGCACCGGGCGCGTTCTTCGCGGCCGACACGACCGAAGCCGCCGACCGCCTGGCCGCGGTGCTCGAGGAAGAGCGCGCCACCGCCCTCGTCGCCTACGACGCCGGAGGGATCTACGGGCACCCCGACCACGTCCAGGTGCACCGCGTCGGCGTCCGGGCGGCCGAGCAGGCCGCTGTCGGCACCATCTATCAGGCCACGCTCGATCGCGAGTACCTGCACTTCGTCGACACGCACCTCGTCGACCACGCCCGCGACACCCTCCCCGCGCATCTCACCATCGGCGTGCCGTCGGTGATGGTCACGACGATGGTCGATGTGCGGGGCCACCTCGAGGCGAAGCGCGCGGCCATCGCCGCGCACGCCAGTCAGGTGCCCGAGACCTCCCTGGCCATGACCATGCCCGATGCCTCCTTCGCCGAGGTCTACGGGTTCGAGTGGTATGTGCGAGACGGGCCTCCCGGACCGATCGAGGCGCTCGAGCGCTGACCCGGCCCACCCCGCCGGGCCAAGTAGCGTTGGGACGTGGACCCGCTCCCCCCCTCGGGCGACCAGGCGCCCCTCGACCCGTTCACCGACATCGACGAGGCGCATCCGCCCGGCACCGAGCACACTCACACGCGCGAGGCCATCGAGCACGCCATCGACGCCGCATCGGCGTGGGCGGCCGACCATGCCGCGTGGGCCGAGGAGTGGGCGGCCCGACCGCTGCTGCGAGGCTGGCTGCACGTCGGTGCCGCGGGGGTGGCGATACCCGTGGGCATCCTCGTCGCCCGCCAGGCTCCCACCCGGGCAACCCGCGTGGCCTGCGGCGTCTGGGTCGCCGGCGTCTCGACCATGTTCGCCACGTCCGCGACCTACCACCGCGGGTCGAGGGGTCGCCGCTCCGAGCGCTGGCTGCGCCGCGCCGACCACGCCGCCATCTTCGGCGCCGTGGCCGGTACCTGGACGCCCATCGCGGTGGCGTGCCTTCCCCCGCCCGCGTCGACGGTCACGCTCATCGCGGTCTGGGGTGCGGCGGCGGCCGGTGCCATCACCAAGTTCGTGCGCCTCGACGAGACCCGCAGCGCCGGCAGCTGGGCCTATCCCACGCTTGGCTGGGCCGCGGTGGGCCTGGCGCCCTTCGTGTGGCAGCGCGCCGGCTGGAAGGCCATCGCGAGCATGACCGCCGGCGGGCTCGCCTACACGATCGGAGCGGTCGTGTTCACCCGCCAGAAGCCCGATCCCGCGCCCGGCGTGTTCGGCTACCACGAGGTCTGGCACACGGCGACCCTCGTCGGGGCGGCCTGTCACGCCCACACCGTGGCCACGGTGGTCGCGGGCCACGGGTCGCCCCCCACTCGGGCACCCTGGTGGCAGCGCCGACCCCGGCGTCGATGACCCCCCCTGCGCCCGGCACCAGCTCGGCGCGGTGGTGGCGCCCGGCGATCGTCGTCTTCGCCGTCGGAGCGAGCGCGCTCGGGCTGGCGTGTGGCTCAGACCCGGGCTCTACCCCTGCGTCGACCGGCGAGCAGATCTTCTCGTTGCGCTGCGCGGTCTGCCATCGTGCGGAAGGGCCGGGCAAAGTGCCCAGCAGCATGGTGCTCGACGACGCCACCAACGTGATCACCAACGGGCGGGTCGACAAGGGCATGCCCGGGTTCGGTGTCGTGCTCAACCCCAGCCAGGTCGCCCAGGTCGTTGCCTGGCTGAGAACCCAGCAGCCGCCGGGTTCACCCAACACGACCTGACCGTGGCCCCTCAGTTCGTGACCGATCCGCCGTTCAGGTCGACGGTCTGGCCGGTCATCCACGATGCCTCATCGGACGCGAGGTACACGACCGCGGCGCCGACGTCGTCGGGTCGACCGAGCCGGCCCACCGGCACGGTCCTGGCCATGGCCTCCATGAGAGCCGAGTCGGCCGATTCGGCGCCGGGCACCGAGTTGTCCATGAGCCCGAGGGCCAGCGCGTTGACCGTCACCCCGTCGCGAGCGACCTCCTGCGACAGGTGGCGCACGAACCCCTCGATGGCGCTCTTGCTCGCGCCGTAGAGCGACACGCCCATGGCCAGCCCCGACCGGCCCGCGCCCGACGAGATCTGCACGACGCGGCCCCAGCCCCGCTCGCACATACCGCCCACGACGGCCTTGATGCAGTTGAGGGAGCCGTAGAGGTTGAGGTCGACGTACCGGCGCCACTCGTCGGGGTGCAGCTCACGGAACGTGGTCAGGCCCATCCCGGCCGGCACGCCAGCATTGTTCACGAGGATGTCGATCGGACCGCCGAGCTCCACCTCGGCGCGCTCGAAGCCGGCCTCCACCGACGCCCGGTCGGTCACGTCGAAGGGCACGGCGACGGCCACGGCGCCATCGGCGCGCAGTTGGGCTGCCGTCGCCTCGGCCCGTTCAGCGTCGAGATCGTTGACCGCCACGGCCGCGCCCTGCCGGGCGAGCGCGCCGGCGATGCCCACGCCCATGCCCTGCCCCGCACCGGTCACCAACGCCACGCGCCCATCGAGCTCGAACACGGTTCCTCCCGTCGCGCCTCACCGGCGGGGCTCCCCGTCGGCCGCCCCTTCGAGCGCGGCAGCTGACCGAGTCCACAACCCACTTCGGTCGCCGTCAAGACCCGCCCTCTCGGCAACTACTTGTGTGCATACACACATCTGTGTTGGACTGGGAGTCGCCACACGGGCGCGTGACCACGGGGGACACCAATGAGCCGATCGATGACCGAGCGCTTCGGGATCGAGTTTCCGATCTTCGCCTTCTCGCACTGCCGCGACGTCGTGGCCGCGGTGAGCCGCGCCGGCGGGATGGGAGTTCTGGGGGCGCTCGCCTTCACGCCCGATGAGCTCGAGATCGAGCTGAACTGGATCGACGAGCACGTCGACGGCCGACCCTACGGCGTCGACGTCGTCATGCCGGCCAAGTACCTGGGCAAGGGCGGCGGCGACGAGGCCGCGCTCGGCAACCTCGAGGCGATGATCCCCGACGAGCACCGCCAGTTCGCCGAGCAGATCCTCGACGAGTACCACGTGCCGCCGATGCCGGACGATCTGGGCGATCGGCGAACCATCGCCCCCGGCCTCGACGTCGACGCCTTCGGACCGGGCCAGGTCGAGGTGTCCCTCGCCCATCCGATCAGCCTCATCGTCAACGCCCTCGGTACTCCACCACCCGACGTCATCGACAAGGCCCACGACCAGGGGGTGCAGGTGGCGGCGCTGTCGGGAAGTCGCCAGCACGCCGAACGCCACGTCGCCAACGGCGTGGACATCATCGTCGCCCAGGGCGGCGAGGCCGGCGGGCACACCGGCGACGTGGCCACCATGGTCCTGGTACCCGAGGTGCGCGATGCGGTCGGCCCCGACGTCCCTGTGTTGGCCGCCGGCGGCATCGGCTGCGGCCGCCAGATGGCGGCGGCCATCGCCCTCGGCGCCGACGGCGTCTGGACCGGCTCGATCTGGCTCACCGTCGCCGAATCCGAGACCGATCCGGTCGTCGTCGAGAACCTCCTGGCCGCCAACTCGCGCGACACCGTGCGCTCCCGGTCGATGACCGGCAAGCCCGCCCGCCAGCTGCGCACCAAGTGGACCGAGGCGTGGGAACGCGACGACAGCCCCGGCACCCTGCCGATGCCCCTGCAAGGCATCCTGTTCAGCCAGGCGGCCCGGCGCATCACCCGGGTGCACACGAAAGAGCTCAGCGGGTCGCCGGTCGGTCAGATCGTCGGCCGCATGAACCAGGTGCGGCCCGCACGCGACGTCGTTTTCGACATGGTGCAGGAGTGGATCGACACGACCGAGCGGATGAACTCGTTGCTCGCCGGCACCACCGACTGACATGGTCGGGCGCGACGTGAGCGACCTCGATCGCCCCGATGCGGTCGCGGCGATCGACGAGTTCATCCGGCTGGTGAGCCTCACCACCCGCAGCCCGCGCCAACACGAGCGGCTCCAGCGCATCGCCCGCGTGCCAGTCACCGTCGCCGGCTTCAACGTGCTGTCCACGATCGAGCGCCACGCGCCCATCGCCGTGTCCGACCTGGCGACCCGCCTCGGCATCGACCAATCGACGGCGAGTCGCCAGGTCGGCACCCTCGACGAGCTCGGGTTGGTGCAACGACGGGCCGACCCCGACGACGGCCGGGTCACGCGCCTGTCGGCATCGGTGAAGGGCCGCCGAGCCCTCGACCGGCTCCGCGACGCCGCCCTGAACGACTACGCCGCCGCCCTCGACCTGTGGTCCGAGGCCGACCGCGAGACCCTGGCCCGGCTGCTCGACCGGCTTCGCCACGACCTGCTCTCGGCCCGCACCGATGAATCGGGCTGGTCCCTGCGCTCCCGGCCGCCGGGGTAGGGCGTCGGCGCCGACCCGGGTTCTCATCAACTTCACAGGTCACGCCCAGAGGAACGGCAGGTGCGGCCCCCACCATGGGCTCCAGTGCGTGAGACACACGCCAGGACCAAGGAGGCCCACCGTGAACAAGCCCATCCGCAACTTCATCGCCGCAGGGGCCGTCGCCGCCGGCCTGCTGGGCGGAGGCGCCGCAGCCTTCGCCCAGACGCCGTCGACCACGACGGACCAGTCGTCGGCGACGAGTACCACCGACCAGGGCCGGCCCGCTCCCCCGAGCGCCGAGGACCGGGCCGCCCATGAAGCCCAGAAGGCCGCCGACCTGGCCGCCCAGCTCGGGCTCACGGCCGACCAGGTGACCACCGCCGAGCAGGCAGCCCGCGCCGCCGTCGATGCCCAGCTCGGCACCCCCGAGCGCCCGACGACCCCGCCCTCGACGCCGCCCACCGACGCCGAGCGCGCCGCATTCGAGGCCCAGATGAAGGCCCGCCACGACCTGTTCGAGCAGACCTTCGCCCAGCAGTTGGGCGTGAGCACCGATCAGCTCAGCGCCGCCCGCACCGCGACCCTGCAGGCGCACCTCGCGGCCGATGTGGCCAGTGGCAAGATCACCCAGGAGCAGGCTGACGCCCGGCTCCAGGCCGCGCAGAACGGCGACATCGGCCCCGGTGGACCCGGTGGCCCGGGCGGCCCGGGCGGCCCCGGCCATGACGGCCCGCCGCCGGTGGACGCGTCGTCGAGCAGCACCACCACAGCCGGCTGAGCCCCACGCCGCGACGGCGACCCCGCTCCCGGCACCGCGCGCACGGTGGTGCGGCCCACACGGGCCGCACCACTGCGTCGCGTTCCACCCACCGGTTCCTACCGCTGAGCGGTAGCCGCCGACGCCGAAACGCGCCGATGGGGGAAGGCGCGAAACCCGATGGGTTTGGCGGCGAGATAGGGAACATTTAACTCAGGTCCGGCTTGGGTGGAGACGAAACCTGTCTGGCGGGTCGTCAGCAAACCAGGGGATCGGGCATGGAACGACGCAAAGCACTAGCGGTGGCCACCGTGGGGGCCGCCCTGTTCATCAGCGGCAGCGCCGCCTTCGCCGCCTTGAGCGTGTCGGGCGGGCCCGAGCCGGGACCCCCCGACTCGGCGCTCGCGGCGGCCACCGACGCCGGCGCCCTGGCCGCGGCCCAGGCCGGGGCCACGACCAGCTCGATCGACCCCGAGGTCGTCACGGTCTACGAGGACGAGACCTACCTCGTCGCCTCCGGAGGCGCGGCCGGCGGCGGCGGTGAGAGCGCCACGGACGGCGCCGCCGCGAGCCCGGCCGCCGCGGCGGCCGGGCTCGCCTCACCGGGCGGAGGCTCAGCCCCGGCGCCGGGCGCCTCGTCGCCGGCGCCGCCGCCGTCACCGACGAGCCCGCCGGGCGCCGCCGCACCGACGACCACGACCACCTGGCCCTCAGGCGTGCCGCGCGACTGGCCGGTCGGCAAGCCGATCCCGCCCAAGCCCGCCGGCTGCGTCGGCGGTCAACTGGAGGACAACGGTGTCTGGAACTGCCAGCACTGACCGGCCCGCGACCGCGGGCGACTCGGCCGCCGATGACGCCAGTGCCGCGGAGCGCGCGGCCAAAGCCAAGGCCGCGCGCCGACGGGGCCACGCGGCAGCTGCGTCGCGCATCCTCGCCGCTGGCTTCGCCGCCGCGGGATTCCTGTTCTGCCTGAGCGCCATCGCCTCCAATCCGCCGTCGTGGTCGAGCAGCTCCGCGAGCGCGTCCGCCACGACGCCCACCACCGAGGCGCCGGTGACCGTGCCCCCCACCGAGGCCCCCACCACCGCACTCCCTCCGAGCGACGAGCCCCCGGCTGAACCCGCGCCCGACGACACGACCGACCCGGCCACCACGATCGTGGTCGTGCACCGGCGCATCCCCGTCGACCAGTACGGCAACCCGGTGGGTGGCGCCGTCGCAACCGGCGGCGGCGGTGGCAGCGGCGGTGGCGCCAGCAGTGGCGGCGGTGCAGTGGCCGCCGCACCGCGCAGCAGCGGTGGTGGCGGTGGCGGGGGCGCTCCGGTGAACGGAGGCGGAGGCGGGAGCACCCCCGCTCCCGTGGCCACGCCAACACCTGCACCGGCACCACCACCCGCACCGAAGACCTGCGGCTCCAAGCCGTGCTGAACGCCGACCGGGCCGACTGAGCCGTGCCGGACTACTGGACGCAGCGCCAGTTCCGGGCCATGGGCAGTCACGCCCACCTGATCGTCGGCGATGCCGAGCCGAGACTCGCCGACTGGGCGGTCGACGAGGTGGAGCGCCTCGAGCAGTGCTGGAGCCGGTTCCGGCCCGACAGCGAGCTGAACCACCTCAACGCCCACCGCGGCGAATGGGTCGCGATCGGCCCGACCCTGGTGCGGGCGCTCGCCACGGCCGAGGCGCTGTGGCGCCTGACCGACGGCGTGTTCGACCCGACCGTGCTCGACGCGCTGGAGTGGGCCGGGTACGACCGGTCCTTCGAGCTCGTCGACCGCCACCAGCCCACCCCGGCCACCGAGGCGCTCCCTGCACCCGGCTTCGGCCGGGTCGTCCTCGACCTCGGCGCCGGTGCCGTGCGCCTCGACGACCACACCAGACTCGACCTCGGCGGCCTGGGCAAGGGCCTGGCGGCCGACCTCGTGGCCCAGGGCCTCGTCGACCGCGGCGCCCGCAGCGCCCTGGTATCGCTCGGCGGCGACCTCCGGGCCGCGGGCGAACCACCCGAGGGCGGCTGGCGGATCCCGGTCGAGGACCCCTTCGACGAGCGTCGGGTGCTAGCCGAGCACCGCCTGAGCGACGGCGCCATCGTCACCAGCACCCGCGCCTTTCGCACGTGGCAACAAGGATCTGCTTCGCGCCACCACATCATCGACCCCGCCACCGGCCGGCCCGCGACCACCGACGTGCAGGCCGTCGTGGCCGTCGGTCCGGGCGCGGCCCTGGCCGAGGCCCTCGCCAAGACGGTGATGATCGTCGGCGCCGAGCGCGGGCGCGACCTGCTCATTCGGTCGGGTGTGACCGCCACCGTGTTCAGCGCCGACGGCGCCGGCGGCGCGTTGGCGCCCGACGGCACCGCGTCGGTGCCCGTCCTATAGTCGACCGAGTCAACCAAACGGTGCAGCCCGCCAGGTGCGAGGCCGCTCGGACCGACAGGGGGAGGCCATGGCCGAGGCGCGGCACATCCAGACCTCTACGCTCGAGTTCCCGTACCGGCGCTCGCTCGGAGACGTGATCGGTGCCTTCTCGACCGCTCTGCGCGAGGGCACCATCCTCGCCAGTCGCACCGAGACCGGCCGGACCCTGTGCCCGCCACTCGAGCACGACCCCGACACCGGGCGACCGGTCGACGACGAACTCGTCGAGGTCGGCCCGAGTGGCGAGGTCATGTCGTGGACGTGGGTGGCCGAGCCCTCGGAGCGCCACCCGCTCGACCGGCCGTTCGCATTCGCGCTGATCCGCCTCGACGGCGCCGACACCGCGCTGGCCCATGCCGTCGACTCCGGCGACACCGACGTCATGCGCACCGGGCTGCGGGTGCGCCCACGGTTCCGCGACGAACGTGTCGGCGCCATCACCGATATCGAGGCGTTCGTGCCCGACGAGGACCCGTCGTGAGCGACACCGACGCGCCGGCGCCGGTCGTGATCGACCAGTTCGTCAAGCTCACCTACACCGAGACGTTGCCGCCCAACCTGGCCCGCTACGCCGACGCGCTCATCGACGGCCGCATCCTCGGCCAGCGCTGCCCCACGTGTGGCCGCGTGTACCCGGCGGGCAAGGGCTTCTGCCCCATGGACGTCACCAAGATGGGCGAAGCCGACGAGGTAGTGCTGCCCGACACCGGCGTCGTCACCGGCTTCACGATCATCACGCCCATCCGCTACTACGGGCAGACCAGGACCGAAGCGTTCGTGTATGCGTCGGTGCTGCTCGACGGCGCCAGCGCGACCATCGGCGGCCAGGACATCTCCGGCATCCCGGCCGACCAGGTGCGCGACGGGCTGCGGGTCGAGGCCGTGTGGAAGCCACCGGCCGAGCGCGACACCGACGACATCTCGGCTCGAGGATGGGGCACCGTCTCGGGCTGCATCTCGTCGTTCACGCCCACGGGTGAGCCCGACGCCCCCCGCGCGAGCTACGAGGAGCACGTGTTCTGATGGGCGCCCACGAGATAGCCATCGTCGGCTGGGGCCAGACGCCGTCGGTGCGCAACAGCGATCTGTCCGAGCCGCAGCTGTGCGTCGACGCGATCGACGCGGCCTTGGCCACGGCCGGCGTCACCCGGCGCGACATCGACTTCACCGTGTCGGGGAGCTGCGACTACCTCACGGGCGGCCCGTTCGCCTTCGTGTCCAACCTCGACGCGTCCGGCGCCTGGCCGCCGATCGCGGAGTCGCACGTGGAGATGGACGGCGCCTGGGCCATGTACGAGGCCTGGGTCCGCCTGCTCGAGGACGACATCGACCTGGCCCTCGTCTACGGCTCGGGGAAGTCGTCGCCCTCGGTCCCCGCGCAGCTCTACCCTCAGCAGCTCGACCCCTACTACCTCGCACCGCTCGGGCTCGACCCGGTGTCGCTCGCCGGCCTGCAGGCCCGGGCACTCCTCGATTCGGGTCGGGCCACCGAGCGCCACTTCGCCGAGGTCGTCGCCCGCAGCCGGCGCGCCGCCAAGAGCAACCCCAACGCGCAGGTCGTCGGCGACATCGACGTGAACGACCTGCTCACCGCCGACTACGTGCGCGACCCGCTCCGCCGCCACGACCTCTGCCCGATCAGCGACGGTGCGGCCGCCGTGGTGCTGGCCCGAGCCGACCGCGCCCGAGAGCTCACCGACCGGCCGGTATGGATCCGGGGCATCGACGATCGCCTCGAACCCCATCAACCGGGCATGCGCGATCTGACGGCCTCGGCGTCGACCGCGATGGCGGCGACTCGGGCCGGCCTGGGAGACGGCCCGATCGAGGTCGCCGAGCTGTCGTCGATCTTCTCGCCGCAGGAGATCATCCTGCGCGACGCCCTCGGCCTCGACCACACCGTCACGATCAACCCGTCGGGTGGACCGCTGGCCGGCAACCCGGTGATGGCCACCGGCCTGATCCGCATCATCGAAGCCGCCCGCCACATTGCCGGCGGGGGCGGGCGGGCCCTCGCCCATGCCACCAACGGCCAGTGCCTGCAACACAACCTGGTCTGCATCCTGGAGGGAGCGTGATGGTGGAGCCCTGCGCGATCGTCGGCGTGGGCCAGACGAAGCACGCCAAGGCCCGCGCCGACCTGTCGATGCCGGGCCTGGTGCGGGAGGCCGCGAGCCGCGCCCTCGAAGACGCCGGCCTCGACTGGACCGACATCGATGCGGTCGTCATGGGCAAGGCGCCCGACGCCTTCGAAGGTGTCATGCAGCCCGAGCTCTTCCTGGCCGACGCCCTCGGAGGCGTCGGCAAGCCCATGATCCGGGTGCACACCGCGGGCAGCGTCGGCGGGTCCACCTTGATCGTGGCGTCGCATCTCATCAACGCCCGTCGACACCGCCGGGTGCTGGCAGTGGCCTGGGAGAAGCAGTCCGAGGGCAACGCCCAGTGGGGCCTCGCCGGCGGCAAGAGCGGTGGCATCGGGGCCGGTGGCGCGTTCGCCCCCCACATCCGCTCCTACATCGAGCGCACCGACGCGCCCGAATACATCGGGTGGATGGTCGCGGTGAAGGACCGTCTCAACGCGCTGAAGAACCCCTACGCCCACCTCCGGCTCCCCGACATCTCGATCGAGAAGGTGAAGGAGTCCGAGATGCTGTGGGACCCGCTGCACTTTCTCGAGTCGTGCCCGTCTTCCGACGGCGCCTGCGCGGTCGTGCTCACCGACGAGGCCGGCGGGCGGTCCGCTTCGGCCCCGCCCGCCTGGGTGCTCGCCACCGCGGTGCGAAGCGAGCTGTCGAGTTTTCCGGGTCGCGACCCGGTGCGCCCGCAGGCTGGCGTCGACTGCGCCCATGCGGTGTACGACAAGGCCGGCATCACGAACCCCCGCGAGCAGATCGACGTGGCCGAGCTGTACGTGCCGTTCAGCTGGTACGAGCCGATGTGGCTGGAAGGCCACGACATCGCCGGTCTCGGTGAGGGCTGGAAGATGACCGACCGGGGCGACACCGAGATCGGTGGCGCGTTCCCGGTGAACCCGTCGGGGGGTGTCCTGTCGAGCAACCCCATCGGGGCCTCGGGCATGTTGCGCATGGCCGAAGCCGCGCTGCAGGTGCGAGGCCGGGCGGGGGAACACCAGGTCGACGGGGCCCGGGTGTCGCTCGGGCAGGCCTACGGGGGGAACGCGAACTACTTCGCCATGGCCGTGTTCGGCGCCGATCTGAGTGGGCCCGCCTAGCATCGTCCCCATGACCGACGCGAGCTATGAGCCCAGCCCCTGGGAACCCATCGCCGACCACGTCGAGCGCTATCTGGCCACCGACGGCGCGGACGGCGCCGTATGGGAAGGGGCCCCGGTGATCATCCTCACGACGACCGGCGCCAAGACCGGCAAGATCCGCCGCACCCCCCTCATCCGGGTGCGCGACGGCGACAGCTACCTGGTGGTCGCCTCGATGGGCGGTGCGCCGTCGCACCCGCAGTGGTACCTCAACCTCACGGTCAACCCCGAGGTCACCGTCCAGGACCGCGCCGAGGTGCACGAGCTGCGGGCGCGCACGGCGACGCCCGAGGAGAAGCGCGAGCGGTGGCCGGTCGCCACCGCGGTGTGGCCCGCCTACGACGACTACCAGGCATCCACCGAGCGCGACATCCCGCTCGTCATCTGCGAGCCCCGTTGACCTTCGCCGCCTCCCGTTCGGCCCTGCACGCCGTGGCCGAACACGTGCTGGGCGCGGGTCGCTACCAGGCCGACGGCCACATCGGGCTCGAGGCCTGCCCCGGCGGGTTCACCACCCCGGTCGTCGAAGCACCCTCGGGATGGCGACGCCTCGCGGTCATCGGCACCAGCCTGCACGTGCTCACCGCCCATGACGATCGGGCCATGCCCGTCACGACCATCGGCGAGCTCGCCGACTTCGCCGGCATCACCCCGGGCATGCCGGCGTCCGTCTACGCCCCCACGACGACGCTCGACCTCGACGCCCCGCTCGCCGTCGATCCCGACGACGCGGTGGTCGTCGCCCGGTGGTTCTCGCTCACCAGCAACGCGCTGGCCAGCCTCGAGTGGGCCGGCGACGCCACGCTGTGGCCCGAGCACTTCGACCTCGGCTGCTCGGTCGATCAGGTCAACTACGGCGGCTCGCCCGGCGACGACGGCCACGCCGAGCCCTACCTGTACGTCGGCCCGTGGACACCACGTACCGGCGACTTCTGGAACGAGTCGTTCGGGGCGAGCATCGGCTACGAGGTCGTGCACACCGTCGCCGACGCGGTCGCGTTCTTCACCGAGGGGCGGGCCCTGAGCGTCGAGGACCCACCGGCATGATCTCGAGTGAGTACGACGACCTCCTCTACGCGCCCATCACGGCGATCCTCACATCCCTCCTGCCCGACGGGTCGCCGCAGGGTTCGCCGGTGTGGTTCCTCTACGACGGGGAGCACCTTCTGGTGAGCACCACCGCCGACCGCCAGAAGCACCGCAACCTGGTCCGTGACCCACGCGTGGCGCTGACGATCGTCGACCCGGCCAAGCCGCTGCGCTACCTGGAGGTGCGGGGCCACGTGGAGCTGTCCGACGACACCGACCTCGCCGTCCGCGACGCCGTCGCCCGCAAGCACGGCTTCGCCGACGGATCCGCGTTCGACCAGCCCGGTGCCCGTCGCATCACCCTCACGCTCGTCCCGACCCGCGTCGTCGAGCGCTGACATGGCCTACAGCGCCCGCCGCCGCCGGATGTTCGAGGTGTTCGCCGGCTGGCACCGCTCCCTGCTCGTGCGCACGAAGGGTCGCCCCGCGGCGTTGGGCCAGGGACGGCGGGCCCTCGTGCTCGAGACCAACGGTCGTCGCACCGGCGAGCTGCGCCGGGTCACGCTCGCCTACATCGCCCACGGTGACGGCTACATGGTCCTGGCCTCCAACTACGGCAAGGAGTCCCCACCCGCGTGGTGGCTCAACCTGCAGGCCGACCCCGACGCCGAGGTGCTGGTGGCCGGCAAGCGCGTCGGCGTGCGAGCGCACCGCGCGACCGGCGACGAGCGGGCCGACCTCGTACCCCGCGTGCAGCAGGCCAACGTCCACTGGCGCGCCTATCTGCAGGACACGGCGCGCGAGATCCCCTTCGTCGTGCTCGCGCCGCGACCATCCGACGGAAGGCTCTAGCGCATGTACAACCCGTACGCGTTCGCGGTCCACGACGATCCGTACGAGACCTATCGACGCCTGCGCGACGACGACCCCGCGTACTGGAATCCCGACCTGCGCTTCTGGGCACTCAGCCGGTTCGACGACGTACTCGAGGGCTTCCGCGACGTCGAGACGTTCTCCTCGGCCGGCGGGATCGCCCTCGAGAACCGACGGGCCATCGGTGCCGCCACCGAGTTCCAGCAGATGATCGAGCTCGATCCGCCCGAGCACACGGTGTTCCGCAAGCTCGTCTCGCGGGTGTTCACCGGCCGGCGAGTCGCCGAGATGGAAGACGAGATCCGCGCCATCGTCGACCACTACCTCGACTCCGTCGTCGAGCGGGGCGAGTGCGATCTGGTCGTCGACGTCACCAGCCCGTTCCCCATGGACGTGATCTGCGCCGTGCTCGGCATCCCCGAGGCCGACCGGGCCGGGCTGCGGGCCCACGCCGAGCGCATCATGATCCGCGAGGACGGCTCGATGGCCATCCCCAGAGAGGCCGCCGAGGGCATGTTCGGCCTCCTCGCCTACTTCATCGACGACCTCCCCAAACGCAAGGCAGGCGAGGGCCGCGGCCTCATCACCGAGCTCGTGGGCCTCGAGGTCGACGGGCGGGCGCTCACCGACGAGGAGCTGCTCGGCTTCTGCGTTCTGTTCGTGATCGCCGGGCACGAGACCACCACCAAGATGGTGGCCAACGCCGTCGAGCTGCTCTCCCGTCACCCCGCGCAGCGCGATGCCCTCGTGGCCGACCCCGATCTGATCCCTGAGGCGGTCGAGGAGGTGTTGCGGTTCCACAACTCGACGCAGTACATGCACCGCACGGTGACCCGTGACATCGAGCGCCACGGCCGGCAGCTGCGCGCGGGCGACTCGGTGCTGCTCCTCATCGGCGCCGCCAACCACGACCCGCGCGAGTTCGGTCCCACGGCGGAGGTGTTCGACATCTCACGCCGGCCCGAGCGCCACCTCGCCTTCGGCTACGGCGCCCACTTCTGCCTCGGGGCGGCATTGGCCCGCATGGAGGGCAAGGTCGCACTCGAGCAGATCCACCGACGTATCCCCGACTACCGGGTCGACCACGATGCCAAGGTGCGATTCCACAGCTCGAACGTCACCGGGTGGACCCACCTGCCGATCAGGTTCACCCCGGGCGGCTGACGCCGACCCGACGAGCCGGCCGGCTCAGATGCGCGTGATCTGACCGCCGTCGACGGCCATGACGTGACCCGTCATCCAGCCAGCCTCGTCGGACAGCATGAACAGCACCGGCCCGACCAGGTCAGCGGGCGTGCCCAGCCGCTTGATGGCGAGTGTCGCCACCAAGGGGTCCTGGAACTCCTTGGGCACCTGCTTGTTCATGGCCGCAGTGTCGATGGGGCCGGGCGCGATGGCGTTGATGCGGATGTTGCGGGGCGCCAGCTCGTGGGCGAGCGACGCGGTGAGGAAGTTCACCGATGCCTTGGCCAGCCCGTAGAAGCCACTGATGCCCATCCACGCCGCCGTCGACGACTGGTTGACGATCGAGCCGCCGCCGCCCTTCCCCATGGGCCGCATCACCGAACGGGTGCAGTGCAGGGCGCCCATGAGGTTCACCCGCATGAAGCGGTCGAGGTAGTCGTAGTCGACGTTGGTGAGCCCGGCGAGCTCCATGTCGCCGAAGATGGCGGCGTTGTTGACGAGGTGGTCGAGGCGGCCGAACGCCTCCACGACCGCGGCGGCCATGGCATCGGTGCTCGCCGGATCGCCCACATCGGTCTTGACGAACAGCGCGCCCTCGCCGAGGTCGTCGGCCACGCGCCGGCCCTGCTCGTCGTTGAGCTCGGCGATCACAACCTTCGCTCCCGCCGCGTGCAGGGCCCGAGCGTAGGCCTCGCCGATGCCGCCACCGGCGCCGGTGACGACGGCGACCTTGCCGGAGAAGTCGTGGGTCATGAGGGTCCCTTCGCCAGGTGACGGGCGCCTTCGGGCAGGTCGCCCTGGACGCGGTCGGCGAGTGTAATGTCCGCCGGCGATGAAGGGGGATGCCGCCGAAGAGACCGAGGAGTTCCGAGCGACGTTGCGCGCGCTCGTCGGTACGGACGTCGGCACCGGTGAACCGGCGGTGGCTCCCGACCCGGTGAACCAACCCATGATCCGGCACTGGGCCGCGGCGTTCGAGGACCACAACCCCGTGTACACCGACCCCGAGTTCGCGGCCACGACCCGCTTCGGGGAGATCGTCGCCCCACCGCTCATGCTCCAGACCTGGACCATGGCGACGCCGATCATCACGGGCATCGCCGAGCGGGGCGGTTCACCCGTCGAGGTCAGGGGCTCGAACCCGTTGGCGCCGCTCGACGAGGCCGGGTTCGTCGGCACCCTGGCGTCGAACTCCGAGTTCGAGATCGTGCGCTACCTGCGCCTCGGCGAGGTCGTCTCGGCGACGACCGTGGTCGAGTCGATCTCCGACCGAAAGCAGACCCGCATCGGTCCCGGCTACTTCGTGACCTGGGTGACCACCTACGTCGACGACGACGGTGAGGTGGTGGGCCGCCAACGGTTCCGCATCCTGAAGTTCAACCCGGAGGGCCTCGGCGGATGAGCACCCGCCCCGGGCCTTCGATGACCCCCGACACCCAGTTCTTCTGGGACAACGTCCGCGACCATGCGCTGCTGATCCAGCGGTGCACGGCGTGCGGCACCTTGCGCCATCCGCCCCGGCCCATGTGCCCGCGCTGCAACGCGCTCACCTGGGACACGATCGAGTCGTCGGGCCGGGGTGAGGTGTTCAGCTTCGTGATGCCGCTGCACCCGCCCTACCCCTGGTTCGAGTACCCGTTCATCGTCGTGCTCGTCGATCTCGAGGAGGGGGTGCGCCTGGTGTCGAACCTGTGCGACATCGCTCCCGACGACGTCACCATCGGCATGCCCGTCGAGGTGTTCTACGAGCAGTTCGACGATGGCCTCGTGCTCCCCCAGTTCCGACCGGCCGCGACCCGATGACCGCCGCCTCTCCCACCGAGACCCTCGCCTGGAGCGACATCGCCGTCGGCGACGAACTGCCCGCGCTCGTCATCGACGTCACCGCCACCGTGATCGCGGCCGGGGCCATCGCCACCCGCGACTTCATGCCCGTGCACCACGACCGCGACTACGCGAACAGCCAGGGTGCGCCCGACATCTTCATGAACATCCTCTCCGACACCGCCTACTGCAGCCGCTTCCTCACCGACTGGGCCGGGCCCGAGGCCATGGTCAAGAAGCTGGCGATCCGCCTCGGGGTACCGGTGTTCCCGGGCTCGACGCTCACTTACACGGGCACGGTCACCGCCACCTCGCAGGTCGACGGCGAGGGCACCGTCGAGGTCGAGTTCCGAGCCGTCAACGACCTCGGCGACCACGTGACGGGCACCGCAGTGTTGAGCCTGCCGCTCGACGGCGCCGCCGCATGACCGGCTGGCTGAAGGACCGAACGGCGATCGTCGGCATCGGCCAGACCGAGTTCTCCAAGGAGTCGGGCCGCACCGAGCTGCAGCTCGCGTGCGAAGCGATCAAGGCGGCACTCGACGACGCCGGGCTCACGCCGGCTGACGTCGACGGTCTGGTCACCTTCACGCTCGACAGCAGCGAGGAGATGGAGGTCGTCCGCAACCTGGGCATCGAGCGCCTGTCGATGTTCAGTCGGGTGCCCTACGGCGGCGGCGCCGCGGCCGGCACCGTGCTCCATGCGGCCATGGCCGTGGCCACCGGCACCGCCGAGGTCGTCGTGTGCTACCGGGCGTTCAACGAGCGGTCCGGCATGCGCTTCGGTGACACCGGCAGCGTCCTCACCACGATGCCCTTGTGGCTCTCGTGGTACGCGCCCTACGGGCTGCTCACCCCGGCGTCTTGGGTCGCGCTGCACGCCCGCCGCTACATGCACACCTACGGCGTCACCAACGAGGACTTCGGGCAGGTCGCCGTGGTCGACCGCAGGCACGCGGCGACCAACCCCGACGCCTGGTTCTACGAGCGGCCCATCACGATCGACGACCATCAGGCATCACGCTGGATCATCGAGCCGGTGCTGCGACTCCTCGACTGCTGCCAGGAGAGCGACGGTGGGGTCGCGCTGGTGATCACCGGGGAGCAGCGGGCCCGCGACCTGCGCCAGACCCCGGCGCTCATCACCGCCGCCGCGCAGGGCGCGACGTTCGACGCCGAGATGATGACGAGCTACTACCGCGACGATCTCACCGGACTGCCGGACATGCGCGTGGTCGCGAACCGGCTCTGGGCCGACTCGGGCCTGACCCCCGACGACATCTCCACGGCCTTCCTCTACGACCACTTCACGCCGTTCGTCCTGATGCAGCTCGAGGAGCTGGGCTTCTGCGGGCCGGGTGAGGCCAGGGACTTCGCCACCGTCGAGAACCTCTCGATCGGCGGCCGCCTACCCATCAACACCGCCGGCGGCCTGCTCGGCGAGGCCTACATCCACGGCATGAACGGCATCACCGAATCCGTGCGCCAGATCCGCGGGACGTCGTGCAACCAGGTCGACGACGTCGGGCACGTCCTCGCCACGTCGGGCACCGGCGTGCCCACCAGCGGCCTCATACTCGGGCGGCCCTGACCCGGCCTCACCGGGCCGTCGACATGCCGAGGTGTCGACGGGTCGACGGCACTTCGGCCGACGCCACCGAGACCCGGGTGCAAGACTCCCCCCTCGTGCCGAACGATCCCCTCTCCGAGCTCCTCGCCGCTGACGCCGACCTGCTGCGCCGAGCCCTCGACGAGGCCGAGGTGCCTCCCCTCATGCCCGCCGTCGCCACCCTCACCGGCGACCCGAGCGTGCTGCGCGACGAGTTCCGACCCAACCCCGCCGCGATGCTCGAGCCCGACGCGGGGCTCTCACCGGAGACCATCGCCACTGCCCGCTCGGTGGCCTTCGACGCCCTCACCCGTTGGCGCGACGCAGGGGGCGTGCCCGCCCCGGCGCCCGATGCCGACGCGCTTCGCCACCTACTCGAGTTCACCGTGGGTGGCGCGGTCACCGACCGTTACGTCCCGTTGTTCCGCGAAGAGCTGGGTCTGGCCGGTGACGACCTGCGCGCACCGAACTGGACCAAGCAGGAGCTCGCCCCTGGCCGACCGTTCGTCGTCGCGGTGATCGGTGCCGGCATGTCCGGCCTGCTCGCCGCGTACCGCCTCCGCCAGGCCGGCATCGACGTCGTCGTGCTCGACAAGAACGACGACGTTGGCGGTACGTGGCTCGACAACACCTACCCCGGCTGTCGGGTCGACGTGTCCAACCACTTCTACAGCTACTCGTTCGCCCAGCGCGACGACTGGCCACAGCACTTCTCCACCCAGGACGTGCTGCTCGACTACTTCCGCCAGTGCGCCGACGACTTCGGCGTGCGTCCGCTCATCCGGTTCGGCACCGAGGTGACGTCCGCCGCGTGGAGCAACGATCGCGGCTCGTGGACCCTGCAGCTGCGAACCGCCGACGGCGATGACACCCTCGACGCGCAGGCGGTGGTCAGCGCCGTCGGCCAGCTCAACGTGCCGAAGTACCCCGACATCCACGGACTCGACCGCTTCGAGGGGCCGGCGTTCCACTCGGCGCGCTGGCGCCACGACGTCGACCTCACCGGCAAGCGGGTCGCCGTCATCGGCACCGGCGCCAGCGCGGCCCAGCTCATCCCCGCCATCGCCGGGCAGGTGGCCGAGCTCACCGTGTTCCAGCGCACCCCGAACTGGCTCATCCCCACGCCCGAGTACTACCAGGACGTCTCCGACCAGCAGCACTGGCTCCACCGCCACCTGCCCTCGTACGCGCAATGGATGCGCTTCTGGCTGTTCTGGCGCAACTGCGAGGGCATGCTCCCCCTCGTCCGCGTCGACCCCGACTGGCAGCCGCGAGACACGTCGGTCAGTGCCGAGAACGACTTCCTCCGGCTGCTGCTCACCGACTACCTGACCGCCGAGTTCGGCGACGACCCCGACCTGCTCTCGAAGGTGCAGCCGACCTATCCACCGTCAGCCAAGCGACTCATCCGCGACGACGGCATCTGGGCCCGCACCCTGACGCGCGACAACGTCGAGTTGACCACCGACAAGATCGACGAGATCACCACCACGGGCGTGCACACCGCCGACGGCG
>Ga0209048_10001186_pt1 | contig 27128 bp, 30 predicted proteins | sample FrelakmetCRP12CR_FD_187146 | JGI IMG/M metagenome (GOLD analysis project Ga0209048, IMG submission 187146) | Freshwater lake sediment microbial communities from the University of Notre Dame, USA, for methane emissions studies - CRP12 CR (SPAdes)... | ecosystem: Environmental > Aquatic >... | reverse complement strand
GTGGACGGGCCGTGACTGAGCCTCGCCGTTCATACCGCAAAGCCGGGATTGGACAAAGACCCGAAACGACCCGTCAATGCAGCGATTTCCCGGCGGCCTGCGCCGCGGTCACGACAGGGCTCGCCTGGTGATGAACGAGGCGCCAGGCACCGCCCAGCCGACGGAAACAATTCGTCGCCGCAAGCGCCGCTTCGCCCACGAGTTCCGTGCAGAGTACGCGCGCATCGTCGCCTTCGGCCAAGACCAGCGCATCGCGAAAGGCGATGCGCTCCTGGCGCGGGTTTCGGAGGATTTCCCTGTAGGAGCCTAGCACCGCCTGGCGGCCGACGAGCGCCGGCCAACCGGGATGGACGCATGAGACGCCCTCCGGCGCCCAGATCTCGCTCATCGCGGGAAAATCTCTTGATGAAAACGCTTCGTAATAGGCCGCGTTCGCAGCGAGAACGTCAGCCTCGTCGCTCATTTTGAGTCCACTACGCTACTGGCGAATCCTTCGCGTATGTCGGCCTCCTTCAGCTTGCGGCCGATAAAGACGAGGCGCGAAGAGCGTTTTTCGTCCTCTTTCCATTCGCGCTGAAGGTCGCCGTCGAGAATCATGTGAACGCCCTGAAAGACGAAGCGTCGCGGCTCGTCCTCGAAAGCGACGATGCCTTTGCAGCGCAGTATGTCTGGCCCGTCGCGCTGGAGGAGCTCGTTCAGCCAGGGAAGAAATCGCTCCGGGTCGACTTCGCCTTCGTGGTGAATGGCGACAGAGTGCATGTCCTCGTCGTGGAAATGTTTCAGGCCGCCGTGGTCATGGTCGTGACCGTGGTCATGCTCATGGTGTTGATCGTGTCCGCATTCCGGCCCGCACTCATGATCGTGATGCTCATGATGGCCTTCGCGCTCATTCGAGGCGAGAAAATCCGGCTCGATTTGCAGAATGCGATCGAGGTCGAAAGCGTTTCGCTCAAGAACCGAATGGAGCGGAACATCCGCCTTCATCGCGTGATGAAGATGAGCATAAGGATTGATGGCGCGAATGCGCCCTTCGACCTCGGCGAGTTCGTTCGGGTTGACGAGGTCCGTCTTGTTGAGCACGATCACATCCGCGAAGGCGATCTGACTCTTTGCTTCGGGCGCGTCTTTCAGACGCTCGCTCAACCATTTTGCGTCGGCGAGCGTGACGACGGCGTCGAGTTTCGCCGCATCCTTGACGTCGGCGTCGACAAAAAAGGTTTGGGCGACAGGCGCCGGATCGGCCAATCCGGTTGTCTCGACGATGATCGCGTCAAATTTGCCGCGTCGGCGCATTAGGCCCTGGATGATGCGGATGAGGTCTCCACGCACGGTGCAGCAGATGCAGCCATTGTTCATCTCGAAAATTTCCTCGTCCGCGCCCACGACGAGGTCGTTGTCGATGCCGATCTCCCCAAACTCATTCACGATCACGGCGTAGCGCTTCCCGTGCTGCTCGGTGAGGATACGGTTGAGGAGCGTCGTCTTGCCGGCTCCGAGATAGCCGGTGATCACGGTGACGGGAATCTTATCGGTCAAATCAGGCCTCCTGCGCGTTCATATGCCGGGAGTCGAATAATCTGGCGAATGCCTCGGCCCTATTCTCGCCCGCCGCGACCGCCTTGCGGCGGAGGCGTCCGAACACTTCCGAGATCGCATTGAGATCAGGGCGCGAGCGCATGAGTCAACTCTTTCACATTGTGGCGCATCATGTCGATATAGTCGGGCGCTTCGCCTTTCGCATCGGACAGAGCGTCTGAATAGAGCTCCCCGCCGATTTTCGCGCCGGTCTCGGCCGCGATGCGTTTCGAGAGCCTTGGGTCCACGATATTTTCCAGAAAAATAGCCCCCACCTTTTGTTTTTTCGCGGCGTCGATGATCTTCGCCACGTCGCGGGCGCTCGCTTCCGCCTCCGTCGATACGCCCTGCGGCGCGACGAACGCAACGCCGTAGCGCGCCGCGAAATAGCCGAAAGCGTCATGGGTGGAGACGATGCGCCGCCGCTCTCTGGGAATGGCGTTGACGGCGCTTATGATTTCCGCGTCGAGCTTTGTGAGCTTCTCAAGGTAAGCGGCGGCGTTGGCCTCGTAAAGCGGAGCCGAAGCCGGATCCGCGGCTTTCAGCGCATCGCGAATGTTCGCTACATAGATTTTAGTGTTGGCGACGTCCTGCCAGGCATGGGGATCGACTCCTCCTTCGTCCTGGCGGGGCTTTACGCCCTTGCTGGCGACGATGACTGCAGCCTTTGTTTTCGACGCGCCGATCAGACGCTCCATCCAGCCTTCAAAGCCGAGCCCGTTGACGAACACGATGCGCGCTTTCGCCAGCCGTTCCCCGTCGCGCGGGGTCGGCTGATAGACATGGGCGTCGCCGTTGGCGCCGACGATGGTCGTCGCGTCCACACGATCGCCGCCTACGGTCTTCACGAAATCGGCGAGGATCGAAAAGCTCGCGACTACGGGGATGGGCGCCTGCGTCTCGCCGCGAAGCGGCACAACGCTCGCAGCCAACGCCGCTAAGGCCAGGGCGATGATGTTTCGCAAGGACCGTATGACGCTCATCCCTGTAAATGTCCCCGCGGGCGTCTCAGCCGCGCCAGTCCGCCAGCGCGCCCTAGGCCGAGCGAGACGAAGTAAAACAGGCCTGCGGCCAGGATAATGACGGGCCCGCTCGGCAGACCGCTCCTGTAGGACACAACCAGTCCTGCGTAGGAGGACAATGCGCCTATGGCGGCGGCGAGCGGCAACATCAACGACAGTTCCTTCGTCCAAAGTTTGGCCGCCGCCGCCGGCAGCATGATGACGCCCACCGCCAGCAATGTGCCGAGCGCATGGAACCCTGCGACGAGATTGAGGACGACGAGCGCCAGAAACAGGAACGGAACGGCTTCGCTCCAGGGGCTGAGGCGGCGAAGGAACAGCGGATCGAGCGTGTCGAGCGCCAGCGCACGGTAGAAGACGGCGACGGCGAGCAAGGTAAAAGTGGCGACAGCCGCGAGCAGGATGAGCGTGGCGTCGTCGAGCGCGAGCACCGAACCGAACAGGACATGCAGAAGATCGACGTTTGAGCCGCGCAAAGACACGATGGTGACGCCGAGCGCGAGCGACAGAAGATAGAAAGCCGCAAGCGACGCGTCCTCGCGCAGCGCCGTGAAGCGTGCGGCGGCGCCTGACGCCAGCGCGACGGCCAATCCGGCCGCAAGACCCCCGAGGGTCATCGCCGGCAGGGAGAGCCCGGCGACGAGATAGCCCAGCGCCGCGCCGGGCAAAATCGCGTGCGACAGGGCGTCGCCGGCAAGCGACATGCGCCGCAGGATCAGGAACACGCCGAGCGGGCTTCCGGAAATCGCGATGGCGACCGAACCGACCAGCGCGCGCCGCATGAATTCGTAATCGAGAAAGGGGGACAGCAAGACGTCAGTGAACATGTTCGCGTTCGATGGTTCGGTCCAGAATACATTCCTGCGCATCGCGGTCGAAGGCCTCGACCATCCTTTGCGCTCTTGCGAGATTTTCATCCGAGAGAGCCTGGCGCGCCTCTCCCCACGCGATCATCTCCCGCGCGAGCAACAGCGCCTGCGGAAAAGCGCGGCGGGCGAGCGAGAGTTCGTGCAGGACTGCGACGACGGTGCGCCCCTGCTCGCTCCAATGGGCGATCAGAGCGAGGAGGTCCTCGGTCGTTGCGGCGTCGATCGCGCCAAAAGGTTCGTCGAGCAGAATGACGCGGCGGTCCTGGACGATCAATCGCGCGAAAAGCGCGCGCTGCATCTGTCCGCCAGACAAAGTGTCGAGCGTGCGATCCTCGAATCCCGTAAGCTTCACGGCGACGAGCGCCTGTGCGACTCGTTCCGCCTCCGTGTCGCCGATTCGCCCGAAGAGACCGCTGCGCACAAGAGCGCCGGTGGCGACGAAATCCCACAGGCGGATAGGAAAATCGAAATCGATCTCGAAAAGCTGGGGCAGATAAGCGATGTCCCTTGCCTGCAGGCCGCCGTAATCGATGCGCCCGCCGAGCGGCTTCAACAAGCCGGCGAGGCCTTTCAGCAATGTGGATTTTCCGGCGCCGTTCGGTCCGCAGACCGCAAGCGCCGTTCCTGGCGGAATCGCGCCGTCGACGTGGTGCACGGCGGGACGGCGCTCATAACCGAGGGTGAGGTTCTCCAGGCGGATCGGGGCCGCCTCGCTCGTCGCCCGATTCAATGGAGCGCCCAAAAAACGCCGGCCCACAGCAAACCGACCACCGCCGATGCGCCGAGCAGCCGCTCGAAGGCCGAAAGACCCAGCAGCGAGAAGGGTGAGCTGCGGGCCCGAACGGGGGTCGGGGATGCCGCGGGACGGGCGTTCGCGGCTTTTTCGTCCGGCGCAGCGGAATGCGTGTGAGCCATGGCTCTGTTATAATGTAACGCCACGCGGGGACAAGCCGCCCCGTCGTCCCTGCTGTGCGGAACATCGATTGGGCGTGGACACAGGGCGCCGATTCTGTTATTGCCGCGCGCACGGATCAGGCGCTCCGCCAGCGCCCGCTTGAGTATTTCCTTTTAACGGCCCCGCAATGTGCGATGGGCTTCAGACACAGGATGGCTTCGTGCAGGTTCTCGTCCGCGACAATAATGTCGATCAAGCTTTGAAGGCGCTGAAAAAGAAGATGCAGCGCGAGGGCATTTTCCGCGAGATGAAGCTCCGCGGTCATTATGAGAAACCCTCCGAAAAGCGGGCGCGAGAGAAAGCTGAAGCAGTGCGCCGGGCGCGTAAGCTGGCCAGAAAGAAACTTCAGCGAGAGGGGCTCCTCCCCGTGAAAGCCAAGCCGCTTGTCGGCGGCCGTTAAAATTCCCCTTTGCGTGGGCTAGTCTCAATTCTTGCTCGATTCGAGGGCCGGTTTGGAGATGAACTTACGAATGCGGCATTCGCTTCGGGTGTGGCCAGGGAAAGACGTGACGGAATGTGGATTCCACGCGTGAGCGCCCAGACGGCTAGGCTCCATCGCCGGACGCTGGCGGTTCTGCGAATGAGCGCCGCCGCCGGCGCCATGCTCGCCCTCGCCGCCTGCGAAACGGCCGGCGGCCTCAATCACCCCGCCGGTCGAGGAATCGCCGAGGTTGCGGAAACCGATTCACGATCCGCCGCGACCAACATCGATTCGCTTTCCGAAGTAATTCGGCGAAACCCTTCAAGCCCCGAGGCCTATAACACACGCGGCGTGGCCTATGCTCGCATCGGTCGCTTCACCGAGGCCATCGCCGACTTCAGCCAGGTCATCCGGCTTGAGCCGAACAACGCCGCCGCCTACACCAATCGGGCGCTCGCACAGCGCCAGCTCGGCCATAACGACGTCGCGCGCGGCGATTTCGACCGCGCGATCGAGGCGAATCCCAATCACGGGCCCGCTTACGTCGGTCGCGCCAACCTGCTTCGCGCGCAAGGAAATCTGGATCAGGCGCTCGCCGACCTCGATCGCGCAATCAAATTAAATCCGGAAAATGCGCAGGCTTTTCATGCGCGCGGACTCATTCATCAGAAGCGCGGAGACAATGTCCGCGCGGTCACCGATTTCGACAACGCCATCGACAGGGACCCATTTGCGGCGGCCCCTTATCAGGCGCGCGGCGAGAGCTTCGTCGATCTCGGCAAATATGACAAGGCGATCGAGGATTTCAACGCAGCGCTCAACGTCGATAACAAGAGCGCGACGGCCTGGGCGTGGCTAGGACTCGCCTATGAGCGCAGCGGCAATCGTTCGAAGGCCAATGAGTCGTATCAGCGCGCTCTCGTGCTGGACCCCAGCCAGCCGATCGCAAAACAGGGCGTGCGCAGCTGAGCCGGCGTTAGCGCGCCGCGAAAGCCGTTCTCTCGTCGATCCATGCGCGAACGCGCGGAAACATATCGGGGTTTCCGAGCACCAGATGTCCGCCCCCGCGCTCCACCAAAAAACTCTTGGGTTCGTTGGCCTTGTCGAAGAGGCGCTGCGCAAAGATCAGCGGGATGATCGCGTCGCGATCGCCGTGAACGATCAGGATCGGCGCGCGAACCATTCCGATAGCCTCGTCCGAGCGGAACTGATCGATCATCAGCAAACGAACCGGCAAGATGGGATAGCGCGTCGCGGCTATGTCGGCCGCTGACGAATAAGGCGAATCGAGCGCAAGGGCCGCAACATTATGCTCGGCCGCAATCGGAACCGCGACGCCGGTTCCGAGCGACTCTCCCATAACGACGATGTTCTGATCCTTATATCCTCTTTCGCGCGCCGCTTTGTAGGCGGCCCTGCCGTCTTCGAGCAATCCAGCTTGCGTTGGAGAGCCGGTCGAACCGCCGTAGCCCCGAAATGCCACGGCAAGAAGTCCGTAACCGCTTGCGAGCATCGAGCGAAAACGCGGCGCGCGATCGACGAGGGCTCCCGCGTTTCCATGGAAATAGAGGATCAATGGTCGTCCCTCCGCCGGCGGCGCGTGCCAGGCGACAAGGCTCTCTCCATCCTGGGTCGTAACGCGCAACTCCTCGACCCGCTCCAGTCCCGCCTCAGCCGGCGATACGCTGTGAGGATCGGGGAAATAAATCAATTTGCGTTGAAACAGACCAAGACCCACGACCGCCAGCGCGTAAATCGCCATGACGCTCAAAATCGACGCCTTCAAAAATCCCATTTTTCCGCCTTCCACGCAGCTATCAGACTTTAATGCTGTGAAGGTTTACGTATCCTTGTCGCTTTTGGATGCCTGGGCCGCGGCTTTTTCTTCGCGCGCCGCTTCGATCCGTTCCGCAATCCAGCCGCCGATAAGCACGATCGCGGCGCCCGCAACGGCAAGGACCGTATCGAACATTTCGACGTCGAACCATACGAGCTTCGCCCATGCTGGATCTTCGGCAATGAGATCTCCGGCGACCCAGCCAAGAAGCGCGGCGCCGGCCCAAGTCAAGATCGGATAGCGCTCCAAAACATTCATTACCATCGTAGCGCCGAAGATTACGATGGGAACCGAGAGACCCAGACCGAACACGATAAGCGTCATGGAGCCGCGGGCCGCCGCCGCGATGGCGATGACATTGTCGAGCGACATGACCGCGTCCGCCAGAACGATCGCAGTCACAGCGCCCCAAAGACTCTCCTTTGCGGGAACATGTTCAAATTCGGCTTCCTCGACGATGAGTTTTACGGCGACGCCGAGCAGCATCAGGCCGCCGAGCGTCTTGAGGAATGGAATCGCCATGATCTGGACGATGACGAAAGCGAACAAGATTCGCAGCGCGACGCCGCCTGCGGCGCCTAATCCTATTCCGAGACGTCGTTGATTTTCGGGAAGATGGCGGCATGCCAGCGCAATGAGGACGGCGTTATCGCCGGAAAGCAGTATGTCGATCCAGATGATCTTCAAGACCGCCGTGGCGACAACCCATATGTCCGAATCCATCAACAGTGCTCCATTGCGGGCTTATGCCGCTTCGACCAGTCCTTGACGACACGGGGCAAAGCTCGCAGGAATTCGGAAAACCGCGCATCGTCCTCCGAACGTCGTCGCCATATATAGCTGAGACGCCCGCTGGTTTCGTCGGCTTGAAAGCGAGCATCTATATGCCTCAACTTATCCGCTTTGCAGGAAGGTGTGTAGCGAGCGCCATATGCGCCCTATCTGTGGCCATTTCGGCGGCGCGGCCAGTGGCCGCCGCACCCGAAACGTCGCAGGGAGGGGAGCAAGCCAAGAGGGTCGAGGCGATTCTACGACGCATTCATCTTCCGGAAGGTTTTTCCATCGGCCTGTACGCTCTTGCGCCCGGAGCTCGCAGTCTTGCGGTGGGGAAGGAAGGAAAGGCGATTTTCGTCGGAACGGCGGACGATCGCGTTTTTGTTCTCACGCCCGGCGGCGAGCGCGAGAGTGCGGTCGAAATTTTCGCGCCCTATTTGAAGTTCGTTATGCCGCACGGACTATGTTTTGCGCCGGATGGCGCGCTCTTTCTTGCGGAACGAAACAAGGTGTCGCGTTTCGACGCGGCCGAGACGAATTGGCGTGATGCAAGGTCGCATATGAGCGTCATCATTCCTTCCGGCGAACTCATTCCGCGCTCCGAGCAAAGCTCTGCACATTCCACGCGCATGTGCCGTGTCGGTCCCGATGGTAAACTCTATATCTCGCTCGGTCAGCCGCACAATGTGTCGCCGCGCGAAAAGCTCTCGCTTTACGAGAGAACGGGAATCGGTGGAATCATACGTATGGACCGCGATGGGCAGAATCGCGAGGTTTTCGCGCGCGGCATTCGCAATTCCGTCGGCCTGGATTTCAATCCGAGCGACGGCTCGCTGTGGTTTACCGACAATCAGGTCGATAGCATGGGCGACGACATTCCTCCCGGAGAAATCAACAGGGCGGATCGCGCGGGATTGAATTTCGGCTTTCCCTGGTATGGCGGCGGACATGTGCGCACCAAGGAATATGCTGGCGACACGCCGCCGAGTGATCTTGTGTTTCCCGAAGTCGAGGAAGACGCCCATGCCGCCGACCTTGGCATGACATTCTATACGGGCGCCATGTTTCCGCCGCGCTATCGCGGCGGAATTTTCTCCGCGCAGCACGGCTCCTGGGATCGCAGCATCCCCATCGGCGCGCGTGTGATGTTCACGAAGATCGGCGCCGACAGGCGCGGCGGCGCAAGTGAAGTATTTGCCGACGGCTGGAATACGGGCGCTCACTCTTATCTCGGTCGCCCGGTGGATGTCGCGCAATTGGCCGACGGTTCGCTTCTGGTGACCGATGATCAAAACGGCGCGATTTACCGGATTTCCTATAAGGAGAAGTGACTGTTTATTGGGCCGGTCATTTTATGCGGCCTGATATGCGCCGGTCAGCGCGCGTCCGTCGTGGCCGGTCACGATCATATCGACCATCGCGCCCGGAAGAGCACTGGGCGTATGCGCCGGCGTGAAATCCGGCGCGCGACCCATGCCGCCGCGTTCGGCGAGGATGGACAAACGCTTTCCATATTGAGCGGTGAGATGGCGCTCGAGCGACCTCTGGCCTGCTTCGCGCAAACGTGAGGCGCGCTCTTTCGCCAATTGCGGAGCGACCTGCGGCATGCGCGCGGCCGGAGTGTGCGGGCGCGGCGAGAACGGAAAAACATGCAGATGCGTGAGCCCGCATTCCTCGACCATTTGAAGCGTGCGTCGAAACATCTCTTCGGTTTCCGTCGGAAAGCCGACAATGAAATCCGCGCCGAAGACGATGTCGGGACATGCGGCTCTCGCATCCTGGCAGAATTTTATCGCGTCGGCGCGAGAATGCCGCCTCTTCATCCGCTTCAGAATGAGGTCGTCTCCGGATTGCAAGGACAAATGCAGATGCGGCGCGAACCGCGCATCCTCGGCGAGACAAGCGACGAGTTCCGCATCCGCTTCGACGCAGTCGATGGAGGAAAGGCGCAGCCGCTCGAGATTGCCTAGCTCTGAAAGAAGTAAGCGCGTTAGTCGCCCAAGCGTCCATCCGTCGCCGATATCGCTTCCATAGCTTGTGAGATCCACGCCGGTGAGAACGATTTCGCGCTTGCCCGCGCTAACGAGGCGGCGCGCCTCGGCGACGATCTCCGCCGGATGCGCGGAGCGCGATGGACCTCGGCCGAAGGGGATCACGCAAAATGTGCAACGATGATCGCAACCGTTCTGGATCGCTAGAAAGCCGCGGGTTGTTTCCTCGCCGGCGCCGATCGCCTTCTGACGCATGGCGAAATCGAAGGATTGAGGAGGCGAAACATTCGCCGCAGCGTCTTCCTTGCGCGCATTGCCAATCACGCGCGTCACGCCGTTGAGCCTCTCGAACGCCTCTCTATCGATTTGCGCGGCGCAACCCGTCACCACGATTTCCGCCTGGGGCCGCTCCCGATGAAGGCGTCGGATCGCTTGACGCGCCTGCCGAACTGACTCGGCCGTCACCGCGCAGGTGTTCACGACGACGAGATTTTGTGCGCCGCTCGCTCGGGCGCCGCGCGCAATCGCCTCCGATTCCACAAGATTGAGGCGGCAGCCGAAGGTGACGACTTCGGCCTCCCGATCATTTTCGTCGAATGGCGTCGTCTGGACGGAAGAACCGCTCACGTTGTCGCCTTCTCGAAGAGGGCCGGATCGAGCGTCGTCTCGAATTCGAATTCGACGGGCCCTGTCATCAGCACGTGATCGTCTTCGCGCCATTCGATCTGCAAAACGCCGCCCGGCAGACGAACGGCTGCTTTGCGGCCGGTAAGGCCGGCTCGGGCGCTCGCGACCAGCGCCGCGCAAGCGGCGGAGCCGCATGCCCTGGTCGCGCCGGCGCCGCGCTCCCATGTGCGTAGAATGATGGAGCCGTCGTCAACAATCTGCGCGAAGGAGATGTTGGCTCGTTGCGGAAACAAGGAATGGCGTTCGAGCGCAGGGCCAAGCGTCGCAAGGTCGATTGCGCGAACGTCCTCGACAAAGAAAACGGCATGAGGGTTCCCCATGCTGACTGCGGAAAACCTCTCGGGCGCGCCTTGGACCGGGGGTGCAAGCGCAACGCTCGACGTGTCCGACGCTTCCCGCGACAAGGGGATGTCGCGCCAACCGAGACGCGGGCGTCCCATATCCACCTCGAAAACGACGTCCGCGACGCGTCGCGCGCTAATCAGTCCAGCGTCCGTTTCGAGCAGGAAATCGCCGCCCTGTCCCCTGGAGGCCAGAGCCCAGGCGACGCATCGCGCGCCATTGCCGCAGGCGGAGGAGAGCGAGCCGTCCGTGTTGTAGATGCGCATGAAGGCCGCCGCACCCGGCGTGCGCGGGTCATGCAAGGCCATAAGCTGGTCGAAACCCAGCTTCGGGTCGGCTGCTATAGCGCGCACATCGTCTTGCGCCGCCTCCGCGTCCGAGCCGCGCAGGTCGAGCACCAGAATTTCATTGCCGATGCCGTTCATTTTGAGAACAGGCCGGCTGCTGAGAGGATGAGTCATGGAGTGGGCCTGTCGCGCCGTCGTGGCATTCTCATGGGCCCGGTATATAGAAGAACCGGGGGGCGACGCCAATTCGGTTGGCGCTGGGGCGGCCCCGAGCATGTCGCAATCGCCCTCGACAATGGATTGATATAAAAGGGCGGGTTCGACGAGGAATAGGCAATGGGCGAGGAAACGGGTTTTCGCGGCATGATGAAACGCCTCGGCGAACATTGGAAGACTTTGGCGGCGCTGGCGATCTTACTCGCTTTTGCGGGGCTGTATTTGGAGCGGAAACTGAAGGAGCCGCCGCCGGAGCCGACCCCCGCCGAGGCGCCGGTCGCGCCGAAGCCGGAGAGTGACGCGCAAAAACCGGCCGAGGGGCAGCAGGGCGGCGGAAACGCGCCAGACGCCACGACTGAGCCGGCTCCTGAAAGCGTAACAAGCCAGATGGTCGACGTGGTCGCCCGTCCGGTCGTCATGGTCAAAGGCCAGGCGAAATGGGACGACGCGGCAAAGGACCTTTCGGCCGCGATCGCCAAGGTGAGCGCCGCATTGGCCAAGGCGGGACTTACGGCGACCGGGCGTCCGCTGACGGTCTTCACCGAGACCGACGATAATGGGTTCCACTACGAAGTGATGGCGCCGATCGCCAAAGCGCCAGACGGGAAGCCGAAGCTTCCGGAGGGAGTTGAGATCGGGTCGTCTCCAGCCGGTAAAGCGTTGAAGTTCCAGCACCGTGGAACCTACGATGAAATTGACTCCACTTACGAAGCGATCACCGCCTATCTCGACGAGAAGGGCCTCGACACCAATAACGTGTTCATCGAGGAATATCTCACCGATTTGAAGCCCGACGACGACGGCGTGGTCGAGGTCGACATTTATGTCTTCGTGAAGTGAGCCTTACATCGTCTTCTCCGGGCGGTATTCGAGAATATCGCCCGGCTGACATTCGAGGACCGCGCAGATTTTCTCCAGCGTGTCGAAACGCATTCCCTTCACTTTCCCGGATTTCAGAAGGCTGACATTCTGTTCGGCGATGCCGATGCGCGCGGCGAGATCGCGCGAGCGCATTTTGCGCTTCGCCAACATGACGTCCAGATTGACGACGATCCCCATGGGCGTCACACGAATTGCGCATGTTCGCCGGCGATTTCCGCAGCGGCTTTTTGAATATGCGCGAGGGCGAGGAGGCCCATAAGCAACAGCATGATCGCGAGATCTTCAGGCTGGAAGAAAATACTGACGATGCGCTGCTGCTGCCCCGCCGGAAAATGCAGGGTCACCGAAATCAGAGGCCGCGTCACAATTCCGAGTCCTTGAGAAATCGCGCCGTAAAACGCGAGGCGCTCAAGCCAGATTGCGGCGTCGAGACTAGATACCTTTCCTTCGAGATAGATTGAGAAGAGCGCCATGCGCTGTAACAGGCGGCCGCCGCGACGAGCCAGATCGCGAAATTCATGCAAGAGGCGGCCATAGCTGTCGTTGATTGCAGCGGCGTCGCTCCAATAGGTCGCGAGCAGTCGGCGGATCTTCGCGCATTGCGCGTCGCGGCGCGCGGTCCAACCCCAAACAGCGGAACGGTCATCGTGACCTATTGGCGCGAAGGCGATGAGGGCGCGAAGAAAACCGCGAGCCTGCGCCTGAAACGCGGGAGCCATGCGGATGAGGAGGCGCTTGTGCTCATCGCCGGCCCTGAAGCCCCTCGCAGTCTTCGAGATCGACCCGCGCGATCTCGCGGGCGCCGCCGCTGCGCAAGAGGAGGCGAAACGCATGAAAAAAGAAAGCCCGGCGCCGCTTCGGGCCGAAGTGACGATCGATCACGCCGCATGTCGTAGCGGCGCCGTCCCGTCAGGGCCCATTCCGATCGATCTTTATGTTCACACGGATAAAGACGTCGGCTGGCTGCCATTCTTTCAAGGATACGATCTGCGTCCCGACCCGGCGCATGATGCGGAATTCATGGAGAAATTCGCGGAACATGTTCCGCCCTGCGGCAAGCTTTCCAATCGTCTCGCGCCGGTTTCGCTTCCCAAATGACCGGCTTTGACGTGAAAGACCGGGCAAAACGGGCCGGACGCGCTTGCATCGGCCCTTGCGCTGACGCATTTATGCGGCAAGTCTTTACCGCTCAGGGTCAACGTGGGGACCGAATGCCGCTTTACGCATTTCGCTGTAATGATTGCGAGAAGGAATTCGAAACTCTGGCGCGATCGAACGAAGCGCCCGAATGCCCGTCCTGCGGCGGCGCGAGGCTTTCCCGCCAATTGTCGCTGATCGCCAAGCCGGCCGCAAAAGACGAGACTTCGGCGCCGGCCTGCGGAGCCATGAACGGCGGCGTTCCCTGCGGGGCCTGCCCGGCCTTTGGCGGGGCCGCGTGAGCGCGTCAGCGGAAGAGATTCTTCACGCGCGCCGCATCATGGTTCCGGCCAATGGGCTCGATTTCGAGGTATTCGAAGCGGGGGAGGGCGACAAGCTCGCTATTTTGCTTCACGGCTTTCCGCTTCACGCGGTGAGCTGGCGGCATCAGGTTCCATTTCTCGCGAACCTCGGCTACCGGGTCTGGGCCGTCAATCAACGGGGCTACGGCGCCTCCAGCCGCCCTCCGAACGTTGAAGACTACACGCTCGAAACGCTTACCGGCGACGTTGCAGGTCTGATTGACGCCTCCGGAGCGCGTTCGGTTGCGCTGCTCGGGCATGATTGGGGCGGCTTTGTCGCATGGGTTTTTGCGATCCGGCGGATCAGACCGCTCGACCGGCTGGTCACGCTCAATATTCCGCATCCGCTTTGTTTTCGGCGGGCGCTCCAGGGCTGGAAGCAAAAGCTCAAGTCCTCCTACAGCGGCTTTTTTCAAATCCCAGTTATCCCCGACTGGCTGCTCTCGGTCTCCGGCGGAGCGCTGCCGCTCTTCATGCTGCGGCACGACTCCCGGCAGGGTGCCTTTCCTGAGGACGTGCTGGAGATCTACAGCGCAAATCTCGCTTCGCCCGGCGCCGCTACGGCCATGTTGAACTGGTATCGCGCCGCCGGACGCGAGCTGCTCGAGGCGCCCGATCTCGGCGCGCCGATCGATGCGCCCACCCTCGTGCTTTGGGGCGAAAAGGACATTGCGCTCGAACTCTCTAGCCTCGATGGAACCGAGCGTTATGTTCGGGATTTTCGATTAGAGCGTCTTCCGAACGTCTCGCACTGGACGCTCGAGGATGCGCCCGACGAGGTCAATTCTCGTTTGAAGGGGTTCCTGTAGGCCAGTCTTGCGCGTCGCGGCCAAGGCGCCGCAACGCCTCGCAGCTCTTGGATAGTTGACTTCGCGGCCAGGAATGAGATTTTCATGAGATTGCGGGAAGTTTCGACGTTTGTTTCATTCGGAGAGAATTTCTCGTATCTGTGCGCGCCCCATAGTAGCTGCATGGAGCGTTTAATTCGAAACATGTCCAACAAAGGAGCATATCCATTCGCCGTCCAATGAAGTCCGTCGCGGCTCCGCTCAAGGAAGGTCCGCGCATCAACCGGGAGATCCGCGCGCGCGAAGTGCAACTGATCGATTCCGAAGGAAAAAACCACGGCATTGTGCAAATCGCCCAGGCGCTTGAGCTGGCCGAAACCGCCGGGCTCGATCTTGTGGAGATCGCGCCGAATTCCGAGCCGCCAGTCTGCAAAATTCTCGATTACGGCAAATTCCGATTTCTGGAACAAAAGAAGGCCGCCGAGGCGCGGAAGAAGCAAAAGATCGTCGAGGTCAAAGAGATCAAGCTGCGTCCGGGCATCGACGACCATGACTATGACGTTAAAATGAAAGCCGTTCGCCGCTTCTTCGAAGAGGGAGACAAGGTGAAGGTGACCTTGCGGTTCCGTGGCCGGGAAATCGCCCATCAGGACATCGGTTACCGCCTGCTCAGCCGCGTGAAAGCGGAAACAGCGGCTCTCGCCAAGGTCGAGCTTGAGCCCTCAATGGAGGGCCGCCAGATGATCATGGTCCTCGCCCCGCGATGACGCGACGATCCGCCGGCGAATCGCGCTTGCCGGCGGCGGTCGGTTCGTGTCTCTTGATTTTCGCATGTTGAAGCGATTCCTCTCGAGGCTGCGGAGACCCGGCGTCGGGATGGCGCTGGCGCTATTTGCGCTTTCGCCGTCGGCCCCGGTCTTCGGGCAGCTCGCTCTGCCGGGCGCAGTGTCGCCCACGCCCGAAGGGTCGGTCGCGCATTCGGACGGCGGAAGACGGCGTCATGGCGGCGAGGGCGGCTCGGCTATCGCGCCAAAGCCTCCTTCCGAGGATTCGATCGTCGGCCATGCGCTGCATCTCGACGGTTCGCGCAGCTCCATCGAATTTCAGCGCGCCGGCGCCGAGCTTCAGGTCGCAAAACTCGCTTTGACCGGAGACCGCCTGACCCGTTCGGGAGAGGCTTGCCGAGTGGATGTCAGCGAAACTCCGCTGAAATTGCAGCTCCGTGAAGGCGAAAACGGTCAGCGCCGTTATCAGCTCGACTACGCTGCCTGCCCGTTTACGGTGGAGGTGCTCGACGGCGCCATTCTCGTCAGCAATGAGGGAAAGGCCTGCGCGATCAAAACTGCCGATTGCCGCGCCGACCCCGCGGGGCTCTGGGGCATGGGGTCCGGCGAGTTCGATCCGAAAAAGGCGGCCGACATGCTCGGCGCCCGCGCGCGCGTCGAAATCACGGTCCGCAATATTTTCAAAACGCTTTACGAAAAGAACGCCAAGGACAAGGACGTACGCAGCCAGCTTGTGCGCGAACAGGCGGGCTTCTCCTCCTGGCGCGAAGAAATTTGCCGTACCTATGTGAACGAAGCGGAGTTCGGTTATTGCGCGCTGCGCGTGACCGAAGCGCGCGCGCTGGCGCTCGGCGTGCAGCTCACCAAGGGCGTGAAGAAGCGAGAGGGCGCGGAAACAGCGGAAGAAAGCGCCGCGCCCAAGGGCAAAGCGCGGCGGCGATGAGCGATGTGTTCTCCGATAGCGTCCTGTCAGTTTGAAATCGACAGCCGCGCTTCCCATTCGCGCCGAAAGGTGCTGGCGTGATTTAGATAGGCTAAGTGCGAAGGACATAAAGCTGCAATTATGCGGCTGAGATCTTTGTGGCGCTCTGGCAATGGCAAATGGAAAATAGGCTCATGGTGAGCAATGCGATTTCTCAAATCCCTCACATATCTGTGCAGCCTCGGCTCGCTTAATATTCGGCTCAAAAGGGAATATTCGGGATAAATTGTATCGCCAAGAATATGGAATGTCGTATCCTTTGGTGAGTTGAGATACCCACAAGCCGGCGGAAAGATCCGAAACAATCGCATCTGTCGAGGGGAATTGGCTATTTCTTAGGCTTTGCTGTCTTGTAATTGCTTCCCGTAAACGTTTTTGATCGCCGGCCAGGAACGGCTGACAGCGCGCCTTGTATCGTGCGGCCAACCAGGATTAAATTTCCATCTAAGAAACGCATCGAGCCTGTTGCGTATAGCGACCTCTCATATCTGCAAAGGCATGTATAGAGACTGGGAAATCCTAGTATTGCATCCATAAAGTTCAATTGCGCTCCTCGTATTACCGCCATATCTATTCAGATATTTAAGAAATCTTGGCTTGCTTATTGTTGAGATGAAGGTATTAACTGACTGTTAATATTTGAGAAAGAGGGCTTGTGCATGTGCGCACTCTGCGCTACTCGAAAGGGGTCGCCCCTAACTTTTGCGCTGTCGCAACCGGTCCCTCGCGCGGCGCCCGGCGCATCGACTTGATTTATCGTCCAAACATCTTTGGTGCGCTCACTTCTAAGTTTTTATCGATTCCAGGCGACAACTTGCACGCTTCAATTGAGTGCGACCAATTTCTCGATTTGGGACCTTACCCGCCCTTGCGCATCAGCATTCCCTTCGACGGATCATAGGCGATGATCGCGCCGGCGAGAAAGACGGCGGTGAAGCCCACGACGAGCGCCAGAGAATCCCATGCGACCTGCTGATAAAAGGCGAAGCGGATCAGCTCCACAGCATGAGTAAAAGGATTCGCCTCGCACACGTAAAAGAGCCAGGGACTCGATTCCTTCACGCGCCAGAGCGGATAAAGCGCGGAAGATGCGAAGAACATCGGGAAGATCACGAAATTCATTACGCCGGCGAAATTCTCGAGCTGCTTGATCAGCGATGAGAGCAGCATGCCGAGCGCGCCGAGCATCAGCCCGCTCAAGGCGAGCGCCGGGAGCACAGTGAGATAGCCCCAGAACGTCGGTGGCTCGATCTCCCAAAAATAGGCGATGATGAGATAGGCGTAGACCTGCAGGATCGACACGGCGACGCCCGCCATGAGTTTCGAGCCGAGCAGAAACCAGCGCGGGAACGGAGAGACGAGCAGGGTGCGCATATTGCCCATCTCGCGGTCGTAGACCATGGAGAGCGACGACTGCATTCCGTTGAAGAGTTGAATCATCGCCATGAGGCCGGGCGTGATATAGACCTCGTAAAGCACATAAGTGTCATAAGGCGGGATGATCGAGACCCCGAGCACTTGGCGAAATCCCGCGGCGAAAATGAAAAGCCAGACGAGCGGACGCACCAGCGCCGAAACGAAACGCTCGCGTTGATGCAGAAAGCGCAAAGCCTCGCGCCAGACGACGCCGCCAAGGCAAGTGGCGTATTGACGAGGCGAGAAACCGGCCGCCGCGCTCATGACGCAATGTCCAGTTCGGCGGTGAGACTTCGGAAGGCTTCCGCGACAGTCCCGGCCTGCGCCAAAGCGAGGATGTCGGCGGCGCTTCCCGCGCCGAGCACTTTGCCCTTGTGAAGAATAACGACGGCGTCGTCATCTGCGACCTCGTCGATGAGATGCGTCGTCCACAAGACGCCGAGCCCTTTCGCGCGCACCAGCTCGCGCACATGGGCAAGAATATCCGCGCGCGCCTTCACGTCGAGCCCGACGGTCGGCTCGTCGAGCAGCAGTAAGGGCGGCTCGTGCAATAAAGCGCGCGCAATTTCGACGCGGCGCATTTGCCCGCCAGAGAGGTCTCGCGCCTTGTCATTGGCGCGGTCGCCCAGACCCGCCCGTGCGAGCGCCTCTTTGGTCTTACGCGCCGCCTCGAAGCCGCCGATGCCGTGCAGAGCCGCATGATACAGGAGATTTTGCCTTAAGCTCAATTCGAGATCGAGCGTGCGCGCCTGAAACACGACGCCCAATCGCCGCAGAGCCTCGCCAGGCTCGCGCGCGACATTGTGGCCAAAGATTTCGATTGTCCCCTCGCGCGCCGCGTAAAGACGCGTGATAAGCGAAAACAGCGTGCTCTTTCCCGCGCCGTTGAGGCCCAGCAGAACCGCGAAGGCGCCGCGCTCAACGCCAAAGCTCACATCCTCCAGCGCCTTGCGTGCGCCATAGGAGTGGCTCACATGCGCGATAGTGAGCGCGGGCGGCTCGCTCATTTCGGAGACACCGCCACGCCCCAGGGGAAGGCGCCGACCGGAATCGATTTCACCACCTTGAGGCTCGCAACGTCGATCACGGAAACGTCATTGCTGACTCCATTCGCGGTCAGCAAATATTTCTCGTCCGGCGTGAAGGCGAGGTGCCAGACACGCTGGCCGACCAGGAGATATTTTTCGATCTTCTTCGTCTCGGCGTCGATCACCGCGACGCGGTTGGCGGGACCGAGCGCGACAAAAGCCTTTTTACCGTCGCGCGTGATCGAAATGCCGATGGGCTGAATCGCTTCCTTCGAGAGGCCAGGAATTTCGAAGACAATCTTCTGCTTCATGATCTGTTTGACCGGATCGATGACCGAGACCGTTCCTCCGACTTCTGAGGAGACCCAGAGTTCCGAACCGTCTTTCTTGAATTCGGCGAAGCGCGGCCGCGCATCGACGAGAATATTGGCGACGATTTTTTTCGTCTGCGTGTCGATCAAATGCGCCATATTCGTCGTTTCCGACGTATTGACGAGAATCTTGCCGTCGGGGCTGAGCGCCATGCCCTCCGGCTCGACGCCGACCGGCACGTCGCCCACCTGTTCCTTGCGCTTCGCGTCGATCATGGTGACGAGATTGTCATTCTCGTTCGAGACATAAACGATCTTACCGTCGGGGCTCAGCGTCAGCAGTTCAGGATCCGGACCCGAAGGCAGATTGCCGGTGATCTGTAATGTCCCCGTGTCGAGCACCTGAATCGTGTCGTCGTCGCCCGCGCAGATGAAAAGCTCGGAGCCGTCCTTCGTCAGCTCGATGCCGCGCGGTCGCCGGCCAACCTTCACTGTCTTAACCGCTTCGAGCTTGTCTGTGTCGATGATTGTTATGCTGTTGCCCTTCTCATTGCTCACGTAAGCGAGATAGGCGTTTGCGGGCGCTGCGCTCAGGAAGGCGACGGCCGCGGCAAGGGCGCGAAATGTCATTGCAATCTGCATTTTGTTTCCGGCTTGTCGGGCCCAAGCGTATCGAGTTCGGAGCTCTGGTGCAAAAAGCCCTCCTGAGGCGAAACGGAGACAATCATCCGTCCGTCGCTCAAAAGGATCGGCTGACGCAATTGCAGATTCCATGGACGCAATGTCAATCGAACGCCTTTAAAGGCCGCGATGGAGAGATCCGGGCCGATGAGAAAAGCGCGAAGCTTGTCCGGATCGCTGGAGTTCGTGCGTGTCGCCGCCTCGCCGATCATGCGCATGGCGAGCCAGGCGCTATTGTCTCGCGCATTCATCGGCCGGCGGAAATCATGGATGAAGCGGTTCTGCAATTGCACGGCGCCCCATTGCTCATGCGACGCATCCCAGCTCACGGGCATGAGTCCGGCGGAGCCCGCGACGGGCCGCGGGTCCCATGTGCGATAGGGAAGATACCCGGCGAACACCTGGCTTTCATCGGCTGCAAGAAGCACGTCATAGGCGGGCGCGTTCTGGGTGAGCACCGGCATTTGCCGCTGCGTTTGCACGCTTCCCGAATCGGAACGACGGCCACCTCCCGTATCCGCATAGACGCGCTCGTCGACAATCTTCGCGCCGAATTTTTTTGCGCTGGAGCGGAGAGCCTGGGCGAAGAGTTCGTCTTCCGGATGCGAGCCTTTGATCAAAAGCCAGCGGCGCCATTGCTTCCAAATGAGATATTGCGCAAGCCCATCGGCGAGCATGGAGCGCGTCGGCGCAATATGAAAAACATTGGCGCGGCAATTTTCTTCGCGAAGCGAATCGTCGACGGCGCTGGCATTGAAAATGAGCGCGCCGTGCGCCTTGGCGCGCTCGGCCGCCGCCAGCAGGCGCTCGGCAGACAGGTCTGCGATGATGAGGGAGACGCCTTGCTCGCCGAGTTTGTCGACCGCCGCCGCGGCGTCGTCGGAGTCGGCGAGCTTCACGTCCAGAACATCGAAACTCTGTCCTGTGAATTTTCCGGTCGTGTTGTTGTCGGTCGCCCCAAGCTGCGCGCCGGCGAGCGTATCGTCCGGGGCCGGGAGATCGAGGATGGAAAGCGTCTCGTTGGAGTGCGTCTGGCGCAAAACGCCGACTTTCACAGTGAGCGGATCGGCGAAAGCGGACGGCGGCGCCGTCAGGATCGTGAGCGCAGCCATGAGAGCGCCGACGGCGAATTGCTTCCTCATCTTTCGCAAAGTGGAGGGTTCGGCGAAGGAGATCAAGGGAGTCTCTTTTGGAAAGCGAATTGCGGCCGGCGCCCTGTCATGCATGGGTTCAAGTTGGGCTAAGTCCTAGTGAAGAAGGCGCGCCAAGGCGCGTCCGGCGGGGCTTTGCAATTCCTTTTCGCCCAATTCGCCGTGATTGCGGACATCCGCGGCCCGAAAAAGCTTTTCCGCCAGCCCGACATATTCGTCTTTCGTCAACAGGCCGTCCTGATTGGCGTCGGCGGAGGCGAAATCGCGCTTCGAAATCCGGGGTCCGATCTCTTTCGGCTCGATGGTGCCGTCGTGATCCCTCTCGAGGCGATCGAACATATCGGAGGCGGCTTTGCGAACTTCCGCGAGATCGAGGGTTGAATCCTTATCTGTGTCGAGCGCCTGGATCACCGCATGGAGCGCCAAGGCTCCGGTCGAGACCGCAAGCGACGCGGACAGCGAGGCCAGGATCGGCAGGCACGCTCGCAAGAGCGTCTTTTTGGTTTTGGGCATTCTGGTTCCACCCGGCGAGACACCGCGCCGGTATCGGTTCAGAAGAATATCTTCGCGCCCCCATAAAAGCCGATTGGCGCGCCGATTGAAACCTGCCGCGGATCGCTAAAGGATAGGAAAGGTATTTGCGTCGTGTTGAAAAAGGTCCCGAATGTGCGCGCCCGCGTATTTCCGACGTTCTCGATCAAGCCGTAAATCTCGAGGTTTTTCCCGACTCGGTAAGAGCTTCGCAGATTTACCGTAGCGTAAGGCGAGAGAGTCCCGAAAGCGTTGATCTCGTCGCCGCGCAGCCAGGGCCCCGAGGCGTAGACGAGGTCGGCGCCGACCGACCATTCAGGCGTGATGAAATAGTCGAAGCCGGCCTTCAGCCTGTGCTTGGCGATGGAGGTCAAATGCGCGCCGGGCGTCACGAGGATTGATTGCTGGCCGGCGAGGATCGCCAAAGGATTGTCCGGCGAACCCAGAGTGGTCAGCGACCGGAATGTCGCGTCGGTCAGCGTATAATTCATATAGGCGGAGAGCTTTTCGTCGCGATAACGAAACGAGGTCTCGACGCCCTGGCGCTGCGTGATGCCGGCGTTTGTGAAATAGCCGCGGCCGGTAATATTGCTCGGAACGCTCAGAATATCGTCAAAATTGGTCGTCCGGAACACGCCGGCGCTCCAGTAGAGTCGACCCGGCAGGAAAGCTGCGAGTTCGCTCGGCAGATAGGGCGCAACGGCCGTATTTCCGCGAAGCCCCGTTTCAATCGTATGCGAAACGACTTGTTTCAGCGGCGGGTCGGCCACAAGGAAGTTGTCGATGAGACAGGGCCGATTGGGATCGGCGCAACCAAGCTCGAGAGGGGTTGGCGCGCGATTGGCTTCCGAGTAGCTGGCGTAGGCGGTGATTTCCGGGGTGATTTTATAGGTCGCGCCGACAATCGGATTTACACGATTGAAGGTAGAGCTTCCGTTCAGCTGCGTTCCGATCAGATCGTAGAGAGAGATGGTCGCGAGATTGTAGCGCGCGCCGGCTGTGAAAGTGAGCGCATCCGTCAGGTCGAGGGAGTCGAGCGCATAAACGCCCAGGTAGGAGTTGGCGGCCGTGAGCCTGACGCTTTGCACGCTGCTTGCCGGCTCCTCGATCATGAGTCCAGTTGGAGCAATGATGAGATCGGCGGGATTTAGAATGCCAATTTGCTCATTCGCGGAGAAATGCGTCCAGCCATGATCGTAGCTGACGCCAAAGATGAGCTTGTTCGGACGTTCGAGAATTTTGTCGCTGTTCTCGAGCTGGACCGTCCCGCCGACAGTGCGAGAGCGCGTCCAGGTGCGGTCGATCACGCCGAGAGGAAGCGCTCCGAAAAGGTCGGGAATATTGGTGAGATCGCCCGCGTTATTGCAGAGAAAGACATTCCCGCAAGGGGAGAAGTCGGTCGCGTTGCCGTCCACATGCGCCTGGTCGAAGGCGCGGTAATGGACATCCGTCAGAATTCTCCAATTGGGCGCCGGCGTGAACACGGCGTTCAGCCCATATTGCGCGAGCGTGTTCTTCGTCGTCTGCGGAGTTGTGTATACCGAACTCGGATCGATGTTCACCAGATCGACCGGCGCCGAGTTCGAGGCGCCGAATCGGTTCTGCGCGAGCTGCAGCGTGAAATGCACTTCGGCCTGGTCGCCGCGATAACCGACGTCTCCATATAGGCGATTGATGCGCGAGCCGGAGAATTTGCGGTATCCGTCGTCGCCTGCCGCCTCCATCGCGAAATAAGAAGCGAAGTCGTGCGATTGCACGCCATATTGCATTGTTCCCTGGCGCCGGCCGCGGCTGCCGAAACGTCCGTCGACGTCAAAACCCTGCCAGGTGAAGCCGTTTTTCATATCGAGCACGACGGCGCCGCCAATGGCGTTGAGACCGAAAAGTGGATTTCCGGTTTCGATGACGGCTCTCTCGATTGCGACCGTCGGGATCAAATCCCAGTTGACGACATCGCCCCAGGCCTCGTTGATGCGAATGCCGTTTTGATAAACCGCGAGCCCTTGCGGCGTTCCGACGATGGGGGAGGCGACGAAGCCGCGAAAATCCACCTGGGGCGCGAAGGGATTTCCGGCGACGTCGGTGATTGAGACGCCAGGAGTGGTGCGATTGAGAGCGGAGCCAATATCGAATTGCCGGGACTCTGCGATCTCTCGCGCGCTCGTCACTTCAACGGTTGAAGGATAGTTGCTTTGCACGACGACGGGGGGCGCAGGCGGCGCAGGTTCGGGTTCCGCCGGCGCCGCGCGGCCTGGCTCGGCTCTGCGGACTGGTTCGTTGGCGGGGACGCTGCGTGCGCTGCTTGATCGCAAAGGCGCCACGCCGACGTCGATCGCCGGCAAAGCCTCCTGCGTCGCCGCGACGCTCGGCGCGAGACCCGCGCAGAGACCGGCAAGCGCAAAAACGCGTTTCTTCGTCGTCATCTCGTCTTCCTAAGGGCGCGCAAGCATCATAAACGCCCCGGAGCGCGATTCGAACTCGCGCCGAAGCTTTCGATTTAAATACTCTGCGCCGCTCAATTCGTCCCATGGAACAATGCGATAGAAAATCCTCCAAACATCCCGAAATATTCGGGAAATTTTCCCGAGCGGCCTTAATCGAACTGCGAACCGTCGAGCGGAAGGCGCGCGACGAGAAGAGCCCCATGCGGCTCCGCCGAGGAAAGCGAGAGAGACCCGCCTTGCGCCGCGACCCGCTCGCTCATCCCGCGCAGGCCAACGCCATCTCGGTTTGTAGCGGCGACCCCCGAGCCGTCGTCGCGCAATGTCACCAGAAGGCAGTTCTGCGCATCCCGCGTTACTCCGACCTCGACGCGGCTCGCATTTGAATGCCGGAAGACGTTTGTCAGACCTTCCTGCGCGACGCGATAGGCGGTGAGCGCAATCTCTTGCGGAAGAGCGTCGCCAAAATCATGCATTGCAAGATCGACGCAGATTTCGGGATTGATCTCTCGCCAGCCCTGCGCCAGGGCCTCCAAAGCCACGGCGAGACCCATTTCCTCGAGCGCCGCAGGCCGAAGCCGTTCCAATATGCGGCGATTGACCTGCTGCAATTGCGCGAGCTGCCCGTCGAGCCGGCGACAGTCGGCTGCGAGCGCGGCGGCGTCCGGCGCAGACGTCGACAATCTGCGCGCAAGCGCTCCAATTCCCGCGCGGATGGCAAAGAGAAAGGGGCCGATCTCGTCGTGTAAATCGCGGGCGATGTCGCGTCGCTCCTCCTCCTGCACATGGATCATGCGCTGAACGAGTCGATGGTTCTCCTCGTCAAGCCGTTTGAGCGCTGCCGCCAATGCATTGATGCGTTCGGCGATCGCCACGAATTCCGGAGGGCCGCCCGGCGCAAAGCGCACCTCGAGGTCGCCGCGCTCGAGCCGCTCGAGCCCATCGGCCAATGCGGAAACGGGACGCAGCGTGAGCGACGCGACCAGGGAGATGAGCGCGAAGGCGACAAGGCCAAGCGCAGCGCCCCCGAGCGTGAGGGAGGCGATTTCGTCCCAGATCTCGGCGATCTCATCCGCGGGATTGGCTGCAATGATAAGGTCGCCGGTAAGGTCCCCATGCCCGTCGAGCTTCACGCGCGTTTCGTTCACGCGCGGCATGACAAGCGAGGAAAACCATTCGGGCGCGCGGCGGTCGTCGTTTTGACCGGCGTTCCGCCCGGGAGGATTCGACTCGAGGAAAATTCTGACGTGCCGCAGTTTTGCGACGTCGCCGAGCATTTGCTGCAGTGCGGCGGAAGGATTGGGGTTTGTGTGCAAGCGGTCGAGGGCGGTCGCGACAAGCTCTTGCGCGAGACGGGTCGAACTGTCCGCCTCGGCGCGCACGCGGGACGCTGCGTGCAGGACAAGCAGACCCACGCCTATCGCGAGGCCCAAAGCCAATACGGCGCCGAGCAGGGCCGAGAGCCGCGCGCGCAAGGACAGGCTTTGAAACATCGCGCTTTCCTAATAATTTCACCGGTGGCGGTCATGGCGCGTCGCTCGCGTGGGTCGAATAGCGGAGTATCGGGGGCATTGCGAGAGAAATGCGGGTATTGATCGTCGACGATCATCCAATCATCGTTTCCGGCTGCGTCGCCATGCTTGCCGGCGAACCGGATATCGAAGTTTTTGACGCGCGCGACGCCGAGAGCGGGCTGCGCGTCTACAAGGAAAAAAATCCCGACATCACCGTGGTGGACATCGGCCTGCCCAAGGCGTCGGGATTCGAGCTGACGCGACGGATTCTGCGTTACGACGCCGAGGCGCGCATCGTCGTCTTCAGCATGAACGACGACCCGATTTTCGCGGCGCGGGCGATCGACGCCGGAGCGCGCGGCTATGTCACCAAGAACGACGACCCTTATCTGCTGCTGCGCGCCGTCCGTGAAGTCGCAGCGGGCGGCGTATTCCTCATGCCGAAAATCGCAAACCGGCTCGCGTTCGAGAAAAACGCCTCCGCCTCCAATCCGCTTGCAGGGCTAAATGCGCGCGAACTCGAAATCCTGCGGATGCTGGGGCGTGGACTGAGTACAGCGGAAATCGCCGACGCGGCGAAGGTCTCTTACAAGACCATCGCCAATTCCAGTTCAATCATCAAACGCAAGCTCGGCGCCCGCACGCCCATGGATCTCGTGCGGATCGCGATCGAACAAAAGCTCGCTTGAGACGAGGCCTACAAGGACAGCGTCACTTCCTTTGCGGCTCGTCGGGCTTTGCGGGAGCGTCGGGGAGCGGCGTCGGCGCGAAATAATTCTTCGGAACCGTGCCCGTCAAAGAGCCGAGGAAAGCCGTGATTTTTTGAGCGTCCGCATCGGAAAGTTCGACGCCCAATTGCACCTTGGCCATGATCTTCACGGCGCGCGGCAATTCCGCGACGGAGCCGTCGTGAAAATAGGGGCCGGTCTTCGCGACGTTGCGCAATTGCGGAACCTTGAACACATAAAGGTCGGCGTCGTTTTTCGTAATCTCGGCGCGGCCTTTGTCGGGTTGCGCGGCGCCCGTCTCCTTCCAATAGTCGGAGACCACGCCGAATTTCTGGAACGAGTTTCCGCCGACGCCCGGTCCGTTGTGGCAGCCGGCGCAGCCGAGATCGATGAATTTGCGCAAGCCGACTTTCTCTTCAGTCGAAAGCGCCTTGACGTCGCCGTTGAGGAACGCATCGAATTTCGATGGCGACATCAGCGTTCGCTCGAAAGTCGCGATCGCCGCGCCCCAATTCTTCTCGTTGACCGGATCTTTGTCTTCGGGAAAAGCCTTTGCGAAAAGCTCGGCATATCCCGGAATGGCCTTGAGTTTCGCCATCGCCGTCGGGTAATCGGGATTTCCGAAAGTGGCGGGCCCCAGCAACGATTTTGAGGCCTGTTCTTCGAGCGTTTCCCTGTCGCCGCGCCAATGCTGCTTGAATTGCAGCGAGACGTTGAACATCGTGGGCGCGTTGCGTGCGTTCTCCTTGCCGAAAACGCCTATAGCCTTGGGAAGCCCGTCGGTCGCCTGACGCTCCGGCAAATGACAGTGGAAGCAGCTGACGTTACCGTCCTGCGAGAGTCGGTTCTCGAAAAACAATCTCTGGCCAAGATCAACTCGCGCCTGTCCTCCGGGCGTATCCTTTGCCGCGGGGACGGGCGGCAATGGTTGAAACACCGCCTTTGCGTCTGCAAGAAGCGACCGTCCAGAGCCGTCTTCCGCCTGCGTTGCGCCTCCGCCGTGGATCGCAACAAGGGAAAGGCTCAAGAATAAAGAAGTGATTTGTCTGCGCATGCACTGCCTCCGCCTAGGCTCGCCCGCAACGAAAAAGCAAGCCGGCTACCGGACGCGGGTCTCGGAAAGAAACCCTTCGCCCTGCCGGCTTGAAATTTGGATAAATTTTTGGCCGCCTGAAGGCGGCGCCATCGCCGTTTTTAGATTTCGGCCGACGAGTAGCTGGTGATTTCCATTCCCACGCAGACTTCGACAATCTCAGGAGTGGTCCAGGCCATTTTTGTTTTCCTCCGGTTGAGTTGAGGGCCTCTCCCGCTTCTTCCACATCCGGCGTTCGCCGGTCGCGTCGGCGGGTTCAAGCTGAACTGGCTTCTATCATGAAGCCCACCGCCGCGCAATTCGCCTTTACTCCGGAACGCTT
>Ga0209048_10001185_pt1 | contig 27134 bp, 23 predicted proteins | sample FrelakmetCRP12CR_FD_187146 | JGI IMG/M metagenome (GOLD analysis project Ga0209048, IMG submission 187146) | Freshwater lake sediment microbial communities from the University of Notre Dame, USA, for methane emissions studies - CRP12 CR (SPAdes)... | ecosystem: Environmental > Aquatic >... | reverse complement strand
GGCGACGTAGCTCGATTTTCGCTCGTGGAATCCGACCAGTACCTCGCCCTTCTTGTGCACGTTGCGCACCGAGAGGCGGGCGCGATTACGGTAGCCGAAGGCCGGCCCTTCGATGGGGCGCAGTACCTGTTCCGGCCGCACCTTGGCCAGGTGCCAGAGGTTGTCTTCGAGCACACGCTGCTTGATCGCCACTTGTGCCGACGCGTGCAGATGCTGCATCTTGCAGCCGCCGCAGGCGCCGGCGTGGAGGCCGAAGTGCGGGCAGGCCGGAGACACGCGTTGCGAGCTCTCGCGGCGCATCGCCACCATCGTCGCCTGCTCCCAGTTGTTCTTGCGTCGTGAGACACGTACCTGCACCTGCTCGCCGGGCAGCGCGCCCTCGATGAAGACGACCTTGCCTTCGGCGTTGCGGGCGACGCCCTGGGCCTCGAGGTCGAGCGATTCGATCGTCAGCCATTCGTTGCTATCCGTCATGGGCGCTCATTATCCGGGCCGCCCCCTGCGCCTCGAGCGGCGCAGGGTCGCCACCGTGCCGCTCATGCACAATCGACGCAGGAGCCCCATTTCGCGACAGGATTTGCCATGAAGGCCATTGCCAGACTCGTCATGCTGAGCTGCTTGCTGTTCGGAGGAGCGGCCCACGCCCAATTTCTGAACCTGCTGGCGACGACACCGATTTCCCAGTTCAACGATGCCGACAACAAGCTGTTCCTGGCGACGATCGACAAGGCACTCGCCGACGGCGCAGACGGGGTGGCGATCGCATGGAAGAACGAGCGCACGCCGGCGGCCGGCGTGATCACGCCGCAGAAGACCTATGTTTCGGACGGCATGAAGTGCCGCGACCTGCTGATCGCCAACAGCTACAAGACGCTCAAGGGCGAGGCGGTGCACACGTTCTGCCAGACGAGCGCCGGACAATGGAAGCTGCGGCAGTGAACGCCGCAAGCTGATGCAAGGCGTTGGCGTCCGGCCGTCGCACGGCCGCACTCGCCGGACTGCTGCCACCCACACTCACGGAGTACGCCGACATGCAAGACCCCCCGCGCGACCTGGTCCGCACGACGCTCGGCGTGCTCTTCATCGGCGCGCTCATCATGGCCACGTTCTGGATCCTGCGGCCGTTCATTGCCGCGACGATCTGGGCGACGATGCTCGTCGTCGCCACCTGGCCGGTGCTGCTGTGGTTCGAGGCGCGGCTGTGGCGTCGCCGCAGCCTCGCCGTGCTCGTGATGACACTGCTGATGCTGCTGCTCTTCGTCGTGCCGCTGATGCTCGCGATTGCGACCATCGTCGAACATTCCGATTCGATCGTGACTCATGCCAAGACGCTTGCAGGCTTCCAGGTACCGCATCCTCCGGACTGGGTGGGCGCGCTGCCCTTCGTCGGCGAGAGGGCAGCGCAGGCCTGGGAACAGGCCTATGAGGCCGGCACGATGGGCCTGATCGCGAAGCTCGCACCCTACGCGGACAAGATCCTGAAGTGGTTCGTCTCGCAGGCTGGCAGCTTCGGATTCGTTTTCCTGCAGTTCCTGCTCACGGTCGTGATCTCGGCGCTGATGTATGCGGGCGGCGAGCCGGCTGCGCTCGCGGTGCATCGGTTCGGACAGCGCCTGGCAGGCATTCAGGGCGAAAGCGCGGTGACGCTCGCCGGCCAGGCCATCCGAGGCGTGGCGCTCGGTGTCGGCGTCACCGCGGTGGTGCAGGCGGGATTGGGCGGCATCGGGCTGGCCATTGCAGGCATCCCGCTCGCGGGGCCGCTGTCCGCGGTGATGCTGCTGCTGTGCATCGCTCAACTCGGCCCCGGCCTGGTGCTGCTTCCCGCCGTGGCTTGGGTGTACTGGAGCGGCCAGACCGGCTGGGGAACCTTCCTTCTGGTGTGGTCGCTGGTGGTCATCATGCTGGACAACGTCCTGCGCCCGGCGCTGATCAAGCGCGGCGCCGACCTGCCGCTTCTGCTGATCTTTACCGGAGTCATCGGCGGGCTGCTCGCGTTCGGGTTGGTCGGCATCTTCGTCGGGCCGGTGGTGCTGGCGGTTGCCTATACGCTGCTCGAGTCGTGGCTCGACGGTGGCGCGCCACCCGGCGCCGAGAGCGCAGGCGTCTGACGTCGACCCCTGCGATGCGCGAGGCCCGCGACAGCGATGGCTGATAGGGCGCGAGCTTGAAGTTCCTCCAGGGCCTGCTGCCACTCCGCCGCGCCGACCTGCGAAGCGATGCGCTGGCCGGAATCAGCGCTGCCTCGGCGAGCATTCCACAGGTGCTTGGCTACGCCACGATCGCCGGCATGCCGGTCGTGACTGGCCTGTACACCACGCTGCTGCCGGTGGTCGCCTTCGCGCTGCTGGGCTCGTCGCGCCGTCTCGTCGTCGCGGCCGACTCGGCCACCGCAGCCATCGTTTCGAGTTCGCTCTCGACCATGGCCACGCCGGCGAGCGAACGCTATGTCGCGCTCGTCGGCATGCTCGCGCTGCTGACGGCAGCAATGCTGCTGGTAGCGCGCCTGTTCAAACTCGGTTTCCTGGCCGACTTCCTGTCGCGCACCGTGCTCGTCGGTTTCCTCACCGGTGTCGGGCTGCAGGTCGGCATCGCCATGCTCGGCACCATGGTCGGCGTGCCGTTCGATTCGCACCGCACGCCTGAGCAGGTGTGGGAACTCGTTCGCAACCTGCCGCAGTTCGACCCAACACAGACAGGGCTGTCGGCGTTGGTAGTGACAGGTATCGTGCTGGGCCGCCGCCTCGCGCCACGGCTACCTGTCGGACTGTTCGCAGTGCTCGGCTCGATCGCCGCCAGCGCGGGCCTGGGCATTGCGGCGCGCGGCATCTCGGTGCTCGGCCCTGTCGCTGGAGGACTGCCGCACTTGCGCCTGCCCGACGTACCGTGGCGCGACACGCTCGCGCTGCTGCCGGTGGCGGTGTCGTGCGTCGCGATGATCGTCGCGCAGAGCGCGGCGACTTCGCGCAGCTTCGCGGCGCGGCACCGCGAACGCGTCGACGAGAACGCCGACATCCTCGGGCTCGCGGCGGCGAACGCCGTCGCCGCGCTGAGCGGCAGCTTCGTCGTCAACGGCAGCCCGTCGCAAAGCGCGCTGGCCGAGAGCGCCGGTGCGCGCAGCCAGTTCGCGATGCTCGCGTTGGCCGGCGTGACGCTGCTGGTACTGTTGTTCTTCACCGGCCCGCTGCAGTACCTGCCGCGCTGCGTGCTCGCGTCGGTCGTGTTCACGATCGCGCTCGGCATGATGGACCTGAGGGGCCTGGCCGACATCCGGCGCGAGAGCCGCGGCGAATACTGGCTCGCGCTGGCTAGCGCAGCTGCGGTGGTCGCCATCGGTGTCGAGCAAGGCATTCTGCTGGCGATCGTGCTGTCGCTGCTCAAGCACGTGCGTCACAGCTACCAGCCGCACAGCGCCGTGCTTGTGCTCGACGCCGCCGGACATTGGGAGCCGCGGCCCGCGTTGCCGGGGATGCAGACTGCGCCGGGCCTGATCATCTACCGCTTTGGAGCCGACCTCTTCTACGCCAACGCCGACCACTTTGTCGATGGGGTACGCGAACTCGTCGCCGACGCGCCGCAACCCGTGCGCTGGCTCGTGATAGACGCCAGCGCGATCACCGCAGTGGACTATTCGGCAGCGCGCTCGCTGCGCGAACTGCTCGACGACCTGGCTCAGCGCTGCGTCGCGCTGGTCTTTGCCCGCGCGAGCCCGGACCTCCGCTCGGACCTCGACCGGCACGGTATCACCGCGCTTGTCGGTGCCAGGCACGTCTTCTCGACACTGCACGAGGCGCTCGCCGCGGTGCGCTCGGAGCGGCCCGACGCGCCGGCCAGCGGCCCCGAGGCTCTGCTCACTTGAGGGTCCAGGGGTAGTTCACGATGATCCGATAGTCGGTCGTGTTGCCGCCCGCCGATTGCTCGAGATAGGCCGCGCGGGCCCGAATCCACAAGGGCCGCACCCATTCGGGCCAGCGCGCCGCGCTGAATCGGTAGTCGAGCGTCAGGTCGTATTCGGTCGCGTTCGCCAGCGCGGCCCCGGTCGAAGCGTCGATCGCTCCTCTCCCGAATACCACCTCGGCGTTGAGCACCAGGCCCGGCATCTCGAGACCGGCAAAGTCGTAGGTGCCGCCGATCAGGTAGGCCTTCTGGCCCGCCTGGTCGAAGTCCTTGTAGATCATCGACGTGTAGCCTGGCCACGAGCCGTAGGGCGTACGGTAGGCCGCGCCGCGGCCGGTCTGGTTGTAGGCGAAGGTCGCCGTGGCGCCACCGGCGATCAGGTCGGCCTGGACGCCGCCAGATGCGGTCGAGAACGACGAACCCGTCAGCGCGTCATTGCCCGTGCTCGTCTGGTACATCCCCTGCACACCGAGACGCAACTTGTAGGCATCGGACAGCGGCGTGAGCCACGTGGCATCGACGTAAGTCGAGTTCAGAATGTCCGGCACGTGATAGCTCGAGAGGCGCAACGAGAGGTCCTTGACCGGCTCGCCGCTGAACCCGATGAGCCACATCGGTGAGCTGACGCCGGCGGGCGCGCCGGCCACGGTGGCAAAGTTGACGAACGTCGTCGAGTTCCGCGTCTTCTCCGCCGTCAGGTAGCCGGCAAAGTAGTTCACGCCGCCGAGCCTGCCACTGAGCTTTCCCCCTTCGAAGGCGTTGGGCGTCATGCGGTTGTCCTGCGGGTTGACCTCGGGTTGGTTGACTTCGAAGCGCCCGCCCGTCAGCGTCTGTTCAAGCAGCTTGAGCGAAACGTAGGCCTGGCCGAGCACCGAATAGCCGTCCTGGCCGGGCGCGAGCAACAGCGTGCCGTCGGCGTCGGGCGGGGCCCACAGCGGCTGCGAGGTGTAGCCGATGAGTCCGAAGTTCAGTACGTCGCCCAGCCACCCTGACTGGTAACCGAGCCAGCCGCCAGCGGCCCAGGCCTCGTTGTCGATCGGGCCCGGCTTCTGGCGGTCCATCGCATAGGTTCGCAATTGCAGCGTGACCTTGCTGTCGCTGACAAGCATGTTCTCCAGCGCGCTCGCGTCGTCGACTGCGAATGCGCTGCTGCTCGAGCCGAGCGCCGCCACTGCGGTGGCGACCGTCGAAACCCAGGCGATGTTGCGCATGCGAGTCTCTGAATGCACCCCGAACCCTCCGTTCCACATGACCCCCCTGAACGCACGCCGCAAGTCCGATGCCGAACCACGCACGCAGGCTGCGGCGCTCGCGGACGCATGGGCAAAGCCCGCTCGTTCGCCGGATGCTAGCGTACCAGCGTGCCCTCGCCCGCCCTGGCTTGGTCGACCTGCGTCGAAGCCGAGCGCACGCGCCGCCGTCTGCCGCACACCTCGCGCGGCAGATCAGCGCCCAGTCGACAAGGGGTGCCCGCGAAACCAGCGCAGGCGCCAGATGGGTGGCAGCATCGAGCGTCATGCGCCCTCGATTCCGGATCCGTTGGTGCACCGCTCCAGGCGCCTAGAATGGTGTCCGTTACCGGAGTTCACACGATGAAATTCCCGCCCGTCAACTGATGGTCACTGGACACCCGAAAGCAACGCCATGAGGCCCACGCTTCGAAGCACGCGCCGCCGCGCACTGCGCAGGCTGGTCGCGACGTTCGCGATCATCGCCACCGCTTGCACCACCCCGGCGGTCACGCCACTGAAAGGCATGGCCATTTCAAAGACGCCGCTGATCGGCAAGTTCGTCTGGCGCGACCTGCACACAGAGAACCCTGCCGCCGTCAAGGCGTTCTACGCCGGCCTGTTCGGCTGGGAGTACGTGGAAAGCACGGCGATGGGTCGGCCCTACACGCTGGTGAAGTCGGGCGGGCAGTACATCGGCGGCATCGTCAAGGCCGAGCGCCAGGTGCCGCAGCAGCCCAACTCGCAGTGGTTGAGCTACCTGTCCGTGCCCGACGTCGATCGGGCTGCCGAGCGCACTCGCGCGGCGGGCGGCAGCGTGCTGCGGGCCCCGTTCGATCTGCCCAGGGTCGGCCGCGGTGCGGTGGTAATCGATCCGCAGGGCGCGCCGCTGGGTTTGCTGCGCGCATCGTTCGGCGACCCGGCCGATACACCGGAGCCGGTGATGTACAGCTTCCTGTGGACCGAGGAACTGGCCCGCGACCCGGTGGCCGCGGCGCAGTTCTATGCCGATCTGGTCGGCTTCGAGGTGCTGGTCCAGGACCAGGGCGACAAGCCGTTCCGAGTGCTCAAGCTCGGCCACGAGCGCGCAGGCGTCATGCGCATGCCTTTTGCGGGCATGCAGCCGACCTGGCTCGTTTCGGTGATGGTGGCCGACCCCACTGCGAGCGCGCAGCGCGCCCAGCAACTCGGTGGCCGCGTGCTTCTTGCGCCCCGGACGGACGTGCGCAACGGTTCGGTGGCGCTCGTCGCCGACCCCGGCGGTGCCGTGCTGGCGCTCCAGAAGTGGCCGTCATCGTGAAGCGCAACCCGGAAGCCGCCATGCGAACCAGACTCGTGCCCCGCGCCCTCGTCATGCTCGTCGTCGCCATCGCCACCACCTGGTGGCTTGCCGGCTGCGACGACAGCATCGAAATCGGGGGCGTCGGCGTGTCGACTGGCCTGCCGACCACCGGCGTGAGCGATTCGGCAGGAGCTGCCGACATTGGCGTCGGCAGCGTTCACTGGGTCGGTAATCCGCGCTGGTAGACCGCGTCCGGCGTGTGCATGCCGCCTCGCCGGCGGTGTCGGCCCAGGTGCGCTCAAGGGGTGCCGATGAGCAGGTAGGCGTTCGAATAGCCGCTGGTAGTCGAGTACGCGTAGCCGATGAAGACCGGGCCGATCGGCGTCTCGCCACCGAGATAGAGGCCGATCGAGTCCTGCCAGCCCTTCAGGTTGGTCTCGGTGTAATGGAGACCCATCTTGCCCGCCTCCAGCGCCAGACCGAGGCGCATGTCGCCGCGCAGGCCCAGGGGCAGCGTTCCGAGGATACGTTCGATGCGCAACCCCGCATAAGCCGCGTTGTCGCCCATCAGCTGGTCCTTGGCGAACGCGGACAGGTTCAGGAAGCCGCCGAGCTTCGCCGGGTCGTACACAGGCAGTTGGCCGACCGGCGAACCGACATAGGCTACCCGTGCCTGGAGCACGAACTTGTCCAGCGGAACAGCGCCGCGAAGGTTGACATCGAACTTGCTGAAACCCTGTGAAGGTGATTCGAAGTACCTCGCGGCGGCACCCCAGCCGCTCTTGGGCACGTAGATCCGGTCCATGTGATCGAGGTCCAGGCTCGCAAACCAGCCGCCATAGCTCACGTCGTATCCCTGGACCAGCGGCAAGCCGATGCTGATGTTGGCGCTCTTGCGCGTCTCCTCCCAGCCGAGCTTGGCCTGACCCAGCGTGCCGATGCGCACCCCGACAGCCAGATCGCCGGTCAGGTCGTGGACCTGCAGTTCGGCCAGCTTCTGGTCATCCTGGAAGACATACAAGTTCTGTCGCTGATAGGCAATGGTCGGCTCGACGAAGTAGCGCTGCGTCGCCTCGAGAGGCTGGTAGAAATCGAGCGCGACGCGGCTCTTGTTACCGATCTCGCCGACCGCGAGCAGTTCGGCGCCGAGGGAATTCAGCCAGGTCTTCTGGTAGGCGGCACGCAGCAAGTAGGTCGATCCGGTGCCGAAGTTGGTCTCCAGCCCCAACCCGAAGCGCAGATAGTCGGGACCCCAGGCCTTCTCGACAGGTGTGACGCGCAGGATATTGCGATCGCGCTCGCGCAGCACTGTGTAGTCGACACGTTCGTAGTAGCCATCGCCATATACGCGCAACAGGTCTTCGTTCAGCGTTTGAGTATCCAGCGGTTCGCCGGTCTTCTGGGTGATGTGCCGCTCCACGTCGGCCGGGTTGACGCGCTTGACCCCCGCGATCTCGACTTCGTCAATGCTCCGCGGCGGTGCTTCCGGGGAATTGATGCGCCGCCACCAACTGGCGTACTGTGCTTCGCTGACTGACAGTCGCTTCAATTGCTCGGTCGCTGCGGCGGCGGCACTCCGGCCGCGGTCTGCCGTCTCGCCGTTGCGCTCGAAGTCACCGGCGGAAATGCCGTCCAGATCGGGCTTGATGTAGATGTCGGTGGGCTTCAGCGTGGCCAGCGACTGTGTCACGTTCTGCTCGGTCAGGATGTTGACCATCTGCGCGGTGACGCTGATCAGCGACCGGATGTCGTCCGCCTTGAGCAACGGCGAGCCGACGTTGACGACGATCAGCGCGTCGGCGTGACAGCGCTCCCGCGCCTCGGCGATCGGCACGTTGTCCACCAGCCCGCCGTCGACCAGCAAGTGCCCATCGCGCTCGACCGGTGCCATCAGGCCTGGCACCGACATGCTGGCGCGCATCGCCTGCGTCAGGCTGCCGTCGCGCATCACGACGCGGCTGCCGGTGCCGATGTCGGTGGCGACGATCGACAGCGGCAAGGGCAGGTCTTCGATCAGGCGCTCGCCGCGGTCGGCGCGCACGAGCTGGTTGAAGAAGGCTTTGATCTTCTGCCCGGTCACGACGCCTGGAGCGTACTGCAGGCCCTTGTCGGTGACGCCGAGTTCCGACCCCGGCAGGTAATACTGGGAGAGCCGCTTGTTGCGGTAGCTCATGTCGTAGAAGGCGGGGTTGTCCTGGAACATGTCGGCCCAGTCGGCCTTCGCCATCGCCTCGCGCATCTCGGCCGCGGTCAGCCCGGCTGCGTAGGCGCCCGCCACGAGGCCGCCCATGCTCGTTCCCGCAACGCAATCGACCGGCACACGAAGACGTTCAAGCACTTCGAGCACGCCGATGTGGGCCGCCCCTCGCGCACCGCCACCCCCGAGCACGAGCCCGACGCGAGGGCGAGGCTCGTCTGGTGTCGTCTGCGCCCAGGGCGCTCCGGCGATCAGGAGGGCGAACAGACCAATCATCGCCCGCCCGAGCAGACTGGTGCCGAGAAACGCCTTCACGCAGCTCATGCCGCGGCCCTTGTTGTTGAAGTGCTATCCCTAGGCTCGCCGCCCGGGCGGCTCGCCAGGCAACGGCGGGCGTCAGAAGATCGAGTCGCGATCGATGCCATCGCGAGCCATCACGCGGCGCAGTTTGACGAGTGCCTCCAGCTGAATCTGGCGAATGCGCTCACGCGTCAGTCCAAGCCGTTCGGCAAGCACCTCCAGCGTTTCCGGCTCTCGATGGCTGAGCCCGTAGCGACCCGCCAGCACTTCGCGCTCGCGTTCGTTCAGGGCCTCGAGCCCATGCGACAGCAGGAGATCGACTTCGTGGTCGAGCGTGAGGCTCATCGGGTCGACCGCGTCATCGTCGGCCACCGAATCGAGCAGGGTTTCGGCGCCCCCCTCTGTCGACCCGCGCTCTAGGGGTGCGTCGAGCGAGGCCGGAAGTTCGGCCAGGGCGAGCAGCCCGGCCACTTCGCGCACGGGTCGCTCGACGACAGCGGCGATGTCTTCCATGCGAACCGCCTTGTCGCCGTGCTCGAAATGCGCCGCCTGGGCCTCGAGCGCGCGGCGTGCCTTGAGGATGTGGTTGAGCTCGCGCACCACATGCACCGGCAATCGCACCAGGCGCGACTGCTGCATGATCGCCCGCTCGATGCTCTGGTGAATCCACCACGATGCATAGGTCGAGAAGCGAAATCCGCGCTCCGGCTCGAACTTGCTCGTGGCGTGCATCAGACCGAGGTTGCCTTCCTCGATCAGGTCGGTCATCGGCAGGCCACGCCCCACGTAGTTCCTCGCGATGCTCACCACCAGGCGGAGGTTGTGTTCGATCATCGCCTGGCGCGCCGCGAAGTCGCCGCCGCGCGCACGGCATGCCGTTTCGAACTCCTGCTCCGGCGTCAGCAGTGCGTTCTTGCGGATGTCGCGCAGATAGCTCTGAAGCGCGTTGCCGGTGGCAGACGGGTCCGGCGCGCCATCGCCAGCGATGGGCTCCATCCCGGGCGTCCACTCCGGCGAGTTCTCATCTTCTGGCGCAACACCCGGTGCGGATGGCGCGAGTACGCGCGGAACCTGGCTGGCAAAGAAGTCGGGCCTCGCTCGCCCGTTGAACCGAACCTGCCTGTTGACCATGGCAACGGATCAGCACGCGGCACTCAGCGTGGCGGCAACAGCTTGGCCGGATCGACCGGCTTGCCGAGCCGGCGGATCTCGAAGTGCAGTTGCACGCGCTCGGCGTCGGTTGACCCCATCTCGGCGATCCGCTGTCCGCGACGCACCACCTGGTCTTCCTTGACGAGCAGCGTCTGGTTGTGCGCGTACGCCGTGAGGAAAGTGTTGTTGTGCTTCACGATCAGCAGATTGCCATATCCGCGCAAGCCCGATCCGGCGTAGACGACGCGCCCGTCGGCCGCCGCGAACACCGGGTCGCCGGCGTTCCCGGCGATCGCCAGGCCCTTGCTGCGCGCGTCGTCGAACTGCACGACGACGGGGCCATTGGCGGGCCACATCCAGTTCACGTCGTCGTCGCCTTCACGCGGGAGCGGCGCAGGCGCGGAAGCCGGCGTCGTTGCCGCCACCGTAGCCGCAGGCACGACTGCCGCGCTGGCTGGAGGGGTTGCCGATGCGGGCGGAGCGGCAGCGACGGGTGGCGTCGCGCGCTCGAGCGGCCGCGCCTCCACTCGTGCGCTCGTGACCGGGCGCGTCGCGGCAGCGGCCGGGTCTGCGTCCGGCGCAACCACGCGCAGCACCTGGCCGACCTCGATCACATTCGGGTTGTCAAGCTTGTTCCACTTCACGAGGTCGCGCCAGTTCTGCCCGTTGTCGAGCGCAATGCGGATCAATGTGTCGCCTGGCCTGACGCTGTAGTAGCCGGCCTTGCCAGCGTTCTCGGCGCCGGGAAGTGGAGTGGCTGCGTCGGCTTGCGGCGCCGCCGAGGTGGACACCACCGGCATCGTGGCAACCCGATCCTCGACCGGTGCGCGGTACTTGCTCGACGCACACCCGCCCATCATGACCGCCAGCGCGCCCGCCAGTGCGCCGAGCCAAACCCTGGCTCCCATTCCCAACATCCTCTGCACGCCGCACGTCATCAGTCCAGCCCCGCTTTCAAAGGAACGAAATGCACCGTCTCGTGCACACTGCGCCGGTAGCCATTGTCGCCGCGATCCACGACCATCAGCACTTGCTGCTGGCCCTGCATGCGCACCGGCGCCACGAGCCGTCCGCCCGGCGCGAGCTGGTCGAGCCAGGCCTGAGGCAGGGCATCACCGCCCGCCGCGGCGACGATGCTTTCGTATGGTGCGCCCCCCGGATGGCCGAGCATGCCGTCACCATACATCAGTCGCACCCTTGTTTCGCGCAACTGCGCCAGATGCAGGCGCGCTTTGTCGTGCAAGGGCCGGACACGCTCGATCGACCATACCTGGCGCGCAAGTCGTGCCAGCAGCGCCGCCTGGTAACCGCAGCCGCTGCCGATCTCCAGCACCCACCCCAGCGTGCCCGCAGCGCGGGCCGCTTGCCCTTCGGTGAGCAGTTCGATCATGCGCGCCACGACCGAGGGCTTGGAGATCGTCTGCCCATGACCGATCGGCAGGCTCGTCTCTTCGTAGGCCTGGTTGACGAGCGCGCCGTCCACGAACAGATGGCGTGGCACGCTGGACAGCGCTTCGAGCACCGGCTCGCTGCGCAACCCCGCCGCTCGCAGGCGTGCGACCATGCGACGCCGCACCTCCGCCGAATCGAGGCCCAGTCCGGAGGGGACGACGCGACGGGCTTCGTCGGTCGCCGCCTGCTGCAACGGCGCCTGCGGCCGCAGCATCGTGCGCGCCACGGCCGCGCCATCCTTCGTCCGTGACTCCAGACGATCGAGACGCAGCGGGAACTTCGGCGCCGACCCACGCGTCGTTGTCATGCTGCGTCCCGGGCCGCGCAGGCGAGCCTTGCGTTCCACGCGACCAGGGCCTCGTGGTCGGTCAGGTCGACCTGCAGCGGCGTGACCGACACCTTCCCCTGTGCCGTGGCGTGGAAGTCGGTGCCCGCGCCGGCCTCACGCGCATCGCCGGCCGGGCCGATCCAGTAGATTGCCTCGCCGCGCGGGTTGACCTGCCGGATCACCGGCTCGCTGGCATGGCGGCGCCCGAGGCGGGTGACCGCGACGGCTGCGCGGTCGGCATCAGGGCGGTTCGGGATGTTCACGTTGAGCAGCCATGGCGCGCCGACGAGCGGCGAGCGCAGCACCTGCTCGACCAGGCTGCGAGCCACGCGGGCAGCAGCATCGAGTTCCTGCCAGCCCTTGTCGAGCAGGGAGAACGCGATCGCCGGTATGCCGAAGAGGAAACCCTCCATCGCCGCTGCGACCGTGCCCGAATAGAGCGTGTCGTCGCCCATGTTGGCGCCGTTGTTGATTCCCGAAAGCACCAGGTCGGGGCGGTGCGGAAGCAGTCCGGTCAGCGCCACGTGCACGCAATCCGAGGGTGTACCGTTGATGTAGCGATAGCCGTTGGCCGCGCGGAACACCGACAAGGGTCGGTTCAGCGTCAGCGAATTGGAGGTACCGCTGGCGTTCTGCTCAGGTGCGACGACGTCGATCTCGCCGAGCCCATGGCAGGCCTGTACCAGCGCCTGAAGTCCCGGCGCGAGATAACCGTCGTCGTTGGCGATCAGGATGCGCATCGCGTGATTGTAGGGAGTCGAAGGTCCCAGCCCGCCCATGGTCGACCCGCGCTTTCGCGGCTTGGCGCGACCTGCCCCGCACTCGGTCGCCATGCGCGGCCGAGCTCAGGCGGAGTGCGCTACGATGCCCGGCAACGTGCGCGGGACAGAGCGCGGGAGACGAGACGGTCATGGCGGTGAAGGTCTTGATCCTTGAAGACAACCCGGTGGCGCGCAGCTTTCTGTGCCGCGTCGTGCGCGAGAGCTTCAGCGACACCCTCCTGATCACCGAGGCCGGCAATCTCGAGACCGCGCGCCGCCACTTGGGCCTGAAGATCGACGGCCGGGGTCCGAGCGAGCCGTTCAAGCTGATCCTCGTCGACCTCGAACTGCCCGATGGCAACGGCGTGGAGCTGCTGACCGAGCTCGAGCGCTATCCGGCGACCAAGATCGTCACCACGCTCTATTCCGACGATGACCATCTCTTTCCCGCGCTGCAGTGCGGCGCAGACGGGTACTTGCTGAAGGAAGACCGGTTCGAGGTGCTGGTCGAGGAGTTGCAGAAGATCGTGCGCGGCCAGCCGCCGCTGTCTCCTGCCATCGCACGCCGCTTGCTGATGCATTTTCGCCAGGGGAGCGCGGGACCCGGCCTGCCACACGATCAACCCGGTGGCATGACGAATCACCAGGCGCCGCCGTCGGGACTGCAAAGCAGCCGCCCGATGTCGCAAGGCCGCGGCGCGCCGCTGGATCACGAACGCCTCACGCCTCGTGAGAGCGAGGTGCTGACCTACCTCAGCAAGGGATTCACCATCAAGGAGATCGCGAGCCTGATGGGAATCAGGTGGTTCACCGTGAACGACCACATCAAGTCGATCTACAAGAAGCTCAACGTGTCCAGCCGAGCCGAGGACGCGGTGCTGTCCAGCAAACAGGGACTGGTGTAGACCCAGAGGCGAGGGAGCGCGGGATCCCGACCGCACCGCCGCATCCGTGCAAACATGTTTGCGGTTCGCTTCGCAGGGTCGACCGACATACTTCAAAGCGATCCCGGTCACGACGTCAAACGCGAAGCCATGTTTCTACGCGCCGCCACAAGAGACGACATGCGGGTTTCCGGGTAGGTGGGATGGCGCCTGCGCCTTCTCATCCTGACGGTGCTGCTGGGATGTGTCGGACTGCTCCTCCTCGCCAGGTCGCTCGCCGCGCAGCATTCTGTGGATGCGCGCTGGCAGGCCGGCTCCCAGGGGCAGGTCGAGCTTGCCGGGTCCGACCTGGCCGCGCTCCAGCCGTACCGGTCGCAGGTGCTCGTCGGGCTGGCAGGCGCCACGTCGACGGTGGGCCCGATCGACGGGCTCGTGCTGCAGCGGTCAGCACGCTGGCTGATCGACGATACCTCGCGCCAGCGCCATCGCGAGATGCACGAAAGACTGGCCCACGCACTGTCGCAGGCGTTGATCGGGCTCCAGTTCGCCGATGGTTCCATCGTCGAACTGCCATTGCACCGGCGCGGGTTCGGCGGGCTGGGAACGAGCTTCTGGCTGCTCGGCAGCCTGGCTCTCGTGCTCTATCTTGCCGCCGGCGTCGCCCTGCTCGCGCGGCTTTCGCTGCGCAACCTGCTGTATGCGTTGATGTCGCTGTGCCAGGCGGGCAACCTCTTGTTCGCGGCGATCGAGTCGACACCCGGACTCGGCCTGCCGTTACCCCTGCTTGCATGGGAGATGTCAGCCCGCATGGCGTTCGATCTTGTCACTGCAGCCGCCGCGGTGCACGCGGCGAGCCTCTTTCTGCGCGGGAGCGCCGCCGCGCGGCGCATCGCTTACGGCGCATGGTTGGCGGTGTCGGTGCTTATCGTGCTGGCGGCGGTCGGTCGGCTCGCTCACGCGTGGTGGTGGACGCAGCTCGGAGTGGCCGTGTTATGCATGATCGCCATTGCACTGCTGAGCGGGAGTCATCGCGGCGCACCCAATCCCCATGCGCTGCAGTTGCGGCGCTTCGGCATCGTTGCCCTCGGCACGTGGACGCTGCTCACGCTGTCGCTGGCGGTAGCCGACCGCTTTCCAGACGTGCAGCACAGTCTCCTCAGCGTCGTCTCGATCACCTGGTACGTCTTCCTGGCCTCGCTTCTGCTGCTTGTGTCGTTCCTCTCCAGGCGGCAGCAGATCTTGCGCGAGTTCTCGCTGCTGGCGGCGATCAGCGCCGTCGCGACCTCGCTCGACTTGCTGTTCGTGGATGTTTCCTCGCTCGGCCCGTTCGCGTCGCCGACGCTGACGCTGTTCGTCTCGCTGGCTGTCTATTCGGGCGCACGGCAGTGGATCCTGAACCTGCTGCTGGGCAGCATCCTGCTCACGACCGTGCACACGTTCGAGCAGTTGTACCGCCTCGTTCGCGAGGCCCAAGCCCACCCACAGCAGGTGCCGATGCTCCTGCTGCAACTGCTTCGAAACCTGTTCAAGCCCATGCTGGCGGAACTGGTTGGCGAGGCACCACCATCGGCGCGGGTCACCGAGAGTGGAACCGCGCTTCTGGTGCCGGTGCCTGCGCTCGTTGGCGGAAATCACTCGCGAGGCGGTGCGATCCTGATTCGCTTCGCGCAGCAAGGTCGTCGCCTTTTCACGGACGAAGATGTCCGCCTCGCCGACCGCATCACCGAACAGCTTCGCTGCGCGGCCGCGTTCGATCGGGCCGTCGAGCAAGGCCGCAACGAAGAACGCCTGCGTCTTGCGCAGGACCTTCACGACGACATCGGGGCGCGCTTGCTGACGCAGATGTACAAGGCCCAGACGCCCGAGCTGGAAGAGTACGTACGGCACATGCTGAAGGACCTGAAGACCCTGACCCGGGGTCTGGCCGCGCCCAGCCATCGATTGAGCCAGGCCGCCGCGGAATGGAAGGCCGACCTTGCGCAGCGGCTGCGCGCGGCCGACCTCACACTCGCTTGGAGCTTCGCTTTCGACCGCGACATCCCGCTCAACATGGTGCAGTGGTCGGCCCTGACGCGGATCCTGGGCGAGCTGGTGCGCAACGTCATCGCCCATGCCGGCGCGCGCCAGGTCGACATTGCGCTTCAGCTCGAAGGCGACAGACTCGAGCTGAGCGTCACGGATGGCGGCACCGGTCGAAATCCCGGCAGCTGGTCGCACGGCCTCGGCCTGGGCGGGGTGCGCAAGCGCGTCAGGCAGCTGGACGGCGACGTCGAATGGCTCGAGGCGAAACCCACGGGAATCGACTGTCGGGTCCGTGTTCCCCTTCCGACTTCTCCCGAATGAGGCGGCGTGCAGCCGGCGGCGCTTCATTGCGGCCGTATGCCGCGTCAACACTGACAGTCGCGTCGCTGTCCTCGCGGGAAGCGGACGGTGGCTGCGCCGTGCTCTCAGAGTTGCTGAACGATTCGAACTGGCTCTGTGGCTGTTCGGGCGAGGTTCGACAGCGGCGATGCTCGTCACCGCCGTCGGGACGCCGGGCGCAGAGAACTCAAGGGGCCTGGCGCGCGAGGCGTCTGTCAACCTTCGCGCAGTCGCATACTCTGCGGGCAGGTTACCCTCAGGTAAGCCCTTCCATCAGGCGGACTCCCTCCCGCATGACTCCGCGCGCCGCTTGCGCGCAACGTTGCCTATAGGTCCACCACTCCAGCCGATGTCAATGCCCCTGCCTTCCAGCGGCGATGTGCCCGTCGATGATGCGCAGCGCCATTTTGGCCGCCCGGCCTCGGGCTGGCGGCAGCGCATGTACATCGTTATCTTCGAAGCCGACACGCCGGCGGGCCGGCGCTTCGATTTGGCGCTGATCGCTGCCGTGCTCGCGAGCGTCGCGGTCGTGCTGCTAGACAGCGTGGCGTCGATCAATGCCAAGTACGGCAGTCTGTTCGACGTGCTCGAGGGTGGCTTCACGGCGCTGTTCACGATCGAATACATCGCGCGCCTTGTCTGCGTTCGCAGGCCGCTGCGCTATGCGCGCAGCTTCTTCGGAGTGATCGACCTGCTCGCGGTGCTGCCGACCTATCTGACGCTGTTCGTCCCCGGCATGCACTCGCTGATCAACGTGCGCATCCTGCGCGTGTTGCGCATCTTTCGCGTGCTCAAGCTCGGCGCGTATGTCTCCGAGTACCGCGCGCTCGGCATGGCGCTTGCCGCGAGCCGGCGCAAGATCACCGTCTTCCTCGTCTTTGTGATGATGGTCGTGCTGGTGATGGGAACACTGATGTACTTGGTCGAAGGGCCGGACAATGGCTTCACGAGCATCCCCATCGGCATCTACTGGGCCATCACAACGATGACTACCGTCGGCTTCGGCGACCTCGCGCCCAAGACCGACATCGGCCGCTTCATTGCGTCGCTGCAAATGCTGCTTGGCTGGGGCATCCTCGCCGTGCCCACCGGCATCGTCAGCGCCGAGTTCACCGCACGGCGCGTGCGCCACGAACCGACGACGCGCATGTGCCACGACTGCTCGAGCGAGGGGCACGAGGCAAGCGCGGTGTTCTGCAGGGATTGCGGGGCGAGATTGCCGGAGTACGAGTCGTAAAGTGCGGCGGGGCGACGGGGTGCAGGCGCTGGCGATTTGAGAGCCTTTCTTGCAGCTCGATGCGGCACGAGGGCTCTCCGTCCGCATGCCTTGACGGAAGCCAGCCCCTGTCAACCGCTTTGCAGTTGCTCCCCTCGCGGACGGGTCGCTTACAAACCCCCGTTGAGTCCCCACAAGACGAAGCGATCCCCGTCGGACCGATGAAGTTTCCGTCGATTGGTCGGGATACCGCAACCGCCAGACCGGTCGCCGCGAACGGCAGCAAGAGACTGACCGCGGTCATCGAGGCGCGGTAACGCAACTGCTGCGACCCGAACCGAAACTTCGGGCTGTGCTTGGTGAAGTTGCGAAGCAGTCATCCAAGTGCACCGACACCACCTGCCCGTCAACCTGTTCGGCCCCTGCATCTCCCGTCGGCAATGCGTCGAACTGCCGCACCCGTCTCGCGTAGGCTCAGCCGAGGAAGGTGCGCAGGGCGCGAGCAACAGCCTGTGAGTCCGTCAGTGCGACAAACGCAATGCCGGCCAGTGCGCCCGCCAGGTGTGCATCGTGATTGATCCGGCCCCGGGCTTGCCGTGACGCGTAGTAGCTGAAGGCCAGGTAGGCGATCGCGAATAGAGGCGCCGGAATGGGGAACGGGATCGGAAGGATGAAGATCGACGCGGCCGGGAAGTAGACGATGGAGGCGAACAGCACAGCCAGAATCGCACCCGAAGCGCCCAGGCATTGGTAGTCTGGATCGAGTCGATGCTTGAAGTAGGTTCCCCCGTCACTTGCCAACAGCCCGAAGCCAAACAGCGCCAGGAATTTGGCGGTTCCGATCGTGCGCTCCAGTTGGAAGGCGAACGCCCAGAATGTGAAGGCATTGAAGAACAGGTGGGCGAAGTCGGCGTGAATGAAGGCGCTGGTGATCAGTGTCGGATACTCGCGGCACTGAACTAACCAGAACGGCCGAAACAGGTTCCGTTGGATCATCGATGGCATCGCGAGCAAGCCGACGAGGCTGGCAAGCACGATCGCGGCGAGCACTACCGTCGCACCTGGAGAGCCGCTCGGCACTGTCACGAAATCTCCACTCGCGGGCAGCTTGTCGATGACGATCTGGCCACCAAGAGACCGAATGGCCGCCGAATAGCCCTCGATTGTCCGTGCGTACCATCGCCCGATGCATTGATCTCCGGCGCGGTAGGGCAGCTCACTGCAGGGTCAACAACGCAAGGTCGTGCGCCCCTTGGCCGAACAAGGGCTAGCAAAGGTCGAGCTCAGGATAGTTACGGAAGATGCCTTGCTCATTGAACGGAATGCGCCGTTCACTGCGCAAATAGGCGGCCACCCTTGGCAGCGCGGCTACGCGATCGTGCAGATCAGAGACCCTGGGGGTCCGTGCAAATGCGCCCTGCGCTGCTTTCGGGAAGGCGTAGCTCAGGCCTTCGACCAGTTGGAACAACGACAGATCGGCATAACTCAGTCTGCCGCCGACCAAGTGCCGTGAACCGGCAGGGTTGCGCTCCAAGATGCTTTCGAACCACATCAGGTACTTCGGCAGACGGGCGCTGCAGAACTCCCTAGCGCGGCGCACTGCCTCGGGCTTCTGATCCTCGTAGTAGAGGCCGGCACCAACGGGATGGTGGGTGTCGTGCGCTTCGGTCACCATGTCGGCAACGGTGAGCTGGATTTGGTGCGTCCATATGCGTGCCAGTTCGCTGCGCGCCACCAGCTTCAACTGCGGCGCGAGGTACTGGAGGATGGCGGCAGTCTGCCCGACCAGGACTTCGCCATCCTTCAGGAACGGTGGTGCAAATGGCGGGTGGGTAACTTTGTCGTCGTGCAGGTAGCCCAACATCGCCGGCACGCCATGGCCCGAATCTTTCTCGCCGCGCGCCACATCGATGTACGGTGCGCCTGCCGCCTCCAATGCAAGGCGCACGAATTCGCCGCGGCCCTGTATGGTCGGCCAGTAGAAGAGCTGATATGGCATGAGACGGACTGTAGCTCGGAGCCCGGTGCCCCGCGGTGCAGGACTCATCCAACAACATCCGTTCTGGGGCAAGCTCAGGTAGCCACGACTCTACTGTCGGCGATCAGCTTTCGAGCTTCATGGGCGATGTCCGCACTTGGCCGCTACGCCCGGCCAGGCCAGCGCAATGAACGACGGCTCCGGCCGCAGGCGAAGATACGACCTCTTCGGCCCGCACCACCAGGTTCTGGGTGGTGGCCCACGCCGATCTGCTGACCGGCGGCTTTGCAGTACTCGAGAGTCGTTCAAGAGCCCTTCTCCGAGTGCCGGACCCGTCCTGTACAGGCTGCGAGGGCAAGACCCGCGTCACCAGATCAACCCAGGGCGCCACGCCGAGCCAGTCGGCAAGCTCTGTGCGCCTTCATTCTTCTCACTCCGTGCTCGCTATGCAGCCTTGACCGAAATGTGGTCTTCGACCGCGTCGATGACCCTTTCCGGTTCCTCGGCATCCTCAACAGTCTCCTTGTTCAGTACCCTTCTCATCCGCTGCATGTCCAGTTCCCCGCACCACTTGCCCACGACAACCGTGGCCACGCCGTTACCGATCAGGTTGGTCAGCGCTCGCGCTTCGGACATGAAGCGATCGATGCCGAGGATCAGCGCAAGTCCCGCGACCGGCACGTTGCCCACGGCCGACAGCGTCGCCGCCAGCACGATGAAGCCACTGCCGGTAACGCCAGCGGCACCTTTGGATGTCAGCAATAGCACCGCGAGCAGGGTCAACTGCTGCGTGAGCGTCATCGGCGTGTTGGTCGCCTGCGCGACGAACATCGCGGCCATCGTCAGGTAGATCGACGTCCCGTCGAGGTTGAACGAATAACCGGTCGGAATGACGAGTCCAACTGTCGATTTCTTGACACCGAGGTTCTCCATCTTGGCCATCATTCGCGGCAACACGGACTCCGATGAGGAGGTGCCGAGCACGATGAGAAGTTCCTCCTTGATGTAGCGGATGAACTTCAGGATGCTGAAACCGTGATACCGCGCGATGAGCCCGAGCACGATCAGTACGAAGACAAGACATGTGAGATAGAACGTCCCCATCAGCTTGCCCAGCGACAGCAGCGACGCGAGGCCGTATTTGCCTATCGTGAAGGCCATGGCGCCGAAGGCGCCGATCGGCGCCACCTTCATGATGACGCCTACGATCGCGAAAAGGACGTGCGAGGTTTTTTCGATTACGTCGAACACCAGCGTGCCGCGGCCGCCGAACTTGTGCAGGCAGAAGCCGAACAGGACAGCGATCAGCAGCACCTGCAGGATCTCGCCCTTGGCGAAGGCATCGACGACCGTACTGGGGATGATGTTGAGCAGGAAGTCCTGGGTGCTCTGCATCTGACCTGGCTTGGTGAAGGCCGCGACGCTCTTCGTGTCCAGCGAGGCGGGATCGATGTTCATCCCCGCCCCCGGCTGCACCAGATTGACGATCGTGAGCCCGACGATCAGCGCGATGCTGCTGACGACCTCGAAGTACAGCAGCGCGTAGCCGCCCGTCTTCCCGACCTTCTTCATGTCTTCCATCCCGGCGATGCCGACGACGACCGTGCAGAAGATGATCGGTGCGATGATCATTTTGATGAGCTTGATGAAGCCGTCACCCAACGGCTTCATCGCGGTGCCCATCTCAGGGTAGAAATGGCCGAGCACGACGCCGATGACGATGGCGCATATGACCTGGAAGTAGAGCGACCTGTAGAGCGGCTTGTGGGTTGCATTCATGCGCTTTCCTATGGTCTTCGGTACGGGTTTCTCTGGTGCTGTAGGGCGCGGCGATACGCGCAGGCAGTCACGGCTCTGGTTCAATCACCTGGCAGGCCCTGAACTCGAAAGATCTCCTCGAGGTGCGGACTCATCGGGAGGTTGAGACGCACGCCGGACGGCAGCGGCTTCGTGAACCAGCGCTCGTAGATTGCAACGATCTCGCGGCTGCCGGAGAGGTTGTGAAACGCCCTCTCGACGACTTCGGCGAACTCCGGATCGTCCTTGCGCAGCATCAGCGCGTAATCGGCATAGGTCAGGAATTCGCCGACGACGCGGAAGTCGCTGCCCGATCTGGTTTCTGCCAGCATGCCGTAAAGCTGCACTTCGTCGTTCGCGAAGGCGTCCGCCTTGCCCGCGGCGAGTGTCTGGAATGACTCGTTGTGATCGGCCGCGAATACGAACTTGATCGGCAGCTTCTGGCGCTCGACGATTCTGGGGATCGCCGCCTCATGGACGGTACCGCGCGTGAGCACGATGGTCTTGCCCGCCAGATCGCGCAGCGAGCGGATGCCGCCGCCGCGCCGTACCAGCAGTTTGGTACCGGTAACGAACGTTGTTGGCGAGAAGGCGACGATCTTGCGCCGCTCGGCGGTGTTGGTCGATGAGCCGCATTCGAGGTCGATCGCGCCGGTGGTCACGAGGTCGAAGCGGTTCTCCGGTGTTACAGCCCGATATTCGACAGTGAGGTTCTTGCCGACTTCGCGAGCAATCTCGTCGACAACGATTTCGCAGAGATCGAGCGAGTACCCGATCGGCTTCCTTCTCGCGTCGAGGAACGCGAACGGCGGTGAATTCTCGCGGTAGCCCAGATGGACGACACCGGTCTCGTCGATCCGCTTGAGCGTGGCGGATGAGTATGCGACGATCAGCGCGCCGGCTCTCTGGGCTATCGCCAGCTCCGGCGCCAGAAGCACGCACACTGCCCCGATGATGGCCGCAGTCCATGTCTGGACCAATGCGTGTGCTGTACGGCGGGTTGGGCCAGTACCCGTCCCGATTCGTCCGTCAGCCCCCGACCCGCGTCCATCCATCACGAAGCCGCTCCTTCTTGACATCGATGTCCGACGCCGCGCTCCGCGGTGTCTCGAAGCGTCCTGCCGTTGCCGGCTCCATGTCGCTCGCAACCGGGATCAATTTCAGAGCGGCCGTTCAACGTTGGCCAAGACTGCACTGGATTCTGCCCCGCTACGCTACTCCGACGCTAGGGGAAATCCGCTAGATGTCGTGCTGCCCCTTCCCATCTGACGGCTTGAGACCCACCAGACGGAGCACGGTGGTTGTGGGACAGTGCCGGCCTGCCATCGAGCGAAGCCGAGTGCTGGAGCCAGGGTCGCCAGGGTCAAGCAAGGGATCGCGGTCGTGACTCAGCTGCTGGCGCACGCGGCCGCTTCGAGCGATGCGCAGCGTAAGTCGAAGCTCTGCGTGTCTTCGATTGTCGCGACACGGCACCGCCATCTGGCAACCTGCGTACGGAAATCGGCACGGAGACCCGACCTGCCTTACATTGGCCTCTCATCCAACCCGGAGCGCCGTCATGCCCATTCGTACTGCATCACTGACCCATCAGATTCAGAAGAACGGCGCGAGGCTTCATCTGGCGATGGCGATCCGCGCTCACTCGCAAGGGGAGGACCAGCCAGCTTCTGCGCAGGAGAAGGCGCTGCTCGAGGAACGTCGTTCGCTCAAGGAAGCGAGGGCGCAGCGGCAGGCTCGGGCCAAGCTGCCCAAGCAAAAGGCCGTCAGGCTGGTGAAGGAGGCGAAACTTCCGAAGGCACCCAAGGCGCCCAAGGCCGCGAAGGAGCCAAAGGAAGTGAAAGCGACCCGGGGCAACAAGCCATCGCGCGCTGACAAACTTACAAAGAAGGCCGAGAACCTCGAGGCCGCAAAGAAGGCGGCGAAGAAGTCAGCGAAAACCTGACCGCCAAGCGGACCGTGCAGCCATTTGCCAGGAATTGATTGGCGCGCAGAGCCGGACTTAAGTCAATCGTTTCAGACTGATCGTCGACGACAACGGTACGATAGACCTCGTCGCTCGCGCGTGCGTGTGATCGTCACCGATCACGCTGAAAAGCCGTCCGTTATCACGCTGAGACAGGCGTCCGCGCCGAAATGCGCACGCACCCATTGAGGAAACCGAAGAGATGGACAGCAGGAAATACATCTACGCATTCGAGGACGGCGACGGCAAGAACAAGATGCTGCTGGGGGGAAAGGGGGCGAACCTGTGCGAGATGACGCAGATCGGCCTGAACGTTCCGCCCGGGTTCGTCGTCACGACCGAGGCGTGCCTCGCCTATCTCGAGAAGAACCAGCTTCCCGCAGGCCTGATGGACGACATTCGTGGTCACATCAAGACGCTGGAGAAGAAGGCCGGCAAGGGCTTCGGTGGCGGCGAGAACCCGCTGCTCATTTCAGTGCGCTCGGGTTCGGCCATGTCCATGCCCGGCATGATGGACACCATTCTCAACCTCGGTCTCAACGAGACCTCGCTGGAGGCACTGATCCGGCAGACCGCCAACGAGCGATTCGCCTACGACGCCTATCGCCGCTTCATCCAGCTTTTCGGCAAGATCGCCCTCGGTGTGGCCGATGAGCACTTCGACGAACGGATGGCGGCCGTTAAGAGGAAGTACGGTGCACGGCTGGACCTGGACCTCGACGCCGGGCATCTCAAGGAACTGGCCGGGGAATTCCTCGACATCGTGAAGCGTCATTGCGGAAAGCCGTTCCCGCAGGATCCGTATTCGCAACTCGAGATCTCGGTCGGCGCGGTGTTTCGTTCCTGGATGGGCAAGCGTGCGGTCGACTACCGCAAACAGTTCAAGATCACGCCGGACATGGCCAGCGGTACCGCGGTCAACGTCTGCGCGATGGTGTTCGGAAACATGGGCAATGACTCCGGCACTGGCGTGGGCTTCACGCGCAACCCCGGAACCGGCGAGAAGCTGATCTATGGCGAATATCTCGTCAACGCGCAGGGCGAGGATGTGGTGGCGGGCATTCGCACGCCCAAGCCGATCGCCGAGCTGGAAATGGAAATGCCTGAGATCCACCGCCAGCTGCTGGAGCTGAGCAGCCGGCTGGAGTCTCACTACCACGAGGTGCAGGACTTCGAGTTCACGATCGAGAAGGGCACGCTCTACTGCCTGCAGACCCGCAACGGGAAGATGAATGCGCGGGCGATGGTGCGCACTTCGCTCGAGATGTACGGCGAGGGCCTGATCTCCAGGGAGCGAGCGCTGCTGCGGGTCGAACCCGCGATGCTGGAGCAGTTGCTGGTGCCCCAGCTCTCGCCGAATTTCCACGGCAAGTCATTGGCACAGGGACTGCCCGCTTCGCCCGGCGCGGCCTCGGGGAGGATCGTGTTCGACGCCGACACGGCGGAGTCCAAGGGCCTCGCGGGCGAAAGAGTGATCCTCGTGCGCGAGGAAACCAAGCCGGACGACATCCACGGCTTCTTTCAGGCGCAGGGAATCCTTACCAGCCGCGGCGGCAAGACCTCCCACGCGGCGGTGGTCGCGCGCGGCATGGGCAAGCCCTGCGTCTCCGGCTGCGAACAGATCGTGATCAACGACAAGGCACGCAGCGCGACCATCGGCGAAACCACCCTAAGTGAAGGGGACGTGATCACCATCGACGGCGGCACCGGCCATGTCTACGCGGGCGAAGTGCCGACCGTAGAGGCCACTTTCTCGAGCGAGATGGTCACACTTCTCGCCTGGGCAGACGAAGTGGCGCAACTGAAGGTCATGGCCAACGCCGACACCCCGGAGGATGCCACACGCGCCAGGCAATTCGGGGCGGTGGGCATCGGGCTCGTACGCACCGAGCGCATGTTCAACAGCACCGATCGCCTGCCCATCGTGCAGGAGATGATCCTGGCCGGGACCCAGGAGGAGCGCCAGGCGGCGCTCGATCGCCTCCTACCGATCCAGCGCGCCGACTTCAAGGGCATCTTCAAGGCGATGAAGGGGATGCCCGTGACAGTGCGCCTGCTCGACCCGCCGATGCACGAATTCCTGCCCTCCGCGGCGCAGCTCGAGCTCGAGATCGCGCACCTGCACCAGCTGAACGACAGCATCAAAGGCCTGAAGGAGCTGCCCGATACCCTCAAGCTGCTCAACCCGCGGCTCTACCAGCAATACGCCGACGGCCTGACGAGGCTCGTGGGCGGACTGCGCATCTTCGAGGAGTCACATCTGGAAGACGATGTGATCCACAGGAAAGAAGCCATTCTGAAGAAGGTGCGCGCGTTGCAGGAGGTCAATCCGATGCTGGGGCATCGCGGCGTGCGCCTGGGCATTAGCTACCCGGAGATCTATTCGATGCAGATCCGGGCAATTCTCGAAGCCGCGGCACTCTGCGCGAGGGAAGGCGCAGAGGTTCACCCCGAGATCATGGTGCCGCAGGTGGCGACGGTGGAGGAGCTGAAGCGCATCCACAGCTACGTCCAGCGCATCCACAAGGTGGTGGAGCTGACCCACGGCATCAACGTCAAGTTCAAGTTCGGCACGATGCTCGAGGTCGTACGCGCTTGCGTGCGCGCGGGGCGCATGGCGGAGACCGCCGAGTTCTTCTCGTTCGGCACCAACGACCTCACCCAGGCAACGTTCTCGTTCAGCCGCGAAGACGCGGAGAACAAGTTCCTGCCCGCCTACACCGAAACGGGCATCCTGCAGGACAACCCCTTCGAGGTGCTGGACATCAAGGGCGTGGGTGAGCTCATGAAAATGGCCGTCACGAAGGGGCGCGAGACGCGGCCGGACCTCAAGATCGGTATCTGCGGCGAGCACGGCGGAAACCCTGCCTCGATCCACTTCTGCCATCACATCGGCATCACTTATGTATCGTGCTCCGGCCCCCGCGTGCCCGTGGCACGGCTGGCGGCTGCCCAGGCCAAGCTCCTTGAGCATGAGTACCTAGCCTCTGATTGAAGGAAAAGCCAGGACTCTCGAGCGCTGAGAGAAGCGCACGAGCGCAGCGCTCAAGCTCCGCAGACGCACTTTGCGCCTCTTGAGCGGTCCTTCGACAATGAGCGCGTGCCTGCCAGTCAACGCCAATGGAAAACGGGTGGGCTTGCGCTCCCGGAGCCCCGTCTCTGCTATGGGACCAAGACGAGTATCCAGTTGACGAGCATGCGCGCATCGGCTTCAGTGACCGCGACGCCATTCGGTGGCATCGTGACAGTGCTTACTTTGCCCGTCCAGTGCCTGGAATTCGGGTTCGAGCCGGTCATGACTGTGCGCGTAAGCCGATCTGACGCGCCGGCGTCATCCCTGTACTTGATGGCGATGTCGCGCCAGGCGGGCGCGATCGGCGGCAGCCCGTCGGCGCGCTTGGGAGTCGACAGGATGGTGTGACAGGCCATGCAGCCACTGTTCGTTGCCAGCTTGAACATGGCGGCGTCATTTTCGGCCTCGTTCGCACGAATGGGAGTGGCGACAATAGACAGCGCAGCTACTGCGCACGGCAGAATTCGCATCTGTTCCCTCCGATATCGGCCGTTCAAGCTTATGCAGGCGGCATGCTCCCGGTTTGACGGACGTCAACCTGACAAGAACTCAGAGGCGCGGATGATTCGCCGGCATGGGCCTCTGCGCTCGAGGCTTACCTTGGAGCCGTGAAGGTGCCGGGGTCGCTCGAGCTTCGCGACATCCCAGAATCCGACGACGACGTGCAGGCGAACTTCACGAGCGCCTGACAGCAGCGAAGTAGCGTGGCGCGCGGGGTTGGCGCAGGTCCACCGCCTCGCTGGCGTGACTTGTGGAGCAATGCGATCTTGCTGCCGCCTGCGTACCCCCCCGGACGCGGGATGACGTCGTCGATCGCTGGATCGTAGAGTTTCAGCATGGACATCCCCGCAAGCGACGTCCGCATCGCATGTACCAGGCACGGCGCCAAGGCCGTCCTCGAGGCCGCCTACAAGCGCATGGCGGGCGATCATCTCGCACTACCTGCCGTGGGCTTGGCAGATGCGGAGACTTTCGGTGAGGCTGACCGCATCGGCTATGTCTGCTACGGCTCCATGACCCCCGCAGAGCGCGACGCCGTAAAGGCCGTGGCCGCAGCAGCGCTGGCTAGATTGCCATAGGCGAAGCTGGCGACCGACCGACCGCTCTGCGAACTGCCATAGGCATTGCCGACGCTGACCGAAGGGGCACCATGGACAAAACCGAAATCATCAGCATCCTGGCAGCGTTCTGGCCCTACGTGCCGCTCGTCGTGCTGATCGTGGTCGCCTGGCTCATTCTCCGACCACGGAAGCCTCCGACGATATAG